>Ga0209491_10001007_pt1 | contig 56169 bp, 48 predicted proteins | sample BON02_FD_187213 | JGI IMG/M metagenome (GOLD analysis project Ga0209491, IMG submission 187213) | Freshwater microbial communities from Lake Bonney liftoff mats and glacier meltwater in Antarctica - BON-02 (SPAdes) (version 2) | ecosystem: Environmental > Aquatic > Freshwater > Ice > Glacier...
CGGCGGACAACCCGAACGCTGCTCATCAGAAAGCAGCCATTCGATGGCTCGCCGCAGCGCCGACCGATCATCAGACCCCTCGATAACCGTCAGCTTTTCAAATTCGTTCTGCCACCGTCGTCGCCACCGTCGTCGCCACCGTCGTCGCCACCGTCGTCGCCACATCGCCACCTGATCGCGGCCCAGCGACACGGCGGCCGCGATATCACGATTGAGCTGTTTTTCGAACGCGAGTAAAATCATCCTGGCTCGTTGACGCAAGCGATACGCCACCGTCGTCGCCACACTCAACGCCCGAAGAATCGCTTGCTGACGTACCGTAATCACAACACTCGCCGCCCTACCTGACATATGAGACCTCCATGACTCAATAAAAAAAACGCCACGAAGAAGTCTGCGGCAAACCCAACACTCACGCCAGATTAATTCGCGGATCGACATCTAGGGCAACCTTTCCCATGTGAACTACAAAGAACGGCTATTCCAAATTCCCAACCGCCTAGTGCCAGCCTGCTGGTGAAGTCGGCATTTAGCCGGTATTCAAAAGTGCCGAGTCGACATGGTTTCACCGGTGCTCAGGCTGCGGCTCGGTTGCTGCATCTGGCGGGCATTTCTGACGTGCAGATTGTGCCCACACATGGGTATCTGAGCGATCACTATAATCCTGCAACAAAGCAACTTGCTTTGTCTGAGGAAGTTTATGCCAGCAATTCGCTGGCAGCGGTGGGCGTCGCATGCCACGAAGCCGGTCACGCTATACAGCATGCTACAAATTACGGTCCATTGGGGTTGCGGTCGGCCATTGTTCCATTGGCTGGAATTGGTTCCGGCCTGGGCTATGTGGTGATGGCAGTCGGGTTGTTTGTGCATCCGTTCGTGGTTGGCATCGGGGCAATTGTTTTTTCCGGCGTTCTATTATTTCAACTTGTCACACTTCCTGTTGAATTTGACGCAACCGCACGCGCGAAGCGGCTGGTTCTGGAAGCCGGCGTCATCGACGAGGACGAACGCTATGGCATTGACCGGACGCTGAATGCGGCTGCTCTAACCTATGTTGCAGCAGTTGTTTCGACATTGCTGACATTGCTGTACTTTTTGATTCGTTCCGGTTTACTTGGTGGCCGAGACGAATAGAGGATGTGTCGCGTACTGCACGGCTTGTGATTCTTCGGGTGGGCTTTGTGAATTAACGATTTCTTTGCGTCGGTAATTACTGCTACACGAAATCGGTGGCTGAATTGCCGCGTGGAATTTGTCTATCGCTTGCGGGGTTACTTCGGTGGCAACTTTGTTGTGGGAGCGGTGAAATTCATCTCGTTATCAGGCCATGGGGCGAGTAGAGTTTTGATGTCGCTATGCTCGGCAATTTCCACCGAGCAATATCTGCGAATGGCTTCGGGGTCAGTAAGCAGCACAGGTTGCCGCATTCGTCCGTTACGAGTTGATGCGACCAATGCGTTGGCGTCTGTGGTGAGCATCACGCAGCTATCGATTTTTTCCTGATCGCCTTTGCTGTCAACGCCTTCGAAGTGGTCCCAGATTCCCGCGATGGCGAAAACGTCGTGCCCCGGAATAGTATAGTTGCCATCGCCTCCGTCTGTGAACGGTTCATAGAAGCTGCTTGCAAGTAAGACGCAGCGTTGATTTGGAAAAGCAAATTTCCATGGCCATGTTGTCTGAACGGTTTCAGAACGAGCATTTATTTTTCCTCGCTGAAACGATTTGCGAGTGCGGGTTTTATCAGTTGGCTTCCATGCCTTTGGCAGGAAGCCCCATGATCTGAATTCCAGCTTCCATTGGTCGTCGTCGACCATTCTAAGAGTCAACACATCATGTAGCGGAAAATAATCTGATGTCGGAAACAGCGAGGGCTGTGCCGTAACGGAAAAAGCCTGTAGGAAATCCACGATCGCGTCTGGTGAAGATGTGATGTTAAATCGATGGCACATGAGGGAAAGTTTCCACGCTGCATACTTACGAAGTTGAACGATGAAATTTCTGCGAATAACGGGTTGCGATCCTGTTGACCGATGAGGCAGTCTGACAGATTCGGCATCTGCTTGGAGCGTTTCACAAAATGAGGTAGCGAAACGCGTTTAGGTTTTCGGGCGGAAAAATCACAGACGATGCCACAGGTCTTGACGAGGTTCGCTGAGAGTGATCGCACCTTTTCGTGACTTGCTCTAATACTGAAACTGATAATTGATCACACACCCCGGGATGTGTCGGGCAGTCGATTCATCAGCATTCGACTCAAAATCAGTTATTGAGACTGCCAAATGCTATTGCTCGAGTGTTGTGCCCGGCACAGCGTGTTTTGCAGCTTACAGCTGATTGTAAGTTGCTGCCAATGTTATGGCGTTGCGTGTACGGAATCCCGCTGGCAGAGAATTTAAAAAATTCGAAATGAACTCTACCCACGCCATCCTTGTTGCAATCGGTCTGTTTTTTACAGGAAGCCTGATCACGCTGGCTTTTTGTTTCGCGTCAATGGAGTGCCGTGTGAGCGAGTACTTCGAATAGCTTGGACACCGCCAGGAACGCCGCCGTGTGCTGAAGAAGCTGGCCAAACAGGATGATGAGGATTCTGTGAGGATCGAGGCATCTGTTGCTACAGCACGAAAAGCGACATCTGTCAGTGAATTGGTACGGCTGGGCGGACAGCTGCCGGATTTCCCGATCCGAGCGCTGCAGAAATCCTAGCTCTGACTGAAAGATTTTGCCCTTTTTTTTTTTCGCACAATGACGATGACGATGGCCGGGTTGTGGCTGCATAGGGTTGCGGCGTAAACCGCTGATTTTTCTCGGTAGCAGCGTCAAACAACAGCCAAAGCACTTGTGGTGCAGCTTTGTTGGGCCGTCACAGCATTCGGTGGTTGCTTCGGAAAAGATTAGTTCGCAAAATCCAGTGAGCTCGACTACACTCCGCGACCTATTACTGAAATTACAGAAATTCGGAAAGCGAATCGTGGCGAAGAACAAAGACCAAAAAAAGAAAGAGCGTGAACGCAGGGTTGCTCAGAAGAAACTGACTGAAACTGCGAAACGGCGTGAAGTGGCCAAGAAACAGGAAGATGCGCCTACCGGGATTCCTCGTGCCAAGAAGGTTCTGACCGCCGGTGTGAAGCAGGCTCAGATTACAACCAGCAAGCCATCTGTGACGCACCGCCGCGCTGGCGGATAGTCTTGGTTCGGCAACTTTCCAAGACATTACTGCCGGTCGGGAGTACGTCTTCGCTGCAGATTGAAGTTGTGCGAAGTGCTTTGCGTGAACGGAATCTAAGGAGTGATATGCCATGGATCTGGCAGATAAAGTAATCGTAGTGACTGGCGGCGCCAATGGAATTGGAGCGGCCATGTGTAGACGGTTTGCGTCAGAAGGTGCTCGGAAGGTTGTTGTTTCTGACATCGATGAAGCTGCAGCTGCGCAGGTCGCGAGCGAGTTTGATGGGTTGGCAATACCCTGCAACGTCGCCATTGAGCAGGACGTCAATCATCTTGTGGAATCGGTGCTCGCGGAATGCGGCGTCATCGACGTGTTCTGTTCGAATGCGGGCATTACTGTCAAAGGCGGGTTGGAAAGTAGCAACGATGACTGGCAACGCATGTGGGACGTGAACGTTATGTCTCGTCTGCATGCAGCCAGAGCTGTTGTGCCGCACATGCTAAAGCAGGGCAGCGGTTATCTTGTTCACACGGCTTCAGCCGCCGGGGTGCTTACGGAAATCGGATCGGCTTCGTATTCCGTTACCAAGCATGCTGATGTGGCGCTGGCCGAATGGTTATCGGTTTGTTACGGGCGGCACGGAATTGATGTATCCTGCGTTTGTCCTTTGGGAGTGAAAACAGACTTTCTTGACGACGAAGATCCGATTCACCGCTATCTGCATCTACACGTGATTACAGCAGACGAAGTGGCTGCTTCGATTGTGGAAGGCATGAGAGAAAAGCGTTTTCTAATTTTGCCTCATCCAGAAGTGGCCGACTTCTTTTCGATGAAGACGGACGATCACGACCGTTGGATCCGAGGCATGCAACGTCTAAGACAAAAACTAACTCGAGCTCAAAAACGTGACGCGGCGTAAGCGCGAAACATTGACTCAGCTGACAACCGATCCGACGCACCTGTATTGAGCCAGTTGTCTGCCATGATCATGTTCGGTTTAGAGTTTGCCGATGGCGCGTCTTCCCGAGCCCTTCTTGTTTTTATCGCCAAGGTCTTCTCGCATTTCATCGGCTAATGCGGAAAGCCGCTCGACAACTTCCGGATGTTGTCCGGCCACGTCTGTGGTTTCGCCAATGTCCGATTCCAGGTCGAACAGTTCCATGCCAATGCTGGCCTGAGTGTAGTCTGTCGGATTTCCATCGGTGCCACCCGGTTTTCCTGCCATTGTGCGATAGGTATGTGCGAAGTGTAGCTTCCATTTACCGCTGCGAACGGCCTGAAGTTCGTTGGCCCAATAGAAAAAGTAGGCTTCATGCGGCGACGTTGCCGCTTCGTCACCAGCCATCAGTGGCCAGATATTCTTTCCGTCAATCTTGTGTTTTGGAAGTTCAGCACCGATCAGGTGAGCCACCGTTGGCAAAATATCGATTGTCATTGCTGGTACGTTACATTCTGTACCGGCGGGGATTTTCCCGGGCCACCACATCACGCAACTTTCGCGACAGCCGCCGTCGAACATAGTGCCCTTGCCTTCTCGTAATGGCCCGGCACTGCCGCAATGATCGCCGTAGCTAAGCCAGGGGCCGTTATCAGATGTGAAGATAACCAGAGTGTTGTTATCAATTTTGTGCTGGCGCAGAGTGTCTAAAATCTGGCCAACAGACCAGTCGACTTCCATCATTACATCGCCAAACAGTCCTCGTTTACTTTTGCCTCTGAATTTGTCGGAAACATACAATGGAACGTGAACCATGCTGTGCGGCAGGTACACCAGAAATGGTTCGTCTTTGTGATCAGTAATGAATCGAACAGCGCGTTCCGTGTATTGCGTTGTCAATTGTTCCTGATCTTGGGGGGTCACCATCGCATTGACGACTTCGTTTCCATCGATCAACGGCAAGTGAGGCCATCGTTTGATACGTTCGTTCATTTCCAGGTGACGCACGCCTGGATGATACGGCCACATGTCGTTGCTATACGGAAGGCCGAAATAGTCGTCGAAGCCGTGTTGCAGTGGCAGAAACTTCTTGTGGTGGCCCAGGTGCCATTTGCCATAACAGGCTGTGGCATAACCCTTCTGTTTAGCGATTTCACCAATCGTAACTTCGTCTTCATGAATGCCGACGGTTCCGTTCGGTCCCAGAGCACCGCCAATGCCGACTCGCACGTTGTAACAACCTGTCATCAAGCCGGCTCGAGAAGCCGAACACACAGCCTGCGTGACATAGAAGTCGGTGAAGATCCGTCCTTCTCTGGCCATGCGATTAAGGTGCGGGGTTTCGTAGCCTTCTGCTCCGAACGGGCCGATGTCTGCATAGCCCATGTCGTCCATAAAGATAATGACGACGTTTGGTGTTCGTTCGGCGACAGCGCATGCGGAGAAGCAGGTTGCGACAAACAGCAGCACGCAAGTGCCTGAAAAAGACAAAGCCTTCATTTGGTCTTGTTCCTGTGAAGGTAGAGTTGCAGTGTTATGGCCGTGGAGGATACGACGCAAGACATTCGCCGACAAGCAACGTGCGACGTCGGTGATTTTGTATTCCGACCTCACGCCTGCGTTTGGTATGCACGTTCAACGTGCCAGACTTAAGCGATAGCCAACGATTACGAGCCTTCAGCTTTGTCGGGGCGTTTACGTTTACGTCAGCAGGCCAGCAGTTGTTACGACATTTCGTAGACTTCGATGCGTCCGAAGTTCGGATACTGGTTGTCTTTAGTTCTCTTTGGCTGCCCTTGTGTGCCGGCAAGAATCAGTTTGCCGCCATCATGTGTAAAGATGGCTTCCGTGACACGATAGCCGGTTTTTAACGTGGCCGTTCGGGTGCCGCTGCTTAGGTCGAAAATGGCGACGTTCCAATCGCCACCCCGCAGACGTCCGCCCATTACAAATTGTTTGCCATCGGGGTGAAGGGCTACGGTTTCCATTAAACCTTCCCCAGCTTCGTCTTTATGAGTTTCGTCAATCTTCGTTGGCGTTGGTTCTTTCCACGCCCATTTTTGCCAAAGCTGTCGGCCGTTACCCGCCATAGGATCGCGCATTGGGCCCATGCCGGCCAGCAAAAGTTGGTCACCGCCGGGAGTGAAGGCCAGTGAAAAAATGCCACCCAAATAGCAGTGGCTCTTGATGATTCCCCAGCTTGTGAAATCAGGCGTTGTCCAGTTGGCTACAAGTTGGCCTGAATCCACGTTCCAAACGCGTACTTCGCCCATCAAATTTCCAGCGGCGACAAACTGGCTGTCGGGACTGAAGGCAACTGCCTGCACGGAAGGCACGTGAGCGAGGCTATGTTTGAGTTCGCCCGAATCGGCCGCGAAGATACGTACGGAAGGTTCGCGTTCCGGTGCGGGTTCGTATTTGTAACCACCGGCGAGATATTGGCCTGTGACGGACGCAATCATCTTTTGATCGGGTGAAATGGCCATGTCCCACGACCAGAAATCATGCACGTTAAGTTCTCGAGTTCTCGATTTCTGATTCACGTCAAACCATTGAATGCGTCCGTCATAGCCGGCGGTGACAATTGTTGAGCCGTCGTCGATGAACTCTGCCGAGCTGGCATAGCTTTTATGTTCATCAACTTTTTCAAACAACTTTGCCTTCAGGTCAGCCACGTAGACACCATCCATACACGCCGCGGCCAGCGAGTCGCCAGTCTGATTTACCGCTGCTCCCAGGATTCCTGTGGGCAACTTGAAGTGATTTGCGAGTTTTAACGTGGGTTGATTCATGGGGTCTACAAACGATTCGAATTGCCGTCGGAAGTCCGATTTCAAATGCACGCTGTCGGTGCCGAATTCCGTCTTTCAGAAAGGACGTTTAAAAATCGTGTTACAGCAAAATTTCGGTGATTGGATTTGCAGTACCTTCCACTCGCTGGAAGGTTGGTAAGTCTGGCAGAACGTATTCTTCCTGAGGATCGATACCCAGGGCTTTAAAAATTGTGGCGAACAGTCGATGGTTGTCGACTTCGTTTTCCGCTACTTCAATGCCGTGCTCGTCGGTAGCGCCGTACACTGTTCCGCCTTTGATTCCGGCTCCCGCCATGGCCATACTCCATGCATTCGGATAGTGGTCTCGGCCGCGAGCTTCATTCATCCATGGAGTTCTACCGAATTCTCCCATGGCAATCACAAGAGTGTCATCCAGCATGCCTCGCAGATGTAGATCATTAACAAGCTGATAGATAGTGTTGTCCAGTTCCGGCACCAGCATTTGATGCATCTCGTGCTGGAAAACATGGTTGTCCCACGGCATGCCATTCGCCACCATCACAAATGTTGATCCGTTTTCGATCAGATGCCGAGCCTGCAGTGCGTGCTGGGAGAACGCTCCTCCGCCGTATCGCAGCCGATCTTTTTCAGGAAGCGTGTTCATGTCGAACAGCGGAGCACAGCTCATAAGCCCACGGACACGTTCAAAGGCGGCGTTGTATGACGAGGCCGCTTCGCTGCGTTGCTCATTTTCGAACTTGCGGCTCAAGAACTTTCGCAATGCTTCACGATCTGAATGATCAGATTCCGAAAGCGCTTCGGGACGCAGAATGTTTGGAATTGAATACTCACCGCCAGCACGCACCGGGCCATATTCAGCGCCCAGCCACCCGGCCCAGTTGCCTGCCTTGAATCCTTTGAACTCGTTGCCTTCCGGGCATGGATCCAGAAGCACAAATTGCGGAACAGGGCTGTCCAGTTGCCCCAGCTGTTCTGCAATCACCGAACCCAAAATCGGGCGCACAAAGGGCGGTCGAGGCTTATCGCCTCGCGTCAGAACATCGATGCCCTGGAAGTGTTCGCTCGGTTCCGTTTTCATGGAACGAATCACGGCCAGCTTGTCCATCATCGTGGCGCATTTTGGCATCAGCTGACTGATTTGCACACCGGGCAGATTTGTACTGATGGCCCCAAATGGCCCGCTGGTGGGAGTGCCCGGTTTTGGATCCCATGTTTCAAACTGACTGGGAGCTCCGCACAGCCACAGCAGAATGCACTTCTTACCGTGTCGCTTGACTTCATCGGCGATGGCGGGCACGGAAAAAAGTCCGTTGTAGCTGGCGATTGACGCAGCGCCTGCCGCTAAAGATCCCTGCAGAAAAAGGCGACGGTGGACGTCGTGTTCCGGGCTGCCGCAGCCGTGTGGCGTTGAATTTCTTGAGGCGCTTTTCATGAAACCATTTCGTTAGCGCTGATAGATGGATGTCTTAGCGGTGGTCGAGCGACGTAGAAGGCGACGTTTAGTGATTGAATCGGAATTCAGCACTGGTCAGCATGGCCCATATAATTTGCTTCAGGCGATCTGCTTTTTGACTGTCTGATGCCTGCAGGTAATCGGTCAGCCTCTGCTGTTCTTCAGCGTCTGCTGAGCGACCGAAGATTGTCTGGCAAAGTAAGTCTGACTGTTGATCGCCAGATGGCAGTTTGCCTAGGCGAGCCATGAGAGACTGGTCGCTGACGGGACGGTCCAGAAAGTTTTGTATTGTGGCGTTGTTTGTTAGAAATAATGCGTCCTTCACTGTGGTGACGCTTTCTTTCGGCATGACTTCTCGAAGACTTTGCCGCAGGCTCTGCACCAGTTCGTCGTCGTTTTGAAAACTGCCCTGCACGGCAAGCTGCATGGATCTAGCCAGTTGTTCGGCCGTGAGTTGTCGATCAAGGTGCCATGCAAAAGATGCTGGATCGTCGATACCTTCGGGTTTGCGAGAATTCAATTGATAGGGGCGGCTGAGGCAAATGGTTTGCACGAGTCGTCGGATGTCGCAATTCGACTTGCGAAAGTCATCCGCCAGAAAGTCCAGTAGTTCCGGATGAGAGGGCGGATGCGTGCTGTCCATTTCGTCGAACGGGTGCACGATGCCTCGACCTAGCAGCATCGCCCAAATACGGTTGACGAATGCTCGGGCAATTAACGGATGATCGGTGGCGACTTCTTTGATAAATTGTTCTCGCCGAGAAAACAGCGGTACGCGTGGATCGTCTTCGATGCTGGCAGGCACGTAAAGTTCGTCAGTGTCTTCTTGTTTTTCGTCTTTATCGGGCCGTGCCTCCGAAACAGTTTTTGATCGGAAAAAAGTCAGCAAATTGGGGGAACTGTCGCCTTCAAGGTTAGCGAAATCAGAAAATCCGCCAGTCGCAACTTCGCTGACACGAGGCCCGTTTTGGGTTTGCACGTTCTTGCTGCGATTGAAGAACGCGACAAGGCCCCAGTAATGAGCCTGTTCGATTTCATGAGCAATCATGTGATTGTGGCACTGAGCACAATCGATTCGGATGCCAAAGAAGGCCGGAGCGACCGCTTCTGCAATTTCCTGATATTTTTCTTGGCGTTCGAACAGATACCAGACGGCCCCTCGTTTTTCGTTGGAAGTCGGACGAGCCAGTAGAATTTCGGAAGTAACGTCACTCCACGGGCGGTTGTCACGAAACGTCTGTTCCAGAAAACTTCGCCATTTGTGTTTCGAACGTTCGTTGTAGTCCTTCTGAGAACCTCGGCCCATCAGTAACGCGTCAAACATATCGGCAAAGTGCTGAACGTAGTCTTCGCTGGTAGTCAGCAACTGAACCAGCAACGCTTTTTTGTCCGAACGTTGGTCGGCTACAAATGTTTCGTGTTCTGCGATGGTCGGAATGCGACCGACAAGGTCCAGATAGATACGCCGCACGAAAGTGGAATCTGAGCAGTCGGCGGCAGGTTGAAGCTGCAGGTCGTTCCATCGCTGTTCGATATGTTGATCGATTACGGCAGTCGGCAGCGGCTGTTCTGCATTAGCCCCAGCGGTAGCCAGTGCTGAAAGAGCCAAATACATGAGGCTCGGCAACGCGGTGCAGAGGAATGTTTGATAACCGCGCGACGAGTAATTATGGGTGGGCAGAATGTGTAACACGGCAGTGGGCAAACGTAAGGAGGGAAGCGAGCAGCCGCATATTGTGTTCAACACGCTGACGTTTTACTACACGCTTCTGCTGTTGTGGCGATTCTATAGCGTGCTGGATTTGGGAATAGTGAATTTGACAAACGAAGCACGAATTTGCTTTTCACGCTCTTAGGGCAAGCGGAGTTCCTGCATAGTTTTTTGTCGATTTTCTTTGCGAACCAATTGTCCGCAGGCCGCGGCGATGTCGTTGCCAAGTGAATAGCGAACGGTTGTCTTGCGTCCGGCACTCTTAAGAATGTCTGCGAAAACGGTGATGTCATCCCGCTGGGTGCCAGTCAGGTGAGGAGCATCGTCGATTGGATTGTAGGGAATCAGGTTGACGTGTGTTTGCAGGCCGTCCAGCCAGTCTGCCAGTTGAACAGCATTGTCGGGTGAATCGTTAACGCCGGCCAGCATCAGGTACTCAATCATGACTTCCCGCTTCTGCAGGCGGTTAATCTTCTCAAGTGTGCGGCGAATTTCATCCAGCGGGTGCTTCTTCGCCAGCGGAATAATTGTCTGCCGCACGGCTTGGTCGACACTGTGCAGGCTCAGAGCCAGATTCACCAGTGGAAAGCGTTCGGCACATCGCAACAAGGCATCGTGTACTCCGACGGTCGACACAAGTGTGCTGAATGGCGATCGATCAAACAGATGCGAAGCCGTGAGTGATTCGAGCGTAGCAAACAAGTTGATTTCGTTGTGAAGCGGTTCGCCCATTCCCATAAATACGATGTTGTCCAGACGCCGGTTTTCCAGAGCAAGCAACTGGCCTGCCTGCAGAACCTGATCAAGAATTTCTCCGGGAGCAAGGTTCTGAGCAATCCCCATCTTTCCGGTAGCACAAAAATCGCACGCGGCGGCGCAGCCAACCTGACTGGAAACGCACAACGTCGTTCGTCCGGTGGCGATTCGCAGAATGACGCTTTCGATCAGCATCCCGCGCGATGTTTTGAACAGCAGTTTTGTGGCACCGTCGATGTTGGAATCGACTCGGCGAAACAGTTCGAGTGTGTGACACTGAATGCGATCACCCGCTGGAAAAGCGTTGAGAGCTGATTCGTCGCTGCGGAATTTCTTGAACAGGTTATTGCGCAGAACCCGAACATGCTGTGGGTCAAGTCGCAGTTGTTTACGAAGCTGTTCGATTGCAGCAGCATCAAAAATATTGACCGAGTCAGACAAGGGATCTCAGTTTATGGATTAAAAAAATGGGCCGGAAGGACAATGCTCTACGAGGATACATCGATCTTTTTGCCAACCACAGTCCACAGCGAATCGGCGGTGGCAAAAGGACGAACAATTTCGGCAATCCGCGACGTCAACATCAGTGCAGTGGAAATCGGTTCGGCCCAGGGGCCTCTGGTTGCTAGCTGAAATCCGGTCAATGCGATGGCCACGGCGGGATCGCCGTCTTCCTGAAGTGGGTCTGGTGGTAATTGGTCGTAATAACGGCGAAAAGTAGTCGTCGCCGCCAGAAAATCGCGAAGTCCGAAGGGGGTTGTTAAGGCCGCCTGCAATCTCAGGCACGCATGTTCGCGAATGCGATGAGCCGGGTTGTCGATCTGCAACCCCCAGTCCGGAAGGGTAAACGAATCTGGTCCTTCTATGAGTCCGTGGCAGGCTTCGTGAAGAATCATCTGTGCAAGGCAATCATCGGGATCCAGCGTTTCGGGAACGCCGATTCGAAGCACACCGCTGCCGTCCCATGACGCAAACACTTCGGCATCGCGTTCGATCCGCATTCCCATTCCGCCAGCTGCGTTCAGCCAGACAACGTCCAGTGGGTCTTGATAGGTGTGGAGTGTTTTTCGCATCGCTCGGTAGATCCTGCAGTCAATTTCAGTCGCATATTACTGAGAAATTCGCTCCTGAGTAACGCTGTCGATAAAGCTTTTCGTCGGGCAAAATCGCAAATTGACTCTCTCCGCGGTGTTAGGGATGAGAAGAAAATATCGCGATGATTTTGGTGGATACGATTGCAGCGTTTACGATCGCCTGGAGTGATGATCGCTGGCCGCCCGCGTCATTTTTTCACCGATCATTACCAGCTTGTAATCTTGAAGTCGTTTTTCGTTCAGCCAATACGGGCTGGTGATTTCCTTAAACGCATAGATCGCCGCCTGAATACCTTCTGCCCAGGCAACAGTCACCAGCTTGATGTCTCCATGAACATCACCAACAGCAAAGATACCTTGCCGAGATGTTTCGAAGTATGGATCGATGGCTATGCTGCCATCTTCGTTCAGTCGAATGGCCAGTCGTTCGAACGTTTCTTTGGCAGATAGAAAGCCGATCTGTACGATAGCCAGTTCGGAACTTAGTTGAGTGCTGTCCGTTAACGTTGTGGCAATAAGCCCGTTTTCCAGAGTGGCGTTGGCGATTTCAACCTGAGTTCGGATGACTCCTCCGAGTTCTTTAATTCGGCCGATGGTGTCGGCTTTGCCGATTGGTGTTTCTTCGCGAATAATCACGTCGACTTTGGCATTGCGCTGCATCGCCATCACGGCGGCGTCCAAGGCGGAATCACCACCGCCGACAATCAGCACATGGTCACCATGATATTCGTTTACTCGTGGCACTTTGTAGTACACTTTTTTCCATTCCAGAGCGTCCAGGACAGACAGTTTTCTGGGATAGTGCAACAGGCCACAGGCCAGAATGACTTTGCGGCAGAGATATTCGCCCTTTGAAGTGATCACCTTTTTTAGAATCTCGTCCTTCTCGGATTCCTGAGTATCCTGAATTTCGACCAGCTCTTCCTCAAAGCGAAACTGCACCAGAGCATCTGTCGCCTGGCGGAACGTTCGTTCGGATAGTTCGTGGCCTGTAATGCCATCTGGAAAGCCGGGGATGTCGACGATTTTCTTGTCGGCGTAGAGAAACTGTGGCTGACCACCAGGTTCTGATTTCGCTTCAATTACCACGGTCGTTAAGCCGCGATGAGCTGTCGTTAGACTTGCCGCCAGGCCGCCGGGACCGGCTCCGATAATCACCACGTCCCAGTACTTCAGATTGGCGAAGTCGGTTGTCGGATCAAGCTGTGTTACCTTGAAGTCTGCCATAAAACGACGCTCCTGTCTGGTTGATCACGACGAATACAAAACTCACCCGATCAGCAGTATCGAAAGCGATTCCGAGACTCAACATCGCGAATACCATTGATAAACCGGATTGCCAAGGTTCGAAAAGAACGGAATCCGACTTCCCATGAATGGGGAGAGCCCGAGAGGCTGGCAGCCGCACAACGTAATTTTTTAGAGAGCAACAACGGAGCGTTTTTCGGCGAGAGCTCGACTTTGAAGCGAGAGCCATACGCTTGTTATGCGATCAGGTCGTCCATGACATGACCGTGAACGTCGGTTAGTCGGAAGTCGCGTCCCTGATACCGATAGGTCAGTTTGTGATGATCGATTCCCAGGAGATGCAGGATTGTTGCATTCAGGTCGTGGATGTGCATTGTGCCGGGAGTCCACTTTGCTTTGTTGGGCTGAGGATTCATTGGCGTGCCATCGTTATTGGCGATGTTATAGCCATAATCGTCGCTGCGGCCATAAGTGATTCCCGGCTTGACGCCTCCGCCTGCCATCCACGTTGTGAAGCAGCGTGGGTGATGGTCGCGACCGTAATTTTCACGAGTCAGGTTTCCCTGACAATAGGCTGTGCGTCCGAATTCGCCTCCCCAAACCACAAGTGTGTCTTCCAGCATGCCTCGCTGTTTCAAGTCTTTGATCAGCGCGGCGCAGGCCTGATCGATGTCGCGGCATTGTGATTCGTGTTCCCGTGGCAGACCGCCGTGAGCGTCCCAGCCGCGATGGAAGATCTGAATATTGCGGACGCCTCGTTCGGCCAATCGTCGAGCATTCAGGCAGCAGGCGGCAAACGTTCCGGGGGTTTTCGCGTCTTCGCCATACAGTTCAAACGTCGAATCCGTTTCGGTTGACAGATCCATCAGTTCGGGAACGGACGCCTGCATGCGATACGCCATTTCGTGTTGTCGAATTCGTGCCAGCACTTCAGGATCAGCAAATCGATTGTGTTGTTCCTGATTCAGAGCCGCCAAAGCGTCCAGCTGTGTGCGGCGGTCGTTGCGAGACACTCCGGGTGGATTGCTAAGATATAAAACCGGATCACCCTGGCTTCTCATCAGAATGCCCTGATGATCGGACGGCAAAAATCCAGCACCCCATAGTCGGTTAAAAAGGCTCTGTTCTGCAAAGTTTGTCCGTGCGTGCATCACAACGTAATGCGGCAGGTTTTCGTTTAGGCTGCCAAGCCCATAGCTCAACCACGCTCCAAGGCTGGGGCGTCCCGGAATCTGACTTCCGGTCTGAATATAAGTGATGGCTGGATCGTGGTTGATTGCTTCTGTGAATGTGCTGTTAACAACACACAATTCTTCGGCGACGCTGGCCGTGTGAGGCAGCAGGTCGCTGATCCAGACTCCATTCTGATTATTATTGTACTTGCGAAATCGGTATTTACTCGGACACAGCGGCAGCCCGTTTTTTTGATTAGCCGTCATTCCGGTGACTCGCTGACCGCTGCGAATATGGTCGGGCAATTGCTGGTTAAACATGTCTTTTAGTCTGGGCTTGTAGTCCCACATGTCCAGTTGACTCGGCCCACCGCTCATAAATAGATAGATAACTCGGCGAGCGGTTGCTCGGTGATGGGTGGCACCAAGATGTCCCGTGGTTTCAGCCTGCAGTTGCGGACCAAGCAATCCTGCAAGAGCGGCGGTGCCAACACCGAGAGCTGACCTGCCAAAAAGCTGTCGCCGAGTTGTCAACAGTTGTTGTTCGAGGATTGGGTCCATGACGTTTTATTCCTGTTTTGTTCGCGTCTGATTTGGCTACTGGATCTTGCAGAATTTACGGAAATGGCCAACCAGTTTTGTTTGCTTAATACAGCAAAATAGCCGCATCACTTGCCAGAACTGTTGTGGCAACCTGTGACCAGGCGGCAACTTCGGCAGGGTTCAATGCGGTGTTTCTGGCCACTTCGCCAATTGACAGCAATGCGATGGCATCACTTTCTGATGTGAAATACCGTTTCTTCATCGCAGCTAACAGGTTTGTGCAGGCAGTGCGTTCCGCGTCTGACGGATGGCGACAGGCAAGCAGCGTGTACAGAAGGTCCAGTCGAGCCGTGTCGTTTGGCCGATCTGTAATTAGACGTTCGGCAAGCATACGCGACATTTCAATTCGCTGAGTTTCATTTAGCAGACCGAGTGATTGCAAGGAGGTATTTGTTCGAGACCGCCTCACACAACTGGTTTCTCGATCGGGAGCATCAAACAGCGTCATCATGGGATGTGGACTGGTGCGTTTCCAATAGACGTACAAACTGCGCCGGTATAGCAGTTTGCCTGTATCACGTTCGTACAGTTTTGTGTTGCTTCCCGGATGAGCCATCGCCAGCCACATTCCGGCGGGCTGATACGGTTTTACACCTTCGCCGCCCATGTGATGATCCAGCAGATTGCTGCTCAAAAGCCCAACGTCTCGCAGAACTTCTGCATCCAGTCGATAACTTGCGGCTTTTGCAAATAGTCGGTTTTCAGGGTCTTCGGCATCGGTTCGCCATGCCGAGCTTTGTTTGAACGTGCGACTATTCACCATCAGTCTCAGCATGTGTTTCAGGTTCCAGTCATTATCCTGAAGCTCAACGGCCAGCCAATCCAATAGTTCTGGATGAGTTGGCTGTTGGCCCTGAAGTCCGAAGTCTTCCGGTGTTCGAACCAAGCCATAGCCAAACACCTGCTGCCAGACCCGGTTAATGAGTACACGCGATGTTAGCGGATTTTGCCTTGACGTCAGCCACTCGGCCAAACCCAGGCGATTACGGGGAGCGTCATCAGGAAACGCTCCCATTACAGCCGGAGTACTGGGGGCAAGAGCCTCGCCGATGGGAAGGTTATATTCGCCTCGACTTAGTACTTTTGTGAGACGCGGAGTCGGCAATTCTTCAGCAACCAGCGTTGTCGTGAAGCCAGCGGTAAGTTCGTTAAATTGTTGAACGAGTTTTGCTGCTGATGTCTGTAGATTGGTAGCCGCGAACGCTCCATCAACGGCCGCAATGATGGCAAGCTTTTCAGTCGCGGACGCTGTTTTCCATTGTTCCTTCAGTTGCTGTGGGAGCTCAGATTCGGCCTCTGTATTAAGATCGTCTTGCGATCGCTCCAGAATGGTCCACTGGTGCCATCCGTCAGGTCCGGCAGGCGCTTTTATCACGGGGCCGTATTCGTACTTGTTGCCGTCCATTGGCGATTCGGCAGTGCTGTTAAAAAACGCCAGCAGCTGATAGTACTCTGAATGTTGAATCGGATCGTATTTGTGAGTGTGGCAGCGAGCACATGTGAACGACATTCCCAGCAACACTGTGCCGAGTGTTTCCGTGCGGTCGAAGTTGTTCTTAGCCTGAAACTCATCCGGAATAGCGCCTCCTTCCGAGGTGCTGGGATTCATTCTTACAAAACCGGTTGCAACTTTCTGTGCCAGAGTTGGGTTTGGCAGAAGGTCTCCGGCCAGTTGCCAGGTGATGAAATTGTCAATCGGAAGGTTGTCGTTGAACGCTCGGACAACCCAGTCGCGATAAGGAAAAATTCCGCGTTTGTTATCCAGGTGCAGACCGTGTGTATCGCCGTAGCGAACCGCATCCAGCCAATAGCGCGCCTGGTGTTCACCGAAGCTCGGGCTGGCCAGCAAGTCTTCGACGTATTGCTGATAAGCCTGGTCGCCTGTATGTTCCATAAACGTGGCCAGACGTTCTGGATTCGGAGGCAGGCCAGTGAGGATCAAGGCCGCTCGACGAGCTAGCGTGGCGCGGTCGGCGGCTGGGGCGAAGTCGAGACCAGCGGCGTGGATATTCTGTTGAATGAAAGCATCGACGACGTAACTGCTCGTGGCCGCAGGGGCAGAAAGCGGGACGGTTTTCTTTGGCGGAACAAAGGCCCAGTGTTTTGCGTAACTGCCACCCTGTTTGATCCAGCCGGACAGTAATTCCCGTTCCGGTTCGGTGAGTTGTTTTTCCGCATCTGCGGGCGGCATCGGATCATCAGCGGAGTGAATTCGCGACAGGATCAGGCTATTATGTGGCGCATCTGGATCGATTGCTTGTCCAGCATCGTTGGCTGATGTGGCGGCTTCAAACGAATCCAACCGCCGCATATCTGCTGCGTGTTCTGCGGCATCGGGGCCATGGCAGACAAAACACTTGTCAGACAGGATTGGCAGAATCTGACGAGCAAAATCGACGGCTTTCGCATTGCGTTCGTCGCCGCGAGAATGCGGGGTCATCAGCAGGGACAGTGTCAACGCGAGTAATATATAACAAGGTTTCATGCAGATTCACTTCCGATACAACGTGTTTGCTACAGGTCGCTTGTTACACGTTAACGTCTGTTTCAGGTCACAGCAAACAGCGTTGGCTTTCCGGATTGATGGGCGTGTTTCGACGATGTAGTTTCGCTGGGGCGAAAGTGGTCAGGCTGTCGTTGAGTCACGGAAGCAGCGGCCGGCTGTTGGCTGTGTCGTTTGGTACGAGGCATCTAAATAACCGAGCGGGATTCGCGGACACGATTTTGACTTGGGAAACGACTATGATTGAGCGGAGTTATTTGGCTTTGAGGCGTGTCAGTCAAACGGTGCCCCGATTTCGTTCTGCTATGGAAGTGTTTCATTCCAAGTGGTGAAGTGACGCTCAACACAGTTGACGTTTGCTGTTTGGAGCAACACAGCCAGCACCGTGTTTTTATTTGTCTGGGAATCAAACTCGCCGATGTAGCAAAACGGGGCAATGATGAATGCTGCGATCCGAATTTGGGACGAAAATTGTCGCAGGGCCGCTCTATTTTACTGACAAGGCATCGTTTCTGTCAGGCCTCACTTTGCCAGACGGTGGAAGAAAAGTATTGCCAGAGTCGCCAGATTAAGTCAGCGAAGTTAACATCGTCAGCGCGGTCTACGATTGTGTGCGTTTCCAGAAGGGCCAGCGTTGATCTGTTCCGCAACCTTCAGCATCGCTGAGTGGCAAAGTAACTTTGCTGAAAAGCGGGTAGCCGATCTTAAATTAATCCTCGCACGCAAACTGAACGTTCGAGGCAAATCCGTAAGGCTGCTCCATACCACTTTGCCAATTTATCGGGAGTGCTCACGGGGCGGTCTAACAAAGGGGAGTCTTCGTGGCAGAATCTGAACCGAAAGTGAAGCAGCCGGGCAAAAGTCACACCATGCTGATGGTCGGAGCAATTGTCGGCGCATTGCTACTCGCGTGGCTGGCTCCAGGAGTTGCCGTCAGTTTGAAGCTTGGCGGCGAGATTTTTCTGCGTTTGCTGATGATGGTTGTTGTGCCCCTTGTGATGGCAAGTGTGATGAGCGGCATTTTGGGGCTCGGTGATGTTCGAAAGCTGGGCAGGCCAGGCGCGATGGCGGTTACTTATTACCTGACTACCACGGTGCTGGCTGTTGCGACGGGAGTTTTTGTTGTCAACCTGATTGACCCCGGCGTTGGACTGGACGCTGAGTCTCTGATGAACGCGAGTGACACTTCTGAATTTGAAAACAAGATTGAAAACGCGGCGAGCACTAGTGATGGGCCGAAGAGTATCGGTGATATTTTTCACAAGATGGCACTGATGCTGTTCACCAACAACCTGTTGAAGTCGATGGTTGAAGGAGACTTACTGCCGTTGATTATGTTCAGCATCGTGTTTGCCGCATTGCTAACGACGATGGGCAAAAAGTCGGAGACCATTCGGGAACTCATTGTCAGTACCAACGATGCCATCATGGGCTTTGTTATGTTTTTAATGAAGTTTGCGCCGATTGGAATCTTCTGCCTGGTCGCATCATCTTTTGGCGGTTTCTTCCTGGAGGGTGATGCCTGGGCGAAGATTGCTGGTCTGGGATGGTATATGGCGACGGTGCTGATTGGGCTTGGTATCCATGCATTTGTGACATTGCCGCTGATTCTGTGGGCTTTTACGAAACGCAGCCCCGTTCAATTCTTCAAACAAATGTCGGATGCAATCCTGACGGCGTTTTCAACGGCAAGTTCGTCGGCCACATTGCCGGTTACAATGGAATGCGCTGAAATGAACGCGGGTGTTTCACGCCGGTCGGTCGAGTTTGTTCTGCCGCTGGGAGCCACCATTAACATGGATGGCACTGCGCTTTACGAAGCTGCAGCTGCTATCTTTATGGCTCAGATCTACGCCGGTACTCACCCGGAATTTGTATTCGGATTTCAGGAACAACTTCTGATTGCGGTCACGGCGACTCTGGCTGCAATTGGTGCTGCTGGAATTCCGGAAGCGGGACTTGTGACAATGTTGATTGTTCTAAACGCGGTTGGGTTGCCGGCAACTTACCTACCTTTGATTCTTCCGGTGGACTGGTTGCTGGACCGGTTTCGAACAGCAGTTAATGCGTTTGGGGATTCAGTGGGAGCTGCGGTGGTGGATAAATCGTTTGAGTCCGCTGCTACGGAATAGACGCTACCGTTGAAGTTATGCGGGGCATGGACGTTTGTCTCGATTAGCTGTCAGTCTGGTTGAAGTTTGTTTTCTGGAAGGCAACTTGATGGTTGATGAACAGCCAGCGACGATTTTCCGGACTAAGCGATTTTGGTTTCGCATTGCTTGCGCGGTAATTGTTCTGGTTCCGGTTGGGCTTTGGCTGTCTGGACGGCAGACAGCAGACAGCAGACAGACAACTTGCCGAAATTCGTGCGGCGGGTTTGCCGACGAACGCTGCAGAATTGAATGACTTCTATCGCGTTCCCGATGATGTGACCGATACGACAGATTTATGGGTTGCGGCGACTCGTTCCGTGGAAGCCTGAGGACTCAACCAGCGGGCATCCGACTTGCCGTGTATTGGCAATGTGGACGCACCGGAGATGGGTGAAGACTGGGTAGGAATGGAGTCTGCTGAAGAATTACTGGCGGAACTGGATGATGAATTGGCGCTTATTTACACCGCCGCAGTCGCTGGTGGGGCGGTGCGTTTTCTGTGAACTTCAGTCAGGGAATTAACACTCTGCTGCCGGACAGTCAGGCGTCGCGAGGTGTTGCTCGATTGTTGGCGTTGGATGCTGTTATGAACGCCCGTCGCGGACAATCGGACCGAGTCGCGAAAGACGTTTTGGCAATATTTTCGTTATCAGACGCAATGAGATTCGAACCCTGCCTGATTTCACTGTTGGTGCGCAATGCGATTCGGGCCATTGGTATCGGCTCGACCGAGTCGTTTTTGTCGACGTGCGACTGGACCGACCAGCAGTTGAAGACACTGCAGTCGGCGATTGGCGCGGCAGACTTTAAAGACAGCATGCGGCGGGCGATGTGCAGAGAACGGGCCGTATTTCGAACTGGCTTGAATCAGTTTTCACTGGGACCGTTTCGTGCAGCAAGTACCAAAAACGCGTTGCCGGCGTTCAGTGAATGTCTTGACTCGTTTGATCGGCCCGGGCACGACGTTATCAGCGTTCAACAAGAGATTTCTCAAGGGGTCGCGAATTCCAGCCGCACGTTGGTTGGCAAATTCACGAACATTTCACTTTCTTTGATGTTTCCAGCATTGGACTCTGCATCAACATCGGGGGCTCGGGCTGAGGCTCGCCAACTAAGCGCGTTGGCAGCGCTTTCTGTGAAGCGACATTTTCTGCTTTATGGCGAATTTCCTGGATCGCTGGCGGACATTGGTCCCGAATTGTTGCCGGCGAGGCTTAAGATGTCAGGATTCACAGATCCGTTTTCTGGCGACACGCTGCTGTATTTGCAGAACGAGGCGGGCGTCAAAATTTACAGCATTGGCGAAAATCAGGCCGATGACGGTGGCGACGTTAATTCTAATGGCGACCAACAACGACTTGATGTCGGGGTGATGCTGCGGAAGCAATGATACTGTTTCTGCCTGCGGTCGGCCGAGTATCGCGTGAGAGAAAACAGTCTCTGCTGAAAGTGATCGGTCAATTGACTTGAGATGTGCCGGGCATTTTTGGACCATCTCGGCTGGCGCGAGTAATCCATAATTCGCTACCGAGTAAAGTTGAACGTACAAAAAAGTTGTTCAGGCAAGATCTGGACGAAGTAACAGGATGTCATTTGATGAGTGATCAGGTTTGTCGTTGGGGAATTTTAAGCACCGCTGGCATTGCCATGAAGAACTGGCATTCGATTGCGGCGTCCGGAAATGGCAACGTTGTCGCTGTGGCAAGTCGCTCCGTGGAAAAGGCTCAGGCGTTTATCAACGCATGTCAGGCATCGGTGCCGGTTCCGCATTCGGTAGAGGCACTCGGTAGCTACGACGAGTTGTTAAATCGATCTGATATTGATGCTGTATATATTCCTCTGCCAACCGGCATTCGGCCCGACTGGGTTGTGAAGGCCGCAAAGGCTGGCAAACACGTGATGGTTGAAAAACCATGCGGTGTGTCTGAGGCGGACGTTCAGGCGATGATTGACGCGTGCGAAGCGAACAACGTTCAGTTTATGGATGGTGTAATGTTTATGCATAGTGCTCGGATGCCCGAAATACGCAAGGTTCTTGACGACGGAAGCAGCGTTGGCAAGATTCGTCGCATCGCCAGCCAGTTCAGTTTTTGCGCCGACGACGAATGGATGTCCAGCAATATCCGTGTCAGCAGCAATCTGGAGCCAGCCGGCTGTTTAGGAGACCTCGGCTGGTACACCATCCGCATGACACTGTGGGCGATGAACTACGAAATGCCGACAGAAGTTCGCGGACGAATTCTGCACGGTGTAAAACGCGCTGATAGTCCGCATGAAGTGCCAATGGAATTTGAGGGAGAGATGCATTTTGCCAGTGGAGTCTCGGCCACATTTTACAATTCGTTTCGAGGCAACCACCAGCAGTGGGTGAACATCAGCGGAACAAAGGGGTATTTAGAACTCAAAGATTTTGTACTGCCATACTTCGGAAACACGGTTTCGTTTGACGTCGCGAACCACGATTTCGTAGGCGATGGCTGCCAGTTCAGTATGGAAAAATACGTGCGTACTGTTACCGTAAACGAATACAGCAATAACCATGCGACGGCTCAGGAAACGAATCTGTTTCGAACGTTTTCAGCACTCGTGCTCAGCGGTTCTGTTGATTCTCACTGGCCGGAAATTTCATTGAAGACACAGCGAGTTCTTAATGCGGCACTGCATTCGGCTCAAAATGGTAGCGTACCTGTAACGTTCTGATCCGTGTATTTGTTTTCATTGTCGAATCGGCGGTGTGGGATCACGCGTTTCAACCTGCAAACACGGGACGCATTGACTGGAGTTTGACTACAGTGATCGTTAAACTTCCGACCAGACGGCTGCCCGCGCGTGCCACTTTTTTGTTAGTTTTAGCCACTGTGAGATCTCATGGAATCTGTGATTGATCTGTTTCAAAGTTTGGTCAACGTGTTTTGGTCGTTGATTGATGTTGTAATGGCCTTGGTGAATGTGATTTTGCCGTGGTTGCCTTTGTTGGCATGGATTGCATTTTGGTCGTTTGCGGTCAACTGGGCTAAGACGTTCGACGTACTTCGCAAGGGCGGATTTATCGGTGTTCTATTGCTGATGTTTGCTGCCGTGATTGTTTGGGGGGCAGTGGTTCCGCCAACCGAAGGCACACATACCATTTTGGGCCTGACTGTTAGCAATTACGCCGGTAAGTTTATCTACGTCACAATGTTGACGTGTATTGCATTGTTGTGTGGATCTGTGCAGATGTCCGGAACGTTTGGCTCGCTGGTGGACTTTTCCCAAGACGATGCTGATGCGGCTGACGATCATACTCACGGCCATGAAGCCCATGCTCACTAGTTCCTGCCTCGACCTTTCTGTTCGTTGAAAATGCCCGCCATGCGAATCAAACTACTAATTGCTGTGTTAGCGATTGCGCCTGTCGCTTCCGCCTCGGCTGGCGACTGGCCAACCTGGCGTGGGCCACATGGTAACGGCGTCGCCGATGGTGAGGCTTATCCTGTTGAGTGGACGGAAAGCGACGTAAAGTGGAAGTTCGCTTTGGAAGGAAACGGCGCATCGACTCCGGCAGTTGTCGGTGATCAGATCTTTTTAACAACCACTCAGGCGGGAACCAATCACATAATTTGCCTTGGAATGGACGGCAAACAGCAGTGGTCAAAACAGCTGGGTAAATCCATTGAAGGCAAACAGGGCAAGGACGGAACTGGTGCGAATCCGTCACCGGTTTGTGATGGTGAGCGAGTATTTGCGTACTTCAAAAGCGGCGACTTCGGTTGCTTTAGCCTGCAGGGAGAGCTTGTTTGGGAAACGAACGTGTTCGATCGTTTTGCAAAAGTGACCAGCGAGACGCTGTGGTGGGATTTGGGGACTTCTCCTGTACTTACCAAAGATGCCGTCGTCGTCACTATGATGCACACCGGGCCATCTTACCTGGCGGCGTTTAATCGAGCTGACGGTAAGTTGCTGTGGAAGCATGATCGTGTGACTGATGCTCCACGCGAGGCGGCACAGAGTTACACAACTCCAGTGGTAACGACAAATCCAGACGGAAACGAAGTAATTGTCGTAACCGGGGCGGACTACGTGACGTGTCATGACGCTGCGAACGGCAATGAACTGTGGCGAGTTGGTTCGTTGAATCCAGAAAAAAACGAGTACTTTCGGTCGATCAGTTCGTCTGTGGCTGCTGATGGTATCGTGGTTGCTCCTTACGCTCGCGGCGGAACGTTGACGGCGATTAAGCTTGGCGGTTCAGGAAGCGTGAATGATTCTCACGTGCTGTGGACGAATAAAGATACTTCTGCTGACGTCCCGACTCCGGCTATTGCCAATGGCAGGGTGTTTGTTGTTCGGGACGTGCAGAATGATCGTGGAACCATCGATTGTCTGGACCTGCAGACGGGGAACACGATTTGGTCGGGTCAGTTGGAAAAACATCGTTTGACGTTCCGGTCTTCACCAATTTTGGCCGACGGGAAGCTATATGTGACCCGGCAGGATGGAACTGTCTTCGTTCTGGACGCGTTAGGCGACGAATTCAAGCTGCTAGCCAAGAACAAAGTCGCTGAAGAGCACACCGTGGCGACCCCGGTATTGTTTGATGGCAAAGTCTTGCTGCGGACTCAGGACCATGTTTTTATGATCAGCAAATAACCGAAAAGTCTTCACCAGCAGTATGTTGGGTAAATGTGACGGTCTGTGCCGGCTGTGGGGCGAGGATTTTCGACGAATTCCACGCTTGTTTACGAGAAATGCTGAGAACTGGCCGACACCTGCATCAAGAGGGTGGTTTTTACTTGCCGATTTCAATCTACAGGTTTAAACTCCGTCGCTTCGAATTTCTGACACCTCATTCACTTACTCTCGGTGGCGTCTTAGGGCTGGTGTACTTGTCACTGGCTGACGACTACCGAAAAGGCAACGATTCAATGAAAAAGGACATCCACCCGGAATACCGGGATGTGATCTTCCAGGACACTTCAAACGGCACGCGATTTCTCATTAAATCGACCATCAAGTGTAAAGAAAAAGACACTTGGGAAGATGGCAAAGAGTACCCGTTGTTTAAGGTCGAAATCACCTCCGCCTCCCATCCGTTTTTCACTGGAAAGATGAAGTTTGTGGATTCGGCTGGTCGTGTCGAAAAGTTCCAGAAGAAGTACAACTGGGGCAAAAAGGCTGTAGAAACAGTAGAAACGACAGAAGAAGCCGCCAACTAGCGACTTCAAATCAGACAACAAGATTAGGGACGCGCGCGGTTATCTGTGTGCGTCCCTTGTTTTTGTGCCGCAACTGAATGCTCCGTGCTTCATGCTTTTCATCGTTTTTACAGTCTACGTTTCACAGGCACCAGTTGTGAGAGTCGACGTTTAACGCGGCATTTGGAACGATCGGGCACCAGACGGCTTTGAGGTTTCTGACAACGATGGCTTGACTGTTTTCGCCGCCCTTTTTCACTTATTGACTTTACGATTATGTTTCCAAGTCTCGAACAAAAACTGCATCGCTATGAGGAGCTTGAAAAGCAGCTGGAAGATCCAATGTTGTTGTCCGAGATCGACAGGATGTTGGAAGTTCAGAAGGAAATCGGCGGGCTGATGAAAGTCGCCGAAGCAGTGCGTGCTTTCTATAAGCTGGAAGGTGACATTGAAGCAGCGCAGATGATGGTCGACGAAGAAACCGACAGTGCCTCACGGGCCTATGCTCGAGAAGAACTGAATGCCTTGGTTGCTCAGCGGTACGAACTTGAAGAAACACTGGAAGACCTGGCAACCGCTGGAGACTCAATCACTCGCGGTTCGCTGATCATGGAAATCCGTGCTGGCACCGGCGGCGACGAAGCAGCTCTGTTCGCCAAAGATCTGTACGACATGTACATGAAGTACTGCGAAACTAAAGAATGGAAAGTCGAGTTGCTGGAGTACACTTCTACAGAGCTGGGCGGAATCAAAGAAGCCGTTTGTTCGATTACGGGCGAAGGTGCCTTCCACCAATTACAGTTTGAAAGTGGCGGTCATCGCGTTCAGCGAGTTCCTGAGACGGAAACGCAGGGCCGCGTTCACACCAGTGCCGCGACTGTGGCTGTGCTTCCAGAAGCGACAGATGTTGAAGTGGATATTCGGCCGGAAGATCTGCAGGTCGAGACAATGCGAGCAGGGGGGCCCGGCGGCCAGAAGGTCAATAAGACCGAAAGTGCTGTCCGTATGACTCATCTGCCTACAGGTATCGTTGTGAAAATTCAGGACGAGAAAAGCCAGCACAAGAACCGGGCAAAAGCTCTGCGCGTTTTGAAAAGTCGCATTCTTGAGGTTCAGCAGGATGCGGCTCATCAGGAACGTGCGGAAGTGCGACGAACTCTGGTGGGGTCGGGCGACCGAAGTCAGAGAATTCGGACCTATAACTTCCCTCAGAATCGAGTAACTGATCATCGTTGCGGTTTGTCGATCCATAAACTGGATCGCATTATTATCGGAGAAATGTCGGAGCTGATTGATGGGCTCGTTGAGTTTGACCGTCAGGAACGATTGAAGGGAAATCGCGGTGAGGCCTGATCGCAGAGTTTTGTCCTCTCATTCGATGCCTTGCGGCATGTTGCAGTTGTTGAAATCTGCTATCCTGTGCGGCTCAGGCTGAATTCACAGGGGGTTCCAAGTTTCCAATGACAGATTCCGCGGCAGCAGCAAATGATGAGTGGACAGTGCAGAGAATTCTGCAGTGGACCACCAGCTTTCTTGGTCAGAAGGGGGTTGATTCGCCGCGACTGGAAGCGGAGCTATTGCTAGCCCATGCGCGAAAATGTGCCCGAATCCGTCTGTACACAGACTTCGAAGCACTGCTGACAGAAGATGAACGATCCAGTATGCGTGGGTTCGTCAAACGGCGTGCTCAGCGCGAACCATTGGCCTACATCACTGGAAAACGCGAATTTTACGGTCGAGACTTTGCCATTGGTTCCGGGGTGTTGGTTCCTCGGCCGGAAACCGAGACCTTGATCGATGTTTGCCTGGAATTTCTTGTTAAAGAAACCACAGCGCGAGTTTGCGAAGTTGGATTTGGATCGGGGTGTATCGCAGTTACGCTCGCGAAGCAACGGCTTGGCTTATCTGTAACAGCAACAGATGTTTCCACTGATGCGATGACATTTGCATTTCGCAACGTGGCTGAACATAAGGTTGAAAAACGGGTGTCACTGCTGACCGGGGACGGATTCGAACCGGTTCGTTCAGCTATGGCGGAACTATTTGATGGTATCGTCAGCAATCCGCCATACATCCGCGAAGACGAACTGGCAGGCCTGCAACCAGAGGTCGCTCGGCACGAACCGCGTGAGGCACTGGTTTCGGGAGAGGATGGCCTGCAGTTGGTTCGCCGTTTGGTGGCGGAGGCTCCATCGATGCTGGTTCCATGTGGCTGGATGGCAATGGAAGTGGATCCCCAGCAATGCGATGCACTTTCAAGCCTGTACGAAGCAGCTGGCTTTGTTGATGTGAGAGTTCATAAAGATCTAAGCGGCGACAATCGGATTGTCGCGGGACGACTGGCAGCCAAAACCTGATTCGGTGAGGTTAAAGTATGGACATGCTGGTTGTTCAGGGAGGACGACCTCTGCAAGGCGTCGTTCATGTGGATGGCGCGAAGAATGCTGCGCTTCCTATTATGGCCGCGGCTCTTGCAATTAAAGGGCCGGTTCGCCTGCGGCGAGTTCCGGATCTGGTTGACGTCCGGACAATGACTCTGCTGCTTCGAAGTCTGGGTGCAAGCGTCGCCCCGATGGTCGACAATGAAATTGTTGTTGACGCGGCCGGCGCCAACGACTGCGTCGCCGACTATGAACTGGTGCGGCAGATGCGAGCCAGCGTGTGTGTGCTCGGGCCGCTGCTGGCAAGATTCGGTCGCGCGCGAGTATCATTACCGGGGGGCTGCAACATCGGTCATCGCCCAGTCGACCTGCATCTAAAAGGTTTGACAGCGCTGGGAGCCGACCTGCGAATCGTCGGTGGCTATATCGTGGCAGAATGTCGTCAGCTTCTGGGGGCTGATATTTCGCTGGGCGGGGCCTTTGGCAGCACTGTGACGGGAACGTGCAATGTGCTGATGGCGGCGAGCATTGCGAAAGGGCGAACGATCATTCGATCCGCTGCGTTGGAACCGGAAGTGGTGGATCTAGGGGAATTTCTGGTTGCCGCTGGTGCTGACATTCAGGGATTGGGTTCATCTGTAATTGAGGTAAACGGTGTCGAAGAACTGAAAGCCACCGAATATCAGATTGTGCCGGACCGGATTGAGGCGGCGACGCTAGCCATTGCTGCCGCTGCAACGCGTGGTGCCGTACACATTCCCAATGCGCCCGTGAATCATCTACAGCGAGTATTGGATGTGCTTTGTGCTATGGGTGTTGACATACAGGTCGATCAGTCTGGGTTGAGCGTGCAGACGACTCGTGAGTTGTCTCCTGTGAACATTGTGGCCGCACCGTATCCTGCGATCCCGACAGATTGCCAGGCTCAGTTTATGGCTTTGCTGGCGACAGTAAACGGGAAAAGTACTGTACGTGATTCCGTGTTTCCTGATCGTTTCATGCACGCATCAGAAATAATGCGAATGGGGGCCGCCATCCGCCGTCAGTCGGGACTTGCGGAGATCGATGGAGGTCGACAGCTGACGGGCGCGAACGTTATGGCATCAGACCTGCGTGCCAGCGCCGCATTGTTGATTGCGGCATTGGCAGCGGAAGGAGTTTCCTGCATTCGTCGCATTTACCATCTCGATCGCGGCTATGCAGGACTTGAACGCAAACTCAAAAACCTTGGGGCCACTATCGATCGAGTGTCCGATTCAGAAAACCATCGTCCACATTTCTTGCAAACTGATTCGTATCGACAAATACAGCTGCCAAACGATCGTTCCATGTAGACTGGCATTTGCAGCAGGAGACAGCAAATGATTTGTGAGGTACTCCTGAATCGCATGATTGTCAGTCATGTTTTGTCATGTGAGAGCCACCTGTCGTGTCTGCCCCGATACATGACGCATGCTGTTTTGAAGCGTGTGAAACTTGTCAAAAGCTTCGCTGCAGCTTAGTGGTCACAATCGTCGCAGCGAGGATCTTCTCGACGGAGGATGTAGCTTGGTCCGTATTGGCTCGACACGTCGCGGATTGTATACGGTGTATATTCCATCCGGTAGGAATCGCATGGATCAGCAAACATATGTCCGAATCCTCGAGGTCGGAAACTATCATCACCACAACGTTGGCACTTTGTCAACGTTGCTGCTTTCGGTCGATGCCAGAGTGTGTAGTTTTGAAACGGCAGCGAGAAGTGTTTGAATCCGTAACCTGCCGAATTTGGGCCACCAAGGTCCGGAGATCTTCGATATTGATCGAATCCGTTGGTGGAGTACGACTGGGTTGTGGCTGAACTTGAAACTTGAGAAAGGTTTTCGGGTGAAACCTGAGGCTCGTCAGCTGTTGAGCGAATTTGCAAAGTCAGAATCGCGACAACAAAGACAGCGAGCGGCTTGAGTGAACGCATCCTGCATCTCTCCGCAAACAATCTGGTGATTTAGAAGGAGCGACATTCCGTTCGCTCCACACTGAGGGATATTTCGGTTGTTCGATATTAGCTGCTGCTGTGTTGGTGCGAGTTGCTTGGAGCTGTGGCAGGTTTAAGGTGGGTCGAACCGGTGTTGAGGATTGTTCACGCTGAATGCCGCCCAAACATCAAGTAAAAAGCGACTTTTCGGCAGAGTTTCCTTGTTGGGTGTGATCGTTAAAGTCTCCGCAGCAAGAAGATTCAGCAAAACAGCCAGTAAATCCGTTTGGTAAGAGAGACCGGCTTGGTAGCTACGTTAAGGTTCAAAAACGGAGGCGAGGTGGCTAGTATGGGCCAGTGTTCGCTTTTCTATGTTTCTCCTGCAATGTTGTTTCGGGCTGCTCTATGAATCCTCAGAATCCCGTCGCACCGGAAAAAAACGGGGATCTGGTGTTGGAAAGGAAGCCCATTCCGGAAGCAAACCTTCAGCCACCGCGTTTACTGTTCCGAAGGTCGAATCGAACCTGTCGGGTGATGGGCGTAGGTGTAACCTCAATCGGCGCTTATATACCGGACCGCATTGTCACCAACGCGGAGCTCGAAAACCGTTACGGATTTGAACCTGGTTGGGTCGAGAAGCGAACAGGCATTAAAGAACGTCGGTATGCGGCGGATGACGAAGGTACAAGTGATCTTGCTGTGAAAGCTGCGAGACGAGCGATCGCCGCAGCGGGGGTTGACCCTGCCGAGATTGATTTGGTTCTCGTGGGTACATTTACTCCGGACTACACATGTCCCTCAACCGCCTGCTTGGTGCAACACAAACTCGGTTTGGATGCCGCCGCCGTCGACCTGCAGGCTGCGTGTTCGGGTTTCATGTATGCACTGGCCACCGGTGCACAATATATTGCAACGGGTAATTCGAAGCGAGCTTTGGTGATCGGTGCGGACATCAACAGCCGCATTGTTGAACCGTCCGATCAGGGAACAGCTCCATTATTTGGTGACGCCGCCGGTGCCGTGCTGCTGGAGGCGGGGACATCTGAACAGGGCCTTATCTGCTACCAACTTGGTGCGGACGGTGCGGGAGGTTCGATGTTGGATCGCCCCGTCGGTGGAACCGTTCGACCGATGACTGCGGACCTGATTGCGTCCGGCCAGCACTTTCTGAAGATGGACGGCCGCAACGTGTTTAAATGGGCCATACAGGCGGTCACTGAAACGATTGAACTAATTCTGGAACGTGCCGGCGTTGGCGTGGACGATGTAAAGCTGTTTGTGCTGCATCAGGCAAACATACGGATCATTGATCATGCCATGAGCGTACTTGGTATTCCTGCCGACAAGGTATTCAATAACCTTGACCGAGTTGGCAACACGTCCGCAGCATCAATTCCCGTCGCGCTTGAAGAAGCTTTTCAACAGGGGCGTTTGGAATCAGGCGATCTGGTGTTGATGTGCGGTTTTGGTGCGGGGCTCACATGGGGAACTGGATTGTTCCGCTGGTAAGATCTGGCGATTAACGACGTCTTGCGGGAGCAGGCTGGTTTCGCAGAGGCCCACGAGAACGCATTGATGTGGGCAGAAGCAGGGCGGTCGCTCAGGCGTTGTCTGGAAACGAACTTCGATAACTGATGTGTCCTGCCCGACTCAGTCTGTCGATGTCTTGTTGTTTTTCTTTCCTGAGCGGAAGTACCGCTTAGATTCGTTAACTGCAGTTCGTCTTGTGGTCATTCTGACCAAAAGAGTCAGTAGGTAATTCTTCCAGCCTGGTACAACGTATTGTCGCCGTTTCTCAAGTGCCGACAGTGCTGTTTTGACAACTCTGAACGTTGTGTGTGACGAATGTTTGTCCAGCCAGCCCGGCGCGCCAGCCTGCTGGAAAAATTCTGTTGTGGTCACACCGGGACACAAAGCGAGGACGGTGACTCCGCGGCTTCGGGCTTCGGCCCACAGCGCCTCGCTAAAGTGTAGAACGTAAGACTTTGTTGCGGAGTACGATCCCATAAAAGCAACGGGTTGAAACGCCGCGACCGAGGCAACGTTAATGATCGCTCCATGACCGCGTTCCAGCATGCCTGGTAGAATGCGATAGGTAAGATCCGTAAGCGTCAGGATGTTCAGGTTAAGCATCCGCTGGACGTCTTCTGGTTTGGCGGTTTCGATTGCACCAATCAGTCCAACTCCAGCATTGTTGACCAGCAGTTCGACATTTACGCCAAGGCGATCGATCTCGTCCATCAGCAGCCGGCCAGCGTCTGGCGTGGCCAGGTCAATGGTGACAATGTGACAATTTGTACCGTGCTTTGTCAGAAGATCCTGCGCCAATGCACTCATCTGTTCTGTTCGGCGAGCCGCCAGAATCAAATGCATGCCGCGACCTGCAAGCCGCGCAGCAAACTCAGCACCGATGCCTGACGAGGCACCCGTAACCAAAGCCCACCTATCGTTGAACGAGTCCAGCAAGGAGGAACCGCTTTCCGCTTATAAAAAGTCTTGACCTGCAAATGTATTACTGTGAGTCGCTCCGTATTCTACCAGTTTATGGAATTGCGTCATTCCCGCGATGCTGTTTCACGTTGCGGGAAACCGAAGTTTGTCACTTCTGGCTTCGCTACAAGTGTTAAATTGGGACGCTGACTGGCGGAAAACGCCTGATTTGAGATTCGCCATGAATGATGATCGCGAAATTGTTCTTTCACGAGACGAAGCCAGAGCCATTGATGCGGCTGCTATTTTACGGCTGGGCCTGACCGGACCACTGCTGATGGAAAACGCGGCTCGTGGTGTCGCGGATATACTGGTGCGGGAATTTCGCGAATTCACGAGAAGCGCCGATAGCGCTTTGCCGGTAGGCCGTGTGATAATTATCTGTGGCCCCGGCAATAACGGTGGCGACGGATTAGCTCTGGTTCGGCAGCTTGCCGCTCGTGATATCAATGCGGACGCGCGACTGCTTCGAGCCGGCAAGTCGCTGACTGATGATGCTCAGTTTAATTTTAATGTTCTGCTTGCTGCAGGGATTCAGGTTATGGAACTTGCGAATTCAAGCGACTTTGTGGAGCAACTGGCTGGGGTGGGAACATCAGATGTGATTGTGGATTGCCTACTGGGAACGGGAATTCGCGGAAACGTCAGGTCGCCTTATCTGGAATTGATCGAAGCGATTAATGCGTCGCCTGCGCGAGTGCTGTCGGTTGATGTTCCATCGGGGCTTGACTGCGATCTGGGAACGGCGAGTGGCGTCTGCATTCATGCAGATCGGACGGTTACATTTGTCGGCCGGAAACGCGGGTTCGATATTCCGGAATCGAAACAGTTCACAGGAGACGTTTCCGTTGCACACATTGGCCTGCCTCAGCATTGGACACGTCACTGGTTGTCAGCATTCCGAGCTTCGTGATGCTCGACCAAAGGATGCTCTAAGCGAATACCGATGTGTCTATTTGACTTCCTCCCGCGCCGGTAGAACCACGGGAAGAACGGAGCAGCATTTGGAGGACCACCAGCAAAAAAACGACGTCCCAGCAGTTTTCATAAACACGTGCCGAATACCGGCCGGTGAGAAACAGCAATCATTGGATACAAAGCGATGTTCGCGGCCACCTGTCGGCGTAAAACGCTGTTAGTTGGAAGTATTCGGTTGCGATTTTTTAAGCAGCAGATCCAGTTGAACGCGGCCCACATGCCACATGTAATTCGGTCCAAAGCCAGCGTTGCGGGGCCACTTTCGTGAGACCGCAAGGCGGAGGTGTTTTTCAGCTTCCTTTAATTGCTTTTTAACGACCAGATGCATGCCAATGTAAAGCTCTGTGTAGAACAGTTGCTTTTCGTGTTCGTCAGGCGAAAGATTTTTAGGAATATTGGCGAGTGCCTGTTCAGGCGAAAAGCTTCCGTCGAAGAGTTTGTAGACGGCAGGAAATGGTTCCCGATCATCTTTGTCATATCGGATAAGTTCTTTCTTAGCCGTCGCAGCATCCGTTGCTTTGTATTGCGATAGATATCTCCAGATGCCGTTTTCGCGGTCCACGTTGTCGAACGAGTGATATTTTTCAAACTGAGCGACCGCAAGTGCCGGTTGGTCAGCGAAAAACAGGGCGATTCCCAGCCGCCAGTGCGATTCGTCAAGCGTTGGGTTCTGTTTCACCATCGTCTGGTATTCTGTCACTGATTCTTTGAAACGTGCCAGAAAGAAAAGTGCATCACCCCGGCGAGAATGCACGTCTGTCGATACGGCTTCGGCACTCTGGAGAATCGGGGTCGAATTCAGCACGGCCTCGAAGGACTTTGTCAGTTCTGCAGTATCCTGGGTTGATAGTGGATAAGTGTTTTCGCTGACTGGACTGCCTTCATCCGCTGCTACGTCGGATGGAAGCAGAAGTAACAGCGAAGCAAAAGCAAACGTGTTAATTGGCTGCACAGGTCACCTCGGGAATTAATTTTGATAATTTCGCCCTCGAAAAAACTAATGTTTCCATTCTGGCAGCGAAACTGAACAATCCGCAAGTTTACGACATGTTCCACCAATTCCAATCGTCGTTAAAAAGTGTCACTCCATGAGATCTCGGTTGACGGCCCTTCTTGTTCTTTCCTGTAGTCTTTCTGTGATTGGATATTGTGATGATGAAAAAAGTAAGACGACGGTTCTGAAAACGGTTACTGACTTTTCTTTGCAGGATTATCGAGGCAAACGACATCAGCTGTCAGACTATGGTCACTCAGAGGTGATCGTGCTGGCTTTTTTGGGTACAGAGTGTCCACTTGTGAAATTGTACAGTGCTCGACTTGAGCAACTGTCAGGCCGTTATCGGTCACGTGGCGTTGCTTTCATCGGTGTCAATTCCAACCGGCAGGATTCCATCACCGATATTGAAGCGTTTGCCCGCCGTAATATCTTGACGTTTCCCATTTTGAAAGACGTGGGAAACAAGGTGGCAGACCAGGTCGGCGCCGATAGGACTCCCAGCGTAGTTGTTCTGGATAAGAACCGTGCCATCCGATACCTGGGACGCATCGACGACCAATATGGCGTCGGTTATGCTCGAGAAAAACCCGACAATAACTATCTAACTGACACGGTTGAGTCGCTGCTGGCAGGGGAATTTCCCGTTGTTGAGTCTGTGCCTGCAGAAGGCTGCCTGATTGGCCGCCTGAGGAAAATTGATGAGAACAGCGATGTGACCTTTGGACAACACATAGCTCCGATTTTGAACAAGCACTGTGTTGCTTGTCATCGGGAAGGTGAGATCGCCCCGTTTTCGCTGACCGAGTTCGACGAAGTCGCTGGCTGGGCGGACATGATTCGCGAAGTGGTGCGAGACCAGCGTATGCCGCCATGGCACGCTAATCCCGCGCACGGACATTTCGAAAATACTCGGGGACTCAGCTTCGAAGAAAAGAGCTTGATTGACCGTTGGGTGCTGGCTGGAGCTCCAGCCGGTGATTTGTCGAATCTTCCAACATTGCCGCCAAAGGCAAGGGGGTGGCAACTTGCATCGGAACCGGATCTGATTGTGTCCATGGATTCACCGTTTCAGGTTCCGGCTGAAGGGACGGTCCGCTACATGTACTTTGAGGTCGATCCGGGCTTCACGGAAGACAAATGGATTCGAGCGGCAGAAGTCGTCCCCGGAACTCGCGACGTTGTTCATCACGTGCTGGTGTTCGCAAAGAACGCCGATTCGAAAGGTCGCATGGACGGAGAAGGCGGCGGTGAGTTTCTTACCGCTTATGTTCCTGGTCTGCGAGCTGTTGCCCAGCCAACTGGTATGGCCAAACTCGTTCGAGCGGGCTCAAAGCTGATTTTTCAGATTCATTACACGCCGATTGGAGTAATTCGAACTGACCAAACTTCTGTTGGTCTCTACTTTGCAAACGATGAAGAAGTCGAGCATGTTGTTGTCACACGAGAAGTCTCGCAACGCAAGCTTTCAATTCCTCCCGGTGACGATGCCTACACCGTCGATAAGACGTCGGGGGGATCACCTGTGCCCGGGCAGTTGCTGGCACTGATGCCACACATGCATCTCAGGGGAAAATCGTTTCGTTATGAGATTGTGCTGCCGAATGGTAAGAAAAACATTCTGCTGGATATTCCACATTACGATTTCAATTGGCAAACATCCTATCGCCTTGCAGACCCATTGCAGTTTCCCGCTGGAACACAGATGCACTGCGAGGCGGTGTTCGATAATTCCGAGCAGAATCTGAACAACCCCGATTCCACGGTTACAGTTCACTGGGGCGATCAGACCTGGAATGAGATGATGATTGGCTATTTCGACGTCGCAGTGCCGCGAGCTTTGCTGACAAAGAATGAACGCAGTGAAACCATGGAACAGTACGACAAAGACGGTGACGGCAAGATTCAAAAGAACGAGGTTTCTCAGAGACTGCTGCCGCTGTTCCAGAAGCTTGACAGCAATCAGGACGGCAGTGTCGACGAAGCCGAGCTTCAGAAACTGCAGGCGAATTAACCGTGATGTTATAAGTTGTTGGCATTAAACCAGTTGTGGAAATTGGATCCGTATGGTCAATTGAATCGGAATTGACACATTTCGATGTTTCCAGCTACAAGCACATAATGTTTACGATATCGCGGCACGAGGCTGCGTTTGCGAACTGTTCGATGGAGCGAGCTGATGCGAAGAATGTCGATTTTGGTACTGCTTGTTTTTTCTGCTGGGTGTGGATCAAAGTCGGGAGATCAGGTGGCTTCTGTTGGGATTCCTTTGGCGATCAACAGTGCAGCAGCCGTCAATAATGTTGCTACGGACATTTCAGAAACGACTAAGCCAAACGCATCGCAGTCGATTGCCAATCCTGCTGTTGAACAGCTGATTCAAAAGGCAAAGGCAGCGGTTGTCGCCGGACGTCCTTCCATTGCGATTGAAGCGTTAAGTCAGGCGATTGGAATCTCCTCCAATGAATCGAGATTGTTTCGGCTTCGCGCGGATGTGTATGTGTTGATGGGCGAAAATGCGAATGCTCAGGTCGACTTCACTCTGGCTGTGAATCTGGATCCTCAGAATGCAGATTTGTTAAATGTTCGGGGCTACTTCTTGATGAGTCGCGGACTTTCCGATCAGGCGTCGGCGGACTTTAATAAGGCCATTCAGTTTGATCCCAAACTAGCAGCGGCGTGGAACAATCGGGGCCTGGTTGCCTTGTCGAAGCAGGATTATGCGGCGGCTGAAGCCGATTTTAGTAAGGCTGTTGAGCTCGACCGAAAGTATGTGGATGCATTGAATAACCGTGGCTTCGCATGTATGAAGCTGGGGCGGCTGGATGAAGCTCTGGCTGATTTGAAGGGTACAATTCAACTTAAGCCTGACTATACAACAGCGTGGAACAACTGTGGCCTTGTTTACATGCAGCAGGAAGATTTTCCAGCTGCGGTAGAAGCTTTCACGAAAGCGGTCAGCCTTGCTCCGACTGATACACGCTGGTTAAATCATCGTCGAGCTGCCTACCTGAAAATGGAAAAATACGAGGAAGCCAACGCGGATGCTCAGCAGATTCGATGGCTTGCCGGTCTGAATCAGCTAACGCAACTGGCATTCGCAAAGTCCGGTACCGCGGATGTCTGGATTCAGCGAGGCAATTATCTTGTCGAAGGCTCCGAATTCGGCGCCGCCGTTCAGGATTATTCTCGGGCATTGGCTATCGCACCGGGAAATATTCAGGCATTAAACGGGCGAGCCTTGGCATGGTTGAAAACTGGTGAAGTACGCAAGTCGATTTCTGATTGTGATGAGTCGCTTGTGTCGCAGTCGACGCCCGCCGCGTTCTCAGTGCGCGGTGACGCGTGGTTTTCGATGAAGAACTATGAACAGGCTGTGCAGGACTTCGAAGCGGCTCAGAGGTTTGACGAAACCGTGGCCGCAGCCTATCGCCATCGAGCAGAAGAACGAATGCAAAATGGACAACTGGAATTAGCTAAAGCTGATGAACACAAGGCCCGGCAAATCACTGCGGCTCTGGCTGGTGAACTAAACGATGCGAATGCTGGAAATAGCCCCGTTCCGTTTCCGGAAAACTGACCGTGTCGCGCTGAACAGTTCTCGGGTGTTTGACTGCAGCTATTCTTCGCGAAGAGGACGCTGCATCAATTCAATTGTGGCTTCTCGTGGCGACTTGTTCTCGAACAGGACGCGATAGGCTTCCTGGGCAATTGGCATGTCGATATGTTGTGCCTGCGCGATGCTGAAAACGCTTTGAGCAGTGAATACACCTTCGGCAACAGCGTGCATGGAATCCTTGATTTCGGCTAATGACTGTCCGAGCCCCAGCAGTTCTCCTACATGTCGATTTCGGCTATGAGCACTTCCGCATGTGGCGATCAGGTCGCCAATTCCTGCCAGGCCGTAAAACGTCTCAGGCGCAGCTCCCATGATATCACCGAAGCGAACCATTTCTGCCAGTCCGCGAGTGATGAGAGCAGACTTTGCGTTGTCACCTAACTTTAGTCCGTCGCAGATTCCGGCGGCGATGGCGATTACATTTTTCAGAGCTCCGGCAAGTTCCACGCCCAGCAAATCCGTATTCGAATAAACTCGAAAATGCTGATTTGAAAACGCTGTCTGAACGGTTTCTGCGTCCGACAGATTCTCGCTGGCGGCGACGACGCTGGCTGGCTTCCCGATGGCGATTTCTTCTGCATGACAGGGGCCGCCCAACGCAACAACCGGTCGTTCGCCAAGTAGTTGTTGAATAATCTGACTGGGCCGAATCAGCGTTTCGATTTCGATGCCCTTAACCGCGCTGACCATTAAAGCGTCGTGGGGAATGTACAGTCGATGGCTGCCGATAGCATCGCGGAGTCCTCGAGTCGGCACACATACGACAACCATTGACGCGCCGCGTAGTGCAAGCTCAACGTCTGACGTGACGCGGATGGATTCGGCCAGTCGCACTCCCGGCAGTAGGCGAGTGTTTTCTCGTGTTTCTGCAATGTGTGTGGCGAAGGTTGGGTTACGCACCCACAGGTTCACATCATGTGATGGCTGTTTGGCAAGCACTGCCGCACAGGCTGTTCCCATCGCACCTCCACCAAACACACAAATTGTCTTTTTCATTGATTCTGTTTCTGGCGAACCCCAGCGACTGATGTGCTGCTGAGTCTCAAAACGTTGTTTTGGAGTGGCTGAATATTGTTGGCAACTGATCAACCCAACACGGCGATCGAAGGGGCCGGATTGGGGGAAGGTACCTTAAATTAGGGGCTAATCGACCGGCTAACTTGCTGTGAGGGTATCAAAAACCCGGTAGCCTCAGAATCAACAGTCTCACACTATTCGGATTTACTGCTACAGACCAGGCTCCAAATCGCTCGTAAACGCGTGAACCAGTTTGCGAGGCTCGGAAACTCGTTCCAAACTCATTCAGGAGCTAACAAAACCGTTCCCTCCCTGAATTCACTCTGAATACAAGCATCAACGAGGCAAATTCTATGGAACTGCAAGTCACACAAGTTGGAAGCCCCGACTTCATTGAGCGACGCAACGGTAACGATTCAACTAAGGCAGGCTTTGAGCGACGACAATTCCGTGATGGCAATCGTTCTGTTCGACCGGAAGTTGCTGAGTTTGCAGATGCAGTTGACGAGTACAAAATGACGCATCGACGTCGATTTATAACAATTGAAGAGTTGTTTGAAGTGATGACATCGTTGGGCTACCACAAGTAGTGCCGTCTCGGATGTTGCCTAGCTGACCGGATGATCGTAATAACCGGTTATGTTACGCAATCGCTCATGTTTCCTTTCGTTAACAATGCTGTTCAACCAGTTTATTTTCTCCGTTCGTCATTTTTTGTGGAAGACTCTTAAAGTCAGACCTCTGAAAGTTGTGAGCCCCATCTGAGTCTTCAGGTTTTGCTTTCAAATCAGATGCTTCGGTAGCGGACAGGTGCAACGCCTACTGCCGGCGGTCTACTGCGTTTTCCCCTCGACGTGAGAAAGTATTAAACAAATGATTGAATCTGATACTAACGTGTTGATCACCAACCGTCGCACAAGGAGTCGTCGGTTATCTACAGCACGACTGGAAAGTGCCCCAAGGGAAAATATCCCTGAGGAAGCATCTCGACAGGTCTCTGATCGTCGCAGACAGGATCGTCGCCGCCAGATCGATCCTACGACATGCGAACGAGATTACTCAGGAGCAGAGGTCGAATTCATGCGGGCCATGGATGACTACAAACGCAAAAGCGGTCGGCCGTTTCCCACCTGGAGCGAAGTTCTTGAAGTCATGATGAGCCTAGGCTACCGCAAGGTTGCTGAACCGTCCGAGATGGTCTGGCGAACTTCAGGCGACTAAATCTCTGCAAGCTAATTTATCGTTCGCGTCTGTCTTGGACGACGCAAAAAATATATAACCCCATCCTGTTTCAGGGTGGGGTTTCTTTGTGGACGTCGGTTAATCATTTCGGCCGAACACCATGATTGTAATGTCGTCATTTTGTGCACGCCCTTTTGCGTGTGCTCTCACATCGGCCAGCATTTCTTTGCCAAGCTGTTCCGGGTCGGATGGTCCGTTTCTGATAAAGTCGATCACTCGATCCTTTCCATACAGATTTCCGGCTGGATCCATCGCCTCGTCAACGCCATCGGTGACCAGTGTAAAGATGTCACCGGGGTCAATCTGCCGTTCAATGACTTCGTACGGATATCCCGACATGATACCGATGGGGATTCCAGTGCTTTCGTCGCTGATCTCTTCAATGGTTCCATCAGCCTTTTTAATCACGGGCGACATATGTCCGGCGTTTGTCAGCGTGATCTTGTTGGTCTTAAGATCGATTACTCCAAGGATGTACGTGACAAAGCGTCCTTCAACCATGCTGTGGCACATGTGAGCGTTGATTCGTTGAATTGCAACAGGCACTTCGTCTGTGAATGTCATCGTGTTCTGAACGACGCTGGAAATTCGCGACATAATCAGAGCTCCCGGGACGCCTTTTCCAGCAACGTCGCCGAAGGAAACGCAGACTTTGTCTTCGCCAATCATAAAACAGTCGAAGTAGTCGCCACCAACGGCCTGAGCAGCATCGTAGGATGCAAAGAACTGATAGCCTGGGACCTGCGGTAGTTTTTCAGGGAGCAATGCATGCTGCACGCCGCGCGCAATTCCCATTTCCTTGTCCTGCTTCTGTTTCGCCATGTACATCACCATTAGCCTGGCGTTTTCGTAGGCGTTTGAGGCCTGGCTGGCAACGGCTAGCAGAAGTTGCAGGTCATCATCCGTGAATCTCTTCATTGGGTTTTGAGTGTCAAGATTGATGATACCAAAGGGCCGGTCTTCCAGGTTAAGCATTGGCACGCACATCATCGAGTGAATCGTCAGACTCGAAATGGACTCGCTTGCACTGAACCGGGAATCGTTTGCCGCGTCTGCGGATAAGATTCCGGTCTTCTCCTGCAGGACCTTATCTACGATCGTGCGGCTTAGACGAACTGTGTCATCGTCGTTGATACTGCGATGTTTTTGAGCAACGGGAACCAAAGGCGAATTTTCTGATTCCTTCATCAGAATCGAGCCGCGATCAGCCTGTGGGAAAATCTCAAACAAGGCATCCAGAATCTTTGGACTAATGCTGCCGATTTCAACCGTGCCGGCCAACGCCTTGTTAATCTTCAGAATTCCATTCAGTTTGTCCTCGGGTCTTACATCCAGAAGACCATAACCGCCAGCTGCCGCGGAGCCCATGATTGTGCTGCTGGCTTCTTCGTTCAGCTCAAGTCCGATGGTCATTCCGAACTTACTTGAATCGCTTTCTGCCGCCGAATCGTCTTCAAACCGAAATTTGATCGGACCAAGCTTGATTCGGTCGCCATGCTTTAGCGGCACAGGAGTTAATGGCTCAAGTCGCTTTCCGTTCAGAAACGAATGGTTGCCACTTTCAAGGTCTTCCAGCATGTTGCGATTGTCCTTTTGGACAATTCGCGCATGGAAGCGAGAAACCATATTGGAATCGAGCTGAACGGTGCAGTCCGGGTGACGACCCAGTCGAACGGGATATGTATCCAGTTCATAAGGAATCGCCTGACCCTCTTTTAATAGAACGATGCGAGGCATAGAAAAACTGCTCTGTATCGAATTGAGATTGGCTACTGGTGATTCCGGGAAATTGCCATACGGGAAGGCAAATGTTAGCGGAAGTTAAAGGGTTTTCCGAGAAATTGCGTTACGAAGCTTCGCCAAAAATTGTCTCGACGTTGCCTCGTAGGATAAGTTTTCCAAGTTCTACAGTTTTTTCAACATTCCAATTCCGTCTAACAACGAAGTCCTCCGCCAAAACCTTCGCCAGAATTCGTCGATACATCGCAAATTTTGGCAATGCAAACTCAAGCTTGTACATATCGCTGTAGTAACCAATCTGTTTAGTCTTTGGTACAGCCTGCAGTCTGCCACGCGTGTCATTTTCAATGTACACAGGGATATTGGAGTACCACCAGTGCCCGTTTGTCACGACGTTGGGGAAGATCCACGCATAGCTGACCAGTTCCTGATTGCTGGTTTCCGACAGAACTGAAATTGGAAAGGTGACTTGCGGGAAAGCATTCAGGAGAGTCTTGTACTGAATGAGCGAAACGCGTTTGTCGTACAGATCCTGTCCCTGGAAAACACCGGCTTCGAACACTCGTCGATTTACCCCGATCATCAGGTCGAACGGAAGCTTGAATTCAGCGCAGTATTCTGTCAGCGTCCAAAATACAAATTGACTCAGAACTGTTTGCTCTTTGCTGTCCAGGTCTTTCCCCTGAAACACTTTTCCGACGATGGGATCTGCAGTCGCTAAGTCCACGGGTTCTGGTGCAAACGAAGGCGGTAACGAGATTGCACAGGCGCGGGCGTTGTTGGCGGTGAAATGCACAAACAGTTTTGCTAAAGCGCTTTTTAGCTCTTCGGCGTTTGTTGGTGATGAATCAGTCGATTTTTTCAGACGTTCGCGAACGACTGTTTTTGACAGGTGAAACACTAGATCGTCGGTTCGCAGGCACGGCACGTAGAACCTGGTGTCAAAACCGGTTAGTGGATCGTCAAAATCGTTGGTCAGGTAGACCTGATCAAGGCCGCTTTTTTCGAGTACCTGCTGTTCCCAGTTGTCTTCGCTCATTTTCTTCAGTGAATTGTCATATAGCGACTCCCAGTTAGCTTCCGTAATTTGATCGTCCTGGAAGTCAAAGAACTCCCTGCTCATTTCCAACAGCCAGCTGTACTGCGCCGTGTTTTCAATAGTCGCCAACCACGGTACAAGGCGTGAAACCTTTTCTTTGGGATCAAGTCCCGGCTCTTCGATTCGACTTTTCGCGAGCCCCGCTGAATGCGCCAATTCTGTGTAGTAGTGATACCCCATGATGTCAGCCAGCGTTTTTGACGCAGCCGCCATCGGGTTAATGTGCGTGTGCGGATCGATCAGTCGGAGAGATTCGAGCTCAACGAGTATTTCGCGTGTCAACTGCTGTGACATCTTGTATATCAGTCCTGAAACTTTTTGAAAACGAGAATCGAACCGTGAGTGTTCGAGTTTTTAGGGCTTATTGAATCTCCCCTACCCGCATCTTAGCCTGCAAAGACGGCTGGTTCCACGACGGTGGCGAAATCATCAGCCGGTTTAACGGGTGAAATTTTGCGGACAAAATGCATTAACTGTGGCTGGGTTTTTGTAGCTGTTCCTAAAACGTTTCATGTTCTGACGGTTTCCGCGGCGCGTCATGGGGTCGCGCACGCTGGTAGACGCTGGTTTCTGTTGTAGGATGCGGAGTGATAATCTATACCTTTTTGTTCAAAAGACGCTTTAGTTGAAGTGCTGCGACATGCGAAGTATCGAACTTCTATCTGAAATGGTCGCCTTTCCTTCCATTAGTTCCACGTCGAACGTTGAGGTCAGTCGCTGGGTTGAAAACCAGTTGCAATTACGTGGTTTTCAAATTGAGTGGCTGTCATATCAGGATGCACATGGAATCACCAAGGCCTGTATTTTGGGCCAAAAAGGTCCAGCGACAGGCCGCGGGCTCTCGTATTTCTGCCACTCAGACGTGGTTCCCGTAAATACCTGGAGCTTCTCGGAGAGTGGGCCATGGACGCTGTTTGAAAAAGACGGCCGCGTTTATGGACGCGGATCCTGCGACATGAAGGGCTCGCTGATATGCATGATGTCAGCCATCGATGCGATCGGCGATGCTCCGCTGAATGCTCCGCTAAACGTCGTGTGCACTGCAGATGAAGAAGTCGGGCTTCAGGGAGCGCGACATATTGTTGCCGATTCCACTATGTATCGCGACATCGTCAGTCGTCAAAGTCGCGCCATCATCGGCGAACCGACATTGCTGAATGTTGTGCATGCTCACAAAGGCGGTCGCAGCATGAGAATTAAATCTCACGGTGTCGCCGCACATTCAAGTACTGGCAAAGGACTGAATGCCAACTTCGCAATGATTCCGTTCTTGGCCGACATGTATGAAATGTGTCAACGCATCGACGGCGACGTTCAGTGGCAGGATGATCGCTACGATCCCCCGACAATTAATCTGAATCTTGGGATCAACGATCATACGTCTGCCATCAATATCACTCCCGCTCAATCAATCTGCACTATCTACTTTCGGACGATGCCCGGAATCGATGCAGATGCCCTGGTGAGCGAAATCAAAGCATCCGCAGAAAGACATCAGCTGGATTTTGAAATGATGTTTCAGGGAAATCCGTTGTTTACGGATCCTGAATGCAATTTCATTGCCGAATTGCTTGCTGTGGCGGATAAGCCATCGTCACAGACTGTTTCTTACGGCACCGACGGTTCCTGTTTTACCGAACTGAAAGACATCGCAGTCCTTGGTCCTGGAGATATTCGCCAAGCCCATACAGATGACGAATGGATTGATATTCAGCAATTGAAAGACGGAACTTTGCTTTATGAAAAACTGATCCGACGCTGGTGTGTCGAGGACGCCTGAGTTGTGTTTGGATGTGGCGCTGTCTGGACTTCAGACAGCTGCTTGGTGATCCTGTCATCACTGTATTTCGCGGCTGGCCGCAAAGGATTCAGCGCGAATTGATAGCAGAATGCCGCTTACGGTTGAACAAGGTTTGACGGCTTCCAGCCTGTATCAAAGTTGAATCCGGAATCGAGTCTTTTCGAATCTGATGGGACATCATTGAAGTCGAACACCGGAGCGCTTTTGGCGGCAGGTGTTGGAGACGATGAGGCTGCCCATTCCGGTTCAGGAGCCGCAGTTCGAGGAGGTCGTGCGGCAAACCCTGCCGGTGTTGCATTCGAGTTGGCGACTTTAGGGCTTGGCTGATAGTTGATTTCCGCGAACGGATTTTCCGTGCCAATGGTCTGAACAGCGGCGGTGTTTTTTGCAGCAGAAAATTGCTTTACAGGTACTTGAGCAGCCACGTTTTTTTGAATCAGCGGTGTCGCTACTTCGATTGCTGCTGAAGACGCGCGGGCCATGTTCTGTGTTGCGGCCAGTTGAGTAAGATCTGCGGAATCTGCGGCGGAAACTGTCCGGCTGACTTGCTGAATAGGACTGATTAAAGGCGCGGCTTTTTCTTCTAATGATGCGGTTTCACGTTGCCATTCCTGTTTCTCGGCGGCTGCCCATTCTGAAAAATCCACATCCAGTTCGCGAGCGGTTTCCGTCATTCCACGGGCGGTCGCCTGTTCTTCCAGAAAGGAAGTGAAATCGGCCATGTCCGACCCGTTCATTGGGGCGCGGGCTGAAGCTGTGGTTTCCGCAACGGGGGTTTCGACGGTCTTGCCAACGAAATCTGACAGCGATGGTCCCGCTCCATCTGCGGTTGCTTTTGGCTGTGGGTTAGATTGAGCAACTATCATCGCATTCGTGGGTCGTGTGACGCCTCCAGTGCCGTCGCCGAGTCGTGTGACGCCAGCAGTGGCTTCTGCTCTGTCGCGTTCCAATGCGTGCTGAGCGATCGCCTCTTCGTCAGTTATGCTTGACGTAAATGGATCGTGCAGCTTCGCGTAGTCGCGTCGTGTCAGCTGACGAAATCTTGAGCAACCAGGCGTTGCGGCGAGAAGAATTATAATTGTTGTGATATTGATGAAGGTTCGCATCGCGAGTCCTCTTGCGGAGTTTTCCAAATGGAACGTCGACCGTAGTTGGTCTAAGGCGTTCCCAAGCCGGGCCGTGTATTCGTCCCGCTTTGCTGCAGTCCAGTTAGCATTTCACTTCTACGTCTTCCGTGATACCGAAGATTAAATACATCGGGATCAAATTCGTCGTAACGCGTTGCGACCACGGCGTCTCTGATGAACTTTCCGTCCAGATTGAAAGTTGGGGCCATGCCGCTTGATTGTCCGGCTGCGTCTGGTTCATCAACGTTGCTGATGGCGAGCGATTTTTTGACGCCGGAATCATCGGGCAAAGTTCTGAAGGATGTCTGTTCGACCGGTTTGTTCTCATCAATGTTCTGCAGAGCAGCGGGTTCTGTTGGTGCAAGTTCTGCAGCAACAGCTCTTACCCATTCTCGCAATGTGTCCACCTGCCTGCCGCCGGATTGTCCTGGAAACAGTGGTTGATGATTGCCACCGTGAAGACCCTGCGTCGCCTGCAACAAGGGGCTCTGATCAGGATTTTGAAAGTCCAATTGGTTTAGTACTGCAGCAAGATTCTGTTCTGAGGCGACAGATGTGGCACTGCGTCTAAGCGAAACCAGCGAAAATGAATTCCGTCCTGCTCCATGGCATCGCGCGTTTCCGCATTTGTTAGTCATCAGCGGCTGAATTCGTTGAGTGAATTCTTTGGCTCGATCCGCTGGCAGGCCTCCGAGTGATCTGCGTTCCGGTGCAACGGTTTGTTCCACCTGCCCACGTTGGAATTGCTCTGAACTCATTTGTGGCGTCAGCACGTGCTGTGACCGGTTGTTTTCGCGAACCAGAGACTCAAGCATTCTTTGCGCATCCGTTCGGTGAGGATCCAGATGCAGTGCGTCCAGTGCTTCGCGTCGTGCATAGGACTGTAGATTGTTTGCCAGGCACCATCTTGCGAGGTCGAGGTGTGTGTTCGGCGTTAACTCCTGAAGAGTTGCACGCATGCGCTGATACGCATCATCCATGCTGTCAGCCTGAAAACGAATCTGTTTGCTTGGCACAAACATTCGTCCCGCCGGAAGAACAACGTCGTATCCGCCAGCGCGCGGTGTCAGCTGTCCAGACACGACGCGTCCGTTAGTCATGACCAGCAGCTTTTCTTCTGAGTTCTGTACATCGCGCAGCAAAAGCTCATCGAAAGCCCAGAGGCAATTCGAATGGGATGTCAAACACAGAAAAGTTATGCACAGGAATGCACGCATTTTTCCGAGAGTTTCGTGGAAGAATTCCTGAAAACCACAGGAAAACAGACTGCGGATTGCCGGCAAACTAGCTGGAAACACCGAATTAAGTCAATACAACTTGCGTTGTCTGCACGGCGGTAGGGGCTGCAACTTTATGTTGAGGCTTCAGTGAATCAGGCAACCTGCGTGTCACGACCAGTGTAATTGGCAAATCAGCAGTTTATGCCGATTCCGGTATCGCAGTCGACGTGCGTTCCAGTAGATAAAAGGCGCTGTCAGCTCGTAGGTTGGCGGCCCATGCCCGATCCACAGAGCGTCCATTGATGATCGGTCGCTCTTCAACGATTCTCAGGCCAATGCTTTGCATCAGCTCCCGGAAATCTCGCATCGACATAAAATGGAGGTTCGGTGACTCATGCCATTCGTAGGGCAAAGCATGAGTAATCGGTGTGCGTCCCCGGCGAAGCACCTCGTAGCGGACTCGCCAGTGGCCAAAATTTGGCACCACAACCAGGCCTCTGTTTGCGACTCTCAGCATTTCCTTTAGCAGTTGCTTGGGGCGTTGCACCTGTTGCAACGTCTGGCTCAGCACGGCAAAGTCGAACGTGTCAGAAGGAATATCGGCCAGGCCGCGATTCAGATCAGCGGCCACAACCGGAAGCCCACGTCGCATAACGGCGGCCACATTGCTTAGTTCAACGTCAATGCCAACCACGTTGCAATTCATTTCACCGCTTAAGCGTTGCATCAATCGACCATCGCCGCAGCCAAGGTCAATGACAGAGCTGCCGTTGTCGATGTGACGCATGATCAGGTCGTCGACAAGCTGAATTGAAAGGTCAGGAAGTTGATAGCGGGATTTGGACATTGGAGCTTTTATGAAATTGTCAGTAGCACTCGTTATTCCGCTCGGGCGGCAAGCAACGTTTGTTCCAGGAATGGAGCGATAAGCTCGGTCAGTGGGCCAATGTCAATTAGGAACGAGTCATGCCCAAACGGACATTCCAGTTCAACATACGATACGTGCTTTCCAACCTGCAGCAGAGCAGAAACCAGTTCTTTACTTTGACTCGTTGGAAACAGCCAATCTGTATCATACGACGCCACGAAAAAACGAGCCTGAATATTCTTTACCGCGTCGGCCAGCGATTTGTGGCCTTCCGAAAGGTCAAAGTAGTCCATCGCTCGAGTCAGATACAAATAGCTGTTGGCGTCGAACCGCTGAACAAAACGCTTCCCCTGGTAGTGCAGGTAGCTTTCGATCTGGAATTCGGTTTCCTTCTGCATTTCGAAAGCGAAACGGTCGCTGTCCTGCAGGCGGCGTCCGAACTTTAGTTCGATGGAATCTTCCGAAAGATAGGTGATATGGGCCACCATTCGAGCCAGAGCCAGGCCATACCGTGGCCCTTCCGATTCGTAGTACTTTCCGTTGAGAAAGCCCGCGTCAGCATAAATGGCGCGGCGTCCCACGGCGTTGAATGCGATGCCTTGAGCCGCAAGTTTTGGTGCTGAAGCAAGAACTACGGCTGCTCGGACCTGATCAGGAAATCGCACGGACCAGTCCAGCACCTGCATTCCGCCAAGACTTCCGCCAACTACCGCCAGAAGCTTATCGATACCCAAATGTCGCACTAATTCCGAGTGCACCGAGACGATATCTGAGACGGTCAAAAAGGGGAAATCCAAACAAAAGCGGGCTCCCGTTTCGGGGTCAATGCTGCCCGGGCCAGTTGTGCCCTGACAACCGCCCAGCACGTTGGCGCAAATCACAAAATACTTATTTGTGTCGAGAGCTTTATTAGGGCCAATCAGTCCATCCCACCAGCCTGGCTTCTCATCGTCAGCGGCATGCACGCCAGCTGCATGAGCATCGCCAGTGAGAGCGTGACAAATATATACCGCATTGTCTCGGCGTTCATTCAGGGTTCCGTAAGTTTCGTAAGCTACGCAGACTGGTGATACCGTCGCGCCGCTCAGAAACCGCAGTGGCGCAGTTTCAGAAAACAGTGTGGCGTATTTTGTCGACACGATTCCGACTGAATTTACGTCTTTCATCGTGTTATTGTCGTTTGCGACAGTGGGCATGCAGGTTTTATCTTAGGCGTTGCAGCAGTGGATTGGGCGGGCATCCGGGAAGGACCCGAACCGTTGAATTTCCGACGAACGTTTTGTTTCAGGAAAGATTGTAATGTGAATCACCATCAGATCGATGGTCTGACCGGGAAAGCCGTCAGGATAGGAAACGGATTGCCCAACGTGCATCGAAAATACCGAAAACAACTCAAGGAATTGCGATACTTCGTAACAAAGAAGCAAGCCGGAACACAGACTTCGTCTTGCAGTAAAGCCTTCAAAGTCTTTAAAACCCCGAATTACTGAGCACATTACTATCAGCAGGACGCTGGTTTTTTTCCAGGTTCATTTTGGCAGGGAGGCCTGGATGACGGACGCATTCAAAAAAAAATCGCTGACCGTACGTGAAATCGCGGAACTGCTGGGCGCTACTGTTTTAGACAACACCGCGTCGGACAGCATCAATGTTGCAGTTACCGGTGTTGAATTCATCGAACGTGCTTCATCGTCAGAATTGGCATTTGTCGGCTGCAAAAAGAATGTCAGTCGGATCACTGGAACATCGGCAGTCGTAATCATTGCTCCAGAGTCCGCTGCGGAACTGTTGACTGCACATTCGGACAAGATCTTTGTGTTGGTGGCTGAACCGGAAGCGTCTTTTCTTAAAATCGCTGAACGGCTGTTACCTCGCCGCGCTCGTCGTTCGATTGGGATTTCACCATTCGCGATGGTTGCCGAAACAGCGTCGGTTGGTGCTCACACAAACGTGCACCCTTTCGCTCGAATTGGTGAGGATGTGCAGATTGGCGAGTTTTGTGAAATCAATTCTGGCGCTATGATTGGTGATGGCTGCATCATTGGTGACAACGTCCGTATTGACTCGAATGCTGTGATTTATCCGGACGTGGTTTTGGGCAGCGGCATAACGATTCATGCATCAACAGTGATTGGTTCTGATGGATTCGGTTATCGGACAGTGAACGGTCGACACGAACGTCTGCCGCATCTGGGTAACGTGGTGATTCAGGACGACGTCGAAATCGGGGCATGCACAACCATAGACCGCGCGAAAGTTGGATCGACGGTGATCGGTAGCGGCACTCGCATCGACAATGCCGTAATGATTGCTCACAACTGCCAGATCGGCAAACACAATATTCTCGTTGGGCAAACGGGCATTGCTGGTTCGTGCACAACGGGACAGTACGTTGTTTGTGCAGGGCAATCGGGAATTGCAGATCATGTTCATCTTGGCGATGGAGCCATCATTGGCGCAAAGTCGGGGGTGCATAAAGATCTTCCGGGCGGTAAATCTTATCTGGGAAGCCCAGCCAGCAATGCAGCTGAGCATGCTAAACAGGTAATGTCGCTGAAACGACTGCCGGAGCTGAGATCGACAGTGAAAAAATTACAGAAACAAATTGATGAACTACAGCAGCAGGTTACAGCGCTGCTTACTGCCGCAGGCAGTTCTGAACGGATACATCGGCCACGAGAAGCGGCTTAAGTTAATGCCGGACATGTTTTCGAGTCGCCGCTATTCAACACGTTGAATGTTCTCTCTCCCTTCTACACCAATGCCTTATTACTTAAGACTAAAACGTTGATGGTATTGCCTGAATAAAGCTATGAACGATTCAATTGACAATCCCACAATTCTGCCATTTCCGCGCGACAGGTACGCCACAGTGAGTGACATGGAACCCACGCGTCTGGGACTGCTTGCCGGAGCCGGGCAGTTTCCATTGGAATTTGTTCAGGCGGCTCACCGTGCTGGCCATACGGTGTTTGGTCTGGGCGTTGCCGGAATGGCGTCTGACGAACTTGCCGCCGCCTGCGATGATTTTCGCTTTGCTCCTCTGGCTCGCATCGGTAAGGCAATTCGTCTGTTTCGCAAAGCAGGCGTTTCTAAAATCATCATGGCAGGCAAGATTGAAAAGACTGTTCTGTTTCATCCGTTTCGCTGGCTGAGACTCATGCCGGACTGGCGCACGATCCACATGTGGGTCCGCTACGCCAAAGAAAACAAAAAAGATGATACAATCCTGTTGGCCGTTATTCGCGAATTCGAGCGGGACGGACTGACGTTCGATTCGGCATTGAAGTACGCCCCGGAGTTGCTTGTGAAACATGGATTCCTGACCTCTAAAAAGCCGAATTCCAACCAGTGGCGCGACATTCAGTTCGGCTGGGAAATGGCCCGCGAAATGGGCCGACTGGATATTGGTCAGACGGTTGTCGTAAACGACACCGCAGTGATTGCAGTTGAAGCGATTGAAGGCACGGACAAGTGCATTCGTCGAGCAGGTGAACTATGTCGCCGCGGTGGATTCACTGTCGTTAAGGTGGCCAAGCCGCAACAGGATATGCGTTTCGACGTTCCCACCGTGGGCGTCGATACTATTAAGACGATGCACGAATCGGGTGGCCGAATTCTGGCGATTGAAGCTGGCATGACTATTCTGCTGGAACCAGAAGAAGTGACCCGTCTGGCCGACAAGTTCGGCATCGCGATTGTCGCCGTCAATGCGGAAGAACTGGCAATGCGAGCCGCAGCCTGACGCCGTTCAAGGCAGCTTTCTGCCGTCGACGGAAGTCGTCCCGCCAATCACGACGCGTTTCGTTTCTTACAGTTCAGTTGCTTGGCAGGCACATGGCTGGCGTGGCATCACGATGCATCGGCCGTAATCTTTGTTCAGGTGCCCAATGTTTTTGCGAAACGCGGGCTGACGAAGTCAACAGGACATCTGGCATTCGAAGTTGGCCGCCCTGTCTGCGGAACCAGGACACATGCGACGCGGCGAACCTAATTGACGCGTGCTTGCTGTGCTGATCCACTCAGGAAATATCTAACTTTCGCTGGCGATTTTGGCAGGCCGCCATGCCGCACTAAGTCCAATCGGGCGGACTTTAGCGAAAAAACAGCATGCATTGGCAGCGGTTACGAAAGCGGGATGAGTTTCTACGGGGCAGTCACTCACAGTTTCGGTGTGATTTGCATAATTGTTTTGGATGGGTCAGGCATTCTGCCTTAGACTATCGTGGTCGACAATTCCCCTGCGAGATCCATGTTATGTCTGTGAATTTCCCGATCCGTAATTTTCCAATCTGTCTGATTGTGATCGGTTTTCTGCACATCGGTTCCACGGCTTACTGCGTTGATGTAGAGGTTGATCGGCCGGGTCTGGTTTACAGTATTGGTCGAATTGAACAGGTACGAGAAGGCTCGGCTTTGATTGATCTGGGTGACGTTCACACGCTGAAGGTTGAAGAACAGATTGCCGTTATCCGCCCAACCAATGGCCATTACATGCCTGTTGGGGTTCTGAGAATTGCGGAAACCTATCCCACATTTTGTCGAGCTCATCGAACGCCTGCGTTCGTGCCTGAAATTGGTGACGTTGTGATTTTCGTACGCCAGTTTTATGACATGCAGCCTGGCGGACAGCACAGCATAGAATTTACCCGGCAGCAGGTCATCAAGAAGTCAGGTGAAAATGCCTACTCGACAAGTCGTCGCAGTGATGTTGCCCGAGCTTTGTATGACTATGAGAAAAGTCAGCCAAAGTGGGAACGCAGCCGGTCCAGAATTGTCGGCTATTTGAATGGAGCATCGTTTGCTGAAGGCGGCGAAAAAGAAATAAAGCCATTACTGAATCAGCTGAACATGATTCGCGAGCATTATCGAGTTGGTCGGAACAGTCTGCCCGCCGCTGGCCCAGACTGGATGTTAGTTATGCCGGTTCTGTTTGGTCAAACAGCGATGGCTCAGCATGAGTCTGCTCAGAAGGTTGTGGTCGAAGACGACGATCAATTTGCTGCTGCCGAAAAAGGGCCCACCATTCGAGACGTGCAGCGAGCTGTCCGTAACGAACTTTTTGATCGCAGCGAAGAAGAGCTGCACCTGTTTTCGTTTCTTGTAGCAACAGCGCTGGAACAGTCTCCGCCGAAGTTTGATATTTGGCTTCAGCAGCAGGTCGAGCAAAGCCAGTTTCCCGAGCTTGCAGACGAAGACGTCGTACTTGACGTAGTGAAGGCGATCGTTCGAAAGATGCGCGGAAACTAAAGCCACTATACTTGCCCGTGACTGACTACCCGGAGACAGCAAGCAACGGACGATGCGCGATGTCAGCGACCGCAAGTTAGTGTCGAACAGGGCAACCGAATCAATGCTCGTTGTGGTTGCGTACGATACACATGCTTTGCATGTTCCACTGCTGTCGTGCAACAATGAAAAAAGTGAATCCATCAGAAGCGAGCTGCATGCAGTCTCTGGATGTTTGCAGGAAAGTCCTGGGACTTTGGAATGCTTCATTGCCAGCCGCACAGACCAGCCGCAAGCCAACACTGCGCGTGCTGATATCGATGTACAGCGGTTTGCTTTTCATCGCTGATCAGGTTTGATGGCTTGCCTGGCGAATTCATGGTTGCAGCATCTTTGGCCGATTAGGTGATGTTGTCGCTTTTTTTTAGGGCTGGCAACGGCAGTCCGTCGAATTTCGCTCTATGGTGGGGCGAATTACCGTGGAAATTTTCCAGGCACGACAGAATGTTCGATGTTGCCGGAGTGTGCACAGCCACCATTGCTATGGACTAAGTCTGCGGCAAACAGTTAATTGTCTTGCAGGTAATGGCGACGCGATGCTTGCTGGTACTGGAATTAGAATTCGGACATTTGGTAGACTTGCTCAAAATGTGTGCGCGGTTACTACGCACTGAAAAGTCTCGGTTGAGTTCCGGGAGATTTGAATGGCAAGTCGGTGGAAACGCAGTCGAGACGATGCTGGCAGCATGTTAGCGACGGTGATTGTAATTGCCTGTGGCGCTGGGATGTGTTGTTTTCTGTGCCTGCTTGATACGTCGCAGCTTGGCAACTGGATGGTTGGCGGCATTCTTGGTGGCGCATTGCTGACGATTGGGCTGATCGTTCGCTATCGCTACGTCCGTCATTCTTCACTCGGTCTTGGTTTCTGGCATTCGGTTCATCGAAATTCGAACGACGACGGCATCGCCGCTCAATATCGCCCTCGTCTGGTGCAGAATAATCCCGATAGAGCAACCACTGGCACGAACTCGCCTATCACGGCAGAGCAGGCTCATGAACTGCAAATCACAAGTTCACGTACCTGGGTTCCTACAAAAGCCGTTCATCGCGAACGGGGCGATGCAAAGTGATGCTAAGAATTCTCGACCGAGAATGCCGCCGAATGCAGCAATGCTGGTGCTTCGGCATGCCCAGCATTCCTGTCGGAATCACCTCATAGATACGACCGGGTTGATTAACACCCGTCATTGGCGGCCATGTCTTGCTTGAAGCGGTGCCGAGCTAAGTAAGTGCGGCGGGTTTGCAATTCTGTTTTGAGTTGGATGTCGCGTTTTATTCAGAACACCTTACTTTCCTTCGAGGCAGTTACTTTGCCGATTTGAACGTGACCAACGCGGTCAATGGCGTGTAAGTTTTTTCGGCCGCTAGCACCAGTTAGCGGTTACCACTAAAAGCGTTCAGCCGGATTAAACAGACAGAACGCAGCACGTCGCAGTTCACGTGCCGGAGAAAAAAACGCTCAACAGACCAGGTGGGCAGTTGACATCGAGCTTCAACGCAAGGAACGCCACGCAGTCAATTGAGATAGCGCGGCGCTTTAGTTTTCCATTCACGGATGACAAACAGATTACTGCTGACTGAACATCAGTTCCCGCAGACTGTCATCGCTGCTGTGATCGACCACCGGATCCCGGGTCAGCATTTACCCGCCGACTTTCGAATTGCGGTGAACAAGCTGCGATTGGGCCTGCACGAACTGAACGTTCGAATCAAAGTAGGTTCTGTGAGGTGCTCACAGCCGGTAATCGTCAACAGTCGGTCGGCGTTGTCTGGCAGTTGTAGCACGTCAGCGGTCGCATTCGGCAAGGCCCGCCCGAGCAATTAGGCTCCGGCAAAAAGGCATCCAGATGCCTCCGGTAATCACGAATAGTTCGGCTTCACTCGCACTTGGACCAAAACTTAGAAGCATTCAGCGCGATGTTCCTCTGGGCGTTCACAGATCAGGAAATGTGGTTCGACCCATACTATTCGCACAAGCCAACGCGCGAGCTTACGGCTCAAGTGAGAGCGATTTTGCTGAAACGGCAACAAGACAACCCGCAGCGAAGAGAAATCGTTAGGCGATGGGAAAAGGTGCCAGGAACGAATGGCACTTAATCGACGGTGAGGTGTTGCTGCGACAGGATTTAGTTGCGGTTGACAGGGAGGGGCTGCACTTGCGATGAGTTCGGATATCTAACCGCCCGAACACGCCAGGCAAGGAAGCGCCGTGTGCCAGCATCCCTTTGATTCGTTCCGCCGCCGAGTTCGTCACGCCCGTCAGTGTGGTGATCTGTATTTCGCTTCGCTGATCTCGAAGCTGACTATCGAATCTGTGTTCGGTGAGGCAACCTCCATTCTCAGTGCAGCGAGAATTTACAACACTTCGGTGACGCTGTGGGGCTTTCTGTCACCAGTCATGAGCATTCATCACGGCTGGGTTTCGGCGGTCGCCAAGTTGATCACCAATCCAGTCGCCAACGGCCTGCGGGCCTGCTCGGAGAAGACGGGGGCATACTGCATTGCATGCGATAAGCTGGCCGAATCTGCGATGCACCGATTGCTGAAAGCCAGTGCTGAAAGCCAGTGCTGAAAGCCAGTGCTGAAAGCGAACGAAGCGAAGAGTTCCGACGATTGGCTCTGGCTGGGCCACCGAGTCATCACCGCCGACGGCACGACAGTGACGATGGCTGATACGCCGAAGCATCAGGCCGCCGATCCGCAACTGTCCAGCCAGGCACCGGGCTGTGGATTTCCGATCGTACGCATGGTTGTTCTGTTCGCGTTATCGACCGGCGTCGTGCTGGACATGGCGATGGGGCGCTACACAGGACAGTTCATTCATGAAGTTAGTCTGTTCCGGCAAATCGACGAAATTATTGATAACACCGAAATTTTTCTCGCCGATCGCGGATAGGCAGGTTGGTTTGAAATGGCCCGAGTAATGCAGCGTGGCGGGCACGTTGTCGTTCGTAAACATCAAATTCGCAAGAGTGATTTCCGAACCGGCATTCGTCACGGCAAAGACGATCACGCGATTCAGATCCACAAGGCCTCACGTCCGCAGTGGATGAGTGAACCGGAATACGAAACGTATCCCACTGTCATCATCATTCGCGAAATTAAAATCCGAGTCGCCCACAAAGGTCTGCGAACGCGTGAGATCATTGTTCACACTTCGCTATGCGACGACATCGAATCCACAAAGGAAAACATCGCGGCGCTGTTTCGCCGCCGCTGGCAAGCGGAACTTAATCTGCCAAGCCTGAAGACGATCAGGCAAATGGAACATCTGCGATGCCACCAACTTCATCGCGTGCGAAACGAAATCCCAACGCATATACGGGCCTACAATCTGGTCCGTGGAGTGATGGCCGAAGCGGCGATCGAAGGCAACGTTCAACCATGGCAGATCAGTTTCAAGTCCACGTTGACGACCATCTCAGACATGCTTCCAGTCCGGGGACTCATCAACTATGCCGATCAACTGTGCCGATCAACTGTGCCGATCAACTGTGCCGATCAACTGTGCCGATCAACTGTGCCGATCAACTGTGCCGATCAACTGTGCCGATCAACTGTGCCGATCAACTGTGACGATCAACT
>Ga0209491_10001014_pt1 | contig 55787 bp, 22 predicted proteins | sample BON02_FD_187213 | JGI IMG/M metagenome (GOLD analysis project Ga0209491, IMG submission 187213) | Freshwater microbial communities from Lake Bonney liftoff mats and glacier meltwater in Antarctica - BON-02 (SPAdes) (version 2) | ecosystem: Environmental > Aquatic > Freshwater > Ice > Glacier...
CACCCAAAAAAAACCGCAGGCCTTCAGGGCACCCTGCCAAAGGAGCTCGGCCTCCTGCAGCCCGAGCTCGAACGCATCAGCCTCGACGACAACTACCTCTCGGGCCCCGTGCCGCGCGAGATCTGCGGCACGGGCGCCGCCTCGTACGCGGCGCGGCGCGCGCCCGTGCCCCGCGCGCCCGACCCCTCGGCCTCGGGCCTGACCGACCTGGTCCTGCGCAGCAACTACCTCTCCGGCCGCTTGGACCTGGCCGCCTGCGAGTCCATCATCAACCTCGACCTGCGCGGCAACGCCTTCACGGGGCCCGTGCCGGGCCACGCCGCCTGGAGGCAGGTGCACCTCATGCGCGTGACGGACAACGGCTTTGACTCCGTGCGGCCGGGCTTCTTCGCGATGAGCTCGCTGACCTACTTTGACGGCGCCGGCAACGCGCTCCGGGGGCGGCTGCCCGAGCGCGTCGCCGACCTCGAGCAGCTGACCAACCTGTACCTGATGGACAACGACCTGCTCGGGCCCCTGCCCGCGGGCCTGTTCGAGGCGCGCCGCCTGTCGTTCCTCTTCTTGGACGGCAACCCGTCGCTCGGCGGCCCGATCCCCGAGGCGGTCGGGCGCGCGCGCGCGCTGAGCATGTTCTCGGCGTCGCTGACGCAGATCACGGGCGCGGTGCCGCGGTCGATGGGCGGCCTGCGCGCGCTGACGCACGTCAACCTGGTGGGCACGCGCATGTACGGGTGCGCCGACCGCTCGGCGGTCAACCGCAGCAGCGGTGGCGGCGGCGGCAGCGTCCCTTCGTGGGAGTCGGAGGGCGCGCCCGCGGGCGCCGTGCCGCTGCGGGGTTCGGCCGAGGGCATCTCCGCCGGCGGCGACGAGGCCGGCGCGCCCGAGAGCGCCCTCAACGCGTGCCTCCCGCCCTTCCTGGAGCTCGACCCGAAGCAGATGGTCCCGCCCCTGATGTACGGGTACGTCCCCCATTCGACCCAGCAGGGCACGGACTCGGCGCTGGCGCGCCTGCAGCAGGCCCCCTCGCCGGAAGCGGTGGGCTCAGCGGCGCGCTCGGCGGCGGCGGCGGAGGCGGCGGGCGACGGCGACGGCGTCGGCGGCAATGCCCGCGACCAACTCGAGGAGTCCGAAGACTGGGGCCGCGTGGGCGTGGCGGGCGTGATCTCGGCGGGCGACGCCGAGACGGCCGCGTCGCTAGCCGAGGAGGGGGCCCAACGCGAGGTCGCAGGCGGCGGCGACGGCGGCAACCTCGACAACGCCGACGACCGCCACGACGGCACGGCCTCCTCGGTGGCCACGCGCATCCGCGCCGTCAACGACTCGCAGATCACGTGTCCGACCGTGCGCCGCCGCCCCTCGACGTGGCCGCCGCCCGCGCCCGCCCGGCTACTCAGCCCGGAGACCGAGGCGGCGCGCGCGTCCGCCGCGACGGCCGACGGCGACCGCCCGCCCAAGCAGCGCTGGTTCCTGCCCTCGGCCTATGCCGGCTTTTCCGGGTGCGTGTGCGACGCGGGCTTCCGCGCCTCGTACGAGCGCGACTGGGCCGGGCGCGCGCTTCTCGTCTGCGAGCCGGACACCTCGTGGGGCGTCACGATCGCCGTCGCCCTGTCCGCGGCCTGCGCCTTTGTCCTGTGCACGGGCCTCGTCCTGTCGCTCGGGTGCGCGCGCACGTCGCGCATGGCGGCGCTGGCGCGGTCGTTCTCGCGTGCGCGCCGGCGCGCGCGCGGCGCCCCGACTAAAGGGTCCGCGTCGCTCGTGTTCACCGACATCGAGGGCTACACGGCGGTCATGAAGGCCATGCCGCGCGAGGGCGCGTCGGCGCTGCGCCTGCACATGGACGTGCTGCGGCGCGCGCGGTTCGACAACTGCGGCCACACGGCCGAGCAGGAGGGCGACTCGTTCGCGCTCGTGTTCTCGCACGCGATCGACGCCGTGTCCTTCTGCCTGCAGGCGCAGCAGGCGCTGCTCGAGGCGCCCTGGCCGCCCGCGCTGCGCGGGGCCATGGCCGACGCGCTGCTGGGGCTCGGGGGCGGAGCGGGAGGGGCGGGGTCGACCGTCGGCGCCAGCGTTGGCGGCGGCCTCAACCGCGCGGCGTCCGCGTCGACCGGCGGTGGGCGGCGCCAGAGCAGCGACTATGGCGACAGCGGGCGCGGGCGCACGCTCGCAGCGCTCGCGCTGGCCACGCTGCCCGAGCCCGAGGCGCTGGTCGCGGGCCTTCCGCCGCTGGCGTCGCCCCCCCAGGACGCGGCGAAAACAGCAGCAGCCCTGGACGCCAACGGCAGGCTGCTGTCGTCATCGCCGCCGCCGGACCGGGGCCTCGCGCGCTACCTGCCCCGCCTCGGCGGCGGCAGCGGCGGCGGGAGCGTCGCCGCCGGCTCTCCCGCCACGCCCAGGGCGGGCGCCCCCAGCCGCGTCCTCAGCACCCTGCTCTGGACGCGCTGGCCGCGGACTGTGCCGCCCGCGGGCGTTGGCCGCGCGATCAGCCCGAGCGCCTCGTCCTTCTTTCGCGCAGACCTCCTGCCTTCCTCTGGCGGTGGCGGCGGTCCCGCCCAGCTGCCCAACGCCGCCGCGCCCGGCAACGGCGACAACGCCGCCGCCATCGCCGCCGCCGCCAACAAGGCCGCGGCCGCGCAGGTGCTCGGCGCGCCGCCCGCGCCGCTCGTCGGGCCCGACGCCGAGCTCGGCGGCCCCGAGGCCGAGGCCGCGCGCCGGCTGCTCTTCTCGGGCCTGCGCGTGCGCATGGGCGTCGCCACGGGCTACCTCGCCCCGGGCGTCGCCCTGAAGCGCTCGCAGCTCTGGGAGCGCGCCAAGATCGTGTCCGACGCGGCCAACGGCGGCCAGGTGCTGGTCGACGCCTCGACCTTCGAGGCCGTGCGCGACCGGCTCGAGGAGCTCGGCGCCGTCGGGTCCGGCGGGTACAACCCGAGCGCGGCGCGCGAGGCGGCGCGGCGGGCGCGGCGCGCGGCCATGGCGGCGGCGGCCGAGGCGGCGGCGGGCCCCGCGTCTGCTTTTGGCGGCGGCGTTGGGGCGGATGACTGCGGCGGCGGCGGCGGCACTTCGCGCCCGGGCAGCGCCTCGCGCGGCCAGGCCGACAGCAACGGCGGCGGCGGCGCCACCACTCCCACCGCCCAGCGCTCGTGGTGGTCGGGCATCTTCCCGCCGCCCCTGTCGCGACGCGGCAGCTTGACCAACGAACCCAGCGTCGGCGGCGCCAACAACAACAACAACAAGGACTGCGGCGTTTCCGGGGTCGCGGTCGGCCGCGACATCGAGTCGGCCGGCGGCGGCAAGGAGGACGGCGGCGGCGGCGCCGCCGCCGCCCGAGCGGGGGGGGCCGCCGCCGCCGCGCCGTCCGGCCGCCGCCCGTGGTGGTCTTTCGGGCGGCGCGGCCAGCAGGGCGCCCCCGCCTCGCTCCCCCCCGCCGATTCCAAGCTCCAAGGCCAGCAGGCCCGCGGCGGCGGCGACGGCCGCGCCAGCCGCACCACCGCCCCCCGCCGCACCCGGCGCCGCTTCAAGTGGCACGACCACCACACGCAGGCCGACGCCGACCGCGCGGCGGCCGCCGAGCGCTCGGGCCACGACGAGGCGGTCGTGCTGTTCATGGGCGAGTACGCAGCGGTCGACCTCGAGGGCGCCGCCGAGGCGGTGGCCTACCTGGACGAGGACGCGGACGGCGAGGCGCAGGGGGAGGCCGTGGCCGAGGCGGGGCGGCAGCGGCGGCGCGAGGCGCAAGAGGCGGCGGTGGAAACAGCGGGGCCGCAGCAACCGCAAGCGGGGGGGGCAGCAGCAGCAGCGGGGGACGGAAAGGAGGCGCACGCTGCTCTGGCGGCCTCGTCGTCGCCGCCCGGTGGCGGCTCCCGGCCCTCCCGAGTTCGCTGGGCGACTCCCGCCCACCACCCGACGCCGGCGGGCGGCGACGACCTCGCCCACGACGCCAAGCACGACACCGACGACAACAAGGAAGGGGGCGCCGCCGCCGCGCCGCCCGCGCCGCCCGCGCCGCGCTTTTCGGCCGGCGGCGGCGCCCTTGCCGCCGCCGCCGCTGCTGCTCATCCACACTCGGCTGTGGTCGGGCGCTCCCTCAGCATGGTCGCCGCCGCGCCGCCCATGCCGGTCGAGTGTGACGACGGCCGGGCGTCCCGCGGCGCTCCCAGCGGCGCGCACCGCCGCTCCAGCATCGACGGGGCCGTGCTGGGCGCCGCCGCGCTCGCCGCGCGCCAGCCGAGCACGGCGACGCGCCTGGCTGCCGCGCGCAGCCGCGTCGAGGCGCTCGTCGCGCGCGGCGGGCCGCACGGCGCGCCCCGTCTGCGCCTGTACCAGGTGCTGGCCCCCTCGCTCGTCGGGCGCGCCAAGGTCTTTGGCAACCGCCTCGCGCTCGGCCCGGGCTTTGTGTGCGTGGACGCCCCCTACTTTGACGCCCCCGCGGCGTGGCGCGCGCCCCTCTGCACCATCCTGCTCGACGGCCCCGTGGGCGCGGCGATGCTGGCCTCGGACCCTTCGGCGCTGCCGCAGGGCGCGGGCGCGGGCGCGGGCGCGGGCTCGGGCGCGGGCGCCGCGAGCGCTGGCGGCGCGGCTGCTGCCGAGGCGGCGCGCATGGCGGCGGCCGCGGCCGTCGTCGGCGCCGCGACAGAGGCCGCGCTGGCCGAGGCGCGGGTGCAGGGCGCCGAGGACGTGGGGCGCGAGCTGGCGGGACGCCGGGGCGGCGGCGCAGGCGGAGGCGGCGCAGGCGGTCCCGCGGCCGCCGCCGGCCGGCGAAAGTCGGTCCTCGAGCGCGGGCGCGAGCGCGACGCCGACAGAATGGGCACCGTCCCGGCGGCGGCTGCGGCGGCCGCGGCGGCGGGCTCGTTTATGTACGCCGGGGGCGCGGCGTGGCAGCATCAGCAGCAGCTGCTGCTGATGCGGCAGACGGGCGGCGGCCGCCGGCTGAGCGACGCCGCCTCGACGGGCGGCGTCAACGGGGAGGGGAGCGAGCGGAGCATGGGCACCTGGGCCTCGCCGCCGGGCCGCGCGCCGCCCCCGCCGGCCCGCCTGCCCAGCGGCACCGGGTCTGGCGGCGGCGGCGGCGGCGGCTTTGGCAGCGCTTTCCTCCCGCTCGCGGCCGTGCCCGTCGGCGGAGGCGGCGTGGGCGGCGGCATGGCGCTGTCGATTCTGTCGTCGGGCAGTGCGGGCGGCGGCATGAGCGGCGTTGGCCCGGCCGCCGCCGCCGCCGCCGCCCGCGCCCGCGCCGTCGCAGAGCGGGCGCCCATCCGCCTGACCGCCGCCGACGCCGGCGCCGCCTTTGCCTGCTGCATCTCCCCGCTCGTCTCCCTGCCCCTGCCCCCCGTCGCCATGGTCTTCGTGGCCGTCGACGGCGCCGCCACCCTGCTCGCCGCCTCGCCGCGCGTCGCGCGGTGCGCGCACGCCCAGCTTGTCGCCGCCGTGCGCGAGGCGCTCTACGCTCTCAGGCCGCTGGGCGGCGCCTACCTGGTGCGCGACATGGACGCCGAGCTCAAGCTGTTGCTGGCGTTCGGGTGCCCCGCCGCGGCCGTCGAGTGGTGCCTGGCCCTGCAGGAGGCGGCCATGCACGTGCCGTGGCCCGACGCGCTGGTGGGCGCGCCCGTCGCGCGGTCGGCGGTGGCGGCGGCGGCGGGCGGCGACGGCAGCGGCGCCGCCGCCGCGCCCGCGACGGCCACGGCGCCCGGGGGCAGCAGCGGCGGCGGCGGGGGCGGCGGCGGCGGCGGCGGCTCTGGTGCTGCTGCTGCTGGCGCTGCGGACACGCCCAAGCAGCAGCAGGAGCAGCAGCCGCAACAGCCGCTCGTGCTGTGCGGGGACGGCCACCCGCGCTTCCGCGAGGAGCGCGACGCCGCGACGGGCGAGCTGCTCTTCCGCGGCCCGCGCCTGCGCATGGCCGTGTGCGAGGGCCGGCCGCGCGCGGTCATGCCCGACTTTCTGGGGCGCGCCGACTACTTTGGCAACGTGGTCAACCTGGCCGCGCGCTTCATGGACGCCTCGGCGCACGGCGGGCAGGTCGTCGTGACGCAGGCGCTGGCGCGGCGCGTGGCCGACTGGTGGCGCACGCACGGGTCGGCGGCCGAGTGCGCGCAGGCGCAGGTGCAGGCGGCGCGCGAGCGGGCGCGCGGGCAGCGGCGGGAGCAGCGGGAGCAGGAGGCGCAGCAGCAGCAGCAGCAGCAGCAAGAGGCGCCGTACGTGCTGTCGCCGCGCTCGAGCGCGGCAGCGATGATGGCGGCGGCGGGCGGACCCGTCGTCACGCGCAACGACACCACGCCCCGGCCGCAACACCCTCCTCCTCGCGACGTGGTGGACGACGAGCAGCCCAGCTCGCCGACGGGCGAGGAGGCCGAGCGCATGATGGTCGGCGACGACGGCGGCGGCGGCGGAGGCGCAGGCGAGGCGGCCGCCGCCGCTCCTGCTTGCGCCGCGATGGCCTCCCCGTCGCTCGCGACGCTCCCCGCGCTCTCCCCCAGAAGCGGCGCGGGCGGCGCGGGCGGCCATGGCCTGCGCGTCCTCGGCAGCTACGCCAACACCAACGCGGGCACGCCGCAGACTTTGCTGGCCGTGGCGGCGGCGGCGAGCGCGGCCGCCGGCGCCGGCGCCGCCGCCGACCCGGCCACGTCGGCCGCCGCCGTCGCCGCCTCGGCCGCCGCCTCGGCCGCCATCGTCGCCGCCTCGCGCGCCGTCGAGGTCCCCCCTCCCCCCAGCACGATGGGCCTGGCCCTGCGCCGCGTGCGCCTGCTCGACGCGGGCGTCTACCGCTTCCGCGGCGCGCCCGAGCCGCTGCCCATGGCTCACGTGGCGCTCGCGTCGCTGGCCGCGCGGCGCTTCCCGGTGCAGCCGCCGCGCGGCAAGGGCGTGCGCATCGCGCCGCCGCAGCGGGGCCTGCTGCACGAGGCGGAGCTGATGCTGCTGGACGCGGCGGGCGAGCAGCAGCGGCGCTATCCGTCCGCGCGGCTCGACTCGTGGGCGGCCTCGACGTTCGCCGGCAGCAGCAGCGCCGCCACCGTTGCCGCCGCCGCTCCGCCGGCCGCCGCCGGCGCCACCGACGCCGACGGCGCCGGCGCCCTCGCCGCTTCCGCGCCCAAGACCTGACCTATGTGTGGCCCTGTGCGCGCCCTCCCTCTTTCTCTATCGACCCACGGCTTGTTTCACTCTCTGCCGACGCACACGCGCTCTCGCGCGTGTTTACTACCCCTCCTCCTCCTCTCCCTGATTTGTTTCATGTGCTGCAGCCGCTGCCGTCGGCCCCCCGCTTCACAACCCGCTTCTTCCCCCTCTCCCCCGGCCCGTTGGGCTCTCTCTCGTCGCGTCGCTCTCTCTCTCTCTCGTCTCGGGCCTGTGTCTGTGTTTGTGACCTGACCCCGACCTTGCCCCTGTTCTTCTTCGTTCATTGGAGAGTCACTTCTCCTTTGGCTAAACATGTAAACGCTCAAACCAACCGCCGTCGGTCTTTGTCGTCGTCGTTGCGATCGCCGTCGTCTGCGCTTCCGCCGTCGCTCCCCTCGTCGCTGTCCTCCTGCTCCTCCTCGTTCTCGTCCTCCTCCTCCTCCTCGTTCTCGTCCTCCTCCTCTTCGTCGTTCTGTTCCTCCGCCACCGCTACCGCCCGGCCCCCGCTCGACGGAGCCGACGATGCAGCAGCGGCTGTTGCCGATGCCGATGCCGCCGCCGCTGCTGCCGCCGTTGCTGCTGCCGCTGCCGCTGCAGGGGGCGGCCGCACCACCACCGTCACGCTGCGCGGCCCCTTGGCCGGCGCCGCCTGCGCCTCGGCGCCCGGGTTGTCGCCGGCCAGCCGCGCCGACAGGTAGGCGGCCGCCTGCTCGGCCGCCTCGGCCTCGTTGCGCCGGAACCGCACGACCACGGCCACGCGCTGCCCGGACGACAGCCAGCGCGACATGTGCCGCATCTTGGTCGCCAGGTCGTGGTCGGCGATGCGCGGCGTGAACACCAACTCCTTGGGCCTCTCGAGCCGCGAGCGCACGCGCGCCTTGCGCTCGGACGCCTCCTTGGACAGGCCGCGCGCGAACGCCTCGCTGCCCCAGTCGCAGACGCGGGCGACGGGCGGGGACGCCTGGGGGGCGACCTCGACGAGGTCGAGGCCGGCCAGGCGCGCGAGCGCGAGCGCGTCGGCGCGGGACATGACGCGGGTGTCGGACGATTGCTGCTGCTGTTTGTTCGGGGCGGCGTCTGCGTCGCCGTCGTCGTCTCCGTCGTGCCTCGGGTCGCTCCTGCGCCTGCCGTCGCCGCCGACGCCGCCCAGGCCGCCGCCGCCCAGGAGCTTTGCCGCCACCTCGGCCGGGATCACCACGCGCAGCATCGGCGCCCTGATCTGCTCGTTGCGCCGCGGCTGCTGCTCGCGCTTTTGCTGCGCGGAACGCTGGTCCCGCTGCTGGCGCTGCTGCTTTGCGGCGGCGGCGCCTCCCTTGGATCCGCCCGACGCCGCCGGCGACCCGCCGCGCCCGCCACCGCCGGCCGACGCGAAAGCGCGGTGGTGCGCTGCGACGGAGGCCGTGCCTGTGCCGAGCCAGGGCGTGAGAGGTACTGGTACCACTCGTCTTGCCGTTGCTTCTGCCGCCGCTTCTGTCGCTGCTGCTGCTGCGCGCGCCCAAGGAGGAAGGAGGATCGTTCCGCGCAACGGAAGGGCGGGAGCACCTGGTCCTCCACAATCGGCCGCCGCACACCGCGCGCGCAGCAGCAGCAGGGAGCGCATTAGAGGGCGCGACATCGCGAGGCGGGGATGTTTTGTGTGAGGGGACGGCTGGGGGGGTAAGCGAGGACGCGTCCCGACAGCGTCGAATCGCCGATCGCCGCGGCCGCCGCGGCCCGCGGCGACGCCGCGGCGGCGTCACGTCGCGCCGCCCGTCAAAGCCGCGTGCGAGCGCTTTCGCCCCCAGCTCGATTCTTGGTCCCCAGTCTCCTTCCGGCTCTCACGCACAAGCCTCTCTCAGCACGCCCTACCTAGCTAAGCCTCTCTGGAAGAACCTCCTGCCTGGCGCACTCCGCACAACAGAACGTCACGACGAGAAGATCAGCCCCCCTCGGCGCTCCCCGCGCTCCCCGCGCTCCTCGCGCGCAGAGACAGAACAGGGGCCACTCATAACATCGCGCAATCTTGTGGGTGGCGCTCACCCGCGGTCACCAGCAAAGCACCAGAAACTTTTGCAGGGAGAGACATCCAACCACCCCCGTCTCGAAATGGTTCCGATGCTGTTGGTCCTCGCGCTGGTGCTGCTCGCGGCGATCGCGTACGCGGCGCACCGCACGCTCGAGTTCATCCGGCGCCTCGACGCGGACCTGGAAAACCGGCACCCGCTCGCGTTCGAGGACCCCAACTCGATCAATCCGGTGAGCGGGGGGCACGAGCGAGCGAGCGAGCGCGCGCCGTCGCCGTCGGTCGCGTTTGCGGTCGGTCTCTGTCGTCCACCCGGCTGTCGTCCTGGTGCTTGCGTTTTCGCCGCGCCCTCACGCCATCCTCCTCCACCGCCTCCGCAACACACACACACACGACTTCCCTCCCCCCCAAACAAACGACCTCAAAACAACAAAACAACAGATCCCCTGCCCCTCGATCCTCGACGGCCCCGCCACCGTCTCGCTGTCGGTCGTCATCCCGGCCTACAACGAGGAGGGGCGCCTGCCCTCGACCCTCGACGAGATCCTCCCCTATTTGGCAAAGCGCCACCAGCTGGGCCGGCACCCGGGCGCCCTGGACCCGCCCTTCACGTGGGAGGTGATCGTCGTCGACGACGGCAGCCGCGACGCCACCGCGCGCGTCGCCCTCGACTACGCCCGGCGGCACCCCTTCGCGCCCTTCGCGCCCTCCGCCTCCCCCTCTTCCCCTTCGCCCTCCTCCCCCTCCGGGGGCTGCGTGCGCGTGCTGCGCCTAACTCGCAACCGCGGCAAGGGCATGGCCGTGCGCGAGGGCGCCCTCGCGACCCGCGGCGCCCTCGTGCTCTTCTGCGACGCCGACGGCGCCACGCGCTTCCGCGACGTCGCGCTGCTCGAGGACGCGCTGGACGCCTGCTGCGCGGCGAGCTTTGGGGGCAGGGCCGGGTCGGCGGCGGGGGCGGTGCGGGCGGCGATGGCGGCGGCGGCAGAAGGGGGTGGCGCTGGAGCGCAAGGGGGCAAGAAGGCGGCGGCAATAGCAGCAGCGGCGACAGCAGCAGCGGCCACCCTGCCGGCCGACCCGCGCGGCCCGGTCGGCGCCGCGCTCGGCTCGCGCGCCCACCTGCAGGCCGCCGCCGTGCGCCAGCGCGCGCCCCTGCGCAACGCCCTCATGCACGGCTTCCACCTGGCCGTGCGCCTGGCCGCGGGCGAGGGCGTCGTCGCCCCGCCCGCCGCCGCCGAGGCAGGAGGAGGAGGAGGAAAAAAGACGGCCGGAGCTGCGGGCTGCGGGCCGCAGCAAGGTGGCAAGGCGGCCATCCGCGACACGCAGTGCGGCTTCAAGCTGGCGACGCGCCGCGCGGCGGCCCGGCTGTTCCTCAACCAGCGGCTGCAGCGCTGGTGCTTCGACGTCGAGCTCGCGCTCCTGGCCCGCCGCCTGGGCGTGCCCCTGCGCGAGGTGGGCGTGTGCTGGACCGAGATGCCGGGCAGCAAGATCCGCCCGACCAGCGTGCTGCACATGGCCTGGGAGCTGGCCGTGCTGCGGCTGGCGTACGGCGCAGGGGGCGGCGCACGAGGCGGCGGCGGCGGCGCGCTGCGGTCGTCGCTTCTGGGCCTTGGCGGGCCGGCGTGGTGCGTGCGGGGGGAGGCGGACGCGCGCCCCCGCGCGGGGGGGGGCGGCGACGGGGAGGGGCGGCACGGAGGCGGTGGTGGGGGTGGCAAGGACGAGTAGGAGTAAGGTTATGTCAATTCGGCAGCGCAAAATAAACCCGGGCGGGCGGGCGGGCCGACGGTGGCGGCGGGCGCCGGCGGAACGCGCGCCGTGCGCGGCCGCAAGAAGTTGTTGTCGCGCCCCTGCCCGGGGCAGGGCCTGCCCCCCCCCTTCTCGTCAACACACACAACATACACAGAGCGAGCGAGCCTCGGCGCCCTCCTCTCTCCAAACAAACCACGCCGAAGAACACCATCGCGCAAAGACAGAGGGCGCGCACCAACCGACACCTCCCTTTCGAGTCGGTGCTCTCTCTCTCTCTTTTCTGGGGGACGCGCGGCTGTCCTTGAAGACGCAGCACAAGCACCAAGGGCCCAACTCGGTTTCCCTCGCTCGCTCGCGCACGCGTGCGCCCGCCCGGCCCCGCAAACGAGAACGCGACGCAACAGACACAAAACAGCAAAACATGGGACACGCCGAGGGCGACGTGGTGATGGTCCCGAACGCCGACGGGCGCCAGTACGAGGCCAAGGTGATCCGCGCGCAAGTCCGGGCCGGCCGCGGCATGCACTACTTCGTGCACTACCAGGGCTGGTCCAAGCGGTACGACGAGTGGATTGCCGAGGAGACGATCCAGCGCGGCACGCTGGCGGCGGCTGCGTCGGCGGGCGGCGGCGGCGGCGGCGGCGGCGGCAAAAAGCCGGCCCCCGGCGGTGCTGCTGCTGCTGGCGGTGCTGCGGGCGGAGGCGGCTCGGCGGCCGCCAAGAAGGGAGCCGGCGCGGCGGGCGGCAGCGGCGGCGCCAAGGCGGGCGACAAGGGGGCTGGAGGGGGGGGCGCGGGCGCGCTCGCCGCAGCGGCGGCCGCTGCCGCCGTCGCCGCCGCCGCTTCAAGGGGCGGCGGCGGCGGCGCGGGCGACAAGCGCAAGCGCGAGATCGAGGGCGCGTACGGCATGGGCGCGCTTTCCGTGCCGCCTGCGCTCGAGGCGGCGGCCAGGGCGGCCGCCGAGGCGGCGTCGGCCGCGGCAGAGGCGGACGCGGCCGCGGCCGTCGCGCCCCCCAAGCGCAAGCGCGTTCGCCCGCCGGCCAAGCGCAAGCCCGCTGCTGCCGCAGCTGCCGACGGGGAGGAGGAGCGAGGGGGGCAAGCGGAGGGCGGGGGGGACGAGGCGGCGGCGGCCTGCGGTGAAGACCAGTCCAAGGTGGCGGCAGTGGCCACGGACGCGGCGGAACCCGCGCCGGCAGCGGCAGGGGAGGAGGCGGCCGCGGCCGTGTCCGGGGGCAGCGGCGGCGGCGGCGGCGGCCTTGGCGACGGCGGCGGCCTTGGCGGCGGCAGCCTTGGCGGCGGCGGCGACAAGCCCGCCGCGGCCGCCCCCGAGCCGCGCCGCCCGCGCCCCCCGGCCTCCTCGCGCCCCCGTGCGCGCCCCTCCCTCGGCGGCGCCGCGCCCTACCAGCCGCCCGCCACCGCCGCCGCCGCGCGCGAGACCCCGGACGACGCCGCCGCCACCGCCGCGCTCGAGGCCGTGCGCCTCTTGTCGTCGCGCGGCGGCGGCGCGCTGCAGCAGCAGCACCCGCACCAGCACCACGGCGGCGGCGGGAGCCTCCGCGGCGCCCCCGACTCTGGCGAGCTGCCCGCCCTGCTCAAGCGCCACCTGCTCGAGGACCACGACGCGGCCGTCGGCGCGCTGGGCGTGGCCGCGGCCGGCGCGCCGCCGGCCGCGCCGCGCTTCCCGCCGCTGCCGCGCGCGCCCTGCGTCGCCGACATCCTCGCGCAGTTTCTCGAGCACGCGCGCGGTGGGGGAGGAGGGGCAGGCGGTGGTGCTGGCGGCGGCGGCGGCGGGGGCGGGCGCAGCCGCGGCGGCGGCACCGGGGGCGGTGCAGGCGGAGGCGCGGCGGCGCAGGCGCAGGCCGCCGCCGCCGCCGCCGCCGCCGCCGCGCACGGCCAGGCGCTGGTGGCGACGGCCAACCCGGCCGACGACGCGGCGTTCGCGGCGGCCGTGCGGGGCTACTTCGACCGCCTGCTGCCCGTGGCGCTGCTGTACCGCGGGGAGCGCGAGCGCGTTGAGCGCGCCACGCAGGGCTGGCGGCTGGCTCCCAGCGCCGTGTGCGGCGGGGAGCACCTCGTGCGCCTGCTGGCAAAGCTGCCCGAGGCGCTGGCGCTGGCGACGACGGCGGCGGGGGCGGGCGGCGACGGCGGCGGTGGCAGCGGAGCGGCGGCGACGGCCGAGGGCGCGGCGCTGGCGCTGCTCGGGGCGCGGCTGGCGCACCTGGCGGCCTTCATCGCGCGCAACGCGCACCGCTTCCTGGTGCCCCCCGCCGGCAACTACGTGCCGCTGCCGGCGCCGGCCTCGGCGAGAGCGGGCGCGGGCGGAGGAGGAGGGGGCGGGCGGGGACCGGCGGGCGCGAGCGACGGTGGCGGGCCGGCGGGGTCGGCCGAGGAGGCGCCCGAGGCTGCTGCCGCTGGTGGCGCTGCTCCTGCTGCTCCGGCTGCTCCTGCTGCCGCCGCGGATCCCGCGCCTCCGGCACCCGAGGCGGAGGGGAAGAACAAGGAGGACGTCGACGACGACATGGAGGGGGTAGAGGCTGCTGCTGCGGCGGCGGCGGCGCCGGCCGACGCTGACCAACAAGCAGCGGCGGCGGCAGAGACGGTGGCGCCGGCGGCGGCAGAGGCGTGAAGCGCGAGGCAGCCCTCGATCGGGGACACACACACACGCAGTGTCAAACATTCCACGCGCTGTTCGTTATACATGCGCCAGACCCGACCTCTCGGACGATCACGCGAATAAGAAAAAAGGAGCAAACCGCTTACTTCATCGCGCCATCCTCTTTCAACCCCCCCCCAACATCTATCGGCGCGCGCGGGCCGGGGCGCCGAGAAGGCACGGATGGCCCACGCCACCGTCTCGACGCGCGGCCGCGCGCGCGCGTCGGCCGCCCTTGCGCGCGCCGCCGCCGCCGCCAGCACGCCCTCGTCAGCGCCGGGCTCCCACCCGCTCGTGCTGCCCGGGTCGGACGCCGCCTTTTGGTCGCTGCTGCTGGCGCCGCTGCTCCTGTGGTGGGCCGCCGTCCTCACGGGCGCGGCGCACCACCCGGGCGGGTTCGACTGCGGGCACGAGTGCGCCCTGCGCCTGGGCAAGCCGGCGGGCGGCCACGCGCTCGAGTGGTACGACCGCGGCGTCGTGCGGCCGGTCGGCCCGCTGCTGCCGTTCGCGGTGCTGGCGCTGCGGGCGGCGGCGCTGGCCGCCGCGGCGCTCTGGTCGTCGGGGGCCGGCGGCGGCGGGGGGCCGGAGGAGGAGGCGGCGGGGGACGAGGGGGGGGTGGACAGCCACACCAACAAGGCCGCCGACCCCGCCAAGCGGGCCGTCTCGGGATCGGCCGCCGCCGCCGCCGCACCCCCGCCGCCGCCGTCCAAGGCAGCGCGGCGGGGCGGCGGCGGGCGCGGGCGCGGCGGGTTCCTGGCCGCCGCCGCCCTGGGCACCCTGACCGCCGAGTGCCTCGCGCTCTACGCGGCCGTCGCGGGCGCGCGCGTGCTCGCCTACCTCGCACACGCGGGCGCCCTCAAGAGGCGCTGGCTGGCGGCCCACGTCGTATCGGACCACCTGTTTTTGGCGGCGTCGGTGCTGGCCTGCCTGCAGGCCGAGGCCGCGTGCGCGCTGAGCGACCTGCGGCGGGCGTCGGCCGCGCGCCGCCAGCACGCCCAGTTGCAGCAGCTGCAGCAGCAGCAGCAGCGGGCGGGCGGAGACGGCGGCGGCGGCGGCGGCGGCGACTCTGGCGCTGTCGCCGGCAACAAGGCCGCCGCGCCCCTGGCGGGTGCGGGTGCGGCGGCGGGTGCGGCGGCGGCGGGTGCGGCGGCGCGCCAGGCGGCGTTGGCGCTGGCGCTGGCGGCGTCGCTGGCGCTCTACTGCCTGACGGCCGCCGACATGTACTTCACGGCGCGCTACTACCACGTGCCGCGCGAGACCCTGGCGACGGCGGCGGCGGTCTTCGCGGTGTTCCAGCTGCCCGTGCTGGCGTGGCTGGTCTTGCGGAGGGTGCGGGTGCCGCAGGGGGCGGCGGCGGGCGTGGCGGCCGGAGCGGCGGCGGCGGCCGTCGGCGCGGCAGCGGCGGTGGGCGTGTCGCGCGCCTTGGCAGGGCGGAGGAGGGCGTGAGCGGAGGGTATGGTTTGCGCTTTCTTGCACGATCTAGCAAAGACGTGAAACAAAAACTAGGAGAGAACACTCCTGACTGTGTCAGGAGCGGCCGGGCGGCGGTGCGGGGGGGCGTGTTTTTGCGAGCGCTTTTTTTCCGTCCGGCAACAAGGGGGGGCGGGGGGCAAGAGCAGGTGCGCGGCTTATGTTTGTCAATAGTGGTGGTGGTACAAACGCGGTCAACACGAGTAGCAAAGGGGGCGCTGCGTGCGCGTGCGCGTGCCTGAAGGTCGGATACCAGTACAATTGTGGGCGAGGGGCAAAGAGGGCCGCGAACAAGCAAGAGAAAAATCGTGAGGCGGGGGGGGGGGAAGGGGGGGACGGCGGCGGACACAGAGAGAGCCTCCTCACGCGCGGCCAGAGGCGGCAGCGGCGGCGGGCGCGGCAAAGTCCGGAGACAGGGACGACAAGGAGAACGAGGACGGCGCGCTCTGCTTGCCGAGCCAAGATGCGCGCCCGCTCGCGACCATCGCGCCCCAGAGCCGCAGGGCTCCGCAGGGGGGAGCGGGCGGCGGCGGCGGCGGCGGCGGCGGCATCGGCGGGCGCGGCGCCAGCGGCGGCGGCGGCGGCGGCGCGCGCGGCGTCAGCTGCGGCAGGGGCAAGTCGGCCGCGCGGGCACGCGGGACGAGGCCCCAAGCCCCCGCGTAGATCTCGGCCTCGAGCTGCCCGGGCGCCCAGTCGGCGACGCCGTGGAACACGCGCACTGGCGAGGGCAGGAGGCCCGCCGCGGCGCCGGCGTCGGCGGCGGCGGCGCCCGAGAGCACCCCCAGGCGCAGGAGCATGCCCGCGAGGAGGGCGGGCGGCGGCCGTTGTGCTTGCTCGTTGACGTTGTTGTTGTTGTGGTGGTGGTGGTGGGGGTTGTGCTTGACGTCGTGGTGCTTGGTGTGGGGCGGGTGCTGCTCCTGCTCCCGCCGGGGCTGCTGGCCGGGGGGCGGCCGCGCCTGCGGCGGCCGCTGGCGGGATCGGCGCCAGCGCGCCCGGTGCTGCTGCTGCTGCTGCTGCTCCTGCGCCTGCCGCTGGTGCTCCGCGATCGCGGCGTCGCGCCGCTCGCCCAGCGCCGAAATCAGCGCCGCCGCGTCGCCGCCCACGTAGGCGGTCTCTGCGGTGGCGGCGCCCCCGCCGCCGCCGCCGCCGCCGCCGCACCTGCCCTCCTCCTCCTCCTCTTGCTCGCAGCAGTAGAGGGGGCGCGCGCCCGCGACGCCGTCGACCGTGTGCAGCAGCAGCACCGACCGGCGCGCCCCCGTCGGCCGCTGCTGCTGCTGCTGCTGCTGCCGCTGTTGCGCGGACGCGGGGGCGCCGCCCGCCCACTCAAACCACCGCGGTCGGGGCGGCGCGGCGGGCGCGGCGGGGGGAGCCGCCGATGAGGCCGGCCCCGGCACGGGCGAGGGCGCCGAGCCTTTTGAGAAAGACGAAGCAAAGGCGGCGCCAAACCCGCCGAGGCCGACGGGGCCGCCCACAAAGTGCCGGAGCGAAAGCAGCCCGTTCGCCTCGCCCGCCGACAGCAGCGCCGCCTCTTGATCGTCGTCGCCGGCGTCCTCCTCCTCCGACGGCCTGTCGTGGTTGTTCCTGGCCCAGATCGCCGAGAAAGAAGGAGGTGAAGGCGGCGCGCCAGCGGCGGCCGCGGAGGCGGTGGCGGAAACCACCAAGAGGGACGCCGGAGGGGCGGCGGCCGGCTGCGTCAGCACGACGCCCCGGTACCTGCCCGGCCACGGCGCCGCCGAGGGGCCCGACGCGCACCCGGGCCCGGACACGACCAGCACGACCGACCGCGCAAAGGGCGTGCCGTCGAGGGCGCGCGAGGCCACGAGCAGCGACCCGGGCGCGAGGCCCGGCGCGGGCGGCACGAAGCGCGCGAGGCGGACGGGCGGCAGCAGGCCGAACGCGCCCCCCCTGCCGCCGCGGCCAGCTGAGGCCGCCGCCGCCGCGGCCGTGAGCGAAGCGGGCGCCAAGGAGGAGGACGGGGCGCCGGGCAAAGAGGGAGCGCCAAAGACGCCGCCGCCGCCGCCGCCGCCGCCGCCGCCGCCAGCCCCGCCTCGGCCGGGGCCGCCGGCGAGCAAGGCGGGCGAAGCTGCTGCCCCCCCGCCGCCGCCCCACGCGGGCGGCAGGGCGGCGGCGGAGGGCGCGTGCCCGACGACGACGCGCACGCCCGACGCGCACGCGATGGCGGCGGCGGCAAAGGCGGCGGCGGCCATGACGGCGAGGGCGGCGGGCGGCGCGCGCGCGCCCAGCGCGGCGTAGAGCGCCAGGCACGCAAACAGGAGGGGCGCGGGCGCGAGCACGGCGCACGAGAGGGCCAGGAGAGACGCAAGCAACGCCGCCAGGCGCGCGGCGGCGGCCGCCAGCGCCAGGTGCAGCGAGGGGGGCCACGGCGGCGGCGGCCAGACGGCGGCGGCCAGGTCGCCGGCCAGGTGCAGGTGCAGGGCGGCGTGGGCGTGGGGGAGGGGGTGGGGCGCGGGGTGGCGGTGCGGGGGCAGCGGCAGCAAGGCGTTGTTGCCGCCGCCGCCCGGCGCGGCCGCCTCGTCCCGCGGCCGCCGCTGCTGCTCTTGCCCCGTGGGTGCCGGCTCGTCGGTCGCGCCGACGGCGAGGCCGGGCAGCGCCGACCACGCGCGCCCGGCCAAGGCGGCGAGCAGGCCGACGAGGCCCCGGCCCCAGCCCCAGCCGCGGCCGCCCCCCCCTAGCAGCACGCCGCCCCCCCGCAGACCCGCCCCCAGCCCGCCCACCCCGCCGTAGCCCCCGTACCCGGGGGACACGGTGTAGCGCGAGGCGCACACGTTGCACTGCGCCTCGCGCACGTCGCCGGGCCGCGCCAGCGAGCGCACCTTTGCGCGCCACCGCGCGAGGCAGTGCGGGTGGACCCAGCGCAGGGACCCGCGGCAGCGGCAGGGGGAGATGAGGCCGTCGGGGGACGGTTGGTCCTCGAAGCATATTCTGCATCGGAACTCGTCGCCGTCGCTGTCGCTCCCCCGCCCCTCCTGCGGCGCCGGAGGAGCGAAGCCGATCGGCTGGCGGGGGGAGAAGGAGCAGGGCGAGGAGCCGGAGGCCGAGGAGGAGGCGGCCACGGCGGCGGCCGCGGCGGCGGCCGCGGCGGCGGCCGCGGCGGGCGACGGCGCCGGCGACGACGCGGACGACGACGGCGACGCCTCTGCTGCCGCCGCTCCCTCTGCTGCCGAGGCCACGGGCGTCGCGGGCGCCAAGCATAAAGAGGGGGTGGGCGAAGGCCCGGCCCGCGCGGCGCCGCCGGCGCCGCGCGACGCCGGCGAAGGCCGCTGGGCCGCGTCGCCGGCGACCGGGGGCGCGCCGGGCGTGCTCGAAGGGCGGAAGCGCGGCGGGGGCCCCGCGACCGCGCGCAGCTCGGGCGGCACGATGGCGGGCATCTGTCGTGGGGGGGGGTTGTGTCCGGGGAAAGAGGGGGTTTGCGATTAGGGAGCTGAAGTGGGGTCTCGGAATGAAGCGGAGGAGGAGGAGGGGGGAGAAGCTTCTCCCACGTCACAACTCGCGAATGAGCGCGCATTCTCTGCGCGCGCGCGCGATGACAATGGCCCCGCACGAATCTGCTCCTGCACTCGTGTTCGCGATCGCTGCTGTTACGAGTCGCCCTTCTCGCGGGAGACAAAGGATCGAGGGACGAAAAAAAAACGAGATCCATCTGCGACCTCGCGCAAATACGGCTCGCCTGGCGACGCTCCTCGCGACCCGCGCCCGCCAACATGACTTCAAGCTCACCATGAACACAGCGACGATGCGCGCGCCGGGTTTCTGTCGTCGTCGGGGTGGAAAGGGAGGGGAGTCCCAAAAGAGAAAAAAAGGTTTGGTGTGTGCCGTGCTTTTTTGAGGTGTGCGCGCCAGGCAGAACAAGCGAGCAGTGTTGCTGAACAAGGGCGCGTCGGACGATGCGGTCCGTGTGTGAGGCTGTGGCGTGTGCGAGTTGTTAAACGACCCTCGCTCCCTCCACTAGCGCTGCGTCGCGCGAGAGCGCCTCGTCGCCGCCACCCAAACCGCCCGCCCCTAGGCCGCCGCAACCTGCTGCTGGTGCTTGCGCTGCTTCTGGCGCACCTTCTTCTCGCGCCGCCTCTGCCGGCGCGCGCCCGCCGCCGCGGACGCCTCGGCGACGCCCGCGAGCGCCGGCCGCTTGAGCAGCGCGCGCGGGTCGTCCCGGTCCCCGGCCGCTGCCGGCGCGCGCTTCTTGGGCGGCGGAGCCGGCGCCGGGCCGTCTTCGCCGCTCTCGCCGCTCTCGTCGCTGCCCCGGCCCTCCTCCTCCTCCTCGCTCACGTCCCCGCCGTCCCCGCCGCCTCCCATCACCGCCGCGTCAAACTCGGCCGCGCTGATCTTGCCGCGCTTGAGCGCGCGCAGCAGGCGGTAGTCGCGGTCGAGATCGTCGGCCTCGTCGCGCGCCTGCAGCAGGCGGCGCTTGGCGGCGGGCAGGTGCTTGGCCTCGGCGGCGGCAGCGGCGGCCTCGGCTGCCGCGGCGGCGCGCGCGCCCGCCCCCCCGGCCTTGTCGCCGCCGCCGCCCGGCTGCTCCCGCCGCTGCTGCTGCTGCTGCTTCGGCCCCTGCGCCGCGTCCAGCGCCGCCTGCTTGCGCAGCGACGCCTGCCGCTGCCGCTCGCGCACGCGGTCGCGAAACGGCACCGCGTCCGGGTCCACCTCGGACGGCGCGAACCCGTCGAGCCGCGCGGCCGCGTCGCGCAGCGGCTGCGAGGAGACGGGCGCCGCCGCCGCCGCCGCCCTGCCGCCGCCGCCCTCCTTGCCGCCGCCGCCCTCCTTGCCGCCGCCGCTGGCCGCCGCCGCCGCCGCCGCCGCGCGCCCGAGCGCCTTGCGCACCTCGGGCATGCGCGGCAGCCTCAGCAGGCCGAGCGCCGTCGCCAGGGCCCCCAGCCTGAGGTCCTGCACGCGGAAAATGTACCGGCAGTGGTGCTCCTTGTAGCCGCGGACGTAGGACGCAAACGCGCGCGCGGCGCGCTCCTGCGCGGCGCGGTCCGTCTCGCCGTCGCGCCGCACGGCGCGCGCGACGGCGCGCGCGCCCCCGGGCGACGCCGCCGCCGCGTCGGGCTCGGCGCGCCGCAGGGGCACGCCGCGCACGCGCTGCAGCTCGGCGTACGCCTCCTCGGCGGGCAACAGGATGGCGCGCGCCTCGCCCGCGCGGCCCGCGCGCGCCGAGCGGCCCGCGCGGTGCAGAAAGGCCGCGGGGTCCTGCGGCGCGTCAAACTGCAGCACCAAGTCCACGCGCGGCAGGTCCAGGCCGCGGGCGGCCAGGTCAGTGGCGAGCAGGACGGCGCCGCCCGGGGCGCGGGAGAAGGCGGCCAGGGCGGCCTCGCGCTGCGACTGCTTGAGGCGGCCGTGCAGGGCGTGCACGGCGGCGCCCGAGTAGGCGGCGGCGGCGGCGGCGCCCGAGTAGGCGGCGGCGGCGGCGGCGCCCGAGGCCGGCTCCGCGGCCGGCTCGCCGTCGCCGCCGCCGTCGCCGTCGCGGCCTTCGTCGCCGCCCTCTGCTGCTGCTGCTGCTGCTGCTGCAGATGCTGCCGCTGCCGCTGCCGCTGCTTCTGGCGCCGCGGGCAGGCGCAGGAGCGCCTCGAGCGCCTCGGCGTCCTCCCGCAGCCCCTCCTCCGAGGGCCCGCCGTCTGAGGCGCCACCGGCGACGCCTCCCCCGCCTCCCGCTCCCGCTCCGCCGCCGCCCGCCCGCGCGCCGTCGAGCAGCCGCCGGAGCGCCAGCGCGTAAAACTCGACGCACGCGCACGTCAGGAAGTAGACGATCACCTTTTTTCGCGCGGCCCCCGCGTCCCGCAGCTCCGCCAGCAGCTGAGGCAGCTTGTGCGCCGACGACGGCACCACCGCGTACGACAGCGCCAGCGACGCCGGCGTGCGCTGCGCCACGGGCCGCAGCGCGCCGCCGCCGCCGCCGCCCTCGCCGCCGCCCTCGCCGCCGTCCCCCTCCCCCCTCTCTTCCTCCCCCCCGGTCACCGCCACCGCCACCCTCACGGGGTTGCGCAGCCCCGCCCGCGCGAGCGCCTCCACCGCCTCGGTCTGCGTCGCCGAGAACAGGCCTGTGCGCCGCTGGCGGGGCAGGCGCGCCATGATGCCGTCGAGCTGCGCGCGGAAGCCCATCTCCAGGAGGCGGTCAGCCTCGTCCAGCACGAGCACCTCGACCCGCCGCAGGTCGAGGCCGCCGCCGCTGGGGCCGTGGCCGCCGGTCAGGCCGCAGCACCGGCGCAGGACGTCGTCCAGGCGCCCGGGCGTGCCGACGAGCACGTGCGCGCCGGCCGCGCGGAGCCGCGCGGCGTCCTGCGCGGGGTCGGAGCCCGACCCCCCGACCAGCAGCGCCGAGGTGAGGCCCGGGACGCTCGCGACGAAGGGCAGGGCGACGCCGTGGATCTGGCACGCGAGCTCGCGCGTGGGGGCGACGATGACGGCGCCGACCTGGCGCGCCGTCAGGGGGTCGGCCGCGACGGACTCGCCCCCTGCGCCGCCGCCGCCGCCGCCGGCCGCCGACGCCCCGCGCATCAGCCGGCGCAGCTTTTCGACGACGGGAAGCACAAAGGCGAGCGTCTTGCCCGAGCCCGTGCAGGCGTCGACGGCGACGTCCTTGTGGCCCGAGAGCAGGGGGATCGCGGCCTCCTGCACGGGGGTGGCCGTGTCGAAGCCGAGTTGCTGCTCCAGCACGGCGATGGTCTCCGGGGAGAGGCACGCGAGGTCGCGGAAGCGGGTGGGGCCTGGGGGAGGGGGAGGGGGGGAGGAGGCCCTGGTGCGAGTCTTCTTCTTCTTGTCTTGCCCCGACGCCGCCGCCTGGACCGCTGCCGAGGGGTCGCCCTGTGCCTTGCCGCTGCCGAGAGACACGTCTGGCGCCGGCTCCTCCATCGTACCCTCCTCCGGCAACACGCGCGGACGCTTGGTCATCTTTTGCGCCGCCTGTCTGTCGTCCTTTGCTCTCTCAATCGTGTGCTCGATGAATGACAAGGGACTTTCGATCCGGATGTTGGGTTGTGCTGATCAGAGGGACCCGGGTGCATGTGTGTGCTTGTGTGTCTCTCCCGGTGGCGCGTGTGCGCTCCATCCTCTTCAAAACGACGACGGCTGCGTCTCTTGCTCGCCGCCGCCGCCGCCAAACCGGCGAGAAGCGCGATCGCGACGTCGTCGCCGCTGCGCTGTTCCTTTGATCGGCGCCGCCACCCCTCTGAAAGCTGTTTGTTCCCCCGATCTGGGTATCAAACTCGCTCCCGGACACTTGGCTCCCGTGCGCCTCACCAACAAGGAACCCTTGACGCTTGTCCTCGCCTCTCCGAAGAAACTCACGCCCCAATCAAAAAGCGCGTTCTCCCTCTCTCTCTTTGCTGCTTTCCTCGTCTAATCCTCCCGCGCGCGCAAGGAAACGCGGCGGCGCGCGCGCCCGTGGCCCGGTGGTTCAGCGCCCCTGCGCGAGCCGGTGCCACCGCCGTCGGAGAAGAGGGCAGGCGCGTCGCCAAGACAGCTCAAATTAGAAGGTGAATTTCATCCGCCACCACCACTGGGATGGCGCCCACGGGACGCCGGTTCAAGTCGGCGTCGCGGTACGCGCGCCTGCTGTCCAGCAGCGGCGGCGGCGGCGGTTCGTCGCCCGACCTCGACCAGCAGCACCTCCCGAGCAGCAGCAACCCCAGCACGAGCGGCGGCGGCGGCGGCGGCGGCAACGGCAGCAACGCGGCTCCCGCTGCCGCTGCCCCCTCCTGCGCAACCGCCGCCGACCCCGAGTCGCCCCGCGCCCGCCGCCGCCGGCTCGCCCGCAACGCCTGCGCCTGCGTCCTGCTCTTCCCCTGGTCCGCCCTCCTCGCCCTCTTCGGCCTCCAGCAGTACCTCTGGCGCGGCGTCATCGTCCTCCCCGCCGACCTGCCCGGCGGACGCGCGTGCGTCGGCTGGCGCGAGACCTACTTCTGCCACCCGTTCGCCGAGCGCTTCGCCGGCGGCGACAAGGGCTGCGACGTCGCCATCGGCCCGGCGATTAGCGGCTACTGCCTCTGCGAGGGCAACGTGACCGCGGCGCGCGCGGCCTGCGGGCCCAAGCGGTTCACGTGCCGCGAGAAGTGCATGGAGCTCGCGTTCAACCCGACCGACGCGCTGGAGCTGCCCAAGCCCATCTCGTGCCCGTTCGAGCTGCCCTACGCACCGCGCGACTACGCGCCCGAGGCCGTCCGGCGGCGGCGCGCGGGCGAGCGCGCCAACGTGGCGGCGGCGGCGGCGGCGCGCTCTGGCGGCGCAAAGGGCGGGGGCAGGGGCCGGCGGAGAGCGGGGGGGGAAGGGGATGACGATGGAGGCGAGGGCGACGACGCGCAGGAGCGGGGCCGCCTGGGCGCGGCGCTGGGCGCGTTCAACGGCAGCGCGGCGCGCGGCGAGGAGGGGCAGGACGGCAGAAGCGGCGCGCAGTGGCGGCGGAGGCAGCGCGGCCACGGCGGAGGCGACGACGACGACGGCGGCGGCGGCGGAAGCGGCAGCGGCGCCGACAACCCCTGGGCCGACCTGCTCGTCGACGCGCAGGCGGCCCGCGCCGCCGTCTCCCCCTCCTGGGACGCCCTCTGGGCCGCCGTGCACGCCCACCCCGTGCCCCCGGGCGTCGCCGTCCCCTGGGTCCGCAACGAGACGCACGACTTTGCGCGCGAGGGCCGGCGCCTGCCCGCGCGCGACGTCGCCGCCGTGCGCGCCGCGCTCGACGCTTTTTTGGCCGCCGCGCCGCCCTTCCCGCCGGCCGGCACCTTCCGCGGCCGGGGCATCGTGCTCGTGGGCGGGGGGCTCCGATACCTCGTCCCGGCATGGATCGGCGTGCACATGCTCCGGGCGGCCGGGTGCGCCCTGCCCATCGAGATGTTCTACCCCCTGGGCGATTACCCGCCCTCGGGCGCCGTCGGCGCCTTTGCGGCGCTCGGCGTCACCACCCGCGCGCTCGACTTTGTGGGCCTCGATATCCCGGAGCCGTTCGCGGGCGGGTCGGCGCGGGCGGAGGACCCGCAGAACATGGCGCGCTTCACGATCAAGGTGGCCGCCCTGGTGCTGAGCAGCTTTGAGGAGGTGCGCGAGTTTGTTTTTCTTTTCTTTTCTTTTTGTGTTTGCGTTTCCTCCGCGCGCGCCGCCGTTTGCATTCGCGCCGTCGTTGTTCGTTTTGCGTCGCCGGCCCCTCCCTGCTCACCGCTGCTTCTCTTCAACCCCCCTTTCTTTCCCGCTTCCCCCCCCCCCCCCCCCCCCCCCCCTCCTAAAGCACCCCTCCCGCACCCAACGCAACACCAAAACAAACAAAACAACAAACAACAGGTCATCTACCTCGACTCGGACAACATCCCGCTGCGCGACCCCGCCGAGCTGCTCTCCTCTGCCGAGTACGCCGAGACCGGCGCGCTGCTCTGGCAGGACTTTTGGACCAACACCCTCGCGCCGGACGCGGAGCAGATGCTCGGCGTGCCGCGCGCCTCGTGGTTCTCCGGGTCGCTGGAGAGCGGCCAGATGGTCGTCGACAAGCGCCGGCACTGGCGCGGCCTGGCCGTCGCGACCTACCTCAACGCGCACGCCGCGCTCTTTTACGAGGTGCTGACCTGTTACCTGGGCAAGGGGGACAAGGAGACGTTCGCCTACGGCATGGCCGCCGCCGGCGAGCCCTACGGCGTGGTGGGCGTCCCGCCCGCGGCCCTGGGAACCACGGGCACGAGCATGCGGTGCGACGCGCGCACGCACCTGTGCAGGGACGAGTTCACGGGCAACACGATGGTGCAGCACGCGCCCGACGGCCGCGCCTTTTTTTTGCACTCGAACCTGCACAAGTGGGACCTGCGCCTGCCGGACAAGTTCTCGCTGCACTACCAGCGGCGGTGGCAGGCCATGCTGGTGGACCGCCGGTCGCCGCCGGCCCCGGCCGTGATCATGCGGGGAGGGCGTGGGGGGGGCGCGGGGGCGGCGGCCGGGGCTGGAGCAGATGGCGGCGAGGGCGGCGGCGAGGGCGGCGAGGGCGGCGGCGGCGAGGGCGGCGCTCCCCCTCCACGGCGCAAGAAGCGGCGCCGCCGCCCGCCGCCGTCGCGCTACGCGGGCGCCGCGCTGCTGCCCGGCGGCGCCGTCGACTTTGAGCGCTGGGCCCTGCGCGAGTTTGGCTACGACGTCGAGCGCCGCGTCTACGAGCTCGTGCGCCAGCTCGCCTGCACGGCCTGGTGGCCCTCGTTTCACGCCGCGCGCGTCGCCCGCGGCGACCGCCGCACGCCCGACCTCGACGGGTTTCATTTTTTGCTCCGCGGCATCGAGCTCGAAAAGATGTACCGGGCGGGCTGGGGCGGCGCGCACGAGCGGCTGCTCGAGGGCAGGCTGTCGGCGCTGGACCGCTTCCTGCACCGGTGGAGGGGGACGGTGCGGCCGCGCCTGGTGGGCATGGGCGTGCTGAGCGCGCCCAAGCCGGAGTGACACGAAAAACGAGGAGAGCGCGAAGACGCACGAACGGAAAAAAACGAATGGGCGGCGAAAAACGAGGAGAGCGAAGACGCACGAACGGAAAACGAATGGGGGCGGCGAAAAACGAGCGCGAGCGCGAGGGGGATCCTGCCGCCTCCGCCCGCCTCGAAACAAAACACACTCTTTCCTCTCTTCCTTCCGATCACAAGCAGGTCCGCGCCTTGGTCGTAGGGCCCTTGTCTTATATTTGATTTCCTTGGGGGTCCGCTTTGCTGTCTCGTATGGGGGCGATGTTGTAAATTTCTTGAACCCGAAGGCGCTGCGGTTTTTTTGTCCGAGTCGATCGTCGGGACAACCGACGGCGCGGAATGCGGCGGAAGCTGGCCCGCGAAACGGCAGAAGCGAAAAGTCTCTTCCGAGCACAAATAAAAACCGCGCGCCTTTCTGCGTCGAACGCACGCATTCGCAAAGCGCGCCACTCCCTCCACACAATCCATACAACAGCAGAAAGAAAGCAACCTTTCCCCCCTACAAACATGGCCGCCCGCCGCAAGAGCCACCATGCTGCGGCGGCGGCGCTCGCGCCCCCCCTTTTCTTCCTCCTCCTCTTCTTTTTCTCTTCGTCGATCGCGCGCGCGCAGCCGCAGACTCTGCAGCCTCAGCCGCAGCCTCAGCAGCCGCAGCCGCTGCAGCAGCAGGTCCAGCCGCAGACGCAGCCGCAGCCGCAGCCGCAGCCGCAGCAGCAACAGGCGCAGCAGACGCCGACGCCGCCGACGCCGCCGACGCAGCAGGAGCAGCAGCCCCAGCAGACGCAGCAGACGCCGACGCCGCAGACGCAGCAGCCCCAGCAGACGCCGCCGACGCCGCCGACGCAGCAGGAGCAGCAGCCCCAGCAGGCGCGTCAGCCTCAACCTCAGCAGACGCCTCTCGAGCCGTTTGATTCGGTCGTCGTCGAGGACTGCCCGCTGACGATCGCGCTCACGCCAGTCGAGGGCGCGTCGCAGCCGGCGCTCGTGGTCTCGACGTCGTCCGACGCGGTCGCCCGTGCCGTCGTCGCGACGGTCGACACCCGCGAGCTCCGGATCGGCTGCACCAACGCCTCCTGGTCGAGCGCCGACCCGATCAAGGTCAACGTCACGTTCCCAGCGTCGTCCGCCCTGCGGCAGGTCGCCTCGCGCGGCGGGGGGGTCGTCGTGCTGCAGCGCGCGGTCTCTGCTCCTGCTCCCGCGCCCGCGCCCGCGCCCGCGCCCGCGCCCGCGCCCGCGCCCGTGCCCGTGCCCGCACCTGCGCCCGCGCCCGAGTCCGCGCCCACGCCCGCGCCCGCGCCCGCGCCTGCTCCCATCGCCGCTCCCGTCGCCGCACCCATCGCTGGTGCCGTGCCTGCTTCCGCGCTGGCCCCCGCAATCAACACCGCTGGCGTCGTCCAGGCCCTGAGCAGCAGCACCAACGACACCAGCAGCAACACCACCGACAACAGCACCGCGCCCCTCGTCCTGGTTGCCTCTGGCCCGGGCTCGAGCCTCCACGTCCGCGCCCTGCCCCCCAACACCAACACGATCGCGATCGCCGCCGACGGGGGCGCCGCCGTCGTCGTCCGCGACGCGCAGGCCCTGGAAGAGGTCGACGTCGTCGCCGCCAACACGGCCGCCGTCCTCATCTCTGGCGTCACCGGGCGCGTGCGCGTCGGTCTCGAGGGCATGGCGCGCGTGTTTGTGACGCCCGCGTCGTCGTCCTCCGCCCCCTCCACGCCCGGCCAGGGCAACCGCACCGCGCCCGTCCGCATCGACGGCGACTGCTCGCTCCTGGCGCGCGTCTTTGTGGCGGTGCCCCCCGACATGCGGCAGCAGCAGCAGGACGGCGGCGAGGGCGACGACGCCGCGCTCGCCGCCTGCACCGCGCAAAGCTCCTACGGCATCGAGGTCGGCGCGTTCCCGTGGTTTGGCGGCAAGTTCTTCGGGGGCGCCCACTCCTGCTGCTCGCCCGCGCCGCTGTCCCAGGAGCCCGAGTTTGCTGAGCCGCGCTGGTCCTGCGGCGTCGAGGTCGACGCGCCTCCGGGCGGCGGCGCCGACGCCGGCTGCACCCGTCGCGAGGTCTCGACCACCGACGGCGACGGGCGCGAGAGCGGCTTCGTGAGCGTGCGCGTGTCGTCGTCGGTGCTGGGCCCGCGGCCCCAGGGCCGCCGCGAGGGCGGGCGCCGCGGCGGCGGCCCCCAGTGTGCGTCAGTCGTCTCGCGCCAGTCGCTGTGCCGCGCTTCCAAGGACGAGCTGCGCGTGGCGGCGTAGTTGGCGAGGGCGTTTTGTTTTGTTTTGTTTGTTTTGAGTTGCCGCGAGCGAGTAGCGAGCCCCGCGCGCGACGCACGTGCATATGGAGACATAGAGAGGCGGGGGCGCATGACGCCCCCCGCCAGCTGTCAGTCGCCGTGCTGGAACAAGGCGTCAACCACTGGCTCGAGGGGGCCACCCTCCTCTTGGCGTCCTACCTGTTTGTGGCGTGCGGGTTCTGGCTCGCACCGGGACCAGAGCCTGGAGTAGGGAGGGGGGCGTGCACTAGGTCTCTCGAGGGGAAGGGGCGCCGCGCCGTCTGCGTTTGGCCTAACGTGGCGTTTGCGCTGCCTTTTTCTTCGGGCGCCGCTCGCCCGTCACAAAGCCCGTCGCTTTTGGTATTGGTGTCCATCCAGTCGTTCCAACACGAAGCCTCGCGCTCTCAGAGTATATATCCCGAACGCATCGCACATAACATTTCGCCTCGAGCCCCAACGCTTAAGGGTCGCCGCACGATTGCAGAACAAGCCGATTTCCCGTCCCTTGTGCGCCGCATCTGACTCTCTCGCGCGCGCCCATCCCGACACACGCGCGGTCGGCCGCAGCAATCCTACGGTTGGCCGGCGAAACACTCCCTTCTAGACCTGACGGGAAGGGGCGCGCGCGCGCGCGCGCGCCATGGACGGGGCAGCCGGCAGCAACCAAGCGGGCGAAGGGGCGGCGCGCGCGCGAGGGCACGCGGCGGGCGACGGCGAGGCCGCGCTTCTGGCGCCGCACGCAACTGCCGCACTGGTTCATTTATGCCTGCACCAACCAATCATTGGTACTGATGGCTGGACAGAGGAGGACATGGCGTGGCTGGAGGGCCTGGACTACGTCGGCCTGTGGGCGGAGCGCGGGGGAAGGGAGGGGCCGCTGTGCGCGGCGATGGTGCGGCGCGCGCTGTTTGACGCGGCGACGGGCGCTCGTGGCGACGGCCCCCTCGACGCGGGCGCCCCCGCGGTGTGGCCCCGTCGGCACCGCTTGCTCGCCTTTGCCGCGTTCGGCGTCTCTCGCGCGTACATGCCCCCGTCGTTTTTTCAGGCGCTGGTGAGCGAGCCTTGCGCGGACGGCGGCGCGGCCAACACCCTCCTGCACCTGGCCGCCGCCGGGAACAACATTGGTGTGGCCCAAGTGCTCACGCTGGCGGGCGCGCCCCTCCACACCCGGAACGCCGCTGGCTTGACGCCCTTTCAAGGGGCCGTGGCGCACCTGCGGTACGAGGTTGTGGCATATTGGCTTCAATCCGACAAAGCACGGCAGCTCTGCTCGCGCGTGGGCGACGACGGCTCGGGGCCGACGGTTTGGCATCTGGTTGCGTCGGCGGCTGGAGGGGGAACGCCTGCCGAGGCCGGCGCCTCGTCGTCATCGTCGACAGCCGCGCGCGCGCCCCGGGACGGCGGTGGTGGCGGCGGCGGGAAGACCACGACGAAGAAAAAGAAGAAGAAGGGCGCTGCTTCGGCGGGAGGAGGCTGCAGCGCCGAAGGCGGCGGCGGGCCGGCGGCCGCGGCATTCGCTTACAGCCACGGGACGAGGGACGCGGAGCGCACCGTGCAGGCACTCATCGATTGGAGCGACGATGAGCGCCAGACGCAGGTCCACGTTCGCTTTGGTGAGGCACGCGCCCGGCTCTTGAAGCAGCCGGGGCTTTCCGACGCGCGCGTGCATTGGCGCGTGCGCCAGATCGCGGACGCCGAGCGCCGCCGCCTGAGCCTCCAGATGGCCCCGTACCGCGCTGACCTGGCGCGCCGCGCGGGCGCTCTGGGGACGCCTTTGGACGTCGCTCTGCGATCCCGCAACTACAACTGCTGCCGCCTCCTCTTCCTGGCCGCTCCCCCTCTCGGCAGCGGCGGCAGCACCAGCGGCGCCGGCCTCGAAACCCGAGACGGAAACGGCCACACCCTCTTTTGCAGGCGGCCATCAACTTTGAGGACTGGCCCTTTGCCGGCTCGCTCGTGCTGCACGGCGCGTCCATCTGCTCCAGCGGCAGCGGAGCGCTGGAGCGCGACGATCCCATCGTGCTGGTGGCGTGGCTGACCTTGTTCTTGAACTGTCCCCTTCGAGAGCCCCTCGCGGTCGCCCGGGCGATGCTCGCGCGGCCCGACGGGGCCGCGGCCGTGCGCAAAAACCGGCTCGTGCGCTTGCAACCTCACGACACAACGCTCCTGCACCTCGCCGTGGGAACGAGGTCTCGCGCCCCTGGCCTGCTGAGCGCACGGGTCATGGTCGAGGAGGCCAACGACGCCTGGATGGCGATCGTGTCGGCCCAGCGAGCGGCAGCCGAGGCAGAGGATGCTGCGGAAGCCGCCGCCCGCGGCGGCCGCCCGGGGCGCGCCGAGGCGGCGGCGGCGGCAGCCCCGCGGGCGCGCGAGCTGGACGAGATCTACGCCGCGAACGAGATGATCTGGGGCCTCCTCGAGGCCGGCGCCGACCCGGACGCGCCCGACGCGGAGGGCATCAGCGCCCTCGAGATCGCGCGCGAGGTGCTTAGGTCCGAGGAGGGCAGCGGGGCGGGCGGCGGCGAGCGGTCGAGCGTGCGCGCGGGCGGAGAGGACGACGAGCCCGACTTTTTCACGATGGACGTGGTTCGCATGCTCGCGCGCTTGAGCAAGCGCGAGCGCACGGCGGCAAAGACGGCAGAAGCGGCCGCGCGCGCGGCGGACCAGCAGCAGGCGGCGGCGCAGCGCGCGGCCGCGGCCGAGGCAGCGCGGGCGACGGCAGAGGCGGAGGCGGAGGCGGAGGCGGAGGCGGCGCGGGCCATGGCCGCGGCCGAGGCGGAGGCCCAGGCGGCGCAGGCCGCGCAGGCGACGGCCGAGGCCGAGGCCGCGGCCGCGCAGGCCGCGGCGCGGCAAAACGAACAGCAGCAGCAGGCCCGAGAGAGGAGGCAAGCCCAGGCCCGACCGTCCCCCGTCCCGCTGCCGCCGCCGCCGACGCCCGCGGCCCCGCCTGCAGTCCCTCCGCCGCCAACAGCCACGGCCCCGCCGCCGCCGCCGCCGCCGCCCCCGCCGTCCCGCCAGCTGCCCCCGCACCTGCGCCTGGCCGCTGCGCGCCGCTCTGCCGTCGCGTCCAGCGCGGGTGCCTCGGCCTCTCCCACCCCTCTGGCCGTGCTCTCGGCTGCCGCCGCCGCCGCGCCCACAGCGCCCGCTGCCGCTGCCGCCCCCGCCCCCGCCGCCCCCGCCGCCGCCGCGCCTCTCCCCCCGCGCGCACGCGAGCGGCAGGGTGGCGAGGAGCGGTACTGCGTGTGCTGCCTCGACGCGCGCCCGAGCGTGCTGCTGCCGTGCGGACACCGGGTGCTGTGCGCCCAGTGCGCGCCGCAGGTGCAGGCGCGCTTTGGCGGCGGCGGGGGCGAGGGCGGCGCCTTTTGTCCGGTGTGCGGGGAGTGAGGAAAGAGGGGGGGGCGGCTTCCGTTTTTGTTTCCGGCGAGCAGGCAGGCGCGGCGAGCAAGAGGGAGAGAGGGGCGGGCGGGCGAACGCGACCGAGAGGGCACGAGGGTGGGCAGGGGCGCGCAACTGGACGCAAAGGGTTTGTTTAGAAAACATGGAACAAGAATAAGATGCGCCCCGATGCGCCCCGATGCGCCCCGATGCGCCAAGAATAAGATGCGCGACAAAAGTCCCGTTGTCGCCGACGCCCGCCCGGCCTGCTTGCAGCAAAAGGCACGCTTTGCTTTCGGAAGAAAGGGAGAGCGATTGTCTTTGTGGGGGCGAGGCGGGTGGGCGGTCTAGGCGGCGTGCGCGCGCTTGACGGAGACTAGAGGGCGTGCGAAAATGGCCCAGATCGTGGGTCAGACACGGCGGCCACGGACAAGAACAAGCGAATGAAAACGCACAAAAAAACACAAAAAGACGAGGCGCCGCCGCCGCCCGCCCGATCGCTCCCACTCTCGCGTCTCCTCTCCTCGCTCCCTCCCTCTCGCCTACATCTTCGACGCCGGCGCCACGCCCGCGCCCAGCTTGCGCCCGCTCCGCGCCGCCGCGCGCAGGTACTCGCACGGCGCGAAGAACCCGCCCGCGCCCACGGGCGCGAACTGCGCCGCCAGCGCGTCCAGCCGCGCGCAGATCGTCGCCGCGCCCACGAGGTCCGCCCAGAAGATCAGGCCGCCGCGGTAAGCCGGGAAGCCCATGGCGTAGACCGCGGCGATGTCCAGGTCGGCGGGCTTGTCCACGATGCCCTCGGCGATGACGCGGCACCCCTCGTTGACCACGGGGAAGAAGACAAACTCGACGACCTGCGCGTCGGTCAGCTTGGGCGGCTTGCCGCCAAACACTTTCGCGAGCACGCCGGACGCCGCCACCGACGCCTCGAGCAAGGGGCGGACGGCCGCGGGGTCGGGCTTGGCGCGCCGGCGGTCGTCGTACGCGTAAAACCCCGCCTTGGTCTTCTCGCCGAGGCGCTTGGCATCGTTCATGGAGGGGATGAGCTGGGAGACGTAGACGCGCTCGGGGAAGGACTCGACGAAGTTCTTGCCGACGTGCAGGCCGATGTCTGTGTATTTTTGCTTGTTTGTTTTTGCACGAGTTGGTTTTTGTGTGGTTTTTGGGTTTGGGCGGGGTTGGGTTTGGTTTTGGGTTTGTGAGGTTTGTGAGGGGGGGAGCAAGAGGGAGAGCGGCGGTGAGTCACAGGATTCGGCGGACTCGGTGTGTATGTGTGTGCGGTAGTGGGTGACCGGGCGTGAGCGCGAACGGACCCAATAGCGCCATAGGAAGCACAAAGAAAAGAAAAGAAAAGCAAAAACAAAACGACGGCGTGGCGGGAAAGCCAACGCCAAAAAGCCCAAAAAAGGACTCACCGCTCCCGACCAGGTCGTTGAGGCGGAACGGCCCCATCGGCATGCCGAACCCGGCCACGGCCTTGTCCACCGCGTAGGGGCTCAGGCCGCAGTCGGCCAGCAGCATCGCCGACATGGTGTAGGGGAAGAAAACGCGGTTGACGGCGAATCCCGTGCAGTTGCCGACAACCACGGGCGTCTTTTTGATCACGGACGAGAGCGCGAGCGTGTCGGCGACGGCCTGCGGCGAGGTGGCCGCCGCGCGCACGATCTCGAGCAGCGGCATCACGTGCGCGGGCGAGAAGAAGTGGGCGCCGATCACGCGGGCCTTGGCCGCCGGGCCCGACAGCTTGGCGCCGATCAGGTCGAGGTCGATCGTCGACGTGTTTGTGGCGAGCACGCAGTCGGAGGCCACGGCGCGCTCGACGTCGGCAAAGATGCGCTGCTTCAGGGCCACGTCCTCGATCACGGCCTCGATGACCATGTCGGCCGAGGCGAACGCGGGGGCGCCGTAGTCGAGGACGCCGGTCACGCGCGCGAGGGCCGCGTCCGCCGCGCCCTGGGACAGCCGGCCTTTTTTGACGGCCGAGGCGACGTTGGCGCGGACGCGGCCGACGCCCGCGTCGAGGAAGGGCTGCGAGATCTCCTTCAGCGCGACGTCCACGCCGCTGAGCGCCAGGGCCGTGGCGATGCCCGAGCCCATCAGGCCGCCCCCGACCACCGCCACGCGCATGACGCGGCGCGGCGAGACGCCCTCGATCCCGCGGACTTTTTTGGTGGCGCGCGAGGCGAAAAAGACGTGGACGAGCGCCTTGTGGGTGCCGAGCCGCGCAGAGGCGGCAAACGCCTCGCCCTCGGCCTTGAGGCCGGCGTCCCCTCCCCCTGCGATGCCGGCCAGGACCGCGTCGAGGCAGAGCTGGGGGTGGCGCAGGTGGGGCGCGCGCTTGGCCGTCTCGGCGCGCGCGAATTCGACCACGGCGGCCGCCTCGGCAAAGGGCGGCAGGCGGTCGGCGCGGCGCAGAGAGAGCATCCGCGGCCGGGCGCCGGCGGCGACGGCAAGCGCCATGGCGCGCGCGGCGGGCAGCAGTCTGTCGGCCCCTGCGACGAGCTCGTCCGCCAGGCCCAGGGCCAGCGCCTGCGCCGCGCCCACGGGCTTGGACGTCAGCATCATCTCGAGCGCCTTTGGCAGCCCCACCAGCCGCGGCAGCCGCTGCGTGCCGCCAAAACCCGGAATGATGCCTAGCTGCAGCTCTGGAAGGCCCATGCGCGCGGCGGCGGCGGCGCCGCCGCCGCCGCCGCCGCCGCCGCCGCCGTCGGCGACGACGCGCGCGTTGCAGCCCATGGCCAGCTCGAGCCCCCCGCCCAAGGCCACGCCGCGGACGGCCGCGACCGTGGGCTTTGGGCCGCCCTCGAGCAGGGCGCAGATGGCCGCGTTGATAGAGTCGTCGATGCCCCCGCCGGCGGCGCCGCCGGAGCCTCCGCCGCCGCCGCCGTTTCCGTTTCCGTTGCCGCTGCCGCTGCCGCTGCCGCCGCCGCCGCCGCCCTTGCCGGCAAACTGGGCGATGTCAAAGCCGGCGCTGAAGTTGTTCCCCGCGCCGGTGACGACGATGGCGCTGACGCGCGGGTCGCTGTGGGCGGCCTGGAGGTGCGCAAAGAGGGCGCGCAGGACTGTTTTTTTGGTGGGGGGGAGGCGGAGAGGGAGGCGAGGACGCGTTTGGGTGCGAGCGGCGTCAGCGGGGCGTCGGCGTCGTCGGTCGGCGGCGGCGGCGGCACTCGCTTTTCCTCACTGCCTGCCGGCGCGCCAGACAAGGACGTGCTGGTGATAACGGCGATGGCAGCTGGCCAGGCGCCGAGGATGGTAGGCAGCGGCGGGTGAGAGAAAGCTCACAGCTCTCTGTCCCCCTGCCCCCTTCCCTTTTTCTCCCGAAACAGTCCCAATCGTCCTTCTCCTCCTCCTTACCGTCGGGGTGCAGCGCGTTGACCGGCGGGTTGGACAGCGTGATGACCGCGACGCCGTCCCGGCCCACGTCCATCGTGGCCGTCGGCGCCATCGCTTGTTCGGGGGTGAGGCTGTGTCGTGAGGAGAGCAGGCGGCGCAAAAGGGGGGTTGTCGCTGCGTGTGTGTGTGCGCGGTACGTTGGTTTTCGGTGCGTTGTGAGTGATTGGGCGAGGTTGGCGCTGGCTCTGTTATCGAAGACTTGAAGGTATGAGCGTGCGAACGCAGGAGACCGCCGCTGCCCTTTCTGCCGCCGCCGCTTGCGCAACGCTTGCGGTTGCCGCCGCCGCCAAGGGCACGCTGACGCCGCGCTCGTCGACAACTGCCGCCGCCCTACGCCGCCGCCCCACAGAGTCTGGCTCGTCGTCGTCGTCGTCTTTACAAAAAATGGGCGCGGCCGAGTCTTGCCGGGCGCGCGTCCGTGTGTGTGTGTTTGTGTGTCGGAGGTCTCTGAGAATACGTTTCCAGTGAGGTGGCGGTCAAGCAAAAAAGTGAAGAATGTCGTCTTGGTCGGTAAAGGGGTTGGTCGAGGGGGCGGCAGCGGCGGCAACGTCGTCTGCGCCGCCGCCGCCGTCGTTTTGTTTGTTTCCGGTCGGTCGAGAAGGAAGTCTGATGGTGAGCGAGGTCAACTGTGCGCGTCAAGGGGAGATCGGGGTCGAGAGAGCGCGCGCGAGAGAGAGGCCTCTCAAAAGCGCGCGGCCGCGCCGGCCGGCAGCGGCGAGCGCGCTGCGGCCTTGCCGCCGCCGGGCGTCGTTGCCGCCGCCGAGCGCGGCCGCGGCGCGTTCTCGTCGCCGCCGCCGCCGCCTCGGCCTCCCCCCTCGTCGTGCAGCCGCTGCTTCTTGGGCTGCGCCTCTTGCAGCGCCTCGAGCATCAGCCGCACCAGCATGGCCTTGCGCGACACGTCAAACGTGATCGTCTCCCGCAAAAAGTCCGGCAGCGTCGCCGCCGCCGTGCCCAGGCGCACGGGCACAAACTCGACCTGCTCCTCCTCCTCCGCCTCCTCCTCTCCGCTCCCGTCGCCTTCGCCGCCGCCGCCCACGCCTCGCGACGACGGCGAGGGGGACTCTGGCGGCGCGGGCCCCATGCGGAAGCAGAAGCCCGTGGCGTCGTGGGTGTACTGGATGCGGCCCTCGCCGCAGGGGGCCGAGCGGAAGTCGAGCAGGTGCTCGATCGGCAGCAGGTGGCGCGTGAGGCTGCGCGGCGCGGCGCCGGCGTCGAGGGCGGCGCCGGCGGGAGACACGGCGGCGGCACGAGGAGCGGCCGCGGCCGCCGTCGGCCCGCCGCCGCCGCCGCCGCCAGGGGCGCCATAGTGCAGGATCCCGCACGCCTGCGAGGCCGCGAGCGCCGTCGCCGTCGCCGGCGTCAGCCGCGGCATCTCGGCGGGCGCCACCGGGGGCACCATCATGCCCAGGCGGGGGGTCACGTGCCCGCTGCCGAGGCCGCCGCCGCCGCCGTTGGCCGCCGCCGTCGCCGCCCCCGTGCGCCCGCCGCTACCGAGGGGCGGCCGGAGCCCGTACGCCGCGCCGCCGCCCCCTCCCGGCGCGGCCGAGGCCCCGACGCCCCAGCTGCTCGCGTACGCCAGCCCCACGGCCGGCGTGTTGGCCGGGGCGCGCGCCCCGCCCCGCGCGAGCGCGCTGGCCGGCGAGGGGCCGGGCAGGCCGCCGGCGCCGCCATTTAGGTGGTGCGCGCCGCCGGGCGTGAGCGCGGCGCCGGCAGCCGGCGCCACCAAGACGGGCGTGCCGCGCAGGCCGCGCCCGTCGACGGCGCCGGGCGGGCGCCGCGGCATGAGCAGGGCGGTGGGCTCGGGCTCCTTCGCGAGGGCCGCGCGCAGGGCGTCGATATGCGCCCCGCGCTGGCGCTGGCCGGGGCCGCCGGTCGAGGGGGGGCCGCCGCCCGAGTTGGGGCCGCCGCCAAAGAGGGGCGGTGTCGAGTCGGCGGCGGCGGCGGCGGCGCGCTGGGCGGCGGCTGCGGCGGCGGCGCGCTGGGCGGCGGCTGCGGCGGCGGCGCGCTGGGCGGCGGCTGCGGCGGCGGCGCGCTGGGCGGCGGGGCCGAGCTCAGGCGGCGTGGCGCGCGGCTGCTGCTGCTGCTGCTGCTGCTGCTGCTGGCGCTCGACGGTCGGCGCCTGGCGCGCGGACGCCACGAGCCCGCGCACGGGCGAGGACGACTGCCGGCGCGCGCCAGCGGCAGACCCGGGCCGCGCGGCGGCCGCCGCGCCCCCGCCGCCGTCCCCCTCGCCGATTATTGCCGCCGCCGCCCGCTCGTCGCCCGCATCCTCCGCTCCCCCCGCCGCCCCCGCCGCGAGCAGCGGCGCCTGCTCGTCGGCGGCCGCCTCGATCGCAAAGCCGGCGCCGGCCTCGCGCCATGGGCCGCCGCTCTGCCGCTGCTGCTGCAGCACGAGCGAGGGCACGGGCGAGGGGCCCGGGGGCTCGCCAGCAGCAGCAGCAGGCGCCGCCGCCGCCGCTGCAGCAGCAGGAGCAGGAGCGGCGGCAGCCGCGGCGGCGGCGGCGGCGGCGGAGGCGGCGGCGGCGGCGGCGACCGCGTCGGCCGCCGCCCGCCGCGCCCGCGCCGCGTCGCCGCGCGCCCGCTCCGCCTCGCGCCTCAGCCGCGCCGCCTCGACCTCCCCGTCCGCCAGCGCGGCCTCGCGCTCCGTCAGCCGCGTCTCCAGCGCCAGGTAGTCCGACGTCAGCCGCACGTTGCGGTCCTGCAGCGCCCGCATGCGGTCGGCGACCTCGCGCGCGCGCGCCGCCGCCGCCCACTGCCGCTGCTGCTCCGCCTCGCGCCGCCAGTGGTCAGCGAGCTCGCCCTGCTTGGCGGCGCACCCGCCCGCATACTCGTCCTGCTCGGCGACGAGCTGCTCGAGCTCGCCGATCTTCTGGGTCTTGAGGGACTCGTAGTTGTCGTGGAGGCGGCGGTAGGCGCGCTGCAGGCGCAGGAAATCGGCCGCGTGGCGCGCGGCAAGCGAGCCGGCCGGCGCGGCGGCGGCGGGCGCGGCGGCGGCGGCGCCGGCGCCAAGCAGCGCCTCGAGGTCTCCGCCCGCGGGCGGCTCGCCCGCCGGCCCTGCCGGCATTGTCGACAGGGAGGGGGCGGGCGCGGCGGCGGCGGCGGCGGCACCGCCGAGAGACCTGGCGGTGGTGGAGGCGCCGCGGGCGTGCGAGCCGCCCGCCGTGCCCGCCGCCCCTGCCCCAGCCACGGCCCCGGTCGCCGCCCCGGTCGCCTTTCCGGCCGCCGCCGCCGCCGCCGCCGCGTGGACTGACTCTTGGCTCAGCAGGCCGCCGTGGGTGGTGCCGCCGGCGACGGACGACGCCTTGCCCGCGTGCTGCTGGTGCTGGTGCTGATGCTGCGCTTTGTCCGCCTTGCGGTGCTTCTTGGCGTCGGCCGCCGCCGCAAACGCGGCGGCGGCGGCGGCCGCCGCCGCCCCGCTGCCGCTGCCGCCGCCCCCGGCGGTCGTCGCCGCCGAGGCGGCGGCGGCGGCGGCGGCGCCCCCTCCTCCGTTCAGCTTGCGCTTCCTGTCGCCGCCGCCGCCGCCGCCCGCGACCACGGCCCCGGAGGCCCCGCTGCTGTCGGACGCGGCGGCGGCTGCCGCCGCGGCCGACGCGCGCGCGAGGGGCCCCTTGCCGCCGACGGGGTGCGGAGGGAAGGCGCTGCGGCCGCCGCCGCCGCTGCCGTTGGCCGCCGCGCCCGACGGCCCCGCCACGTCTGCGAGGTCGGGCGGGCCGAGGTGCTCCTCCTCCTGCCCGTCGTCGTCCTCCTCGTGGCGGCGGTGCTGCTGCGACGCCGCCTTGGCGTGCTTCCTCTTCTTCTTGAGGGGCTTGCCGCCCCGCTTCCCCTCCTCCTTGAACAACACCGCATTGGGCTGCTGCTGCTGCCTGGCGTGCGCGCCGCCGCCGCCGCCGCCGCCCTCGCGCGGGCGGCCGAGCTCGGGGCTCGACGACAAGCCGCCGCCGCCGCCGTCGTCGTCGTGGTGGCCCATGCGCGCCTGTTTATTTGGTGTTGGTTCGAGGGTGTCCGCATGTGATGAAGATGCGGGTTTGTGTGTGTGTCATTGTCGGCACCTACCGCCTTGGTGCGGTTGACCAAGGCGCGACACGAGAGAGAAGACATATGTTTTTCAAAAAAATGCCTGCCTCCCTGTCAAAAACCTCTTCCGCACCTGCTCGCCACGCATCCACGCGGGCGTGCCCGAGCCAATCTTGACGCTCGCGTAGTCCACAGGCGCCGTGTGGCGCTTGGGCCGATCGGCCATCTTGGTGTTTTCTGTGTCTCTCTCGTCGACAGGTGCGTTGTTGTTTTTTCCGTGGGAGGACAGCCACGCGCACGCCGGGCTGTGCGTGTGAATAATCAAGCGGTCGAGTCGGGGATGGATGAGGACGGTCAGACCATAGTCTCCAAGAGGGGATCCAGGCGCCGCGCGACGCGTGAGAAAGGGGGGCGTTGTTGTTCCAGAGGGAGGAGGGTCTCGTCCTTTTGGGCGGCAGCGGCGGGGGTGGTTGCCCCTCTTCAGCGGCGCCGGTGGCCTCCTCCCTCCCCTTGCCCGGCTTGGCGGCGCCCGAACGAACGCCATTGGGGGAGGCAAACGTGATGGCGGGTTTGGTTTACAAAGGCGGCAAGGCGCGCGCGTGTACGCGAAACGTGTCGCGACGAGAGAGAGAGCGAAGAGAGAGAGGCTCTCTTTGCGACGGGCGATGGACGAGCGAGGGCGAGGGCGAGACCGAGAGCGAGTCGCCGCCCCCTCGGAAAAAAGCACGGCGCACACAAAACAAAAAACGGCGGGCGACTCAAGCCACCACCCGCTGCCGCTCGACGGCCGCCCCGCCGCGCACGACCTCCTGCTGCAGCAACCCCAGCTCCCGCAGCGGATCGCCCAGGTCCGACCGCGCGCAGGGGACCGGCGCCTCCCGCCCTCCCTCGTCGCCGAGCGCCCGCGGCCAAGGCCGCCCGCGCTCCTCCCACTGCCGCCACTGCGGGCTGAGCGCGACGACGCGCCCGATGACAATCAGCGTGGGCGAGCGGAGGCCCGCGGCGCCCGCGCGGGCGGAGAGGTCGCCCAGGGTGCCGAAGACGACGCGCTGGTCGTCGGTGGTCCCGCGCTCCACGGCGACGGCAGGGGTCGAGGGGCAGTAGCAGCGGCGCGGGCGGCGGTGGCCGCTGCCGGCGGCGGCGGCGGCGCCGGCGGCGGCCGCGCCCTCTTGTTCTTCTTGCCGCTGCTGCTCCTGCTGCCCCTCCTCTTGGCCCTCGCCCCCCGCGACCGGGCCCGTCTTGGCGCCCGTCAAGCGCGCGGCCAGCGCCGGCAGTGTCCCGAGGCCCATGTAGACGACGAGCGTCGTGTGCTCGTCGGCGCCGGCGCCGCCGCCTTCTTGCTCGCCGCCCCCTCCCTCGCCGCCGCCCCCTTCCTCGACGCCCGCGGCTTGGGGTCCCCCGAGCATCGCCTCGACCGTCTCCTCCAGCTGCGCCTCTCCGCCCTCCCGCGCGTGCCCCGTCAGGAAACGCACCCCCGTCGCCACCCCCCGGTGCGTCAGCGGCACCCCGAGCTCGGCCGCGATGCCCGCCGCCGCCGTCACCCCAGGAACGGCCCGCACGGCCACGCCCCTCGCCTCGAGGAAGGCCGCCTCCTCGCCGCCCCTGCCAAACACGAACGGGTCCCCGCCCTTCAGGCGCACGACCGTGGCCCCCGCGTGCGCGAACGCCGCCAGCAGCGCGTGGATCTCCTCCTGGGGCCGCGTGTGCAGGCCCGCGGCCTTGCCCGCGTACACGAGCAGCGCCGACGGCGGCGCCAGCGCCAGCACGTCATCGCTGACGAGGCGGTCGTACAGGACGACGTCGGCGCGGCGGATGAGCTGGGCGGCGCGCAGGGTGAGGAGGCCTGGGTCGCCCGGGCCCGTGCCGACCAGGTAGACGCGGCCATGGGGGTCGGCGCCGTCGTGGGGCTGCTGCGGCTGCGACGGGAGGGGCCAGGCGCCGGCGGCGGCGGCCAGGGAGGGGGCGGCGCAAGCGGCCGACGCGGCGGCCGCGGCCTGCTGCTGGCGCGCGCGCAGGAGCGCGAGCAGGCCCTCGCGGTCCGAGGGGTCGAGGTCGCCCGTGGAGGCCGTGCGGGCGCCGTCGTTGGGAAAGGCGCGCGCGGGGGCAGGGGCTCGCCTGTGGCTGCCCTCGGTGTTGGTCGCGGAGAAGGGGCACCCCCGAGGAAAGGGGGGGGCGCCCGTGGTCGTTGTCGTTGCCGTCGCGCGTCCCGCTCGCCGCACGGCCCCGTGAATGGCGCTGGGCGGGCGCGCCATCAGGGACACGCGCGTGATTGGCTTCATCGCCTGCATCGTGGCGGGGGGAGAATGAAAATGAGAATGAGAGCCGGCGTCGCCAAAAAACTCAATCCGTCACCGAAGAGGGGCCTCACCAAAAAGGCGTCTTTGAGTTCTCTCGTCCGCGCCCGCAAAAAGGGTGAATCTGTTCGCAAAGGTGGTAGTGATGTTTGCGTGTGTGTGTAACTTGGTTCGGAAGTTGTTTGCATGTGTGTCTGCCCGCTCACCCTCTGCCTCTGCGCGCCGCGAAAGAGGGGCCGCCCCCCCTTTCGCGAGCGAGAGGAAGGGACGCCGCCAAAAGGGGGCGCTCGCTGCTGGGTCGGAGCGCTGCGCCCAGAACGGCCACAACCCCTTTTTTGGTTTTGTTTTTTTGTTGTTGCAAGGTGGTGTTTCGTTTTGTGCATGAGCGCGCGCCAAGGAGGGGCAAGATAAGAGCGACCCGCACAGCGACGACAGACCGGCGGCGTCCTCAGAACACGCGCGCCCGCCGCCCCCCCTGGAAACAAAACACCGACGCCGCCGCCGACTCCCGCTCAGTGCCGCGCTCCCTCCGCTCTGCTTTCTCTTTTCTTCGCCGCGGCATCCACACCGCTATCCAGCGCTAGTCACCTCCCCGTAGGACGGATCGGCGGCCAGGTCCGACTCGTCCTGGTTGACTAAAAGGGTCGGATCGGCGCGAAGCAGGGCGTAGGGGTCTCGCGCCGGGTGCCACTGCCGCAGCAGGGACAGCGCCGTGGCCACGCCGCACGGCGTGCACAGGTCGGGCACGAACTCGACGCACGCGTCGACGGCGCCCGGGTCGTCGCGCCCCGGGGTTGGATCGAGCAGGGCGCGCGTCGGCGCGCGCGTCGGCGGCGACCTCCTTGGGCGCGCGCAGGAGCGCCAGCCGAGCGAGGGGTGCGCCTGATGGTTAGGGCGCGGCGTCGGCGCGAGGAAAGGCGGCGCGCGGTGCGACGAGCGCGGACCGGGCGGCGCACCGACGGGTCCGAGGCGACGCGGGCCCACTCGCTCGCCGCCAAACAGAACGCCAGGGCGACGCCTTACGCGGCGCACAAGTACGTCAACGACGCCGATGACGTGTCGGAGCGTTCGTGCTGTTCGCCTGGGGCGGCGGCGCGCGCGGCGGCGGCGGCGGCGGGTGCGACGGGGGCGCAGCAGCCGACGCGCGGCAGCCGTGAGGACGAGGGGGACGAGGAGGACGACGAGGAGGACCACGGGGACGACGCCGCGCATGCTGAGGAGGAGAAGGGCGAGAAGAAGAACAAGAAGCGCGCGGCGGCGGCGCCGGCGACGAAGAAGCGTCTGGCGGCGGCGGGCGGCGCGGCGGCGGGCGCCACCGCCAAGCAGAAGAAGAAGAAGAAGCAGAAGAAGTAGAGGGGGGACGCACGCCGGTCGGACTGGGAGTAAGTCGAGGAGGGGCACGGCGTTTTACAGGCTAGACACGCACCAGCGCTGAGAGATCGCGATCGCGAGGGCGGCGGGCAAGGGAGAAGGAGAAACGAGGCGGCGAACGGAGGGGCGAGGCGGGGCGCCGACGGCAACGGCAACGGCAACAGGAACGGCGGCAGGAACGGCGGCAGGAACGGCGGCCGCCTCGCCTGGCGGGCGCCTCGCGCGGCGCGCCGAGGCCCTGCTGCACCGCGCGGCGCGGGAGCTCGCGCGCTCCGCCCGCCCTGGCGGACCAGAGCCGGTGCTGGTGGCCAACGGTCGTGCTGTGCGCGGCGGACATGGGCTCTCCTTTTGCGCCGCGGCGGCCGAGAGCAGCAAGGGCAGCGCGCGCCGGCGCAGCAGGCGCGGGGGGATCTGGCTGGCGGCGGCGCCCGCGCCCGACAGCGCCCAGGCGAGCGCCTCCTGCTGCGACCGGCTCAGGTCCGGGCAGGCAGAGGCAGAGGGCGGCTGCTGAGGCTGCTGAGGCTGCTGAGGCTACTGCTGCGGCTGCTGCTGCTGCTGCTGCTGCTGCTGCTGCTACGGCCTCGACGGCTGCTGCGAGGCCCCCTGCTGCTCCCCGGTCCCTGCCGCCGCCGCCGCCCCGTCCCGGTCGCCCGCGAGGAACGGCGGCGCGCCGCCGCCCGCGCCGTGCGGCCGGAGGTCGGCCGCCGCCCGCCGCGCCAGCGGCTCCACGATCAGCCGCGCAGCCAGCGCGGGCGCGCCGCCCGCCGCCGCGCGCGCCAGCACGGAGGCGTCCCCGAGCACGCCCGCGCGGGGGCTGCCGACCAAGAAGCGCGCGAAGGCCTCGACCGCGCGGCGGCGGCGCGCGGGCCCCAGGCGCGACAGCAGCGCGGGCCAGAAGGCCGCGAAGGAGGTCTGGTCCGTCAGGCCGCTCCAAGTCGTCCAGCCCGCGCTCCGTGGCGGCGGGGGCGAGCGGCGGCGACAGGCACGCGCCCGCCGCCGCGATCTCCGCGCGCTCCTTCTCGCGGCGGCGGTTGGTCCAGTCTATTTTTGGGTCTGTCCGGCACGCGGTCCTCGGGCGCCACGTACATCGACGTCAGGGTGTGCCTGGAGGCGGCTTTGATCAGCGGGCTGATTTCTTTGACGGGGGCGTCTGTTGCGGGCGGCGGCGAGGAGGCGGCCAGCGCGCCGGGGTCGGCGGGAGACGCGGCCGCGGCACGGCCGGCGGCGCGCCTGCTTCTCCTGCCGCTGGTGGTAGTGGTGACGAGGAGGGCGCGCGGCGGTGAGGTCATTGCTGCTGCTGCTGCTCGTGCCGACCGCGCCGCCAGCAAAGAAGGGGGGCGCGCGAGCGCCATAACTGGGCGCGCGATGTGATCGCGGTGTCTCGAGACGGGGGGGGAAGAGTGGCGCTTTTTCGGTGACGGGGACGCGACAGGCTCTCCCACGAGCGGCTCTCCCGTCTGTGCTTGCTCACGGCTGGGAGGAGGTCGGCGATGATCGCGAGGTTTTTGGTGGAGGCGGAGTCGGACTGTTGCGCGGGGACGCTGTTTCCTCGATTCAAAAGCGATCGCTCGTCGCAACCTCGAGCAGCGCCGCCGCCGGGCGCAAAAAACCGAGAGACAAAACGGCCGCGGCAGGTGGAGCCGCGCCTTTTCAATGTTTGCTCTTCTTTTTGCACCTCTATCTCTCCTTTCCGACTGATCTCAATAAACAGCACTCGAAGTTCGCCATGCTTTCCCGCGGCAGCCTCCCCTCGGCGGCGCTGCCGCGGCTGGTCCTGCTTTTGGCTTTGGCATCGGCGGCGCAAGTGGGCGCCGCCGCCCCCGCCGCCCCCGCCGCGTCCGCAGCTTCCGCCGCCGCCGCCGCCGCCCCAAGGATACAAAAGCAGTGCTGCGCGGACCTGGCCTCGACGCCCGGGTTCGAGGGGCCGACGTTCTCGGTCCCCGTCCTGATCCTGACCCTGCCCGCCCCCGGGCTGCCCGACAAGAAGGACGTCGAGATCGTGGGGCGCCTGTGCGAGTGCGGCGTCGGCGCCGCCGAGGAGGAGGAGGAGGACCCGGCGGCGGGAGACGCGGGCGGCGCGGAAGGAGCGGCGTCGACAAGCGGCGGCGCCCGAGAGGACGACGAGCAGCCGTGGGTCGCCGTCAGGGTGCGCGGCAGCACCACCGCCCGCGACTTTTCGAAAAAGTCGTTCGCGCTCAACTTTGTGCCGCCGCCCGGCCAGCCCAAGGACAAGGAGGACAAGGGCCGCCGCCACCTGCCGCCGCGCTTCCTCGGCATGCCCATGGCCGACGGCAAGTACGCGCTCGGCGGCGTGCAGGACGACCGCACGCTCGGCGCCCGGTCGTCGATCACCTTTGACGCGTTCCGCGAGGTCATGGGCCGCTGGGCGCCGCGCACGCGCCGCGCCGAGCTGTTTGTGCGCGTCGAGCCCGCCGCCGCCGCCGGCGCGGTCCCGCCCGGCGCCGCCGCCGCCGCCGCCGGCGGCGCGACGACCGTCGCCACCCTCTCCAGCGGCGTCGCCGCCTCGGCCGAGATCGCCCCCGCCCTCCTCGTCCCTCCCGCGAGCGCCGCCGCTGCAAGCGCCGCCGCTACAGCCGCCCTCACGACCTTTTCTCCTCTCCTCCAGTACCGCGGCGTCTACCTGGCCTCCGAGCGCGTCACCCGCGGCAAGCGGCGCGTCGACGTCGCCAACTACAGGCCGCCGGGGGCGGAGGAGGCCCGCGACCCGACCGGCGGCTTCCTGATCGCGTACGAGAACGACAACGTCCGGCCGGGCGAGCCCATCTTCGCGACGCGCGCCTACCGCCTCACCTTCGTGGTCGAGGACCCGTCCGCCAGGGCGATCGCCAACGCGTCGGCCCTGGCGGCGGCCGGCGGCCCCGCCTCCCCCTCCTCGCCGTCGCCCGACCCCCTGGTCTACCTGACGGGCTTTTTCAACGGCCTCGAGCGCGCGCTGCTGGCGCCCGGCCCGCTCGTCGAGCAGATCGTCGAGCCCGCCCCCCTTTCGCTCCTCCGGCCGCCGCCGCAACAACAGACGCTCGCACCGCTTCCCCTGGAGCCCCGCGCCACCCTCGCCGCCCTGCCCGCGCTCGCGCCCTACCTGGACGTGGCCGCCGCCGCCGACTACTTCCTGATCACCGAGCTCACAAAAAACCCCGACGGCTACCGCGGCAGCGTCAAGATGCACAAGGACGCCGGAAAACCGTTGGTCATAGGCACGCCGTGGGACTACGGCGAGGCGTACGGCAGCTGCTGCGGCTACCCGCTCGAGGGGTACAAGACGGGCGGGCGCAGCGGCCCGGGCGCCAGCGGCGGCAGCGCAATCAGCTCCAACGGCTGGCGCTTCAACGTGTGCGCCGACCGCGGCCGCTGCCTGGTCGAGCCCGCCGACGGCGCCTCGCAGTACTTCCGCCGCCTGTGGCAGGACGGCGCCTTCCGGGCGGGCGTCGCCGCGCGCTGGCTGCGGCTGCGCGCGGGCGCGCTCAACGACGCCTTTTTCGTCGCGGCGATCGACGCCAGCGCAGCGGCGCTGGGCGGCGGCGGGGCGGCGGGCCGAAACTACGCGCTGTGGGCGGCCGAGCTGCCCGCCCGGCCGGAGGAGATGCTCGCGCTCGAGCGGGCCGGCGGCGCGGCGGGCGCGGCGTTGCCCCTGCCCGCCTCCGCCTCCTCCCCCTCCTCCGCCCCTCCCCTGCCGCCGCCGGCGCAGTTTGTGGCGGCCAACCTCGCCCTGCGGGCGTGGGTGCTCGCGCGCCTGGCGTGGATGGACCGCGCGCTGGCGGCGCAGGCCGACCCCTTGGCGCCCCCGGACGCGTACAACGCGGTGGCGGCGTGAAAAACACCCAAGAATAGAGAGACAGGCAGAGTTTTTTGATCTTTTTTTTCTTTCTTTCTTTTCCCTTCCTTGCTCTCGCATTTGTTTCCGTCCCCGTCGCACCAAATTCTTCTTTTCTGTGTGCAAACCCACCCGCTGCTGCTCTCTCTCCTTCAAAACACGCTCCCCCCGGCTCGCTTCTTTCCCAGCAGAAGGTCCCTCGCCTCGTTCACTTTCAGGCTGATGTAAGGGCTGCCGCCCGAGTCGGGGTGGTTGGCCAGCATGATCCGCCGGTGGGCGTCTTTAATGCGCTGCGCCTCCTGCGCCGCCGACTCGCGCAGCCCCAGCACCAGCAGCGCCTCGCGGCGCGTCATCTCCTGCTGGAAGCCGCCGCGGTAGAAGCCGCGGGAGGCCGGGGAGGCGGCGTAGCGGACGTAGGCGGCGAGGAGCTGGCGGGCGGTGAGGGCGGCGGCCGCGATGCCGAGGCCCGCGACGAGCGGGGTCGCCTGTTGTTTTTTTGAGGGGGGAGGGGCGGGGGCGCGTTTGCGGAGCGAGCGGGCGACAGCGGAGCGGCGACAAGCCAATCAATCACTGCACGTGCTGGCCGCTGCGGCTGTTTTCTCGCGCGGATACAGCCATCGGGTTGGTGTGTGCACGCAGCTCGTGTTTGTCCGTGACCCTCACTGACCATCGCGCGCGGTGGAGAGGCCCTGTCCCCTCCTCCTGTCCTCTTGCCCTGCTCTCTCTCTTTTCGGCGCGCGCGCGCACACAATGGGCCGGTGGGCTACTAGCCGAGAGGCAGGATACTGCGACAGGCTTTCGTCGCTGACCGCCGGGCGGGAAAGCAGAAGCGAGGGAGAGAGAGAGAGAGAGGACCAAAGTGGAGGAGTGCCTCTCCTTGCGTGCGTGATGTGGTGGTGCTGCTGCTGCTGCTCGGGCGGCGGATCGATGTCGGATGATGGGGCAAGGTGAGGATGGTCTGATGGATCGCACTGTGTTCATGAGACGACGCTCGTTACCCGTGCCGTCGCCCCGACCCCGACGTCGAACGCCGACGCCCCGTCGCAGCCGCCCCGCGCGAGGCGTCCGTCGTTCCGTTCCGTTCCATTCGTCACAACCAACAGTCTCACGCCCGCGCCCTCCCCACACGAACGCCTCCTGCTCCGCACGAACAACGTCTCGCGATCCACTCTCTTGTTCACCACGTTTTTCACTGCTTCACGGACCCCCCCGTCCCTCCCTCCCCCCCGCTTTCCGCTCTCTCACGCGCATGCCGGCCTGGTCCCTCTCCTCCACCGCCACTCGCGGCATCCCAACCACAACCAGCCGTCGCCGCAGCAGCAGCAGCACGCCCGTCCGCGCCGGCCCGATGGCCGCGGCCGCGCCCGACGCCGCTGCCGCCGGGGCGCCGCCCGCGCCGCCGCCGCCGCCGCCGTACGCCGCGCCGCTGTCGGCCGACGCCCGCCGCGTCGTGCGCGACGCGTCGCTGGGCGTCACTGCGCGCGTGGTCGGCGAGCGCCTGTCGCACAAGCGGTACCTGGCCACGTACGACCGCGTGGTGCGGTTTACCCGGCCGGCCGGGGCCGTGGTCGGCGAGCAAGCCGGCGCCGCCGCGACTGTGGCAGCAACGTGCGCCCCCGCCGCCGGCGACGGCGGCGCCGCTGCTGCTGTCGACGCAGCCGCCCCCGCCGCAACAACAACCGCACCCGCTGACGAGCAGCACCACGACGTCACGTACGACGTGATCGGCCACCCTCGCTGCGAGTTCCGCTTCGCGGTCGTGTTCCCCTACCACCCGCCCGCCGCGAGGGCCGCCGCCGGCGCCCAGGGAGCAGGAGCAGCAGCAGCAGGAGCAGCAGGAGCAGCAGCGGCAGCGACGGCAGGAGGAGAGCAGCCCGGGCCCAAGGAGAAGGAGCACGACGACGGCGACGTGACGCTCGTGCGCGAGTACGCGCACGGGCCCCACCGCTTCGTGTACACCCTGCCCAGCGGCCAGTTTGAGCGCCACAAGCACGGCAGCGGGAGCAGCGGCGACGACGACGAGGGCGGCGGCGCAAACGGCGGCGGCGGCGCAAACGGCGGCGGCACAAATGGCGGCATAGATCTCGCGGCGACGGCGCGCGCCGAGCTCGAGGAGGAGGCGCGCCTCGAGGGCGGCGAGTGGCACCGCCTCGTGCCCGATGGCCACCCGGGCATCCCCGAGGTCAAGTGGTGCGCCAACGCGTTCGAGCCATTCCTGTGCGTCGGCCCGACGCCGCACCCGGCGCCGCCCGCGCGCGACGGCGAGGAGGAGGCTGCGGGCATCGAAGCCGTGCGCGTGCCCCTCCGCGAGTTCCGTCGGCTGGCGGCGTCGGGCGAGATGCTGCTGCCGTCGGTGGCCACGGGGTGGATAGCCATCGAGCGGCTCAAGGCGCTGGGCCTCGTGAGGGCCGGGTTTTAGGGAGGACGAGTGGGGCGGATCTCTTTTTGTTTCTTCGCGGACGACGGGGGCGACGACGCCGCGCGTTTTTTCCTCCCATTTTTGCTGCGAGACGTTCAACTTTTACTTTGTCAAGGCGGTGAGGATCTTATTACGGTGTTACGACGATGCTGATTCCAGGGTCGGTGCCAAAAATATATGCGGCGCGCGGACGAATCGACATGTGCCCCCTCCAGCGCGACGGCGACGGGAAGAAAAACAACGAGGCCGTTGGTTGGGCGGGGGCGGCGATGGGCGACGACCCGACTCACCCGCCCCCCAAAAACTTACATCAAATCGAGGTTCCCGGGCGAGTCGGACCACCACGTCGGGCGCGAGTGCCGCACGCGCCGCAGCACGTCGGCGTCGCACCCCCCGCCGTCCGCCGTCCTCGCCAGCGCCGCCGGCCCCGCCCCCCCCCTGCTGCCGCCGCCCCCCCGCGCGCGCACGTGCCGCCGCAGGAACGCGCCCCCGCGCCGCGCAGCGGCGCGCCCTTTTCCCACCTCCTCCTCGCCCTCGTCACGCTCGCTGTCGCTGTCGACCGAGGCGCGGCAGAGGGCCGCCGCCAGCAGCGCCTCGCCCGTGACGGCGTCCACAAACTGCGCCGCGGACAGGCCGCGGGCCGAGGCGCCGAGCGCCGAGAAGACGCCGCCCAGCTCGGCGTCCGTGAGCTCGGCGTCCACCAGGCGCATCGAGCCGAGGAACTCCTCGCGGTCGAGCCGGCCGTCGCCGTCGGCGTCCGCGAGGCGGAAGAGCCGGAGGGCGCGGGCGCGCAGGGCGTCGGCGGCGTCGGCGTCGTCGGCGGCGTCCGCGGCGGGGCTGGCGGCCGTGTCGTGGTTCGCGTCCTTCTTCCCCGCATCGGGTCCGGCCGCGGCGCGCGCTTCCAGGGCGCGCTGCACGCTCAGCAGGTGGCACAGGGCGGACGGTTCGCTGTAGCTCAATTCGTACAGCATGCGAGACAGGGCGGCCAGAGAGGAGGAGGAGCAGAAGGACGAGGCGGCTGCGTCGGCGCCGGAGGAGGACGAGGCGGCGGCGGCGGCGGCCGAGAAGGACGCGCCTTTTTGCTGCTGCTGCAGCTGCTGCTGCTGCTGCTCGAGATGGAGGATGCAGTCACGCTGAGCGGCGGCGCGCTTCTCGCGGTAGTAGCGCAGAACCTGTTGATTACGTTTTCGGGAGGGCGGGCGGGTGGAGGGAGAACAACAATAGGTTGGGCGGGCGGACGCGGACGGACTTTCCCTCTCGCGCCACGTAGGACGGCCGACGGCCGACGGCCCGACGCCGAGCGCCGAGCTCCTGACAAGAAAAAACCAATTGCTCCTCTCTCACCTCGAGGCGCCGCTCGCGCGCTTCGGGCGGTGCAGTGGAGCAATAGTCGGCGAGGCACGCGTCCGCGACGTCCAGTATGCGGTATTGGAAAGGGATGGCGCTGCGGAGGAGGTCCAGGCCCCTCTCCTCCTCCTCCTCCCCCTCCTTCTCCTCTTTGTCGATCGGCGCCAGGGCCCCGGGGTCCTGGCGCGGGGATGGCACGTAGCGCGCGGGAGTGAGGCGAGGGTGGCGGCGCCCCACCGCCATCGTCAGTGCGGGCGGGGGGCGGCGCGCGAGGAGGCGCATGTCGGAAGCTTTGGGGGGTTCCTTGCTTTCGCGCCACGTGGACTCTTTTGTGATCGAGTCGGGATCGTGGTTTGACGGCGGTCAGATGGTTGCGTTGCGTTGCGTCGAGTCGCTGAAACGAGCGCCGGTCCAAGCAGAGGGGGTAAGAGCGCGGCGACGGCGCCAGCGCCGGCTCGCCCCGGGCCCGCGCCCCCCCGGGAATCGAATCGGCACGGCCGTCTCTCCATCCGGCCGCCGTCGCAATCATTTTGGCCGCAATCATTGGATTCCATGGGATTCCAATGTATACCTCATTCCTCCTACGACGGCGGGGACGCCTCGCCCTTCTTCCCGCCGCCACCCCGCCCGCCGCCTCCGCCAAACCACGCCCACGCGCCCAACCCCACGCACGCCGCCGCCGCCGCCGCGCCCGCCAGCAGCCACCGCCGCCGCCGCCGCCCTCCCGCGCGCGTCGGAACCATGGCCACGGCCGCGTACCTCGCGGCGCACGGGCAGGGCAGCAGCTCCCGCAGCGCCCGCCGCAGGGCGAGCGGGTCGGCCGCCGCCGCCGCCCGCACCGCCCGACGCGCCGCCACCGTCCGCGCGTGCACGGCGCCCAGGTCGCCGTCGCCCAGCCTGCTGCCGCCGCCCTCGCCCCCGCCCTTCTCGCCCCCGCTCCCGCCCCCGCCCCCGCCCCCGCCCCTCGCCTCGCCCTCGGCCTGCACGCTGTCCCAAAACTGCCGGCTCTGAAAGGCGGTGGCGAGGATGTCGTGCCAGAAGGCGTTGGTCTCCTGGGCCTCCTCCCAGCCGAGGCGCTCGAGGCGCAGGGCGGTGGCGAGCTCGAGCTTGGTGGGCGGGCGGTCGGCCGCCCCGTCGGCGTCGCCGTCGGCGCCGGCGTCGGCCTTGCCGTCGCCGCCGCCGTCCTCCTTGCCGCCTCCGTCGTCACTGCCGCCGCAGCCGCCGTTGGCTCCCCCACCGTCCGCCGCCCCCCCCGCCGCCTCCCCCGCCGGCCCCTGCAGCGCCGACAGCGCCTCCACCCCGAGTCGAAGCAGCCGCTCGCGCGCGGCCGGCTCGCACGTGAACGAGACGCTAAGCTCGCCCCGCACGGGCCTGTCGGCCGGCGCCGACGGCGCCTCGGCGCCGAAGAAGCAAGAGACCGACACTCCGTACGTCTGTCCGGCCTCGAAGCGCATCTCGCGCAGCAGCCTGCTCTCGAGCACGCGCGAGGCGAGGCCGCACCACACCACGGCCTCGCGCGCGCGCGCGCGGGGCAGGGCGAGGGGCCAGGTGATCTGGGCGTGCGAGGAGCGGGCGGCGGAGTGCGTCATTGCGCAGGGCGCGTCGATGCGAAGCGGCGGCGGCGCCGCGCACGGAAACTCAAAGCGCAGGGGCGCGACGCGGCGGGCGTCGAGCGGCGGCCGCCCGTCCGGGGCGGCGGGCAGGGTGGACAGGTAGCGCCCGACCAGGGGCAGCAGGCGCTCGGCCGAGCACGCGCCGACGACGGCGAAGGCGAAGCGCGGCGCGCTGCCGCTGAAGAGCGCGTTGAAGCGGCGGACCGACTCGTCGGCGCCGTCGCGCTCGGCCGCGTCGACGTCGGCGCGCTCGAGGCGCGAGAAGAAGGCGCAGTCCGCGCCGTAGGTGGCGCGCCGCACGGCGTCGCGGTAGACGGAGGCCGGGTCGCGCGCGCGCGCCTCGACGCTCTGCCGGAGCTGCGCGAGGCTCGAGGCGAGGGCGTCGCGGCGCTTCTTGTCGGCGGGCGGGAGCTCCTGCGGCTGCGGCTGCAGCTCCTGCGGCTGCGGCGGCTGCTCCTGCGGCTGCTCCTGCTGCTGCTCCTGCTCCTGCTGCTGCTCCTGCTGCTGCTGCTGCGAGGGCGGCGGCGCCAATTGCCCGACGGGGCGCACGGGGCGCGTGAGCAGCGCGTGCGCCAGGCGAAAGACGTCGGCCAGGTCGGCGGGCGAGGCCGACCCGCCGAACGAGCGAGAAAAAGCGCCGACGCTCACGTCAACCGACAGGCGCTTGCCCGCCAGCAGGTCGTGCATGCGCTCGGGCGGGTGGCCCCAGCACCCGAGGGCGCTGGCCAGGGTGGCGGCGAGGCGGGAGGAGGAGAAGGCGCCGCCGGGTCGGGGGAGGGACGACGGCGGCGAAGACGGAGAGGGAGGCGGCGTGCCAGCGCCGTTTTCGGGCGGTTGCTGCTGCTGCAGCTGCTGCTGCTGCTGCTCCCGCTCGTCCTCCGCGATCGCCTCGGTCAAGCCCCCCACGGCGACCCCGCTCACGAGCACCTCGTCGTCCGCGTGCGCAGTCGGCACGAACGCCACGCGCACGCCGTTGGCCAGCGTCCACTCGACGGCCCCCTTTGGAAACACCTTTGCGGGCAGCAGCGGGCGGCAGCGCGCGACCCACGGCGGCAGCGCGGCGCCGCCCTCGCCCATCGGGGGCGCCTCGGGCTCCGGGTCGAGGAGGGGCAGGAGGGGGGGGGGCGCGGGTGGAGGCGCGGGCGCGGGCCGTTGGGGCGCGCTGGCGGCCGGCGCCTCTGCCCCCTCCTGCGCCTCCTCCTCCTCCTCCTCGCCGCCACGGCCCGCCTCATCGGCCCCCTCGCCGCCGCCCTCCTCCTCCTCCTGCTCGCGCCACGGCCCCAGCTCCCCCCGGGCCTCGCGCGCCAGCACCCGCTCCAGCGCGGCCCGCATGTCCGCCGGCGAGTGCGCCGGCCGCCGCGCGTCGACCGTCTTGAGCGCCACCCCCCCCGGCGCAAACGCCGGGTGCATCGCCCACGCGCGCCGCGCCACCTCCTCCGCTGTGATCGTCGGCAAGAGCGCGGCGACCAGGCGCGCCTCCAGGCCCTGGCCGACGGCGAACTCGCCCCACAGGGCGTGCCGGACGAGCTCGTCGCGGTAGTCGGCGGCGTGCCCCTGGTGCCGCTCGAGATAGGTGGTCTGGTTCTCGGCGAGCAGGTCGGCGCGCGCGTCGTCGAGCTCGCGCAACGACAGGCCGTGGACGCGGACGCGGGCGGCCTCCTCGAGCAGGGACTCGAGGCTGGCGAGCGTGCGGCCGTCGCGCGCGGCGGCCGACAGCACGCGGCACTCGGCCGCCGCGCACAGCGGCTCGGGCGAGGCCGACGCGTCGGCGCCGAAGAAAGGCGCGGCGCCGCCGTCGCCCCGGCGGCTCAGCTTGTAGATTCTGGACGAGAGGGCGACCGAGAGCAGGTCGTCGCACAGGCGGCGGCGCAGCGCACGCGGCGAGTCGAGCGGCGCGGCGGCCGAGACAAAGGCGGCGTACGAGGCGGAGCTGCTCGCCTCGCGGTCGTGGTAGGCGGCGCAGCGGGGCGCGGGCCAGCAGGGGGGGCCGACGACCGGCCGGGAGGCGGAGCCGCGGCCGGGGCGGCCGGGGGGCTTGAGGAGCGCGAGGGACGCCTCGCGCGCGCGCGCGACGGCGGCCTCGGCCCCGGCCTCGCCGCGCGCGCCCGGGTCGTCCGACAGGAGGGCGCCCGCGGCGGGCGGCGGCAAACGCAGCGGCAGGGGCCCGGGCGGGGGGGGCGGCGGGGGCCCAGGGACGGCGGGCAGGTGCCCCGCGGCGACGGCAAAGGCGTGCGCGGCGGCGAAGTGCTTTTCGATGGCGGCGGCGACGGCGGCCAGCGCACCGCGGTCGGGCAGGCCGTCTTTGCCGTCCTCGTCGTCGTCGTCCTCGTCGTCGTCGTCCTCGTCGTCGTCGTCGTCGTCCCCGTCGTCGTCGTCGTCCTCGTCGTCGTCGTCGTCGTCGTCGTCGCCCTTGCCGTCCGCGGCGTCCGCTGCCGCCGCCATCGTGCCCCCTCCTCCACCCCCTGTTCCGTCACCTGCTGCTGCTGCTTTTGCTGCCGCCGTCGCCACCGCTGCTTTTGCGGCGTGCCGCCGCCCGCCGCCGCTGCTGATGCTGCCGCTGCCGCCGCCATGCCGCCGCCGCCGCTCCTTCCGCCGCAAGGGCCGAAAGTCCCCCGCCACAACCACCACCATCGCGTCGGGCCGGTACCACCGCCGGTAGAACGCGCGCACCCGCTCGGCCGGCGCCCCGCGCACCACCGACTCGAGGCCGATCGGGAGGCGCTCGCAGTACCGCGTGCCGGCGGACAGCTGGCGGAAGTGCGCCTCGGCCTGCCTGCCCGCGGCGTCGCGCGTGCCGCGCAGCTCGTCCATGACGGGCCCGCGCTCGCGCTCGAGGTCCGCCGGGTCGCAGCGCACGGCGAAGGCGAACTGCGCGAGGATCTCGAGGGCCTGGTCGAGCGCGGGCGGGAGCGGGCGCGGCGGCGAGGAGGAGGAGCGGGGCGACCCGGGCCCCGTCTGGTCGTCGGTCTCGCCGGTCTCGCCGCCGGTCTCGCCGCTGTCCTCGCCCTCTCCCTCGTCCTCCTCCTCCTCCTCCTCCGCCTCCTCCCCGAGCGGCACCGTCAGCTGGTACACCGTCTCGTCCGCGCTCGTGTAGGCGTTGCTGCACGCGCCGAACTCGGCGCCGATCGCCTCGAGGAATCCGACCAGCGCGTGGCGGCGGAAGCGCTCGGTGCCGCTGAAGGCCAGGTGCTCGAGCACGTGCGCCAGCCCGCGCTCGTCGTCGCGCTCGAGCACCGAGCCGCACCGCACGGCCAGGGACAGGGCGGCGCGGCGGCGGGGCTTGGAGCAGCCGCGCACGAAGAACTGGAGGCCGGCGAGCGGGTGGCCGGCGGGGAAGGCGCCGTGCGCGAGGCGCGCGCGGGGGCCGGGCGGCAGGGGCCGAGAGTAGGCGGGCTCTCGCAGGAGGCGCGGGGGCGGGGGCGGCAGCGCGACCGTGAAGGAGGGGGCGGCGGCGTCGTCCGCGCCTGCGTTGGCGTCCGTGTCCGCGCCTGCGCCTGTGTCTGCGCCTGCCGCTGCGTCTGCGTCTGTGCCTGTGTCTGCCGCCGTGTGTGCGCCTGCGGGCGCGGCAGCGGCGGCGGCGGGGACGTCGGCGGCGGCGCCGCCGTCGTGGATCTCCTCATCGGGCCGGCGCGTCCCCTCCTCTCGGGCCGCCGCGAGGGCCGCCATGTGATGTCCAAGAGGGTGCCGCGCGTGTCGGACACGCGATCAAAGAGGCGCTTGCGGTCCCTTTACCGCGTTTGGGTTTGGCCCAATTCTGTGTGATCGACGGCGCGCGCCGTTTGGCTCCAACCTAAAGGGTCGTGGAACGCGCGGTGCTCAGAGAGGATGGGGGGATTCTGCGATCGACCGAGACTCGGGCCTCTAACGAGTGAAGAGGCCGGTGGCGCTCGCGTCGGTCGCCCCCGCACCAGCGGGGTGCCGCCGACGGCGCCGAGTCGCCGCGTCGGCCGCCAGCTTCCCTGCCGCCGCCGCCGCCGAAGCTCAAACCTGCCCGCGACCTGCTCCCCTGCCCTCCACACACACAACACACACACAACACACGCCGAGCCTCTTTCACATACACACGCGCGCGCCAACACTTTCAAGCTTTGCAAGCACGCAGCAATTTTACGCGCTGCAACAGAGAGACAGAAACGGACGCGCACTCGAAAAGGCCGAGGGGGCGTCCTTCTCCGTCCCGCGAGAAACGTCTCTCCCTCCCCGGCGAGTACGCGCTCTAGCGCCGCCCCCACCGGGCCAACAGTAGCACCGGCTGCATTCCGTCCGCGCGCGCCGGACCGTCGGCTGGCCTACTGATTCGAACGGCGTGCTTTTCCAGACGCTGAAGAAAAAAAAAGAAACAGCACCCCAGCGCCGACCGGTCGCCGCCCCCCGCACAAAAAGAGGGAGGCCGCCCCGCAAGACCACTCGAGGCCTCTCCCCTCGTCGCTCGGTCGGCCGCCCTCCCCCCCCCCCCCCCCCCC
>Ga0209491_10001025_pt1 | contig 55523 bp, 46 predicted proteins | sample BON02_FD_187213 | JGI IMG/M metagenome (GOLD analysis project Ga0209491, IMG submission 187213) | Freshwater microbial communities from Lake Bonney liftoff mats and glacier meltwater in Antarctica - BON-02 (SPAdes) (version 2) | ecosystem: Environmental > Aquatic > Freshwater > Ice > Glacier...
AGTTCGGCATTGTCCCGTTCTCTTAGTTCAACCGTTTGTTTTGAATTCATCCCAAGTGTTCAGCATACTTCTATCACGGGGTACAGTACAATCATTTGCATTTATACCATCACTTCTAATTACACCCTACTTAAACAGCTCGTAACTATTGATCTCGACTGGATGGAAATAAACTCGGTCCCGGCCCGGCTGCAGCCGGATCGGCCGTTCGTAAGAGACGAAGTGCACTTCGTGTCCCTGCGCCGCGAGCTCGTCGCCCAGCGCCGAGGCCAAAATGCCGCTCCCCCCGACTGAAGGATAACAGATGATTCCGACTTTGAGTTTTTCTTGCTCTCCCATCGTTCAAAACTCCCTCGAACTACCGCTCAACTCAGCCAATGATCCAAAAACGAGGGGATCGTTCGGGTAGAGCGCGATCGCATACTCCGATCCGCACGACAGACCCAATTGCTGGGCGCGAGCCACTTGGAGACTGACATAGTCCTTCGTTTTCATCTGGGATGCATGCGCCTGCATGGCCTCTCGCCAAACCGCCACCACCTCGGCCGAAAGCCGGTAAAGCACCGGCGAGAGATCTCGCGGAATCGCCGTCGGCGTCACGGCAAAATAAAACAGCTGCCCTATTTTATGTGGAGTCTGGTCCAACAGTTCCTTCACCCCCCCAAACCGGGCCAACCGGGCGGCATCCCGCGTCATGCGTCCTACCGCCGGATGGTCTGGATGCTGATTTTCCTCCGTCGTTAAGGTGAGTAAAATACCCGGTCGCACCCGGCGAATAATTGACGCGATTCGCCGGGCCCCCGCCCGGCAATTTTCAATATTCGCGTCCCCGCCGAGGTCGAGAAACTCCAGCGACGCGCCCATCTTACCGGCCGCATTCTCCGCCTCAATCGTCCGGCCTTCCGCCGTTCCATGAGTCCCCGATTCCCCTCGGGAACAAACCACCAGATGAACCTCGCGCCCGCGCTGGCTTTCCGCGATCAGCACTCCTCCCGCGCCAAATTCGATATCGTCGGGATGAGCGGCCACCACCAATAATGGAGAAAGTTCAGATGGAGACATCGGTATAGGCTTCATCGGATCGATCAATTTCGTCGCGACGCACAAATTCGATATCCGGCGCATCTTCTTTGCGCAGGTAGGCTTGTTCACCCGCTCCCGCAATGTAATGCGTGCAGCCGATCACCGACTGCATCCACGGCAGGCGTGAATCCCGGGCCGGGCTAATTTGCTCCGGACCAAAGTCGCATTTGGGTAAGGTCCGGAAAGAGGGCCCTCCTTCGTGTAGTTTAAGTTCTCCGTCCATCATCCGAGCTCGCACGGTCTCGCCGTCGCAGGGCACATCGACGTAGTAATCGTCGATCGGACAAGCCGCTTTCCTGATCGCCGGATCACTGGAACGCACCACCCGCACTCCCTCCAACATCCCCATCGCTCGATACATCTCTAAGCAGAAATCCGCCACCGTGTCCGCCTGAATCGATTTCACCGCGTCGATGACATCGCTTTCAACAAACGCTCCCAGTAGGCGGGGTAAATTCTCCTGCCAGCCTTCGACGATATTTTTGCAATACAAGGGACTATACTTCCGCTGCAGTTTGTTGCGAAAGGAGAAGTTGATCCGTTGCAACTCATCCGTCGCGCGATGGCGCAACCCCGTTTGCGTCTCCCGCGGATCATGATCGGCATCGTGGTAGAAGAAGACTATTTCACCCCCCAACTCCTGCTGCAGGCGGCGAGCCGTCCACACCTTGGCGACCAGAAATCGACGGGGGAAAATACCGCAGGGCTGCTGACCGAAGGCAATGACGGGCTTCATATTAGACGGTATCTTCGCGGTTGCCGCGGAAAACCTGGATGAAGAGCGCAAACCCCATCGTCAGCCCGCAACCGATAAAGTTAAACCAGAGGTAGCTGATCTCCAGTTGGAAGAACAAAACGATCACCAAAGCCTGCGCAATCAGGGCCCCCCAGAATACGGCCGTGCCGCGCACCCACTTCACAAAAAAGGCGACGAGGAATACCCCTAACACGACCCCATAGAAAATTGATCCCAAGATATTGACGGCTTCGATCAGGTTCGAAACGAGGTTGGCAAACAGCGCGAAACAGATCGCCACTACTCCCCACATTGCCGTGAACCATTTCGAGGCCTTCAAACTATGAGCATCATCCGCGTCGGGTTTGAATACATGACGATAAAAATCGACCATCGTGGTCGCGCCGAGCGCATTAAGCTCCGATGCCGTCGACGATAGTGCCGCACAAAAAATCACGGCGACCAGTAATCCCACCAACCCCTTCGGCAGGTAGTTCAGCACAAAGGTAATGAACACGTAGTCCGCATCGCTTGCTTTGAGATTAGCATCCGCCGCGACCAGGGCTTCTTTCGCCTCAATTCGAATAGCCGCCGACTCGTCCGCAAGGGCCAACATCTGGGCCCGAGCCGCCTCTTCTGCCGTGGCCGACCCCGAGTCCCGAGCGCTCAAGAACGTCTTGATCGCTACCGCCTTCTCATCCTGCACGTCATCAAATCGTGCTTCGATGGCCGCAAAGGTTTCGCCTTGGGCCCCACTCTTTTGGGTTTCCCACACGCCTTCATTAAAAAACACCGGCTGACGCTCGAACTGATAGAAGACAAAGACAAACACCCCGAGCAACAGGATGAAAAACTGCATCGGAATCTTGAGCACGGCATTGAACATCAGACCCATGCGACTCTCCCGCAGCGAACGCCCCGTCAGATAACGCTGCACCTGGGATTGGTCGGTGCCGAAATAGGAGAGCGACAAGAACAACCCGCCAAAAACACCCGACCAGACCGTGTAACGTTCGTTGATATCAAACTTCCACTCCACCGCGTTGAGCTTACCCATGGCACCCGCGACCGCTAACGCACCATCCGCCGACACATCGCTGGGGAGCTTAATCAATACCACCACAAAGGCGATGCCCATGCCGATGAGGATCACGGACATCTGGTAACGTTGGGTGAGGCTGACCGCCTCACTGCCGCCAGTGACCGTGTAGATCACCACGAGGATACCGGTGCCGAGGACCGTAATCCCGAGGGGCCAGTTGAGCACCGATGACACAATGATGGCCGGTGCGTAAATCGTGATGCCTGCCGCCAGTCCGCGCTGGAGCAGGAAAAGGGCGGCGCCCAATAACCGGGTTTTACCATCGAAACGTTTACCGAGGTATTCGTAGGCGGTGTAAACTTTTAGCCGGCGGTAAATCGGCAGGAAAACCCCTGCGACAATGATCAGGGCCAGCGGCAGTCCAAAATAGTTCTGCACGAAGCTGAGCCCACTTTGAAATCCCTGCCCCGGAGTGGAGAGAAACGTGATGGCACTGGCCTGGGTAGCCATAACCGACAGGCCAATCGTGCCCCAGCCGATGCGTTGATCGCCTCTTAGGTAAGTGTCCAATCCACCGACTCGGCGCGTGGCCATAACCCCATAGGTCGCAATCCCGAGAATCGTGCCAAACAGCACCAGATAATCGAGGGTCGTCATGAATAAATGAACCCGATTCCCCACATCGTCACCACGAAGATAGCGAATACCACCAAGACCATGACGTACACGCCTCTCCAAGTCGGGATGCCCGGCATTCCGGTCCGGGATTCATTCTCCGCATCCTCGTTGGGGGCGGCGCGGTGTTCAGCAAAAGTAGTCATACGGGGGGGTTAGCAAAAAGTAGCGGAGAAAAAGGAGCCGATGCACTACTTAAGATTCTTCAGCAGTTCATCATTCATTATCTTATAGCCACTTTCACTGCCCTCCTGCGCGACCGCGAACTTCGTCGAGGTCGTTGCGGCCCCAATTGCGATCGTCTTATTTCCTAATTTGGCGTGAATCTTCGCTTTCAGATGAAGCATCCAAAAGGCGTTTGGCGTCTGCTTTAACGCCAAATCGATCCATTTCGCCGCTTTTTCCAGATCCAAATCATGATCGAAGTAGAATCCTGCGGCTTGAAAATAGACATAATCGCGCTGCTCCTTGCCTGATCGCATGACCGCTTCGATCTGCGGCACCAATTGCGTCTGCACATCCACCGTTAAGGGGATCTCGACCGTCACGTTTTCCCAAGTGAGATTTAAGACCGCAGTCTCATCGCGCAATTCGTTGAACCAGATGGTGAACGTCTCCATCGAACGGTCCGTCCGACGGGCTGGCACTTCCACCCGAATGACATCTTTTTCTGCATCGTAATTGAACGCTCCCCACTGGTCGGAATCTTGGTTGAGAATCACGGTCCAAGTTTTCTCCCCGGGCACGCTAAACAACCCGTAGGTGCCAGGCTGAACCCTCTTTCCGGCAAATTCGACGACGGTATCAAACGTGACTTTGGTGGCCGCATTCGCTCCGGTGCGCCAAACGCTGCCATAGGCCTGCAATTGCCCAAATATTTCTCGGCCCTTCACACTTGGACGGGAATAAACGATTTCGAAATTAGTGAGACCGACCTGTTGGCGAATGACGCCGGTCGGACTCGCGGCGGGGAAATCGATACGATTTGTTTGGGCCCACGCTAGGGGCGCAAACAAACTGGCCCAGAGGGTCAACCAGACGGAAAAGGAAGCTTTCATGTTGAAGGGGAAAATGGAGGACATCGTCGCGGGGGAGACGCGCATCACGCATGAACAACGAACCGACTGTTTTGTTCCCGGTAATTTTTGCAAATTGTTGGGAAAGAACGTTTCAATTGTGTTGCTGACGAATCGACGGTTCTGTTCGACACTCCATTCCGAAACTAACTGAGTAATCAATCCACGGTGACTATTTTCGCCCCATATCCCCCGGCGCTCATCGCCATGATGGACGACGTCGCAGACGTTGTGACCACCAGTCTCTGGTCTCATTTGCTGACCGTAGGTGGATTCCTTTTGGCAATATTCGCCTTGGCTCGCATCCTCAGTGAGAAACGTCAGCCCGGAAACACCATCGCTTGGGGACTCGGCATTATCCTCATCCCCTACTTGGGTGTGCCCCTCTACCTGCTCTTCGGCGGTCGCAAAATCAAACAGCTGGCGGTTCGAAAAACTCGGGTCTCGCCCCAACTCGCTGGAGCCCCTGTCGCCCGCCGGTCGACTCTCGAATCGCCCGTTGCGCTCGCAACTATTTCCCATGGCGCCAACGCCCCCGTCGGAGGAAATCATATTAGGTTCATTACCGACGGCGAAGACGCCTTCGCCTGCCTCAAAGCGTCGATCAACGCCGCCGAACACTCCATTCTTATTACCACGTTTATCCTCGGAAGAGAGGAAGTAGGCCGAGCCATCATCGATCTACTCGCCCAACGAGCGCGGGCGGGAATTAAAGTGAGGCTGTTGGTCGACGGCTTGGGTAGTTTCCTAGCTGGCCGCAAATTCGCCGATCCCTTGCGGGCTGCCGGGGGGGAAGTCGTTAAGTTCCTGCCGGTAGCCCCCCTCAATACCCGAGCTTCCGCCAACTTGCGCAACCACCGTAAAATCGCCATTTTCGACCATAACGAGGCGATTATCGGCGGGCGCAACCTTGCTCGGGAATATCTGGGCCCTACGCCGTTGGACGAACGATTTACCGATTTTGGCGCACTCATTCAGGGGCCCGCCGTCGGCCTGATTAGCGAAGTATTTTTCGCCGACTGGAGTTTCGCAACGGCGTGCGATATTGATGCGCTGCGAGCTGAAGTTGGCCCCTCCTGCCCTCCAGCCATCGGTGCCGTCGAGCTCCAAGTCGTTGCCGGTGGACCAGACGTCGAGGGGGATCCGCTTTACGACGGCATGGTTTCGATGATCCAAGAAGCCGAGGAAAGCGTCTGGATTGTCACCCCCTACTTCATTCCCGATGAGGTGCTGCAACGTTCGCTGGTGATCAAAGCCAGAGCTGGCAAAGACGTGACACTCGTGTTACCTGCCCGGTCGAACCACCGGATAACCGATTACGCCCGCCGCCAATATCTCCGTGAACTGCATGCCGCCGGGGCGAAGATTATGCTCTATCATCCCAAAATGCTGCATGCCAAAGCGATGATTGTAGACCAGAAGATTGCTCTTTTTGGCTCGGCAAATTTTGACCAAAGGAGCCTTTTCGTAAATTTCGAAATCGGCGTCGCGATCTATTCCGAAACGGAAGCAAGAACCATGCGCCGGTGGGCCGAAGATCTGGTTGAATCATGCATTCGATATGTTCCGCCCTCGAAAAGACCTCACCGCTTTTTCGGTGATCTCGCGGAAGACCTCAGCCGCCTCCTCGCGCCACTCCTCTGACCCGCTAAGCCGGAAGCTTTTCGGCGATCACCCACATATTGTCGCTCGTCGGCATGATATCGAGCCAGCCCGACGAACGCGTAGTCAGGCCGGCCGCTTTGATCGCGGCGTGCAGGGTCTCCGGGGTAAAATAATTCACGTGATCCGGATAACGAAACCCACACCACTTCTCCTGCCGGAATCGTCGATTCCAACTCCCAAAATTTGGCACCTTGATAATAATCCGGCCTCCCTCGACCAATTTTCGCTTACACGCTTCGAGCAGACCGACCGGGTTGATCTCGTGCTCTAAAAATGAGCTGAGTATCACGAGGTGAACCGTTTCATCAGCGATCAGATTCACTCCCTCAATCGCCGGGCATTCGATACAACGGCCACCAAATTCCTCAAACCGAGCCTGGGCCGCTGCCGCCAAGACTGGTGAGACTTCCACCCCAATCGGGCTGACCGATTTCTCGCCGTGTGCGATGAGGAATTTAGGGATTTCCGAGGTCTTTTCTCCTCCGCCACAACCGACATCGACGAGGTGAAATACGGCTTCATCGGGTTGGGTCGCCCTCAGCTCCCGGATGTGTTTAGCCGCAGTTCGGATCAAGCGCGGTTTTTTCAGATTCATTCGCATCCACTTGAAGACGCCACTCACCCGTGCGAGCACCGGCTCTGCTTGCGTTCGACGTTTCCTCTCTTCTTCGTAGGTTTTCTGCCAAGCGAACTCGTCGACTAACTGTTCGTAAGCCGGAGGATTCTCCAGATAAACCATTCCGGTCTCGGAGCACTCCACCACCCGCCACTCATCCCGGCAATACGGAGTCAATCTTGTCGTAGTAGCGTTCCCGGTGAGCGGATTCGGACGCGGCGCAGATTCAGGATTCAAAGGCTAAAAACAGCTCAAAGTTATCGAAGAAACCCCACCCGTTAAAATCCAAGCCGCCCGCGACCTAGGCCGCGGCCGGCAGGCGATCAAGTAGCGCGAAGGCTTCCTTCACCTCTCGACGCATGTCGTCAACCGCTCGGCAGGCCTCTTGCCAATTCTCCTCGGTCTTTTCGGCGTAGCCGTTCTTCAGTGCTTCAGCTCGAGCGAGATAGTGTTCCTTGAGATCTGCCCAACGTAGGGTCAATTCTTCGAGACGCTCCGCCGTCAGCGCCAGTAATTCTTGACTCTTATGCTCCAAACTTTCGGCTGAATTCTTGAGTCGATCTTGAACCCGTCGGTTCACTTCCGTGAGTTGAGCGACCAGCATCTTCTCCTCACCCACTCGGCGAAGACTATTGACTAAACCAAATCTCGACAGGACCCAGATCGTCCACTTCGTGGGATCAAACTGCCACCAGCACACCCCATTTCGGTAGTCATGCTGAAATTCGTGATGATAATTATGGTAACCCTCTCCAAACGTAAAGAGAGCCATGATCCAGCTATCGCGCGCGCTGCAACGGTCCGAGTACGGGCGATTGCCGATCGTGTGACAGAGCGAGTTGATAAAAAAGGTCATGTGCTGCACCGCAGTGACTCGAGCGACTCCCGCGAGTAGAAATCCTCCTAGCGCCCCCATGCCACCGGAATACCAATACCCGAGCGCGGTCGGTACAATAAACCCCGCCACGACTGCGATCACGATGTAATTGTTCGCCTGCCACATGACCCATTTGTCCTTGCGCAGGTCCTTCACATTATCCAACGGCGGTAGCGGATCTACGCTAAACAAGATCCATCCGATGTGGGCGTGCCAAAAGCCCTTCGTGATGTCGTAAGGGTCATCATCATGGTCGGTGTGCTTGTGATGACGACGATGATCCGAACACCACGCCAAAGCATGGTTTTCAAAGGCGGATGCCCCAAAGATTAACGTGAGCATCTTAACCGGCCAACTCGCCTGAAATGATTTATGCGAAAATAGACGATGATATCCAAGCGTGATGCTCAGACCAGCAGCGATGAAGAACACCAAGAACATGGACGTTTGAAACCAATCCAAACCGACTTTCCACAAGTAAACCGGCACAGCGGTGAAAGTGATAAAAGCGGTTCCGATTAGGAACGAGCTATTGACCCAGTTGATTCGAGATTTTGGTAAACGAAACGGCACAACGTGATCGTGAAGTCCCGCCAATTTTTTCGCGAGCGAAAATGGGCGATCAATTTCCAAGTATTAATTCTGCCTCTAACCCTAATCAAAAATGCCTGATGCCTCCGACTGCATTAATTTGTAATTCACCGCGTCATTCAATGCCCCCCACGACGCGTCGATGATATTATCGCTCACCCCAACCGTGCCCCACAACTCCTCTCCATCACCGGACTCGATTAAGACCCGCGTGCGGCTATTTGAACCAAGTTGACTATCCAAAATTCGCACCTTGTAGTCCCGCAATTCCATTTCACCCAATTGGGGATACGTGCCCAATAGGGCTAGGCGCAGCGCCTTATCCAGCGCTCCGACTGGGCCCACGCACTCCGCCACGGTGTGCACCACTTCGCCTCCGATTTTTACTTTTACCGTGGCCTCGGCCCGCAAATCGCCGTCGTGCCGCTCGATCATCACCCGATAACCGACGACTTCAAAGTAGTTCTTTGCCTGCTCCAATGACCGCGAGATCAAAAGCTTCAGGGAAGCATCTGCCGCCTCGAATTCATACCCTTGGAACTCAAGTTCCTTGAGCTGTTCGATCAGCTTCTTCATTCCCTCGCCCTTTTCGTCGAGTTCCAAACCGAGCTCTCGAGCCTTCATTGCAACGGAAGAACGCCCGGCCATGTCCGAAACCAAAACGCGGGTGCGATTACCCACTAGCGACGGGTCGATATGCTCGTAGGAGGATTTGGCCTTTTGAGCGGCATTAGCGTGCAACCCTCCCTTGTGGGCGAAGGCCGAAGCCCCGATATACGGCGCCTTCGTGTCTGGGCGCAGGTTAGCGAGTTCATCGAAATACAACGAAAGGTCCCGCAATTCACTCAGGTTTCCTGCGCAGTGCGCGGTCTTGCCCATTTTCAGGAATAAGCTCGGTAACGTCGTGATGAGATTCGCATTTCCCGTTCGCTCACCGTAGCCATTCGCCGTCCCTTGAATCAGCGAAGCTCCCGCCGTAACCCCCGCTAATGTGAGCGCGACGCCCAGCCCACTGTCATTATGGCAATGCACCCCAACTTTGTCCGCGCCAAACTTTGCCACCACTTTAGCCACGATGTCCTGAAACTCATCCACCAAGGATCCCCCGTTCGTATCACAAAGCGTCAGATTACTCGCTCCAGCTCGGATTGCTGCAGACAGGGTCTTCATTGCGTAAGCTGGATCGTCCCGATAGCCGTCAAAAAAGTGTTCGGCATCGTAAATCACCTCCCGACCTTGCGAGACCAAGTAACGCACCGAGTCTTCGATCATCGCCAGATTCTCCTCCAGTGTCGTGCGCAGGATCTCCGTCACGTGTAGGCCCCAAGTCTTCCCCACGATGGTCATGACGGGCATTCCGCTTTCCAAGAGCGTGCGCAATTGGGGGTCGTCCTCTGCTTTCACTCCCGCTCGTCGCGTCGCGCCAAAAGCGGCCAACTTGGCGTGCTTGAGCTTCAGCTTCTTCGCCTCTGCAAAAAATGTAATATCACGCGGATTCGATCCCGGAAATCCGCCTTCAATATAATCCACCCCGAAAGCATCGAGCCGTTTTGCGATCAACAGCTTATCGGTCACCGAGAAACTGATCCCCTCACCCTGGGTGCCGTCACGAAGCGTGGTATCATAAATTTTGATGTGATTGTTATTCATTGGCGGAAAAAACAGACTGTGGAATTGAAACGCTGCGCCCAAACAAAAAACCCCGGGCAAGAAACCCAGGGCTAAGAAAATCGGCGTAAACTAAGAAAGCGCTTACCCCAAATCGCCCTGCCCCTGATGGCGGGAAATTCGAATAATGGGGGTAATGATCGCGAGAAAAGTCACTGCCGTCACAGATGTTCAACCCCCGCGCGGATGTCCAGCCGGAAGTCACCCCGCCCTCACCGCTCAGACTTTTTTCGTTTTGGACGTTTTTCCGCGATCCCAACCGCGCGCGCGACCGCCACTCCAGTCGCGAATCCCCCCACGTGAGCCCACCAAGCGGTCCCGCCCGTCACTTGCTGATTCAAACCACCGATGCCGTTAAACAGCTGCAGACCAAACCAGAACACCAAGAAAACAAAAGCCGGCAGCGGCACGATCGGAATGAACCACGGCACTAGGGCAACAATCCATCGCCCCGAGAGGCAGACCAAATATGCGCCCAACACTCCCGAAATCGCTCCGCTCGCGCCCACCATCGGCACCATTGAATCAACATCAGTCGCAGTTTGGAGCGCCGCCGCTCCCACCCCCGAGATCAGATAGATTAACAGAAACCGCCAGTTCCCCAAATGATCTTCCAGCGATCGTCCAAATACCCAAAGAAACCAACAATTCCCCACGACGTGGGCCCATCCTCCGTGCAGAAATAGGGACGATCCGACGGGAATCCACCCTTCGATCAAACCGACGTTCCCCCACCAATCGGCCGGCACCAACGCATAGTCTCCCAACAGCCGATTGAACAACTCGGGACTGAATGCCATCAATCCGACTTCGATTGCAAAAATGACCAAGTTAGCGCCCACCAGAGCGCGCGTAACCTGCCCCGGACGCTTCAATTTGTGACTGTCCCAGAGCGGAAGCATCAGCGCAGGGGCGAAACTCGCCCCGCCTCAAACGGCCCGGACGGTGTCGAATCGCAAAAAGACGAAAATGAAGTGAAGCAACGCACCTCCCTTTGTCATCTAAGCCCGCGGCAACTGTCTAGTTCGAATCCCCCCGCCCCATCTTCGATTCGCAAATGGCTGATTGTTTTTGCAGCCGGTTCGAGTCTCGCAAAGCTCAACCGGCTAATGCGTTCCCAATCAGATTCTTTTCGCGCTAAACCGACCCGAATTATTTGGGCCGCCGCCGCTATTCTGGCCGTGCTCGCTCCTTGGATTAGAAATCATGAGTATCTCCGCGATTTTCTAGATTACGGACTCATGATGGCGGCGGCGGGCCGGATAAAAACCGGGGAAATGCCCTTCACCGATTTTATAACACCCCTGCAAACGGCCACGATCTGGGCAAACACGAAAGCAGAAGCGCTGTTCGGAGGAACCTACCAAGCGATGACGATGGGCAACGCGGTGCTCATCGTCGTGACTATGGCAATTCTGCTCGTCATGCTCCGGCGTAAGTTTGAGGCCACGGCGTCAATCATCATCGCGTCCGCCATTGTGATCGGTTCGCTCAGTCAGCACACCATTATTTGGTATAATGCGCTCGGCGTGATCACGCTCGCGCTGGTGGGCTGGAGCACCGCCGTTGCCCCCGTATTACAGCGCTCCACGCTCGGCTGGCACGGTTTGGCTGTTGCGGGGTTCCTGATCGGCGGCACCAACAAGCTGAATTTTCATTTCGTCGCGATCGCGGTCTCATTCGCTTGGGCGATTCGATCCGGTGTCAATCACCCCAACTCATGGCGCAAAGTGGTCGTCACCCTCGTCGTTTGGTCATTGGTTGCGTTGGTCTGTCCGCTGGGTTTGGAACTGCTCTGGTCCGGCGCCACGTTTGCGGACTGGTATCATTCGGTCATCGAACTCGCGACGGCAGATCGCGGCGGGATGATGCAGGAGCTACTCACCGCTGATTTTTATTTGCAGCCCCTCCATAACCATTACGGGCCCGTCCTTGGTCCGGTCGGTGCGATCATTGCAGGTTGGCTGGCGACAACCTTGGTGCTTGGGTGGCCTCAACGAAGTGCCACCGATCGATTTCTGCTGGTCGGCTCCGTCATCCTCGCGATGGCCTCCACCGCTGGAATTCTTGCGACCAATATTGATATCATCTATATCGCATTGGCATCGGGTTTGACGCTGATCGTCGCGATTTGGATCGGATTCGATCTAAATCGGAGTCCCCGGGGGGTGCTGTGGGCGATTTGTGCTCCCGCCCTGCTATTGAGTTTTGTCATGTGGCATTCCGCGTGGATAGGACAACGGTCTCAATTCGGGCATAGCGACGCCTTGCGCACCGAATTCGAACCGATGATTTCCGCGGACGGCAGATTTGATTACCTTCGGGGCACATTGATTCCCCCCCAATTCACCGAGAGCCTGGCCCGACTTAAGGCGCAAATCCCCGATCGCCCCGTCGGCACCGAATATCCGTATTTTTATGCGTCCGGAGCCGAGTGGTTGGAACGAATATGGCCCGCCAAGAACCGACGCGGTTACCCGTTGTGGATGGCGCCACTGTGTTATGGCCCGGATGAGATCGAACGACTCAAAGCCGCTATTCGGCCGCCGTCGCTGTATGAAAGAATCATCGTCGTCGAAGCTTGGGAAAACTGGCCCGGCGGCACTTGGGATCTAATCAATATCTATACCGACACCCAGGACTTGAGTGTCTTTAAAATGCGCGTTTCCAACTCCGGCTCGTTGGCGAACGGCATTAAACCCCTCCATGACGCTTTAACCGTGACGAATAGATTCGGTAGCAATATCGACCCGCGTGCGCTCGAGTTTGAAACGAACATCTGGGAGTTTTCGGCGAAATCAGATCAACTATTCCTTGGGATTGAAACGGGGCACGGCCGATTTAAATTTGCTCGCCGCAGTAATCGACTCCAAGGCTCCGTCGTTCTCACGATTCCCGAAGGGGTCGCTCGCGCAGAAACGACGGCTCGGTTTTCAATCATCGACGGTGCCAGTGGTGAAGGACCAAACGGACATCTGATTTGGTCCGAAACGGTCCGACTGGATATCGGAGAATCAGAGCGCATCGTGCCCTACGCCATCGACTCACGCGGCGGGACCACCAAATTCCTAATCGATCTCGGGGATCAATCCGGGTCCAGCGTGAGGGCAGGCTTTACGGCTCCCCGGGTCACCCACTCGGGGCATCCTTCCTCCTCCCCGCCGACTCTACGCCTGCCGTCAAACGATTCCGTTGAGCTGACGGTCGCCCAGCGCGAAGCGTTTCTCAACGAACCTTGGGCCCATGCGTCGCGGGTTATTCTAAAAGGCGGATCTCTTAACAATGGTCACATTGAACTCCCGGTGGGAGGAGAAATTTGGATTTACCCCGAGCTTCCGTTGGGGGGACTCAACTTTGAGGTGTCGTCTATTTTCGGTAATACCGGAGAACTCGCCCCCACTGTTCGCCTCATTTGGTCTAAAGGCGGTCGCGTTGAAATCATTCACCAGGATAGTATTCAAGATCCCGTCAACGGTCGGAGTTTCAACCTGTGGCCCGTTGAATCCGAGGGCTGGTTTGGGCTCCTCGTCGATCGCGCCACCTTCCCCAATGATGTGCGAATTCGGGTTCAGATTGACCCGCCCGAGTAAGCTGGGGATTGAAATTCACTCCCCCCCCACCGGCTCGGGCCGAAAACTCACCACTCCCCTTTCAATCGCGGCGTAGCCGAGGGGTAATTAGACGGCCCTTGATTCAATGAATTCACGAATCGCGGCCGCCTCGGATTTTACGGCGTGCTTCACGATCGGCCGAGACTTCAATAGCTCCAAAGCGTCATGACGAGGATCAACTTGAATCGCGTCCCGCAATGTATCCGGGAACTTCGCGGGATGAGCCGTCGCCAATACAATGCTGTGACGTGCTGGATTTAGATCGGCAAACGCACAAGCCGTGTGTGGATCCACTACGTAACCAAAGCGTTCATACACCATTCGTATGATGCCGCGAATCTCCCCATCCGTGCATCGCGACGCCGAAAAAGTATCCCGATCAAAATTCTTGAAACCGTAGGAACCCGTCGCTTTGAAGGTCGCCATGATCTCCCGCACCCGCGCCGGGTCGCGACCGACGTTGAAGTAGAGGAACCGCTCAAAGTTCGAAGCCACTTGAATGTCCATCGATGGAGCCAAACTCGGGGCCACCGCATCCACTCGATACTCTCCTGTGGTGAACAGTCGGTAAAGGATGTCGTTCTGGTTCGTGGCAACTTTGAAACTGCGAATTGGCACGCCCATTTTCTGGAGCATCCAGCCCGCGAGCACATTACCAAAATTACCTGTCGGCACCACAAACTCGACGTTTTCCTGGTGAGCCGGCGCCACCCGTAACCACGCCGAAAGGTAGTAAACGCACTGCGCCAACACCCGCGCCAGATTGATTGAATTTACCGCCGACAGTCGGTGCTTTAAACGGAATTCCTGATCATCAAAAATCGTTTTCAACACACTTTGCGCATCGTCGAACGATCCCTCGATCGCCATGGCAAAAACATTCTCTGCTCCCGTGCAGGCCATCTGTCGCTCCTGCAACGGGGCCACCCGACCATCCGGATAAAGCATAAAAATCGCCGCGCCCGGTTTACCTAGGAGTCCGTGAATCGCGGCAGCCCCCGTATCTCCCGATGTCGCTCCCAGCACATTGATGGTCTGACTTCTCGTTTGGCCCTGGTGTTCGTAGAGATTACCCAGCAGTTGCAGCGCAAAATCCTTAAACGCGAGCGTCGGTCCGTGGAAGAGCTCTAAGACTTCCAAGTTATCCGCCAACGGCACCAACGGTGCGATCTCAGGATGTGTGAACGTGGCGTAGGATTTGGCGACGATCTGCTCGAAGGTTGTCGCATCAATATCCGTCGCAAACCGCCGGAGGAACTTCACGCACAGTGCCGGGTAGTCGAGGCCTGCCATCTCCTGCAGGTCATCACTCGAGAACTGCGGTAATTCCTCGGGCAAATACAATCCTCCTCCCGGCGCCAGTCCCGTCGCGACTGCATCGCTAAAGCCTAATGCCGGGGTTTGCCCCCTCGTGGAGATAAACTGCATGATGTCGCGGCTTCGTTTCCTAGATCGATTGGTCCAGCCCGAAAACCGTGTGCGTGATGCGCGCAGCCTCGTCGACCCGATCCAGATCAACCACGACCGAAATCTTAATCTCCGAAGTCGTGATCAAATCGATGTTGATGTCGGCATCGGCAAGTCCCTTGAAGAGATCCGCCGCCACCCCCGAATGCGTTTTCATTCCCACGCCCACCACGGACAACTTGGCGATATTCTCGTGCACGGCCACATGGCCGCCGCCGACTTCGTCAAGCACCGGGGCCAGTGCTTTCTCCGCGCGCCGGGTGTCTCCTTGGGGCACGGTGAAGGTGAGATTAGCAATTCCGTTGCGACCGACATTTTGCACGATCATGTCGACCACGATTTCGGCATCGGCCAAGGCTCGGAAGACCTTTGCGGCGGATCCGGGCTTATCCAGAATATTGCTCACAATGATCTTGGCCTGATCCTTGTCCACGGCGATGCCACGGACTACTACTTTTTCCATATGGGGGACTTCTTCTTTCACGATGGTTCCTCGGTTGAAATTAAAGGATGAGCGAACTTCAAAAATAACGCCATGTTTCTCCGCAAATTCCACGGATCGGGGCTGCATGACTTTGGACCCGGACGAGGCGAGTTCGAGCATCTCATCATAAGAGATTTCATCGATCTTCCGTGCCGCCGTGACAAAACGGGGATCAGCAGTGTAGACGCCATCAACATCAGTGTAGATTTCGCACTTATCTGCTTTGATCGCGGCCGCGATGGCGATGGCACTAAGATCCGATCCTCCCCGCCCCAACGTCATGATGTGACCGTCTTCGCTGATGCCCTGAAAGCCCGCCACGATCACTACTTTGCCGCGCTCGAGCTGTTGTTCGACTTGGGAAGCGTCGATCGTCTTAATTCGGGCTTTAGTGTGACCGCCATCGGTCTGAATCCCGGCTTGTGCCCCCGTCAACGAAACGGCGTCAACTCCGATTTCGTGCAAAGCCATCGCCGTGAGGGCAATCGTCTCTTGCTCGCCGATGGAAAGCAGCATGTCCAACTCGCGCTCACTTGGCTCGGCACAAACCGAGTTTGCTCGCGCCAGCAATTCATTGGTCACTCCCGATCGGGCGGACACGATCACGACGACTTGATGATCTTGCTCCACGGCCATTTTGATCCGTTCAGCAACTTTCTTGATGCGTTCGACGTCACCGACTGAGGTGCCGCCATATTTTTGCACAATACGAGCCATGGTGTTATAGAAAATCAGTCCTCGAACGAGGCGATTCTGAGCAGAAGAGGTTCAGCCAAAACCGCTGGGGTGCGGCGCAATTGTGCGACCGCCGAGCGAATCGCTTTTTCGTTACTTTCGTGAGTAGTGAGGATGAGAGAAGCCGCTTTCGAGAGGGTCGTCGGACTCTGCCCCACGCTGGCAATGCTCACTCCGGCCTTCGCCGTGACTCCGGCGATCTTGGCCAATACTCCTGGTTCGTCCTTCACGTCCATGCGCAGGTAATATCGGCCTCGAATACTCTCCAATGGTCGGCGCGGACAATTGTGCTCGATCGGCTCAGGCAGCGGAGCGTTGCCGCGCAACAACAGCGCCACCGCATCCACGATATCGCTGATCACCGCGCTCGCCGTCGCATCTTGGCCCGCACCGCGACCGATGTAGACGGTTTCACCCACCACATCACCCGCGACCGAAACACCGTTATACACGTCATTGACGTTGGCCAGCGCCTTGGTCCGCGGCAGCAAAGTCGGCGCGACCAAAACCGATAATTCATCCGTCTTCAGATCGCGCTTGATGTCGGCCAAAAGCTTGATCGCGTAGCCATTGTCACTCGCAAATTTAAGGTCGGCTTGAGTCAGCATTGTAATGCCTTCCACCACCATCGACTTCGTCGGCACCCAAGTCCCGTGCGCCAGGTAGGTAATAATCGAAGCCTTGTGCGCGGTGTCCCAACCATCAACATCCAACGACTCATCCGCCTCGGCGTAACCCAATGCCTTGGCCTCAACCAGAATCTCCTGATAGGACAATCCTTCCCGCTCCATTCGCGTCAGGATATAATTACAGGTTCCATTCAAGATCCCGTAAATATGATCGAATCGGTTAGCCACCAGTCCTTCGCGCAGGGCCTTGATAATTGGAATGCCACCCGCGACGGATGCCTCGAAAAAGTAATGTCCCCCATGCTTGCGCGCCGCGGCAAAGATCTCGGGGCCGTGTTCGCAGATCAACGCCTTGTTCGCCGAAATTACGGTTTTACCCAGCGTTAGCGCCGCGAGCGTCACGTCCTTTGCCAACGTCGTGCCACCGATCAATTCACAAACAATCTGTATCGCCGGATCGGTGGCGACCGCCATCGTGTCAGTCGTAAGCCGGGACGCCGCCACCCGGACATTCCGTTTCTTCTTCAAATCGCGTACCGAGGCCCGCTTCAAGACGAGGCGGGCGCCGAGTCGCGACTCCAGTTTGGCTCGGGAACGCGTGATGTGTTTCCACACTCCTTGTCCTACGGTGCCAAGACCACAGATACCTATATTGACGATGGGACGATCGCTCATTTTTTTGACTGGTGCTGAAACGGTTACTTACGGTCCCAGCGGTGCTCGCTGCCAGCCATCAATCGACGAATATTCGCGTGATGACGGGCAATTACCAACCCGCCCAAAACGGTGGCCACCGAACTCGTGACCACCGAGAATCCCACCACCCATGGGGCAATCGAAATCACGACCGCCGAAACAATCGAGGCGAGAGACACGTATTTGGATAGATAGAAAGTGACGACCCAAGCCACCGCGCCCAGTAGACACGGGAGGGGCATTAAAATAAACAGGCCGCCCGCCGCGGTGGCGACTCCCTTGCCTCCCCGGAATCCGTTGAAACAAGAAAAAGAATGCCCCAATACCGCGCCGACCACTCCGGCGACTCCGCCAAGTTCGTATCCCAGCGTGCCGCGATCTCCCCCGAGCATAAAAATCAGTGGCGTGGCTGCCGCGATGATTCCTTTCATGGCATCAAGCGCGAAAACAGTGTTACCCGCCTTCGCCCCCAACACTCGCTTCACATTAGTGGCCCCGGGACTCTTACTCCCCACTTCGAAAATATTCACCCCTTTTGCCTTCGCGACGAGATAGCCGAACGGCAAAGACCCCAACACGTAGCCAATGGCTGCAGCGATGAAGGTTGAGATGATCATGGTGAGGGGGGAAACAGAGACGGAAACTAGAGTTGGACGAATTTCGCGAGCTTGATCTTTGGATGGGCTTTGATCTCGTTGCGAGCTTCCTCGGAAGGTTCGCTATCGACCCGCACGACCATGTAGGCGGTCTCACCGGGCACGAGACGACTCAGGGACATATCGGCGATATTTACACTGGTTCGCCCGAGTAACGAACCCACTTCACCAACCATCCCTGGTTGATCTAAATTCTCTAATACGAGCAACTTACCTTCGGCTATCACTTCAACTTCGCGTCCGTTGATTCCCACGATTCGGGGCTTTTGATTTTTGCCGATCAGGGTGCCGACCGCCGAATGGTTGTCGCCTCTGGCATCCTGCACTTCGACCGAAATCAGTTCGGTGTAGTCAATATCGGAGTTCGATTTCGTCACCTCAACCTCCACGCCTAGCCGCTTGAGCAGGTAAGGCGCGTTCACGTCGTTGACGTCATCGCCGCTGATGCGCCGGAGGAATCCGCGCTGAATCGAACGGGTAACCGCATTCGCATCGAGTTCGATAATCTTACCCCAATAAGTGATCTTAAGTGACTTAATCTGTTTCGGGCAAATCTGCTGCACCAACGTGCCGAGCTTCGCGCCCAAATCGAGATACGGTCCGAGCACTTTCAGCGCCGAGCTGTCAACCGATGGCATGTTCACCGCGTTGCGGATCACTCCCCGGACCAATACATCCGTAATCTGTTCGGCGATCTCCACACCGACCGCAGCCTGCGCCTCGGCCGTTGATGCCCCCAAATGCGGGGTCAGCGAAACCGTTGGCAACGAGCGCAGTTCGCTGTCCGCGGCCAGAGGTTCATCTTCGTAAACGTCTAACCCGGCCGCAGCCACTTGGCCCGACTTAAGCGCCTCGATCAACGCCACTTCTTTGATGATACCGCCCCGGGCGCAATTGAAGAGGCGCACCCCCGACTTACACTTGGCGATAGCGGCCTCGTCTATCATGTGCTTGGTGTCATCCGTCAACGGCATGTGAACCGTGATGAAATCTGAAGCGGCGAGCAACTCATCGAAAGTCACCGCTTCAACCTGCATCGCCTTCGCCCGACTTGGCGCGAGGTAAGGATCATAGGCAACGATCCGCATGCCGAAAGCCTGTGCCCGCTTGGCGACTTCACCGCCGATGCGTCCCATGCCCACGATGCCCAAAGTCTTCCGGAACAGTTCCACGCCCGCGTAGGCCTTACGGTCCCATTTACCCTTCTTCATCGAAGCAGCCGCTTGCGGCACGGGACGTGCCCCGCACAGCAGGTGAGTAAAGGTCAGCTCCGCCGTCGCGATCGTGTTACCCGATGGCGTATTCATCACCACCACGCCACGTTCGGTCGCGGCCTCGACATCCACGTTGTCGACGCCGACTCCGGCCCGCCCCACTACTTTGAGCAGCGGCGCGGCCTCCAGGACCTCCCGCGTGATCTTGGTTTCAGAGCGCACCGCAATCGCGTGCACGTCTTTAACCAGTTCCAGCACTTGTTCGGGAGAGGAGCCATAGGCTTCCACGACTTCAAACCCCGTCTGCTCCTGCAGATAGGCTACTCCCTTGGCGGATATCTTGTCGGCGACGAGAATTTTCATGAGGACAAACACCAATATCGAAGTGTTCGACGTGACCTCCGGCAAGGAAAACGTTTCTTTTAAGACCGCAAACAGATTGCGACTCACTTGTCCGATTGCAACGCTCGTCTCATTACGTGAACCTTAATAATGGCCTTTTCTCCTCCTACCGTCGACCGCCTCGCCGCCCAAATTGCCTTTCTCGTCGAGGTCGACAAACTGAAGGAAATATTTCGGCAAACCCAGCTCATCAATAGTCGCCGGCAGGAAAACGACGCCGAACACTCCTGGCACCTCTGTTTGGTGGTCCTCATCCTCGCCGAGCACGCCAACGATCCGCAACTCGACGTGCTCCGCGTGCTCAAGATGTTGATCATTCATGACTTGGTGGAAATCGACGCCGGCGACACCTTTGCCTACGATACCGCTGCCATGGCCGGCCAACATGAACGCGAGGCCATCGCCGCCGATCGTATCTTCGGCCTGCTTCCGTCCGACCAAACCACCGAATTTCGCGCCCTGTGGGACGAATTTGAGGCTCAAGAAACCACCCCTGCAAAATTTGCCGCCGCCTGCGACCGCTTCCAGCCCATGCTCCTCAATCTCAAAACCGGGGGCGCGTCTTGGCGAAAGCACGGCATTACTCACGATCGAGTCATTGCCCGCAATGAATCCATCGCTGCCGGCTCGAACGTCTTGTGGGAGCGCATGTCGACGATGCTCGCTGCCGCCGTCGCCGACGGTTTACTCCCTGCCTCCCCAGCATCCTAGCTCCCGGCCTCTGGCCCATCGGTCTACTGCAAATCACGCAGCGATCCGAAATCAGGATCAGTCAGGCGTCGGTAGGTCCGCACGATCATACCGTCGGTCAGCCCCGACAACCAGTCACAGATTTGGCGCGCTTTACCCGTCTCGGTCTCCTCTCCTTCAATTAACCGCCCTATCCGTTCTGGCAGTATGTTGATCACCCGTCGCCCCCGCTCGACATAGTTTTCCCACACTGCGGTCCACAGCGAGAACAGCACCCGCCGCGCCTTGAGTTCCATCTGTTGCAAATGCGGACTCTCGAAGATGATATCGTTCGCCATGCGCTTGTAGAACATCGCCTCTTCCCGCACGTGGTCGGCGACCACCAAATCGAAGCGCCAACGGTTCGAACGTTCCGCCATGAAGTTTGACCGCTCCTTTAATTTACACGCCGTAATGAAGTGCCCGATCTTCTGCGCAAACGCACTCTCCAGTCGATCCGCCCGTATCATCCGCACCAGGTCGTCCAACCACTTCTGCTCCGCCGGTCCGATCCCCGCCTGCGCTGCCCATTGCTCGATCCGGTCGCTCGTCAAAAATCCCGCCGTCACCCCGTCGATAATATCGTTCAACGAATACGCCGCATCATCCGCCCAATCCATGATCTGACATTCGACCGACTTGAAGTGATTTAACCGGTCCCCCGTCCCCAGATCCACCGGCACCGCGTCACCCGCAAAAACGAACTCTCGATACTGCGCCTGCTCATCGTAGAGGAAATGGTTCAGCGGATACGGTTCCCAATCGCGATAAAGCATCTTGTATTTCAACACCCCATCCAACAGCGCCCGCGTCGGCTGCATCCCTCGCACTCGCCCTTCATTCTGATGCAGCGTCTCGGTCAACAAATGCAACGTCTGCGCATTCCCTTCAAAGCCGCCATAGCTCTGCATCAGCTCCTGCAATGTCCGCTCCCCCGAATGCCCAAACGGCGGATGCCCTAAATCGTGGGCCAAACAAACGGCCTCCACCAAATCGCGATCGATGTAGAAATCCGCGCTCAATAATTTCGACTGCGACAACAACCAATGACTAATCGACCGCCCAATCTGCGCCACCTCCATCGAGTGCGTCAGTCGCGTGCGATAAAAATCATACTCCCCCGACAAAAATACCTGCGTCTTCGACTGCAGTTTTCGAAACGCTTGCGCGTGAATGATCCGATCGCGATCAATCTGAAACGCCGTTCGGTAATCCGTGTGCCGGACCCCGCCCCAGGTCTCCGCGTCAAAGTCGTTGTAAAATCCGTTCGGCATGAAAATGACCAGTCAATCACTCGCCCCCTCTTCAGGGCCACCCGAATTATTCCTTACTTTGCGTCAGCACCATCGAGCAAATGTGGCGCAGGTAGGTTAGCACTCTCGGCGGTCGATGAAGACCGTCCCCCCATCAGACCATCAATCCCGCCTCCTCCGCCTCTTGGCTTCCCCCCCTTCAAACATCTCCGCCCCAAAATCGGCGGGCCCAGTTCTGGACAGCACTTCGTCACCGGTCACCATAAGCCGCATGCCCACCCATGCCTTCCCCACCGCCATCGGCGCTTGTTCGATTTTCTGGGCAGGAGATACCGTCACCCGATTCACTCTCCTCACCACCGCAGCCGATTCGGTCGAGCCCCCCGCCTGGTTGCAGCCGCTGATCATCCGCGTGCAAAAACACCTCCGCGAAGGCGGCGAAGACTTTGACGACGTTCCCCTCGCGTGGGAGTCCGTCAGTCATTTCCAAAACCAAGTCTACCGCGCCGCCCTCGCTATCAAGTCCGGCCAAACTGCGACCTACGGCGACCTCGCCCGCGCCATCGGCCAACCTCCCGGTGCCAGTCGCGCCGTCGGCACCGCTCTCGGACAAAACCCGTGGCCCCTCATTGTACCCTGCCACCGCTTCGTCAGCACCGGTGGCAAAATGACTGGATTCTCCGCCCCCGGCGGTATTCAAACGAAACTCAAGCTCCTCGCCATCGAGGGCAGCCAACTCTTCGGCGAATGAAGCCGCGCGAAAACTCCGATCGCGCTCTTCGCGAACTTCGCCCCCCGACCCAAACTCGCGGATCTCATTAAACCGCTCGGTCCGTTCGACCTCCGGAATCATCGCACCGGCGATCGTTATGCCTCGCTCATCCGCTCCATCATTTACCAACAACTTCCCGGCGCTAAGCGTCGAATCCAATCTCAGGTTCGCTTGCCATGTGGGTCGGGGCTTTACGCCCGACACCCGTTGCCTCCCGTAGCTTTGCGTATCCATTGGAAGTAAACCAAGGCCTGCGCGCTCCGCTCTCTTCTGCAAAAGTGAACGGGGAGCCAGCCCTCCGCATCTCCATCTCCTGCCTCACCGCCTTACCGACCGACCGACTCACCGCCCCACCGCCAGGGTCCTTCTTTCTGCCCTTGCGTAATCCCAGTCCAGAATCCGCAATCCGCATTCCAAAATCACCATGATTCCTACCACCATGCGCGCGCTGGCAAAGCTGACTCCAGCCCCCGGCCTCGACCTAATCGAAGCCCCCGTCCCGCGGCCCGGTCCGAGCGATGTGCTCATTCGCGTCAAACGCACCTCCATCTGTGGGACCGACTCCCACATCCACAAATGGGACTCATGGGCCCAGCAGACCATCAAGCCCCCCCTCATCATCGGCCACGAGTTCGTCGGCGAAATAGCCGCCATGGGCGAATACGTCACCGGTTTCAAAATCGGCGATTTAGTCGATGGCGAAGGCCATATTGTATGCGGTCACTGCCGCAATTGCCATGCCGGCCGCCGCCACCTCTGCAAAGCGACCCAAGGCGTCGGCGTGCATCGCGACGGAGCCTTCGCCGACTACCTCTGTCTCCCCGCCAGCAACGCCGTAAAAGTCGACCCATCCATTTCCTTGGATGTGCTCTCCTGCTTCGATCCCCTCGGCAACGCCACCCACACCACCTTGCAGTGGGATCTCGTCGGCGAGGACGTTTTGATCACCGGCGCCGGCCCGATCGGCTGCATGGCCGCTGCCATCGCGCGTAAGTCTGGCGCCCGCCAAGTCGTTGTGACCGATGTCAACATCGCCCGCTTGAAAATAGCCCAAAAAATGGGCGCGACTGCCGTCGTTCAAGTCGGCCAAGAGAACATTCAGGACACTCAAAAACGGCTCGGCATGAAAGAAGGATTCGACATCGGCCTCGAGATGTCAGGCAACCCCGCTGCCCTGCGAGACATGATCGACAACATGAGCCACGGCGGACGCATCGCCCTCCTCGGCATCATGCCCGGCGAAGCCGCTATCGATTGGAATAAAGTCGTCTTTAACATGCTCACGCTCCGCGGCATTTACGGTCGCGAGATGTATGAAACTTGGTATAAAATGACCGCCCTCATTCAGAGCGGCCTCGATATCTCCCCCGTCATTTCCCACCGCTTCACCTGCACCGACTACGCCGAAGCCTTCGACCTCATGAACTCCGGTCGGTCCGGTAAAATCATCCTAAACTGGGAAGACTAAGCGCAATTAGGATACGGCGCTCAACGACTGGTCCTCCCCATCCGTCAAACTCGTCTACCTGGGGGTGATTTACGGGGCTAGGCCAACCACGCCACCGCCGGGTCGCACCAATGTCCCGAAACGTGAACCACGATTGAACGCGCAAGCGTGTCGCGGGTGCGATCAAGAATTTCGCCCCCCAAGGGCTACAAAATGGGTGCCCAGCATGCGCGATTGAAGAGCAAATCCCCCAGAGACAATCCGGCTAAAGGCCGAAGCGCGGGGATTAAAATCCTGTATTTATCTGTGTGATCCGTGGTAAAAAACTCCGGGATCAGGTGAGTGGAGAGTGGACCGTCAGCCCGTTATCTTTTCGGCCGCCGATCCACCAGCTACAATCCGGCTAAAGGCCGAAAAACGGGGATTGGTATCTTGTATTTATCTGTGAAATCCGTGGTTAAAAATCCCGGGAATGGGTTCGTGTAGAGTGAGCCCTCAGCCTGTAGGTTTTTTAACCACACGAAGCGCGGTAGCGCGTAGATGGTGCGATCGTAGATCGTGCCCCGAAAGGGTGACGATGGCGGGTGCCCAGACTGGGCAGTTGAAGAACAAATTACCCAGCTACAATCCGGCTAAAGGCAGCGGAACCGGGATTGAAATCCCGTATTTATCTGTGTAATCCGTGGTAAAAATAAGTCCGCCGGTCGGTTTCTAAAGTTCAAATGCTAGTGGCGATTGGTATCACGCCGACTACCGCGCTTTCACGGCATCATAAACGATTACCTTCTCCCACTTTTCGGAGTGCGCATCGATGAATGCCTGATGTAGCGGATGGGATTGGTACGTCGCCTGATCTTCCAAGCTGTCGAAAAGCAAGATTTCCGAAACCGAATAAGTCCCATCAACAACTCCCCGTTGCTCGGTCGCGGCCGGAACCGCCGCATGCACCCCTTTCACTTGCGGAATTTCGCCCAAGCCCTTGATGCCATCGAGCATGGCATTGAGATCTTCCTGCGAATCAGGGTTTTTCAACCAGAAGAATACGTGATGAACGAGGGGAGTGTCTTGGAGCATAAAAAATGAATCGAAGGGTTTCTGAAAAACGGAGCCAGAGTCTCAGCAGAATTATTCCCCCACGACCAGCGAACACTTTTTCTGCCACAATTTCCGGCAATCGTCACCGCACAGTTGATTCGCCGGCTTCTCCTGCTCAGTTTCCCGCCGTGTCCCCGTCCGCTCTCCGCGCTCGTTTCATCGCTTTCACCATCACGCTCACCGTTTTGGTGAACACTCTCGCGGCCGCCTCATCTTCCCTCGCGGAAGCCGAGGCCTTGTTCAACGAACGTCGCTACGCCGAGGCTCAACCCGTGTTCGAAGCCGTGCTGAAGTCCGAACCTGAAAACCCCCGCGTCCTGCTCCAACTCGGCAAGTTGGCCACCAAAAGAGGCGATCGAGCGCTCGCGGTGAAATACCTCGCAAAAGCCGTCGCCATCGCGCCCGACCACGCCGAACTCCAATTCGAATACGGCGCCGCCTCCTCCCTCTACGCCGGCTCCTTGGGGATGTCGTTCACCGCACTCGGCGCCGCGCGCCGGGGCCGCGAATCCATGCAAAACGCCGTTGAACTCGAACCTTCCAATCTGATGTTCCGCCAAGGCCTCCTCGAATTCTATGCCGGTGCCCCAACCCTCGTCGGGGGCGACCTGAAGCAGGCCCACACTCAAGCCGAAGAGATCGCCGCCATCGACCCCGATCAAGGCGCATTCGCTCACGCCAAGTTGTATCGTGCTGCCGGGGACCACCCCGCCGCTGTGTCCGCTTTGGCTTCCATTCTCGAACGAAATCCCGACAACTATTCCGCCCTCTTTCAATTCGGCCGCGGTGCCGCCGAGTCAGGGCTGGAACTCGAGCGCGGACTCCAAAACCTACATCGCTGTCTCGAACTCCCTCCCCCCGACAAGGGAGCGTCCCCCGCCTCCATTTGGTGGCGAATCGGGCAAATCCAATCGCGACTCGGCCATCTGCCTGCCGCCCGTGAAGCTCTGGCGCGGGCGCAATCTCTCGCTCCCCACGATGCGCGCATCACCAAAGAAATCGCTGCCCTCCCCCCACCTTCACCTTAACCGCCCCGGCGTTCCCGGCCCCGCCCTCTCCCCATCATGCCCCGCATCCTCGATGCCCACGTCCACGCTTATCCGCCCGAGCTCTTTACCGATGCTCGTGGCTGGGCCAATGCGCATCACGAGCCGTGGTTTGCCGACTGCGTCGCGCCCTCGGACCGGCCTTCAATTCAAGGTTGGTCCGACGTCGATCAGCTGCTCCACGACATGGATCAAGCCCAGGTCGAACAGGTGGTCCTACTCGGTTGGTATTGGCAGAACCAATCGACTTGTGAGTGGCAAAACCAACTCTTCGCCCAATGGCGCGCCGCGCACCCCGACCGTATCCAAGCGTTCGCGACGACTAAGCCAAGTTCCGGTTCACGTGGCCTCGACAATGTAAAACGCTGCCTCGACTCCGGCTTTCTCGGTATCGGTGAACTCCTGCCCCAAGTTCAGGATTTCTCTCTCGCCGACGAAGAGTTTGCCGCCCTCGTCGAACTCGCGACCTCCGCGCAAGTGCCGATCAATCTTCACGTCACTGACCCGCTCCTCCCTCCCGGTCCCGGCTCCATCGCCACCCCCCTCGAAACCTACCTCCAGCTGGCGCAGAAGTTTCCCGATACGAATTTTATCCTCGCCCATTGGGGTGGAGGCCTCCCGTTTTTCGAATTAAATCCCCGCGTGAAGCGGCGCTTGCGGAACGTCTATTACGATACCGCGGCATCGCCATTGATTTACAACAAATCCGTCTTCCGGCACGTCGTCGACCTCATTGGCGCCGATCGGATTCTCTTCGGCACCGACTATCCCCTCCGCCTTTACCCCCGCCAATCCCCGGCACCGGACTTTTCCCGTTTCATTGCCGACATCGATTCGGCCGGACTCACCGCCCCGGAGTGGGACGCCATCATGGGAGGTAATCTTCGTCGTCTGCTCAAGATCCCCTGATCTCGCTCTCGCAAAGTGGGTCTCACACTTGCCCTCCTCGCCGCCACCCATTCATCGTCTGCCCGTGGAACCATCGCCACCATTCGTCCGACTACAGGCCCTCCGAAAAAAATTCGGGGCCAACTCCTTGGTGATCGATGGCATCGACCTCACCGTCGCCACCGGCGAATTTGTCGCCGTAATCGGTCCCAGCGGCTGCGGTAAATCCACCCTCCTGAAAATGATCGCCGGGCTCAGCCCCGTCACGTCCGGCCAACTCAGCATCGCGGGCCAAAGTCCCGACGCCCTCGATTCCGAACTCGCCTACGTTTTTCAGGAACCGACTTTGCTCCCTTGGTTGAACGTCTCCGCCAACGTGGAACTTCCGCTCCGACTCCGCGGCATCCCCGCCGAATCCCGGGCCAAAACCGTCACCCGATGCCTCGCTCAAGTTCGCCTGCGCGAGAAGGCCACCGCCTTTCCGCGTCAATTGTCCGGTGGCCAACAAATGCGTGTTTCACTCGCCCGCGCGCTCTCCCTATCGCCCCGCCTGCTCCTCCTGGACGAACCTTTTGGCGCCCTCGATGAGATGACCCGCAATCACCTCAACGAAGAGTTATTGCGTCTCCGCGAAGAGGCGGGCTGGACCGCATTTTTTGTCACCCACTCCGTCGCCGAAGCCGTCTTTCTCGCTAATCGCATCGTCATTATGTCGGCCAATCCGGGACGCATTGCCCATCTCGTGGACATCGAGATTCCATATCCCCGTCGCCCCGAGACCCGTGAAGATCCGTCGTTCCAACAACGCGTTGCGCACGTCACCCAGCTGCTTCGGTCGGTCGAATCCAAAGCCGCTTAGCCTCCCCTTCCTCTCATGCTCTCCGCCCGCCTGAAACCACTTTGGCCGCCGCTCCTCACCGGCGTGGCTTTCATTGGGTTGTGGTATCTGGCTCGCGAGATCATCGCCCCGGAACGCAAATTCATGTTGCCTTCGCCCCACGCCGTTTGGATTGCGTTTGGGGAACATCATGAAGCCCTCCTTTCCGCTTCCTTCAATACCGTCATCGGTGCCCTCGTGGGGTTCTTCGCCGCGACGCTCATCGCCAGTCTTCTCGCCATCACGCTTTCGCTCAGCGGTCTCATCCGAGCCGCGCTCTATCCGTACCTCATGATGCTGCAGATGATGCCCATCATCGTCATCTCCCCCATCTTGGTCTTGTGGGTAGGCGCAGGGCTCCCCTCCGTCGCCACCATCACGTTTTTGATCAGTTTTTTCCCTCTCGTGGTCAACACCACCCAGGGCCTCATTTCGACGGATCGAAAACTGGTCGAACTATTCACCATGTATCGAGCCGATCGCTGGCAGGAGTTGCGCTATCTCCGTATTCCCGCCGCACTTCCTTACTTCTTCACCGGCCTACGCATCGCTGGCGTGCTCGCGCCCATCGGCGCAATCGTGGGCGACTTTTCCGCCGGCAACTCAGCCGGCAACGGCGGAGGCCTCGGCTTCCTCGCCCTCATCTACAGCGCCCGCTTCAAGATGGACGCCCTCTTCGCCACCGTGCTCTCCGGTTGTGCGCTGGGTTTTCTCTTCGCTGGTGCCATTGCTTTGATCAGCCGCCTCAGTCTCAGCCATTGGCACGAATCCTACGAGAAGGTCGATCGATGAAGAGCCCTTCACTCATTTTCATTTCCCTCGTTTTTGCCCTGTTCCACTTCGCCGGTTGTCAGCGCTCCGAACTCGCGACGACCGACCAAGCAACTTCCCTGACCAAGGTTCAACTCCAGCTCGATTGGTTCCCCGAACCCGCTCATGGCGGATTCTTTCAAGCCGCCGAAAAAGGCTACTACGCCGAGGTCGGTCTCGAAGTCGAAATTATCCCCGGCGGTCCCGGCGGTCGCCCGATCCCCAAAGTCGCCGCCGGCCAGGTCGCATTCTCCATGGGCCGCAGCGACGACATCATGCTGGCGGTGCAAGAGGGTCTTCCCGTCCTCATTGTCGCCGCCCTCATGCAACATGACCCGCAGGCCATCCTGCTCCATGCGTCCCATCCGGTGAACAAACTGGCCGACCTCGATGGCCACGCGATCATGGCCTATCCCGGATCCGCGTGGATTCCCTACCTGCAAAAACACTATCAAATCGAGATAGATCTACTGCCCATGAGTTACGGTCTCGCTCGGTTTGTCGCCGACCCCGAACTCATCCAAGCCTGCTTTGTGACCGACGAACCCTTCCGTCTCGAACAACAGGGCACCGCCGTAAAAACGCTCCTCCTCAGTGACTCGGGCTACGACCCCTACCGCGTCATCGTCGCGCATCGTCCGTTCGTGACGGAGAACCCCGCAATCGTCCGCGCGTTCGTCGCCGCGAGTCTTCGCGGTTGGGCCGATTACATCAAAGGCGACCCCGCCCCCGCGCATCACCGCATTGCGCGCGAAAACGACCACATGACTCCCGCCCAAATGGAATTCTCCCATTCCGAGATGATCCGCCGGCGATTTATCACTGGCGACCTCCAAGAGGGCGAGTCCCTTGGTTCGCTCGACCCCCAACGATTGGATGGCCATGCCGCCCTCCTACTTGAGGTCGGGGTTCTATCCGCCCCCCTCCCCCGCGAGCGCTACGTCACCTTCGAGTTTCTCCCTCATTCTCCGTAGCCCCGGTCGCGGCCCTTCGGCCGACCCGCTCCAGGTTCAGAACTAAGCGACTGGGTGCATGTTGTGGGAATCGCCGATTATTCACTCGCCCCGGGCTGATTCCGTGCTCCACGTTGCGCATTTTACGTTCCCGGCTATCAGTCGAACCAAACCAGCATCCTCGTGCCCTCGTTAATCACTTCCCGCCTTCAATCTTTATCGATTTTCGTCTCTCTCGTGGCGGGAGTACTGGCTCTTACTGCCTCGGCGCAGCCGTCCGCGGAAGACCCTGTCCTGCAACTCGAGGCCTTCATTGCCACGGAATCCGCCTTGGCGACCGATGGGGGAATTTTGCCCACTTCCCGCCCCACCAGCTCCGTTTTTGGCGATCAATCAATCCTCGATACTCCGCGCTCGGTCACGGTGCTCACGCCCGAGTTGATGGCTCGCTTCGATATTCAGGATTTCGACGATCTCGCCCGCATCGGCGCCGGAACCCAACAAACCAATTACTACGGCGTTCCCGGCTCTCCCGTGCTCCGTGGCGCTATCGGCGGGGTCTACTTCAACGGCATTCAGCGCGCCTATCAACGCAACGAGATGCCGCTGTCGTTTGGCTCGTTCGATGGCTTGGATGTGGTCAAGGGGCCCGCCCCATCGCACTTCGGAGCCGGCCAGGTCGGCGGTTACACCAACCTCATTCCCAAGACACCTTACTTCGATCGCCAACGCTCCAGTGTGACCTTAGAAGTGGGCACCGCTGAGCACTACCGCGCCCAATTCGACACCGGCGCTCCTTTCCTCCTCGGCGCTTCACCCGCCGCTTATCGTCTCTCATTGACGGGCCAATGCGGCGGCACGCCCTACGACCGCGTGCGCAATGACTTTGTGTCGCTCTACGGCTCACTGAAAATCCGACTTTCCCCCCACCTCACCCTCTTCACTGGAGCCGAAGCCTTCCGGTTCAAATCCAACGAAAACGCCGGTTGGAACCGCCCCACCCAAAACCTGATCGATCGCAGTCAATATGTCATCGGCGAGCCCCTCAATATCGCCAGCTCCGCCTGGGCGGGACGCGCCAATCGTGACGCCATTTACAACAACACCGCGCTCGTGGTGCCGACCTCAATCGTCGACGCCGGCGTATCATCCGGGCTGCTTTCCGCCGCCCAACGTGACTTGATGCTCAACTTGGCTTCGCCCGCCGATCGCGCCACCGCTTACGCGAGCTTTGCCCCCGCCGGCCTCGCGTTTATCTCGCAATCTGCTTCCGGCTACCAATACACGCCCGCTTACCTCGCGGCGGGCGGTCATGTATTCACCGCGCCCATCGCCGCCCGCACGGTCCTCGCATCCGACGAAGATTTCGCCGACGCCGACAACCTCCTCTACTTCGCCAATCTCGTGCAACAACGGGGCGACGGCGCCACGCTCACCGGCCAGTTTTTGTTGGACTACATCCACACCAACAAAATCTCTACTTACGGCTATGGCGTCAGCACCGATCAATTGATTATGGAGGCTAAACTCTCGCATCGCCGTCAATTTGACTGGCTCGATACGACCGTGACTTCCGGCGCCTCAATCCGTCGCTCCCACTCCGTCTTGCTCCAAGACTACTTTGACGAGCCCTTCAGTCGCCGCGACATCACCCGTCCCACGATCTCCCCCAACTCCGTGATTCCCGTCGGCCCGCAGACCGATCCCAACGGCGTCAACTTCTGGTCCCCCACCGCCCAAGGCGGGGCCAACGCCGATTCCACTCTCTGGCAATCCAGTCTCTTCGCCTACGCCCAAAGTCATCCCACCGATCGTCTCACCACCTTCCTTTCGCTCCTCGCCACCCACGCCCCCTACCTCACGGTTTATCCCGACGGCGTCGATCGCGTCAGTGCCAATAGCCCTCTGCGCGATCCGATATCCGATCAGAAGAACTACGGCAGCGTCAGCTTCAGTCCCGTCTACGCCCTCACGCCTCGGATCCGATTGTATTCGACCGTCCAATCCGGCACTTCCCTCGATCCCATCGACGGCGGCGCCATTGTCGGCAAAGGAAATTTCGCCTCCAACGAGCTCATCGAAGTCGGCCTCAAAACCTCCCTCCTTGACGATACCCTTTTCGCGGCCCTCTCCACTTACCGTTGGGCGCAATCCGCCTTCAGCGTTCGCGACAACGCGGCTCAAGAGCTCGAAGGCCGCGGCACCGAATTCGAGTTCACCTACGCGCCTTCCGAGGCCTTCTCCCTCATCGGTTCCGTCGGTTACCAGCGCATCAACCGCATCACCCCTCTCGGCTTCCGCTCGATCCCCCTCACCGAGTCGCAGTGGGCCCTCTACGGTGGCCAACTCTCGAGTCCGTTCTCCGGCATACCGGCCGCCAACGGCTTTGCCCCGTATTCGTCCCCCGCGTCCAACCCCGCACTCGAATACCCCGGCACCCCGCAAACGCAGGTCAAACTCCGCGCCGACTTCGCTTTGCCAGGAAATCTCCGCTTCGGCCTGTCCACCATTTGGAGCGATGCTTATTGGCAAAACTTCGACCGCACCTTGCGCCTTCCCCGCACCCTAAGTTTCGACGCCACCCTCGGTTATCACGCTGAAAATTGGTCGGCCACCCTCCACGGATCTAACGTCACCGACGCCGACCTCTTCTACGGCGCCGAACCCGTCTTCGCCGCCAACACATTACTCACTCGTGCCCCCGGACCGGGCGCAAAGTTAGTGTTTAAATTCCTCTATTAACTCACCACGGTGGCCCTATGATTCGAATCACGCGCGCCCTTCTCGCTCTCGTTCCTGTCCTGATCTTTTCGGGCTGCGGTCAATCGGACGCCGACTCCTCCCGCACCGCGATCACCGTGCAATTGGACTGGGTCGCGGAACCCGAACACGGCGGGTTCTACCAAGCTCTAGCCAATGGCTACTTCGCCGCCGCGGGCCTCGATGTGACGCTCATCCAAGGTGGGGCCAATGCCTTCGCCACCCAGAAAGTCGCAACCAACCAAGCGCAATTCGGTCAGGCCGACAGCACGAGCGTCATTCTCGCGATCGCGGAAGGATTGCCGCTCACCCAAGTCGCCGCCGTTTTTCAACAAAACCCTTCGGTCCTGATGCTCCACGCGCAGAGTCCTATCACTACCTTTGAGGAGCTGAACGGCACGACCATCATGGCCCGACCGGAGTGGCCCTTCCTGCCCTACCTTCGGCAAAAATACGGCATCGATTTTAAACTCATTCCTCAGAATTTCTCCGTCGCCAACTTCATCGCCGATAAGAATTTCATCCAACAAGGCTTCTACATCGCCGAACCGTTTTTCATCGAACAAGGCGGTGCCGCGAAACCTAAATTCCTCTACGCCTGGGATGCCGGCTTCGACTCCTACGTGACCTTGATCGGGAATCCCACCTGGATCGCCGCCCACCCCGATGCCACCCGTGCCTTCCTCGCCGCCTACATCCGCGGCTGGCAAGACTACCTCGAAGGCGACCCGACTTCCGCGCATGATCTCATGAAATCCGAAAACTCGAATAACACCGATGAGTTCCTTGCCTACTCTCGCCAAATGATCATCGACGAAAAGCTCGTCACCGGCCGCGGCATCGAAGGAGGTCCCGCCATGATCGGCCAACTCAGCCCCGAGCGCATGGCCACCCAAATCCAACAACTCGAAACCCTAAAAATCCTCACCCCCGCCGGCCAACTCACCGCGGCCGACGTCGTCACGACCCACTACCTCCCCGAAAACTAGCGCCGTCGGGACGTTGGTAGGCCGGAAGGTCTGAAAGTGTAAAAGTCACCGCCAGGGGCATTGCTTGACGTCGCCCGTTTCATGGCCCCGCTCCGTCCAATGTGGGAGCGATTTTACCCCTTGAAACCTGCCCCTCCGTCCCATCCCGGCCCACCGCTGTAAGGGGGTCGCTCGACAACGCCGCCCCGGCCCCGCGACGACGGCTCCCCGTTTCGCTTCTCCGCGCAAAACCACCCTCCTCCCGTCGCTTTACATCCTGACCGCCTTGGCGTTAAAATAATCCTGCCTTTCCTGATCCACCGCGTAGTCGGTAGACGAAGCCTTTCGGATCCATTCGTGGTTAAAACAACCTTGCCTCTCCGCTCTTGCTCGACTTTTTGCGCCACGACTTTTCGACTTACGTTCCCCTATGAACCCCCTCTTCCCCCTCCTCCTCGCTGTCGTCCTCCTCACCGGCTGCGGCGTTCAACCCGAGCCCAAGCTACGAGCTCTGATCATCGACGGACAAAACAACCACAACGCGTGGCCCAAATCCACGTTCATGATGAAATCCTACCTCGAAGAGTCCGGACGCTTCGAAGTCGACATCCAACGCTCTGCCACCACTTGGCGCGGTGACAAGTGGATCCCCTCCTACCCGCTCACCTCCCAGGCCCCCACCGAAGATCTCAAGGACCCGCAACCTGATCCCGATTTCCGTCCCAAATTTTCCGACTACGACGTCGTGATTTCCAACTTCGGCTGGAAAGCCTCGAGCTGGTCCGAGGCCACGCAAAAAGACCTCGAATCCTACGTCGCCGACGGTGGTGGGCTCGTCGTCGTTCACGCCGCCAACAACGCCTTTCCGGAATGGGAAGCCTTCAACCGGATGATCGCCGTCGGCGGTTGGGGCGGTCGCAACGAAGCGAGCGGTCCCTTCGTCTACTACGGCAACGACGGCCAACTCGTCCGCGACACCAGCAAAGGCAACGGCGGCCATCACGGACCTCAACACGAATATCAACTCACCACCCGCGCTTCCGATCACCCCATCATGCGCGGATTACCCGCCGTCTGGCTCCACACCAAAGACGAGCTCTACGACACGCTCCGCGGCCCCGCCGAGAACATGACCATCCTCGCCACCGCGTATTCCTCTCCCGAGTTCGAAGGAACCGACCGCCACGAACCCGCCCTCATGGCGATCGACTACGGCCAAGGTCGCGTCTTCCACAACATCATGGGCCACGATGACTATTCCTTCGCCTGCGCCGGCTTCATCACCGTCTTCACTCGCGGAACCGAATGGGCCGCCACCGGTGAAGTGACGATCCCCGTCCCCGCCGATTTCCCCACCGCCGACAAAACGTCCCCTCGCCCCTTCGACGGTCCGTAAATCATCATCTTTTCCGTTTTCGTTTTCGAATTCGCCCCCCCTTCTAGACGTGGCTAACGAAAAAGACCGCCCCCCTCCTCCGATCGGTTTCACCGCCAAGCAGATTCGCGGCTTCCGTATCCATGCCGTGGTGGTGGCCGCCCTCACCGCCGGAATTTTCGTGCTGCTCCCCCCCGGTCTGAACTCGTTGGTCGGAGTGCTATTCGGCCTCATCCTTCTGCCGCTCCCGCCCGTCGTGATTTACCTCCGTCGTCGCGCCCAATTAAAACGACGTCAAAATCAGTAAAAGGAGGCCCGCACCGCTGGGCCGTCCCTCCAGTCCGATGACCACGCCCGCCCTGCCCCCGGGTCTGAACAGTCCGATGACCACGCCCGCCCTGCCCCGATGTAGGGGCGTGGCTTGACCACGCCCGCCCCTGCCCCTCGGGCCTGAACAGTCCGATGTAGGGGCGTGGCTTGACCACGCCCGCCCCTGCCCCTCGGGTCTGAACAGTCCGATGTAGGGGCGTGGCTTGACCACGCCCGCCCCTGCCCCCCAGGTCTGTCCACTCCGATGTAGGGGCGTGGCTTGACCACGCCCGCCCCTGCCCCCCGGGCCTGAACACTCCGATGTAGGGGCGTGGCTTGACCACGCCCGCCCCTGCCCCCCGGTCTCCGCCCCCAAAACCACGACGTCAACCCCACCGGGGTAAGAATGAACCGCTTAACCATTACGCCCCCCTGCCCCGACCCTGCCCCAACCGTGGCGCCAGGCTTCAGCCGGCGTTCCCGTTGCCTCCCGGTCCTCCTCCACCCGCGGCCCTCCCGGTGGCTTGGGCTCCACGCTCCCACCCCATCGCCCCCCACCCACGCCCGCACCTCCATCCCCACCTTCAAAGCTCCCTTTCCCCCCGGAAAAATCCCCCGCCCCCCGTGCGGCTAAAGACCAACGCACCGACTCCAAACTACTCCGGCAGCGCAAACGCTAGGTAGGTATCACCACTCTTGGTCCCCATCTTGCCACCTCCGCAGGCGACGACGATATACTGCCGACCATTGACCGCATAAGTTGAGGGAGTCGAGTAGGCCCCCGCCGGGAGTTTAAAACGCCACAACTCCTCCCCCGTCTTCGTATCAAAAGCCCGGAAGTGCTCGTCACGGCTCGCTCCAATGAACAACACTCCTCCCGCCGTCACCACCGGCCCTCCGTAATTCTCCGTGCCAGTCGGCTCCATGCCCAGTGCCATGAGTTCGGGAAACTCGCCCAACGTCGTGCGCCACACGAACTCTCCCGTATTCAAATCAATCGCATTCAACGTGCCCCAAGGCGGACGCACCGCCGGATACCCGTCTGGATCATAGAAACGGTTGTAACCCGTGTGCGTAAATGGAGGCGGCGTCCGCCGGGCCTCGCCTTCATCTGATACATAAGTTTCCCATGCCGGCTTAGGTGGTTCGCCCTGTTGGGCCACCTCTCGCTTTCCGCTGTCTTTCTCTTCACCGAGCAAGTAACCAGCGACCGCTCGAACTTGTTTACTGGAGAGAAATCCCCACGGCGGCATCATCCCACGTCCGGTGTTAATCACTTCCAACGTCTGATCGCGCGTCAGCCGTGCGCCCAAATCAACCAGCGATGGAATACCCGCTGCGTTTCCGGCCAGATCCGCGCCGTGGCATCCCGCGCAATTTTGCAAATACACCGCTTCGCCTTCGGTCGCACCGTCGCCTGATTCAATCAAGTTCAAGACCCACGCCATTTCGTTGGCGTTGACGTAAAGCACGCCGGACGGATCGACCGCCGCCCCGCCCCATTCGCCCCCACCATCAAATCCCGGGAAGATGATCGTGCCTGCTTTACTTGGCGGTGCGAACGGCGTGTGTGGACGCAATCGCGCCCATCGATTGAGCACCGCTCGGTGGGCCTCCGGCGTGCGGTTGGTAATTTCGTCGGCACTGAAAACTTGGCGCGCAAACGGCGCCGGCTTAGTCGGCAAAGGCTGCGTCAGCGCCGTGACTTCCCCCGCAATATCCGACGACGGCACCGCGATCTCCTCGATCGGGAACAGCGGCTCGCCCGTCTCCCGGTTGAATAAAAAAACGTGACCCGACTTGGTGATCTGCGCCACCGCGTCGACCTTGCGCCCCTCGTGAGTTACCGTGACCAGCGTCGGCGGAGCCGGCAGATCGCGGTCCCACAAATCGTGGCGCACGAGTTGGTAATGCCACACCAATTCACCCGTCTCAATCTTGAGCGCCAACAGACAATTCGCATAAAGGTTATCGCCCAAACGATCGCCTCCCCAAAAGTCGAATGACGCCGATCCCGTTGGTGCGAACAACAAACCTCGCTCCTCATCGACCGTCATCCCCGCCCATACATTTACTCCTCCCATGGTTTTCCAGGCCTCGGCAGGCCAGGTTTCGTGTCCCGGTTCCCCCGGCTGTGGAATCGTGTTGAAGACCCACGCCAGCTGCCCGGTGCGCACGTTGTAGGCGCGAATCGGCCCCGGCGCCGCTGGCGCAGGCCCCTCCCCTAAACGCATCCCCATCACGATCAGATCCCCTGAAACCACTCCCGGCGTATTCGCCTGAATCGCAAAGCCCGTAACGTCTCGCCCCATGTCATCGCCCAGGTTCACTCGTCCGCCGTCGCCAAATGACTCAATCAGTTGCCCCGTGTCGGCATCCACGGCCTGCAACCACCGTCCCGCTCCCATCAAAATACGCCGATCCTCACCGTCGGCCCACCACGCGATGCCGCGATTCACTCCCGTAGGTTGATGGGACGCATAGCGCCAAATTTCCGCCCCCGTCTCCGCATTCAACGCGACCAAACTCAGACTTGGGGTCGTCGCGTAGATCACGCCATCAATGACCAGCGGATTACATTGGATCTGGGTGCCAGCCCGCAAATCACCCGCTTGCCAGGTCCACGCCACTTCGAGTTCCGCCACATTATCCGGCGTGATCTGATCCAAATTCGAATAGTGCGTCGCCCCCTTGTCCCCGAGATAGGCCGGCCAATCCGTGTCTTCAACCGCGCCCGCCAGGGTCGCCGCCCACAGGGTGACAGAAATTAGGACTGATGTTCGCGCAGTCTGGGGGTAACGCATGCTCCAAAGCTCAACCGCGTCCATCGCGGCCGCAAACTCAGAAACGACATCTCCTGCGATCATCTTCTTTCCGTTAACCAAAGGAAAATCCCCCTTACCGCTCGAAAATCACCCTCTTCCCTAAATCCCAGCCCATATCCGGTCACACAAAGGGTTGTGCCTCCCTGCCGAGTCGCCAACCGTGCTCGTCTTCATGACCACTTCCACTCCCCGCGATCGATTCTTCAACGCGCTTCACCAAGCGGCTAACGATGGATCTTTGACCAAACTCACGCTCGGGAAATATCGCGGGTCTGACTCGACCGTCAAAAACCTCTTCGTCCGCCCCGTCACCCTCAAGGCCGGCCCCCACTTGTGCTTTCTTTGGCGCCACCAAACCCAAGATATCACCAAAAATCTTCCCACCGCGGCAGGCCTGCAGGAAATCAATCGACTCATCGGGACCGACTTTTACGACGCCCATCTCTTTACCCCCGCTCAAACCGGCCAACTTGAGACTCAAAAGGATGGCACCTTCCGCGTGAAGATCAAGTTGACCGCCTCGACTCCGCCTTCCGCCCCCATCGCCCACGATCGCTCCAAAACTCGCCCCATCGATCCGAGCGCAGGCTGGCTACAGGCCCTTGGCATCACCAACCCTCAAGGTCAGCCTCGCACCGGCCAAGCCCCCAAATTTCGTCAGATCCAGAAATTCGCGGAAGTCCTCCAACACCTGCTCGACGAAAGCGGCCTCAACGCATCCGAAGATTCACCGCGCCTCCGCATCGCCGACATGGGCAGTGGCAAAGGCTACCTCACCTTCGCCACGGCGGACCTGCTCCGTGATCGGGCCGACGTCTCCGGAATCGAACGCCGTGCCGCGCTCGTGGAGACGTGCAACCGGGAAGCCCGGGCGCACGCGCTGACCAATCTGACCTTCGCCACCGGCGAGATCTCCCCCACCGCTCCCCGCATCGGCGACCTGGATGTCTTGATCGCATTGCACGCCTGCGACACCGCCACCGACGATGCCCTGGCCGCCGGTATCGCGGCCGGAGCCCGCCTCCTCCTCGTTTCTCCTTGTTGCCAAAAGGAACTCCGCCCCCAACTCACCGCCCCTCCGGTGCTCGCCCCCGCCTTGCGCCACGGCATTTTTCAAGAGCGCCAAACAGAGTTCGTCACCGATGCCCTTCGCGCGCTCCTCTTGGAGGCCCGGGGTTTCACCACCAAAGTCTTCGAATTCGTCGCCACGGAGCACACCGCCAAAAACCTCATGCTCGTGGCTTATTGCCCCCCCGGCCAACCGCTCCAACCTTCACCCTCCGCTTTGCGCCAGGCTCGCGATTTCGCTCAATTTTACGGGATAAAATCCCAACGCCTCGCTGCCCACCTCGAGATCAATCTCACCGCTTAATCTTCCCCGAAATCGCATGAATTGGAGTGACCTCAATTGGTCTATTTTAGATCGGCTTCGCGACGGATTTCTCGACGCAGCCGCCCACGCTGGTCCGTATTGGAGATCTCATGATGACCTGGCCCACTACGACTTCACGTTTGGGGAACGGATCGGATGGAAATGGGACCACGTCCTCGGAGAGCTCTCCCGTCGCGGATGGCAACCGCCCCTCGGCACGACGCTTGATTGGGGCTGCGGCAGCGGCGTCGCTCACCGTCGGGTGATTTCCCAGTGGCCCGGCCTCGTGGGCGAAAACACCGCCGTCCGCGTCTGGGACCACTCCGCGTTCTCCCGTCACTACTCGATCGACCGCCTGCGCGCGAGTCACCCCGATGCCGACGTCGCATCGTGGGATAACCGTTCTCCCGCCACCCTGCTCGTGGTCAGCCATGTTCTCAACGAGCTGAACGAAGCCGGCCAAAACGCCCTCGCCGCTCAAATCGATCAAGCCCAGGCGGTCATTTGGCTCGAGCCCGGAACCTCTTCCGTGGCGAAAGCGCTCGTGGCATGGCGTCAACGTCTGTTGCCCAAATTCCGTGCCGTTTACCCCTGCCCTCACCAAGGAGCCTGCGGGCTCCTCAAACCCGAGAACGCCCGACACTGGTGCCATCATTTCGCCGCCCCTCCATCCCGGATTTTTGCGGATTCAAACTGGGTAAAATTCGGTCAACACGCGGGTATCGATCTTCGCAGTCTCCCCTACAGCGCCCTCGTTTTGGAGCGCTCCGAACGACCGGAATCCGCCCCTCAGACTCCCATCGCCGGACGAGTTTTAGGCCGCCCCACTCTTCATAAACCCTACGCCCGTGCGCTCGGCTGCGACTCAACCGGAGTCCAAACCTTAACGGTTCCAAAACGAACGGCGCCCCAGTTGGTCAAACGATGGGATCAGGCCAAATCTCCTCGTTACTTCGAGTGGAAACACTCGGACGCCATCGTCACCAGTATCGATGCCCGATTTGGCGTTGATGACTAGCGATCGTCCCGATTACGGGAATGCTCGGTAGCACTTTCGTGTTTTTTTTGGGAAACCTAATAGCCTTACCAGTCTCCTTTTCTTTCTAATAACCAGCCTCTTACATTATTCTGCAACTTTTGGCACGCTATCTGTTTACTAGTAGGTATGCCGACCATCATCACTGGCTCTCTCACCCTCCTTTTCTCCGTCGCATTTTTTATCGCCGGGGCCGCCCCGCATTCAGCTTCGACCTTCTCTGAACTCGAGGTCATCCGCCATTATCAAGCGGACTCGGTCGATTACGTCGCCCCCGCCGCCCATCGACTTCATCAAAAGTTTGTGCTTTGGCTCAGCTAATTACCGAAAATCATCCCATGATTACTCTCCGTAATATCGACCGCGTTTTTCCGCTCAAAGGCGGTCCTTTCTACGCCTTGCGTCACATCAACCTAGAAATCTCATCCGGCGATTTTGTGTCGATCATGGGCCCCTCCGGCTCCGGAAAATCCACCCTCTTACCTGTTCTCGGACTCCATGATCCCGCTTGGTCCGGCGAATACTGGTTCGACGCCAATCCCGTTCATAAACTCGACCAGAAACGTCGGTTCGCGCTGCAAAAGCAAAATATCGGCTTCGTGTTCCAGAGCGACCACCTCCTCGACGACCTGACCGTCTACGAAAACATCGAAGTGCCTCTGGCCTACCGCGACACTCCGAAACGGGAACGCAATTCCATCGTTTGTGATATGCTCGATCGCTTCAGTATCGTCGGGAAAAAGGATCTCTACCCATGTCAGCTCTCGGGCGGACAACAGCAACTCGTCGGCATTGCCCGCGCCCTCATCGCAAAACCAATGATCATTTTGGCCGATGAACCGACCGGGAATCTCCACTCCGACCAGGGCCGCGAAATCATGGAGCTTTTTCGCAAGCTCAATCAAGACGACGGCGTCACCGTGGTGCAGGTCACCCACTCGAATGAGAACGCCGCCTTCGGCACGCGCATCGTCCGACTGGCCGATGGTCTGATGGTTTCTTAAAGCCTCCTCCGGCGAATCTATGCGGCTAGATCGAACAACGTAATGCGTCCCGAAATCGGGACGACATTTTCCCGACCACGGCAGCACACTGAAGTCATTGAATTATTGAATAATTTTATATGTATATTTGTCATACACTTACGTTCTTTAACCGCCAACTGGCATAGTCACTGCATACGCACGTCAGATAATTACCCGAATGCGCTATTCCCGTCTTACGAACCCTCTTCTTCTTGGCTTGGCCGTCACCGCCCACGCGCTGGTTGCCCAGACTACTCCGGAAGTAATCTCCCTCCATGAAGCAATCCGCCAAGCCCTCGGGAAGAACTACTCGATCAAGGCCCAAGGATTTGGCACCGATGCCACGCGCGCTGATCTCAGTGCCGAATGGGGTGCTTTTCATCCCAGCTTTCGTGGCACCTACACGCATGGTGAGGACGGTAGCCCCCAATCATCGGATCCGTTCACCGGCAACCGCCCCCCGTCTTCCATCGCCGAAACCGATACCTTTAGCTTGGGGGTCGGCGGCATCTCGCCTTGGGGCATGTCGTATCAAGTGAGCGGTTTCTCCCAAAACCAACGAGGAACCTTCAATGCCTTTGCCGATAATTACTTTTCGTTCGCCGGCTTGGAGATCACCCAACCCCTGCTCAAGGGTTTTGGTTTCGATGCCAACTTAGTCAGCGTGCGTCTCGCTCGAGCCAACCACGGCGTGTCGCAATGGCAGTATCAGCAAACCGTGATGAACGTCGTCACTTCCGTGATCTTTAGCTATCTCGAACTCGATTTCGCGTCCAAGAATCTAGAGATCTCCCGTCGTTCCCGCGACCTCGCCGGAAACCTGCTCGATGAAAATGAAAAACGCTTCCGGGCCGGGAGTCTTTCCGCCGCCGATGTCACCTCGGCTCGCACCCGCGTCGCGACCCGCGAAGAAGCAATTCTCATCGCTGAGCGCTCGGTTAAAGTTGCGGAGAATTTCCTCAAAGGACTGATCTCGGATGACAATACCACCGCACTCCTTACCCGTTCCCTCGCGATCAGCAAGCCGGCCCCGCTTCCCGACCACACGCCTAACCCGGCGCTTGAATTCGCCGCCTCGCTCGAGCGCCGCCCTGACTATCAACAAGCTAAACTCAATTTGCGCCAAACCGAGGTCAACCGCCGCTACCGCCGCAATCAAATGCTGCCCCAGGTCAACCTCGTCGGATCGCTCGGTTATAATGGCTTGGATAATCAAGTCTCCAAAAGCCAACTCCAGGTGCTGGATCGTGACAGCCGTTCCTACAGCCTCGGAGCGGTCGTGAGCATTCCTCTCACCTTCGCCGCCGAGCGCGGGCGCTACCGCTCCGCGAAATTCACCGAACAGCAAGCAGAGATGAATCTCGCTTTGGTTGAACAAAACATCGTTGTCGCCCTCGGCAACGCCGCCACCCAAATTGAAACCGCTAAAAAGCGAGTCGAAGTCACCCGCTATTCACTGGGTCTCGCCGAGCAGAATCTCGACGCCGAACTCAAAAAGCTTCGCGCCGGCACCGGCAGCACCTTTTTCGTGCTCGCCCAGCAGGAGATTCTCGCCGGCACCGAAATTAGCGCCTACCGCGCCGAAACGGACCTCCAACGTGCTCTCGCCGACTACAATCTGCAACGAGGCATGACCCTGATCGAACACGGTATCACCATTGCGGGCGATACCGATATGCGTTTCTAACGCCCCTCATCGCCTCCTGCGCTTGACTCCCGCCCGCCGCTCGCTGAAAACCACTCCACAACCTCGATAATTTTATGGGACAACAATTAAACAAGATCCAGAAACGCAAACGCAGAGATGCCTACATGAAGCGCAAGAATGAAGCCGCTAAGGCTGCTGCCCCTAAGTCAAAAGCGAAGAAGTAACCCTTCTGCTTTTCGTCAATTTCACTTCCGAAACCGTAGCCTTGCCGCTGCGGTTTCTTGTTTCCCCCGTTTGGCCCCCTCGTTTAGGGTTCGAACGTGCATCTAGTTATCGGCCTCCTCTTCATCACCGGTCTGCTCACCGGGTGCGCGCCCGATCTGGCGCCCCTTAATCAGCCGATCGATGCGGAATCAGCCTTGGACTATAATCGATGGCTATCTAACGAAAAATCCAGTCTGTCGCCTCTTGAGTCCCATAAATTCGATCGAGCGACCGACACCATCAACGATCGGAAGGTAAAGTCCCAAATCATCTTCAGTGACCTCCCGGAGCTAAGCCCTTCCGTCGGTCCCGAGTTTTGGTCGCCTCAATCGCAAAACGACCTGGATCTACCGGCCACCTTCGTGCTGGGAAAATGCCCGCATCTCCCCAATTTGCCCACTTCATCTCCCCTATGAGTCAGGCATTTAAAGAATGGGCTCCCGTGATTCGAGCCCTCAGCGCGGGCGAACAATCTTTGATTATTCGCAAAGGCGGTATCGCCGAAGACTTGGGGCGTTTCGATACTATCGCCTCCAGATTTTGGCTGATCCCAACCTTTTTTCACGCGCAAAGGGCTAAGATTAAGCCCACCGCCCGAGCCTATCTCACTCCCGCCCCCGCCGTTCCCCTCGTTTCGACCTACGCCGAATTGGTATCCCATGAATTCGTCAATAATTGGTCCGCGGTGTCCGCTCTCGATGCCCACCACATCCTCACCGCCATCACGGTAAAGGAACGATTCGATTGGGGAGCCCCCCTCGGCGTGCACGTTTTACGAATCAGAGTGTTCCGTCTCCGAAACCCCTTCCCTATTGAACTCACCGCGGAGCAATCTGGCTGTAAGTCATGGATCGATATTGATCCTGAAATTGAAGATTTCGCTGCGACTCCCGTAAATCCGTAACGCGGATTGCCTCCCTCCCACCATGGCCTACTCCACCCGCCGCATCCGCCGCAGTCAGCCCCTGATCGCGGCCTTTATCGCCTTTGGTCTCTTTGCCGTTGGATACCAGTTTTACGAAACCCCCGAGGTCGTAGCCGAACCAATCATTCCAGCGCCGAGCGCAGTATCATCGGTCCTCACCCCAACGACGAACGGCGCTTGGAACTTTAGCGCTCTAAATTTCGAGTTCTTGCCGGAGCTGCCGCCAGACGCGCCCCCCTTCCTTCCTGCCTTGGCTGCCTCTCTAGAAATCACTCCCGCCCAACTCGCCTCCTTGTTGCTCTGGCAGGACACCCGACTCTCTGCCTCGGCGGAAGCCACTCAAGCGGTCTTTCAAGCCAAGATCGATGAATTCGCGAAATCCGTGGCCGGCACTCCGAGCCCGACAGCACTCAAGGGAGTCGCGACCACCCTGCTCGCCTCCTTCGCCCTCGATCCTGAAAACCCGCGTTACAATGCCCGCAGCCACAACCTTGCTGCCGTGCTCCGGGAGAACTCCTCGGCCGCCTCCTCCGGCACCCTCGTCTACGAACTTTTAGCCCTGCACTGGACCAAACCGGGAGTGAACGAAATCCATCGCGTCCAAATCTTCGAACGCGGAAATATGCTGCCTGGCTTCATCACCTGGAAACAGGGTGCGTGGTCTCTTTATGGCCTGGAAATGACGGTTCGCGGAGCCGGCCTAAAAAACTATGGCCCGGTGAATTCACTCGGGGAACAGGGGCTCGCCCTCCGCCTTGTGGCCGTGCCGGAGGCGTTGATCTGGAACGCCGTCGCGCCCCTCACCAGCAACCCGGATGCCGTGGCCGTGACTATTTTGCGCGAGACTGCTCGCCGATTTCAAATTCCCCTCCGCCAACTGGAGGAAAACATCAAAGCCATCGCCCCAAAGGAATCCACCCTCTCTGCCCTGAGTGAATTGCCCCGAACTCAAATCCGTTCTCCTTGGGCGTTCGGACAGTGTTTCGTGCCGCCAGCTGATTTTGTGATGATTAAGCGCGAGCGCATCCCATCGATTGATACGCACCTGCCTTACCCCGAAATACTCGCCGCCCGGGCCGCCAATCGCCCCCCGCTTTCCGACTAATCCAGCAGATCAGTCCCACCGTGGTTTCCCGTCGGCTATCGTTTTAAGCCCGAAACGAACTCGTCGATAATCCCATCAAACGATCCGTTGGTGAAAAAGATCACCACGCGCCTTTTTGATCCATCGTCGCAAATTTCAGCCCGCAGCTTATCCAGCAGGGCCGCGTTCGAATCGGCCGTGAACGCTTGCCGTCCTTTCATCCGCAGGGCGTCAATCACGGCCTCCGGATCAAATCGATTTTCGGCTCGAATGCTCTCCACTCGATTCACCGCGCCCACGTAAATCTCATCGGCTTCCCCCAGCGCCTCCGTGAATTGCACCTGCATCACCTTCGTGCGCGCGGTGTTACTTCTCGGCTCAAACAAAGCCGTGATCACCTGCTGCGGAAAACGCGCCCGCATCGAGATCAGCGTCGCCCCAATCGCGGTCGGATGATGCCCGAAATCTTCGATAACCAGCAGACCCTCTCGCTCCCACCGCACTTCCTGCCGACGCTTCACACCTCGAAACCGCGACAACGGCTCGAGGTTTAATTGACTCGGATCCTGTGGATCCAATGCGAGTCCCGCCGCCGTCGCGGCCATCGCCGCATTGCGCGCATTAAACAGCCCGGGCATTGCCCAATGCACGCTCCCCCACCTTTCGCCCTTCCACCGCAACGTGAACGTCGCTCCCCTCCCGTCCTCTTGAAAATCAGAAATTTGCACATCATTTCTCGCCCCCACTCCTACTCTTAATACCTGGGTCCAATTCATTTCCCCTAACTCCGCCAAGTTGGGATCATCACCGTTTAACAGTATAAATCCGTTACGGGGCACGATTCTGGTCAGATGCCGGAATGTGCGCAGCACATCTTCGAGATCGCGAAAGATGTCCGCATGATCGAACTCCAAATTATTCAAAACCGCGAGGTGAGGCGCGTAGTGAATGAATTTCGAACGCTTATCGAAAAACGCGCTGTCATACTCGTCTCCCTCGATTACGAAGGGCTGGTCGACCGCCCCTAAATGCTGGCCTACCGGGGGATCGAATGGGACCCCTCCAATCAAGAACCCCGGATCACTCCCATTCTCCCTCAATAAAAATGCCGTCAGCGCAGTCGTGGTCGTTTTCCCGTGCGTACCACAGATCACCAAGTTTTTTCGGCCCGCTAATACCGTTTCTGCCAGCAAAGCCGGCAACGAAGTGAACCGCCGCGCCTTCGTTTCGAGCAACCATTCCACCTCTGGATTGCCCCGCGTCATGGCATTTCCAATCACGACTAGATCGGGCTTCAATGCCGCCAGTCGGGATTCATCGTAACCTTCCAACACCGCGATTCCGGCCAACTCCAGCACGTCACTCATGGGGGGATAAATCCCCCGGTCAGCGCCGATTACGTCATGGCCGGCGGTCTTTGCCAACAAGGCGGCATTGCCCATCGCCGTTCCGCAAATTCCCATAAAATAGAGCCTCATCGTCCGCGTAAGACTTCAGTCCCGGGTGGTTAAATCAACGATCATTGTGATTCGTCCGGCTTTTTACCCCGACTTCCGGCTCCGCCGGTGGGCGATGATCCTTTCCCCTGCGGCCTCCGAACAAAATCGGCCCCGCCTTCTTGATCGAAGCCGACCAAAAAATCAGCTCTCCCCATTACTTTTAATCTGAGTTCTACTGACTGAAATAAGTAAATATTATATTTCAAGCATGAACGCTTCAGCTTGGCTGCGGTCGACGCGCCTCAAGTCAGGCCTTTCATTTTTGTTACCGCAATCAGCCTCTAGGGATAAATCCCTACCCCGCCCTACTACCCCCCCCAACCTCTGCAAAATGAATTTTTGCCGGCTCACCTACGATTGCCGGTAACCTAACCCCACCAGACATGTATAAACCTATTAAAACAACTCTAGCCGGGCTGCTCATGACAGCAACCCTTGGCTATGCGCAGGTTTCATCCGAAGCCGGCAACGATGTGGATAATGAAGACATCCTCGTTCTCAGTCCCTTCTCGGTCGAAGAAACCAAAGACAGTGGCTACGCCGCCACCACCACCCTCGCCGGTTCCCGTATCCGATCGGACGTAAAGGACCTCGGTTCTTCTCTCGCAATTATCACCAAGGATTTCTTGGACGACACGGGCGCGACCGACGGACAATCGCTGCTCTCCATGGTCGGGAGTATTGAAGTTGGCGGAACCCAAGGTAACTTTGCTGGCACCACCGGCAACAGCACCAACGCCACTCGCATCGATCCTCAAAATGGACAGCGCGTGCGTGGTTTGGTGAGTGCAACAACCACTCGGGATTACTTCCAGACGAACATTCCGTTCGACTCCTACAACACCTCCCGCGTGGAAGTGAACCGTGGTCCCAATTCGATTTTGTTCGGACTAGGATCCCCCGGTGGAGTCATCAATAACGGCACCAACGTGGCCCGTATCGGCACCGACGGTGGCCAAATCTCCTTCCGCGTTGATCATCGCGGCGGCCATCGTGAGACCTTTGATTACAATCAAACTCTCATCGAAGACCGCTTGGCCATCCGCATGGATGTGCTCAATGAACGCACCGAGTTTAAGCAACAGCCCGCCTTCGACAAAGACACGCGCTACTACGGCGCGTTTGATTTGACGCTCCATAAGGACAAGGGCGACGGCTGGTTCGGAAAAACCTCTTTGAAAGGTTCTGTGGAATCAGGTCGGTCAATCCGTAACCCACCCGACGTCGTTCCGCCCACCGATGGATACTCCTCTTGGTGGAACGGTATCGGTGGTCAGGAAGCCCTGAACCAGATTCTCAGTGTGCCCGGTCAAGATATTAACAACATTGGTGCCGCCGGCGTGACCAAAGAATGGGTCCTCGGTGCCATCAACGCCGGACTTGTCCAAGTCCCCGATGGATCTACCGCCGAGGAGTTCGCCGCTGCCCAAGGTCGTTTTGTCCCCCAAACTCTGCACGACCGTATTCAGCGGGCTCCCCGCACGAACGCCACCGCATCAAGTATTCCTTTCTTTCTCTATCCTGCTATTAACTACAATAGCCCGGCAGCAGGAACTCAACCAGGCTGGAACGACCCTGACCTCGCTGGTATTCAAGGGATCATGGGCCGATGGCGCCCCAATGGATTTCCCACCAAAGATTTCCTCACTTCTGCCAATGCCGGAGGTGGACCGGGCTACAGCGCGCCCTCGGTGCAAGATCGCAATGTGTTTGATTATCACAACAATCTCTTCCAGGGCACGACCAACTTGATTGATACGGATTTTGATGTCAGCCAACTCTTCCTCGAACAACAACTGTTCAACGGCAAGGTGGGTATCGAACTCGCGTGGAATGACCAAAGCCGTCATCGCGACCAGTTTACCGCATTTTCCTCCGGCGGAAGTAAGACCATATCCATCGATATTACCACTCATCAGGCCCCGGCCGATGACGATTTCGATGGGGTGCCAGACCGTTTGGCCAACGAAAATCTCGGTCGGCCGATTGTGGTTTGGAACGATAATACCAGAACCGAAAGCTGGGATGAACAGGAAACCACCCGTGCCACCATCTACGGCACGTTGGACACGCGTGACTATTCCGATGGCATCATCGGCAAGATCCTCGGTCGACACACCGTCACCGGTCTTTACGAAGATCGTGAAAACAACTCCCGGAGTCGCCAAACTCGCGGTTCATGGTGGGCCGACTCAGGCCCCTACCCCGGAATTGGCGCCATCTCCAATGGCGATAACAACAACTTCCGTCGGATCGTGAAGAGTCAGGTCTACTTGGGCGATAGCGTGCTCAACGCGAGCGGTCCCGAGGCCGTTCGGATCGACAGCGGCATCAATGTAGATTTCCCCGAGATTGGCGACACCTACGGCATCTGGTATTTCAATAATACCGGAAGTATCGACGCTGGCGAAAAGAACAACTGGCGCATCATTGAAAATCTGCAGGGTGCCAACATCACCAAACGGGTGCTCGAGTCACAGGCCATCAGCCTTCAAAGTCACCTCTTCTGGGATAGCATTGTCGCCATGTATGCTTGGCGCGAAGACGAGCAGAACACCTGGCGCCGCCTTCAGCGCACGACGCCCACCGGTCCCACCGGATCTTTGGCCGAGCGTATTGATGACCCCGGAATCAACGAGCAAGACGGTAACTTCAATGAAGCCCTGTTGAACCTCGAAGATACTCCCTTCGCCACTGATAAGGACCAAACCACGACCTGGAGCGTCGTCGGTCGGTATCCGGAAAAGTGGCTCGGCGATCTGCCATTTGGACTCAATCTTCAGGGGCACTATTACGAGGCCGAGAGTTTCCAACCCGCCAGTGGTCAGGTCGACGTTCTCAATCGCCCGCTGCCCAGCCCCTTGGGCACCACCAAGGAATGGGGTGCTACGGTGGAATTGTTTGATGGTCGTCTCTCGATCAAATACAATAATTACGAGACCATTAATGCCAATGCTCGCACCAACTTGGGTGGACAACTCAGCCAAGTCATCGGACGCCAAAACTTCTACCTCTCCCGTATTGTTGATTCCGAAGACAGTGGATTGGATCTCTTCCCTTCTGCGTCAGACGCTCTCCTCACCACCACCACCGTCCCTAGCAATCGGACCCGCCTCACCGGCACGGATGCTGATCTGATCGGGGTAAGCACCTACGAGGAGTATTACGCTAGACTGATCAAAATCCTCCCCCCCGAGGTTCAGGCGATCTACAACTACCAAATCGTTCGGGCCGGCGGGGAAATCCGCGTCGATAGCACCCCGCTCAACGGTTCGTTACAGGCCACCCGCGACTTTGTCGCCACCGGTCATGAAATCGATGTAGCTGGAAAGCTGACCAAAAACATCAGCTTGTCTCTCAATATCGCCAAGCAAAAGACGGTGACCTCCAACACGGGTCCGGTCGCGATTCCGTTGGCCCTCGAGATCAATCAACGCATCATCGATCAAGGACTCTTCGATATTCGTGATTCCCCCTTCCAGGTTGAATCTGGCGCGATCGGCGCGAGTCGTTATGCCGCCGTGCTGCGCACCCTCCGTGCCCAGCAGGCTCTCGACAATACCCAGTCACCCGAGCAGCGCGAATGGCGGGTTAACGTCGTGAGTCGTTACGACTTCACCGAAGGCCGCTTCAAAGGTCTCGCCGTCGGTGGCGTGCTTCGCTATCAGAGCGAAATCGCCGCCGGTTACCCGACGATTCTCGACGAATTCGGTGCCGCGATTCCAGACGTGGCCAACCCCCGCTTCGGTCCCGATGAACTCAATGGCGATATGTTCATTCGTTATCGTCGCAAGTTGAACGAAAAGCTCACTTGGAGTGTTCAGCTCAACGCTCGAAACATCTACCGTTCCAACGGCAATGATGACATCCCCGTCACCATTAACCCTGACGGCAGAGTCGCAGGTATCCGTATTCCGAACGAACGTCAGTTCTTCCTCACGAATACGTTTAGCTTCTAAGCGAGCATCTCGACTCCCTTAATCAAAGGGCCCGCTTCTCCCCCGAAGCGGGCCTTTTTGTGCCCGACATCCGTTGTCATAGGTCAGGTTCGTGGAGAGTGAGCAGGATGAGCCGTCAGCCCGTTATTTTTCAACCACGGATAAAGGCAGATACGATCCGCATAAAGACCGAGGAGCGGGGATTGGTATCTTGTATTTATCCGTGTAATCCGTGGTGAAATTTCCGGGTTCGTTGAGGTTGGGCCGTCAGCCTGGGGGTTTTTTAACCACGGATTACACAGATACGATCCGGATAAAGGCAGGTGCAAACCGCATAAAGACCGAGGAGCGGGGATTGGTATCTTGTATTTATCTGTGAAATCCGTGGTTAAAAATTCCGGGAGTGGGTTCGTGTAGAGTGAGCCCTCAGCCTGTAGGTTTTTTAACCACACGAAGCGCGGTATTGGGTAAATGGTGCGCCGAAACGGGCGCCCAGAATGGGTAGTTGAGGAACAAATTACACAGATACGATCCGGATACGGACTGAGGGGCAGGGTGGACTGGTTTGTTTTTTAACCACGGATCACACAGATACGATCCTGATAAAGGCAGGAGAGTGGGGATTGGTATCTTGTATTTATCTGTGAAATCCGTGGTTAAAAATTCCGGGAATGGGTTCGTGTAGAGTGAGCCCTCAGCCTGTAGGTTTTTTAACCACACGAAGCGCGGTAGCGCGTAGATGGTGCGATCGTAGATCGTGCCCCGTAGGGGTGATGATGGCGGGTGCCCTTTGGGCACGCTTACGAACAAATTACACAGATACGATCCGGATAAAGGCAGGTGCAAACCGCATAAAGACCGAGGAGCGGGGATTGAAATCCTGTATCTATCCGGGTAATCCGTGGTTAAAAATTCCGGGATTGGGTTCGTTGGGGTAGGAGCCTGCTTGCACGCGATGGTTTGCCCTTACTCCAAGAAGAAACCACCGGCTTCAAAGCGAAGTCGCCCAGACGCGAAGATAAACCCCAGAATCTAATTTCAACCCCACCTTTGCGATCTTTGCCTCTTTGCGCGTTTCCGTTAAATAGGTCGATTGAGTTCAGGCGATTGGTATAAATCGCCATTTCGTGACTCTAGCCACTTCGTGCCCTCTGGGACCAACGCCAGCGGCAGAATGTAGGTTCATTTCTATTCGTGTTAACTCTTGGAGCCAAACCGTCTGTCGATTAAACTCTACGATCGTGATCCGGCCTATCTCCATCGCACTCCTGCTCGGCCTTTCCCCGGGCCCGATCTCCGCCCAAAACTCCCCGCTTTCCACGGGGCATCAACTCGCCCTGCAACACTGCGCCAGTTGCCACCAACTCCCCGCCCCCGGCCTACTCACCCAACAAAGCTGGGAGTTCTGCCTCACCTACATGGGTTTCTTTCTGGGGGTCGACGACCGCGCCTCGCTTCAAGAGGAACCGCCCGAGGTCACTGCCATCATCGATGCCCGCCGCGAGTTCGTGCAAACCGCCGGTCTCTACCCCTCCACCCCCAGCATCACCGCGAGTGATTGGGCCATCCTTCGCCGCTACTACCTCGTAAATGCCCCCGCCGTCGTCCTCCCGCCCCCGCCGAAGCCGGAAATTCAATCCAACTCCTCGTGGTTCCATCCCCAGTCGACCCAGTATCGGCAACCGCAAGCGGTGACTTCTTTGGTCAAAATCGACGAAGAACGACATCAACTCATCATCCATGACAGTTTGGCCGAAACCCTCACGATCCTTGACCGCGACGGTGACCTGATCGATCAACACGCATCCCCCGGAGTCGCCCTCGTCGACGCTCACTTCCGCGGCAACGATCTCTACCTGCTTAACATCGGTGATCTGTTTGCCGCGCGGATTGGCGAAGGATTCGGTGAACTCCAACGCGCCCGCGTCGCCGGCGGTTTGCTCTACGGCGTTAAAAACCTGCTCACCGGTCTCCATCGCCCCTCCGATCTGAAACTCGCGGATATTGACGCCGATGGCACCGAAGACGCCCTCATTAGTAATTTCGGCGACTACCGCGGCGGATTATCTCTCCACTGGGGCAGTGAATCCGGGGCGCCCTTTGCCTCCACCCCGACCATCGTGAGCCATCAACCCGGCATCGTCGAATCTCAGGTCCACGACTTCAACGGCGACGGTCTCCCCGACATCGCCGTTCTCGCCAGTGCCGCGGCCGAAAACCTCAGCCTGTTTATCAACCAAGGAGACCGCACCTTCCGGCCACAGCTCATCGTCTCCCAGCATCCTTCATTCGGCTACACTGCCCTCAAACTGCGCGATATGAACAACGACGGGCGCATGGACATCATCACCGCTAACGGCGACAACGGCGACTCCGATCCCTACAATACCCTCAAGCGCGACCAAGGTATTCGCATCTACCTCAACCAAGGAGAACTGCGTTTCGAGGAAGCTTACTTTTACCCCATGTTCGGGGTGTTCGGCGTGGAAATCGAAGACTTCGACTCCGACGGCGATCTCGATCTCGCCGCGGTCGCGTTCCATCCGGACTTCCGCCCCGCCCAACGAGAGAACTTCGTGCTTCTTGAGCAAGTCACTCCCCTAAAGTTCGCCCCCCAAACCCATCCCGCGACCTTCTCCGGCCGTTGGATGACTTTGGCGAGCGGCGACCTCGACGGTGACGGTGACAAAGACCTCGTTCTCGGGGCGGGCTACTCCCCGGTGGGCATGCGCATCGCCCACGAGGAACTGTTGGCAGAAATGATGCAGTCCGGACCAGCACTTCTCGTGCTGAAAAACCAGACCAAATAGCATCAAGCCGCGCGACTCTTCTTCACGAAACTCACGATCCCGATGATCGCCAATAGCGCGAGGCCGGCGAGTCCGAGTTGCCCCGGTAATCCCTTACTCGAGAGAGCCCAAATGCTGGCAAAACTCGCCGCCGCCGTGGCCCCCAACATCAGGATATTCCAGATCCACCGGGCTGCGCCCTTCGGACGGTTTTCGCCTAACGCCGGTTTGCTGTTCATGAGCAGCAAGAACACGAAGTAAGCAATGGGCAGCAACGTCGTCGCAATCACCGAAGCCGGGATCGCCAAGGCGGCTCGCGAAGCGCCGGTCCAAATCACCGGCGCAAAGAAACCACTGATCGCCGGCATCAAAGCACCCACCATAAACACCTTGCGATTGTCGGGTTTCTTAACGAGCGCCGAAATCGCCAAACCATTTATCAAGATCAAGATAATGATACTCGACCACGCCATCGAGATCACGCCGATACCGAACACCAAATTCGCCCCGCCCTGACCGAGCACCGGCGTAAGGGTCGCGGAGAGTTGCCCCGCATCACGCGATGCCAGCATTGCCGCCAAACGCCGATCCGCTGCCGGCAACGAAGCTCTCATCACGACCTGTGCTTCCACCGTGGCCCCCGTAAAGGCGGTGCCATTTTTCTGCTTCAACATCATATCAACCGAGGCATCGTAGGCTCTCGCCATCGCCGGAATCACTTGTCCGTCCGCCGTCAATACATCGTCAGTTTTGTTGTAAAACTGGCTCGACGCCGCGATCACCAAACAGCTCGTGGCAATCAGAAACGGCACGAACAAACCAATCGATAAATCGACGATCGAAAACTCCCGATGCTTCCGTCCCCAGCCCCGCCGCAATAACGAATACGGCAGCAAGAACGTCATATTAATCCCCACCGCGGCTCCCGCTGCCGCAATGATCCGATCTCGCTGCTGATCCGCCAAAATTCCCCGCCACAAATCTTCATTTAAGCCTGTGGCCGCCGCGGCGGCCGACAATGCTTCCGTTGGCTCTTTCAACAATGAAAATTTCGGAATAAAGCCACCTAAAATTGCGCTAATCTGGAGCCGACCTGTCGCGATCAGCATCACCACCACGGCAACGAAGCTCACCACCACGACGCCCACCATCACCTTCAAGAAATTCTCAAATAATCGAATCCCTTTCGCCCCCGTCTCGTAAAACCAGACAATGCCCAAAGAGGCCACCGCGAGAACCGCTCCAATCACCCAGGGCGCCGTCGTGCTGCCCCCTAGCGAAGGGATCAAATTTTGCATCACCGTCGAAGTCGCCAAAGCGAACTGCGGCGCGCAAAATACAATGTTCGCGACGATCGTCGCGAGCACCCAAGCGATCGCCAAAACCGGGTGAAGATGCGTGCTCACCGTCTCCACCGGGCGTGATTCCGTGGACAACGTCACATAGGCGATCGCCGCCAACATGATAATACCGCACACCATCGCAAAGGGCTGAATCCACAGCAGACTCGGGCCCGCCAAGATGCCAATGAAGAGCGCTCCCGCTAAACTCCCTCCGCCTAGCGTGATGGCACCTTGCAACCAACCCGGACCCGACATTCGAGCGTAAATACCAAAACGCTTGGGGAGGCTACTCGCCGCGGCTTTTTCGAGCAACTCGACTTCAGTGGAGGGCGTAACAGGATCGGACATAGATGATGGGGGTAAGATGTTCGCTGAACGGAAACCGCTCCAAGATCACAATCCATCGCCGTCGCGCGAGTGAAATCTTCCCGCCTCCCTCGGCTGGGTGTAATTAGAAGTGATGGTATAAATGCAAATGATTGTACTGTACCCCGTGATAGAAGTATGCTGAACACTTGGGATGAATTCAAAACAAACGGTTGAACTAAGAGAACGGGACAATGCCGAACT
>Ga0209491_10001026_pt1 | contig 55497 bp, 46 predicted proteins | sample BON02_FD_187213 | JGI IMG/M metagenome (GOLD analysis project Ga0209491, IMG submission 187213) | Freshwater microbial communities from Lake Bonney liftoff mats and glacier meltwater in Antarctica - BON-02 (SPAdes) (version 2) | ecosystem: Environmental > Aquatic > Freshwater > Ice > Glacier...
ACCTTGTCGCCCAATCCTGTTTCCATCTCCAACCTCCCTGTCAGATCTTGCGCAATAAATCACTCCCCAAAATCGAATCTTCACATGTCACAGATCAAACGGTCAACGCCAACTTTCCTACTGCCCAGTACGGAACCGGCCAACTGGAAAAAGGCGGCGTACTATCGCTACTGGATGCATATGGCCCACCACGACAACCCTGGCGAAATGGCGATCCGCACGAAGACTCACAAACTGATCTATTTCTACGGCTGCAACTACAAAGGGCAGGATCAAACGCCACCAGCATGGGAACTGTACGACCTGACAGCGGATCCTCGGGAACTGAACAACGTCTACGAACACCCGGCTTATCAAACCGTGCGAGATCATCTAAAAACACAATTTGCCCAGCTACGAAAAGACGTTGGCGATGATGGCACTCACTACCCGGAATGTGAAACTATCGTGCAGGAATTCTGGGACTACGATGCAGACGACCAGGCACAGGCAATTCAGATTTCACACGATTTTCTTGCTCGCCGAAAAGCGAGCCTTGCCGGTAAGAAATAAGCTGCAGCCCGAATGTGTCCCGGTTTAACCAAAGACGTTTCCCGCTGACGTCACAGTGAAGTTCTCACAGTGAAGTTCTCACAGTGAAGTTCTCAGTGCAGATCAGGTTATTACAGTCGCGAATGGTTTACCGGAACAGCTGGGATTTCCCCATTGGCTTTGGCTCTTAGCAGTGGTTTTAGTTTTGTCATGGCTGCACGGGACGCTTCATCGGGGGACGTGGCGAGATTGTGAAATTCCAGCGGATCGGCGTGGTGATCGTACAGTTCTACGCCGTGCCGACCTTCGCCCCATTCCGTATAACGCCACCGTTCTGAACGAATACTGCAGCCCATGACCATCGTTGTCAGCCGATCGTCCTGAGGCCGAAGTACCTGAGTCACCGCCGTGCTGTCCCACGTCAACAGCGGGTTGTTGAGCAGTGGCGTCAGATCTCGGCCCTCAAGACCTGCAGGAACTTTCACACCCGCCAGGCTGGCAACTGTTGGATAGATGTCTACAAATTCCACAATGCGGCGGCAACTCTGTCCGTTACCCGTCGCTCCGGGACTGCGAATGATCAGCGGGGACAAGGCACACTGTTCAAACAGTGTGCGTTTTTGCCAGATACCATTGTGTTCGCCAAGGTGGTAACCGTGGTCGCTCCAGAAGACAACAACCGTGTTCTCGGCGAGTTCAAGTTCCTCTAAGGCAGCGAGAAGTCGGCCCACCTGAGCATCAACAAACGAAACACAGGCATAGTAGGCCTGCAACGCATTCAACAGCACTGGCTCAGGCAGGCTATAGTTGGGAATCGGACAGTTGTGAGCAAATGCCGCTGCAGGGATATCATTACGATCATTGTCCGGAGCGTATGGTAACCGAAGCTGATCCAGTGGATACATGTCGAAGTATTTCTTGGGGGCCACATAAGGAGTGTGGGGCCTGAAGAATCCGACAGCCAGAAAAAACGGTTCGTCTTTCTTCCGTCGCATCAGCTTGATGGCCTCAGTGGCAACCATGCCGTCCGTTTGCTGTTCATCAGTGCCATCCGCCTTCAACCAGCTTAATGCCGCACTGATTTTTCGATGCGGTTCTGCGTTTGTAATCAGGTGTTCGTCGTCTTTGTCGCGGCCAGCGGGATTGACAGTTTGATTCCAGGAAACCGGGTCATCGAAACCATCAGTGCCTATGGAAGCCGGTACGTTGTAGTGATAGATCTTGCCAACTCGACCGGCAAAGTAATTCGACTTTTGAAACGCCTGCGGCAATGTGATGACATCGGGCAACTCGTCACGAAAATGACGATCCAGATCGTAAACTTTGATCGTATCAGGACGCAGGCCCGTCATGATGCTGGCTCGAGTAGGATTGCACAGTGGCAACTGGTTATAGGCCTTTAGGAAACAGACACCAGATGCCGCAAGGCGATCGATATGAGGTGTTTTTGCAATCACATCGCCGTAACACCCAAGTGTCGCCGCCAGATCATCAACTGCAATAAACAGCACATTGCGCGGCATCGATCGGTGTTCAGATGCCCAGAGCAGCGGCGCCATAAATATCAGGCCGAAAATAACCGCCGCGTTGAACACCCACCGGCGATTCGGACGAGTCCACCTTTGCAGGTCGCTGACTGGTTTGCTGTATCGACGAAGTCTGCAGAGAAACGGTTGTTGGTTTGGCATGCCGGAAATTGCTCGCGATACTGTTGTGTTCGGCTATCAAAGACGCCGCCATCTTGGACGCCTGAGCCCCACATCGCAACTGGAAGCAGACCATTTATCTGGACAGGCAGTCTTCCGCGTCGATCAATCAACGTGCACGCCTAAAAAAGCGATCCCCCGCGACGATAAGAAGCATCACCAGTCATGAAGCATTCGAAAGGGATTCTTCAGACTCATCCGGCGTATCAAAAATAACAGTATCTTCGTTGTGGTCGATTTGGCTGAAATTCAGGTCGGGTGCTGTGTCGCGATCCAGATGCATTGTATCGTTCGGTGCACTGATTTCGTCGTATTGTGAAGGAGCCGGTTGATACTTCGCCCACCACTTTTCTGCACACTTCCACGTCCATTGATCACAGCACTCACAGCATTCCAAATCCTCCAGCAACTGCCGAGCTGATCCGTATCGAAGCCTCGGATCACGTTGCAGACATCGAAGAATCACACGGCTTAAGTCTGCCGGAACGTTGACGCCGATCTCCTCGAAGGTCGGCACTGCGGCGGTTGCATGAGCTACGATCAACATGATCGGATTCTCGTCCACAAACGGAGGACGTCCAGTCAGCAGAAAATAAGCAACACACCCCAAAGAATACAGGTCACCGCGAGCATCCGGGGATAGGCCAACAGCCTGTTCGGGACACATGTAAGATGGAGAGCCTCGCAGCTTCTTATTAGTATTTCTGAATTGAATGGGCTCCTGTGAAACTGCCTGCACAAGACCAAAGTCCAATAGTTTGGCAACATCAAAAGAACGACCACGTTCCGTCAGAAAGATATTACTGGGCTTGATATCACGATGCACAAGCCCCACACAATCGGCCTCATACAGTGCTTCACACACCTGCTTCAGAATATAGACAACACGTTCAGGTTCCATGACGCCAAACTGCTTCACGAAATCTGCCAGGTTTACGCCCGTCAGGTACTCCATCACATAATAAAACCTACCGTCATCGGATGTACCGTAGTCGTAAACTTCAACGGTATTCCAGTGTGTAAGATGAGCAGTCGCTTTTGCTTCTCGTTCAAAGCTGCTGCGCATTTCGATGTCACGGGCCTGTGCGGGATGAATCAGCTTGATCGCGCACTTGCGTTTCATTAACTGATGTTCAGCCAGAAACACGTCACCCATTCCACCCGACCCCAATTTGCGTTTCAGGATGTATGGCCCCAGTTTCTCGATCATCGGCTCATCATCACCGACTAACCAGTATGATCGGTACACCGACAGACCGATCAGCCCCGCGGGAATCAGCAGCCCCAGAACCAGCCAGATCGCAAGATTGGTGTCGCCGAATACCGCACTTTGCCACCACGGGAATGTGATAAACGTAATCAGATTGCCGCCAGCAATACTGATGGCCGCGATATTGATGGCCGTACGGTTCCGGATTTTTTCCGACGGTCTACTTTTTTCCTTGCAGGAATTCGGTTCATCGCCAACGCCGATAGAGTCGCTCAATGGGAGACTTAATGGTTGGGAATTTGTAGTGAAGACCCGTGACATAGTTTGCTTAGAGGAAACCCGTCAATGCATAAATTTGGTGGCCCGTGAAAATGTCGAACCACAACAACGTCTGCTGGACAATAGCTCTGACATAGCATTGGAAACGTCCGGGATTGAAAATTACCAGCAGTATAGCTACCAGAGCAACGTCACAATCGCACTGAACCGAACAGGCGTTGCGACACCGACATCAAGGCCGCAGAACGCGTACGAGTTTTCCCGAGTCTGTGGTTCCGGCCGACGACTTCTGTCACCATTTTGGTTAACGTTGTTAACCGAGATGGCCGTTGCTAGGCTCTGCTTTTCCGTAACACTCTGCAACCTGATCAAAACCGTTCGTTTTCGCACCGCTACCCGCTCACCCTGCTGCCTCAACAAAGTCAGTCGCAATGAAAGCATTCCTGCACACTCTGTTACTTGCAGCCATCACTTCCCAATCCGCCTTCGCTCAGGTCGCCGCTGATCACCATGATGAGAATCATGACCACAACCACGTGGTTCACAGTTTTGAGCGACAACAGTTAAGCGACGTCTACTTTTCTGAGGGAGCATCTGCTGGCGACATAAACGGCGACGGTGTTGCCGACGTCGTTTACGGCCCCTACTGGTTTGATGGCCCGGCATTTCAAACAAGACACGAAATCTATGCCGCGGTGCCCCAAAACCGCGATGGCTATGCTGACAATTTTTTCAGCTGGATTTTCGATTTCGATGGCGATGGCAACAACGACATTCTAACGGTCGGATTTCCCGGGAAACCGGGATACGTTTATCGCAACCCCGGGAAGGCTGAACTTGAAAACCTGTGGGAGAAGATTGAAATTCTGGATTCGGTGTCCAACGAATCGCCTCAGTTCACAGACGTCAACGGCGATGGCAAGCCAGAACTGATCTGCACTCGCCACGGCCACTATGGCTTTGCCGAGTTCGATCCAAAGACACCGTTTCAAAAATGGAACTTCACCAGTATTTCCGATGACAGCGCCCCGAAACCATTTGGTCATGGTCTAGGAGTCGGCGACATAAACGGTGACAAACGCATGGACGTGATCGCTCGTAACGGCTGGTTCGCTCAACCCGCTGAGTACCCTGCCAACGAAAACTGGCCGTTCTATCCACATGATTTTGCACCTGCAGCCGCTGACATGTTTGCTTATGACGTGGATGGTGATGGGGACAACGACATTATCACCAGCCTGAGTGCTCATAATTATGGCCTGGCGTGGTACGAAAACACGATGACCCATAATGGCGGCATCGCGTTCGAAAAACATCTGATTATGGGAAATAAGACGACTGACAATCCATACGGAGTTCTGTTTACCGAACCGCATGCAGTTAAACTTGCCGACATAAATGGCGATGGACTGCAGGATATTGTCACTGGAAAAACGTACTGGTCACATCACGCTCAAAGCCCGATGTGGGATGCCGGTGCTGTTGTTTACTGGTTCGAACTGCATCGCAAAAAAACACCGGATGGCAAGGTGACTGTTGACTTTGTGCCTCATAAGGCTGACGGAGAATCAGGCATTGGCCGAGGTCTGTTTGTCGGCGACATCACTAACGATGGCCTGCCGGATATCGTGACGGGCGGGATGAAGGGAGCCCACGTGCTGACTCATGTTCGCCGCGCAGTCAGCGACCTGGAATACGACCTGGCTCAACCACGCAAACGCGCTGTGATGGCGGAAGGTCTGCTGCCGGAACAGGCAGCGGCAAACATCACCGTGCCACCCGGCTTTAAAGTTCAACTTGCCGCTGGCGAACCCATGGTGCACCAGCCTCTGGCGATGTGTTTCGACCATAAGGGCCGCCTGTGGGTGGCCGAGGGTCACACTTATCCGCTTCGAGCAACCGACGGAGAAGGCAAAGACCGCATCGTGATTTTTGAAGACACAACCGGCGACGGCGTGTTCGATAAATCAAAAACGTTTATCGAAGGACTTAACCTTGTCAGTGGCCTGGAAGTCGGATTCGGCGGTGTCTACGTAGGAGCCGCCCCGTACCTGATGTTTATTCCCGATCGCGATGGCGACGACAAACCGGATTCTCCAGCAGCGACCGACAAGGTCACTATTCAACCGGTTCAGTTCCCCCAGGATGTACCGCCCGGGGCGATTATCCTGCGTGACGGATTTGGGTGGCACGATACTCATGAAACACTAAACGGTTTTATTTGGGGACCGGATGGCTGGCTATACGGCTGTCATGGCGTGTTCACGCATTCCAAAGTCGGCAAACCGGGAACTCCTGATGATCAGCGACAAGGGCTCAACGCTGGCGTGTGGCGTTATCATCCGGCAAAGGATATCTTCGAAGTGTTTGCTCAGGGCACTAGTAACCCGTGGGGAGTTGACTTTAATGATCAGGGGCAATGCTTCATCACAGCCTGCGTTATTCCTCATATGTGGCACATGATTCAAGGAGGCCGCTATCATCGACAGGGCGGTCAGCATTTCAATCCCTACACCTACGATGACATTAAAACGATCGCCGACCATGCTCATTACGTCGGCAACATTCGAGACCACGCATGGTGGGGCCACGAACCAACCGAACTCGGCGACACTGATGCGGCTGGTGGCGGACACGCTCATGCCGGGGCAATGATCTATCTCGGAAATAACTGGCCCGATCAATATCGCAACCAGATCTTCTTTAACAATATTCATGGCAACCGCATTAACAACGACCTGCTGGTTCCGATTAAAGGCGAATCTGGTTTTGTCGGAGAACACGGCAAAGATCTGATGTTTGCCAACGACCGATATTATCGAGGTATCAATCTACGATACGGTCCGGACGGCAGCGTGTACGTGATTGACTGGTACGACAAAAATGCGTGCCACCGCAACAACCCGGAAATCTGGGACCGCAGCAACGGACGCATCTACCGCATTAGCTACGGAACTCCAGACCGGCAGCTCGCGTTGGATTCACTGGCTGCTCTTAACAGAGGAAAAATGGCTGAATTAATAGCCGCCCTGGAACACCCCAATGAATGGTTCAGCCGTATGGCTCGCAAACGCCTGATGGAATTGCAGGCCGCCGGAACCATAATCACACCGCAACAAACCGCCGCCCTGTGGCAGGCAACCACAGATTCAACAAAGCCTACAGATCGTCGTCTTCGCGATCTTTGGACCATGGGTGCGTTGAATCTGCTGACCGAAACGCAGACACTCACTCTGCTGATGGACAAGGAAGAATACATTCGAGCATGGACCATTCAATTGATGCTGGAAGACAATGTCGCATCATTTGCACAGCTGGCGAAACTGCAGGAAATGGCTAAGACAGATTCCTCTGCCGTTGTTCGCAAGTACCTTGCGTCTGCCCTGCAAAGGCTGCCTTTGGAACAACGCTGGAATATTGCTACCGCATTGTCGACTCATGCTGAAGATGCCGATGATCACAACATTCCGCTGCTGCTGTGGTACGGCATCGAACCGCTGGTTCCAACCAATGCCGAACAGGCCATGCAGCTTGCTCTGCAAACGAACATTCCATTGCTGCGTCGCTATATCGCTCGTCGGGCCTCAGTCAGCAACGACACAATTGGTCCGGTTGTCGCCACACTGAATTCTGATACCAGCGTTGAAACCCAGAAAGAACTGCTGAACGAAATGCTGGCTTCGTTTGAAGGACGAGTCGCCATTCCGATGCCGACTGTCTGGCTGCCAACATACGAAAAACTTTCAAAAAGTGATAACGAAGAACTGCGAGACAAAGCAAATCAACTGGCCGTCATCTTCGGTGACCACCGCGTGTTTCCACAGATGAGAAATCTGCTTTCGGATAAGCAGCAGGACGTCAGGCGACGACGTCAGGCATTGGATGTGCTGGTTCGAGGACAGGACAGTGCTTCATCTGATGTGCTAGTATCAGATGCCGTAATCAATGATGCGGATCTGCAGGGGCCAGCCATTCGAGCTCTTAGTTCACTGGGCGGCGAATCTGTACCGAAGGCTTTGTTGGGCCGCTATTCTTCATTCCCGGCATCTGTTCGCAATGATGTGATCAGTACTCTGGTTTCACGTCCAGCCTGGACAACTGCACTGCTGGAATCGATCGGCAGCAAGTCGATTCCGAGTTCTGACTTACACGCCTACCATGTGCGTCAGATTCTGGCATTCAAAAACGATGCAATCAACAAACTGCTTAAGCAGCATTGGGGAGATATTCGCGAAACCAACAGCGATCGAAAACAGCAGGTTGCCGAGTGGAAGCAAATACTCACGGCTAAGTTTCTGGCGACAGCTCATACGGGCAACGGCCGTCGAGTATTCAGCAAGACGTGTCAGAACTGTCATCAATTATTCGGAACCGGCGGACAGATCGGTCCGGACATTACCGGATCGAATCGAGCTAACCTGGACTACATCCTTGAAAACGTGCTCGACCCAAGTGCCGTTGTCGGACGCAGCTATCAGATGACAGTGGTTGCTCTCGAAAGCGGACGGATCGTTAGCGGGCTGCTGAAACAGGAAACTGACAGCGCGATTACAATTCAAACGATTAACGACAGCGTCGTCGTTCCCAAAAGTGAAATCGAAGAACGCAGCCTGTCCGACGTTTCCATGATGCCTGAACGGCAACTGGACGCGTTAAGCAAAACTGATGTTCGCGATCTGCTGGCCTACCTGGCCAGCCCCGATCAGGTCACTCTATCCGGTCCGCCGCCCACTCTGGATGCCACGGGCAAGGTCGCCGGTGCCGTCGAAGGCGAAAATATGAAGATCGTCGAAAAAACGGATGGCACCAGTCGCAACCAGCCCATGGGAGGATTTTCAAAGGGTAAATGGAGCGGAAACGATCAGCTTTGGTGGAATGGAGGCAAGCCCGGCAGTCGCCTTGCCGTGGAACTAACGGTCGCAGAAAACGGCGTTTACACTTTGGAAACAGCGTTCACGATGGCTCCGGATTACGCGATCATCAAACTGTCGGTTGACGATCAGGTTATCGACGGCGGACTGGACCTGTACAATGCTCCGGATGTTATCTCGACCGGTGTGCTTTCTTACCCAGCGGTAAAGCTTGGTAAAGGCAATCATCGGTTTACCATGGAAGTCACTGGAGCAAACCCTAAGGCCGCCAAAGCGTACATGATCGGTCTGGACTTTGTCCGACTGCTGCCTTCCCCGGAATAGCCAATCGTTCAGAACAGGTTTCCGTATCTGTGGCTCAGAACTTTCTCTTTTTGATACGGGAAAACCGAAGCAAAAAAAACCTTGCCGAAGTGAAAGCTTCAGCAAGGGGCGACCAATGTCAGCTACAGCTAAATCTTAGCCAATGCTGTCTGTTGACCATTTGCCGTCCACACGACGCCAGATGCCGGATGGATTGCTGTCCTTCAGGCTGTTCGGGAGTCGCGACGGGCGAATATTGTCGTAACATTGCAACATCGCAAACCGTGCGGCCGACGCAGGCAGTCCAACGGCCGTGAAGCCAGGGTGGCACGTTGCAGGAAATGGTCCGCCATGGTTCATGGCAGGCGATACGGCGACTCCGGTTGGCATCTTGTCGTTCAGCAGACGTCCCACTTTGGTTCGCAAAGCTGACTCAATAATACTGTAAGCGTCGTCGTCCGTGCCGGTGGTGTCTGAATACACGCAGCCGGTTAGATTGCCTTCCAGAGATTCCGCGATGGCCGCCATCTGGTCCACACTGTCGGCGAACACAATCAATGAGCCGTTTCCGAATGCTTCTGTCTGGAAGACTTCGGGATCCGTCAGAAACTGACTTCCGCTAACCGTTAACAGCGTATTGTTAAAGCAAACTCCTTTGCCGCCTCCAGCCTTTCCGCCAGTGACCAGAGTGGCACCTGCCTTCTGAATCGTTTCGATCCCGGCAGAAAAACTCTGCTGAACTGCTGAACTCAACATCGTACCAACCGGGGCACTTACGAATCGGGCGGCTACAGTTTCGGCAAACTTGTGACCGGCTTCGGTGTTCGGAACAATCACCAAACCAGGGTTTGTGCAAAACTGCCCGGTGCCCATTAGGCAGCTGCCGGAAAAATCGTCTGCGATGGCATCCGCTCGTTCAGCCAACGCACCGTCGAGAATGAACACGGGGTTGATGCTGGACAGTTCCAGATACATTGGCTTACCGGCAGCATCCGCGGCGGCTTTGAGCTTCAGGCCAGTATGTCGAGCCCCCGTGTAGCCAGCCGCTCCGATTCGAGAGTCAGAAACCAGCTTGTACCCATCATCGTGGCTCGTGCGGTAAATCAGCTGCACAAGCCCGGCAGGCATGTTGGTTGACTTAATCGCCGCAACGGCAGCTTCTGCAAACAGTCGAGTCGTCCCAGGATGACAAGAATGACCCTTAGCGATCACCGGGTTGCCAGCAGCGATGGCCGCGGCAAAGTCTCCGCCCGCGATGCCGTTGAATGCGAATGGGAAATTGTTTGGGCCGAATACAACCACTGGGCCGATGGATCCCAGAATGGAACGAATACCGGCGGCAGTGTCAATCACTGGATTGCGCCAAGATTCCGTTCGAGCCGCCTCAGCCGCCTGTCGCAGCTGGTTTGTTGTGCGCGGCAACTCGCCATCTTTCAGACGCGGAGAAACAGGCAAGCCGGTTTCTTCGTTGGCGGCGGCAACCAGCGCGTCTGCTCGAGCTTCGATTTCCGTCGCATAAGCTTCCAGAAATTCAGCAAAACGACTGCCCGGCCATCCTCGCATTTCCTTTGCGGTGTCCGCAGCAACCTGCAGCACCTGATCTATTTCAGACCATGGGCTAACTGGATAATCGCCTGGAATCGTTTCTTCCGTGGCTGGATTCACCGCCTGAAACGTTTGAGTGGCGACTGAAGCAATCCATTGTCCATTGATCAGAATTGGATGAGGCATGTTGGAAAATGACCTTGAAATCTAACTATTGAAAGAAAACGGCACGTTCGCCTGAGCGTGCCGTTTGAATTTGAAGAAGTGATGAGCGGCATGAGTTCGGAAACAATTTGTGGACGACCGCGATAGCTGTCGACCGCTATCCCCATCGCATGTATCCATCACCGGCTCTGGCAGATTGTTAGAAAATGCCGAGTTCGTCGCGTGCGTCGTCTGTCATTCTTTCCGGAGACCATGGAGGCGACATCACAATATTAATCGCGGCGGTATCAATATCATGCAGGCGTTCCAGTGCCATTTTAGCCTGCTGAACAAGTTGTGGCCCTGCTGGACAGGACGGGCTGGTCAGCGTCATGTCAACTTTAACCTTCCGTTCGTCTTCTTCATCCTGTTCAACCGAATAAATCAGTCCCAAGTCGACGATGTTGACAAACAGTTCGGGGTCGATCACCTGCTTCAAGGCTTCGATAAAGTCCAATTCGGTGGACGGCGATTTTTCGCTGGCGACAGTTTCTTCTGTCGCTTCAACGTGTTTTTCGGAAGTCGGTTCTGCCACAGAAGCCGCCGTGATTTCTTCGGGAGTCTCTGACTTTGTTTCTTCGTTAGACATTATTTGTCTCCTGAGTATGAATGCCGAGCATAAGAAGGTGACGTGACGAATCAGTAACGAGTCGCGTTTGTCGGAGTTGTTTTGACGAGATCGAAACAGCCGCAAGCAGCAAAGCGAATGGTGCAGTAACCGGAATTCACAACTAAAACAGGCACAGTTTAAACTGGAAAAGAACAGACCTCGAAAGCGTTAGTTCGATTTCCCCGAACACCCTTCCTGTTGAAACTTCCAGCTCCGGAGCATCCATCTTCGTCTTTCCGGCGGCACCGAAACACTAGACCGGCTTCGCCCAAACCGCGCCGTCTTTAATTTCTGTAACAAACGTTCGAATTCCCTGAGTGGCAGGCATGCACAATGCGGCGCCTGTCTTCAGGTCGAACTTTGCACCATGACGAGGACACGTAATTGAACAATCGACAATCGGACCATCCGTCAGGGGCTGGCCATCGTGCGAGCACATGTCTTCGATGACGTAATATTCGTCGCTGATTCTAATTACGAGTGCAGGAATATCATCAACAAAAACGGAAGCTCGTCCGCCAGATTCCAGCTCGTCAGTACCAATCACACGTTCCATTTTAGATATTGCTTATAAAAATCTGTTTGTCTTAAAAATCTGCCTGTTGGCTTCGACGCCACCCGACCGGGGGTACTGAGCTTACAAGTCAAAACCTGCCCACAAGCCACCTGCGCGAGACGCGTCGCGTCCAGTGTGCGTTTCCAAGCGTCACGGTTTTCGCAGTATAAATCGGCAGGGACCAGTCATCAACAGTTTAGACACAACGCGTTCAGAATGTAGCCACCAGAGACGTAATCTGCTCGGAAAACCGTGGCTACTCAGATTGGAGATTTGCAGGAACACAAAATCTCATTCGCGCGGCATACTCAAAACACTCAACTTGCGGCGAAGGATAACGTTTTTCAGACTATCGAAAACGGGCCACGTATGTATGGCATTGTCCGAACAGGCCGAAACCGGAAAGTTTCTACGAATGTAAGTCCCGAAAAAGTAAAGCCCTGATCACCAGATCCAAGGCCCTGCTGTGTGTTAGATCACGTTTTTTCTTCTGAAGAATTCATCGAGACCTCAGTTTTCGATATCCAATTCACCACTCTTCAATTTCGCCATGTACTCGTCCAGGGCGCGAGCAACCTTTCCGGACAACAGTACGAGTCCAATTATGTTTGGAATGGCCATGCCAAAAATCATCAGGTCACCAAAGTCCATCACATTGGTTGCGGAAATCACTGAGCCTAGAAATGTGAAGACGACAAAAACCATGCGATAGGACATTGAAGAGTTATCACCAAACAGATACGCCCAGCATCGTTCGCCATAGTATGACCATGAAATCATAGTCGAAAACGCAAAGAGCATGACGCAGACGCATAGAACATACTTGAATCCTGAAATCTGCGAATCCATGGCCAGGGCAGTCAGCCCGGCTCCATTTTGATCCGCTATAAATCGTGCGTATTCCGGTCCGGATTCCGGCTGGTAAGCTCCGGTAACAATAATTACCAACGCAGTCATGGTGCAGATAACTACCGTGTCGATAAACGGTTCAAGCAATGCCACCAGACCTTCTCGAACCGGATGATCTGTCTTTGCGGCTGCATGGGCAATCGCTGCCGAACCAACGCCCGCTTCATTCGAAAACGCGGCGCGTTTGAACCCCATCACCAGAACTCCAATAAAGCCGCCAAACGCGGCTGACGGATTCATTGCTCCCGAAATAATCGAACCAAACGCCGCAGGAATCGCCGAGGCATTCATAACCAGAATCGCCAGAGCTGCCAGAACATAAATCCCGCACATCGCCGGAACGATCTTTTCTGCAACACCGGCAATGCGTCGAATACCTCCAATAATCACGATACCAACCAGCAACGCCATCACCAGACCGTACACCCAGCGATAATCGGCTTCGGCTCCCACAGGTGCGGCAAAAAAAGGAATTGCAGTGCCAACAACTGTCAGCGACTGATTTACCTGATACGAATTCCCACCGGCAAACGAGCCGCCAACACACAACACAGCAAACATGACGCCCAGCACCTTGCCGAGCGGACCGAGCCCCATTTCCTTCAGACCACGCGACAGATAGAACATCGCGCCACCCATGATGCGGCCGTCCGGGCGAACTTCGCGGTACATCTGCCCAAGCGTGCATTCCACAAATTTGGAAGTCATGCCGATAAAGCCGGCCAGCATCATCCATAAGGTTGCTCCGGGGCCACCCAAGGCAATTGCGGTGGCGACTCCTCCAATATTCCCAAGGCCAACCGTCGCCGAAAGTGCGGCTGTCAGTGCCTGAAAGTGAGTGACTTCGCCATCATCTGCCGGATCGTCGTACTTGCCAGCTGTCACCAAAATCGCATGCTTGAAGCCGCGAAAGTTAATGAATTTCATTCGCAATGTGAAAAACGTCGCTCCGGCCAGCAGCACAAGCACGGCGGCTGGAATACTTTTAGGATCAGAGCCATCTGCCGGAGCGGCTTCGAGTGGTATTGCGCGGAAAATAACTTCTCCAGCAACAATCGCGTTAATCTCACCAAACTTGTCATCGATCGGCTTCAGGGCGTCGTTCAGCCTGCGAACCAGCCCTTTATTTTCCTCCGCCGGTGCTGCTTCTGGGCGTGCAGACGCGGGGGCCGCGGCGAGGGTTTCTGAGGAATCCGTTTCCGAGACCGCCGGCGCTGCGGCAGATCCTTCCGTGTCCTGCGAATAAGCTTGACCGGTCAGACAGCACGCTGCCAGAAAGAACAGCAGGAAAGACAATCTGGAAGAACGAATCAATACAAAAAAAGACGTCATGACTTGGGCTCCAATTTTAGGCGAAATCATTTCACCAGCGTTCCAGACGCGATGCGGCAAGAATACTCAGTGAACGCTCACGACGGAACCATCCCACCGCAATTAAGATAATGAACAGTTGCGATCGATGGGGGAACGTTCGCCACCACAGCGTAATCGCATTCAATTTGTGACAGTCAAACAGTCAACCTGTGGATTTCCGGGCTCAACAACACCTGAATTGACTGCTCGCGATTTCTGTCCGCGGTTGCGTTCTCGAATTCCAAGCCGTGAATCCCAAATCACTCCCGCATATTGCTTGTGAATTCCGCAAAAAGAATCCGTGAATTCACGTTGATGCCGCGATATGCTCACGGGGCCCCTATTATGATCGACCGGGTCAGGGAGGCACGGTGGGACGTCGTCCACATCCACAAATCGTTCACATTTCATCCGTTTCGGAGAGGGCTATGTTCAAGAAATTTGCTTTAGTATTAATAATTGCGGCGGCCGCGTGTGGTGAAGCTTCTGCTCACGGCTTCCACAATCAGTCTTCTTACTATCACTACAATTACAGCTATCCGGGACCGGCTTACGGCCCGATTTATGCAGCTCCCGCGCCGGTTGTGTACTATCGAGTACCAATCTACATAGTGCCCGCCACGTATAGCGTTCCCGTGCAGCCAAATTGCGGCGCAGTACCGACAATCAGCTCAGTACGCTACCACTCAACGCCGCGTCGATCAGTGCTGCGAATTCGCAGTTGGTAGTCCTTGCAAACGCGGCTTGTTGCGGCATCGGCATCAAGCCGTTTTTTCTTGCGCGTCGCCCTGCCGCGAACGACCATTTCATGATCCATCGTAGTGGCCGTGCCCTTGCGGCCGCTTTGGCCTGATCGCCTGCGTTGAAGCTCCGTTAAACAATTTCGGCGTAAGTGCTGCGTCTTTTGAGAACCTTCAGCTTCTTCACGACCAACGCTTAAAACGTTCACGCTATTCTGTAAACTTCCAATTTGACCAGCCTTGGCTGGAATCGCGGGCCACACACAGAAAACGAGCGGATCATCAATGGCGGAAATCATTCAAGGCAGCATCTACGACTATCCTAAATACTACGACTTGCTGTTTGGGTCAGACTGGAAAGCTGAATACGATTTCCTACAGGCCTGCATGCCGCGCCACGTGAGTCGCCCCGTAAAACGAGTTTACGAACCAGCCTGTGGCACAGGACGATTGCTAATCAAGCTGGCTCAGGCTGGATACGAGGTCGCCGGTAATGACCTGAATCCCCAAGCCATTGACTTCTGCAACGACCGTCTGCAACGATTTGGCTTTCCCGCCAGCACCGTTGTGGAAGACATGTCAGACTTTAAGGTTAAGAAAAAGTTCGACGTCGCATTCAACCTGATCAACACCTTTCGCCATCTGCCCACTGAGAAAACAGCAGAAGCGCATCTGCACTGCATGGCGGCCGCTCTGAACAAGGGCGGCATTTATGTGCTGGGCATCCATCTGGAACCGACCAGAGGTAATCGCATGGAAGAAGAAAGCTGGTCTGCTCGTCGCGGCAACCTGGCGATCACATCTTACATGTGGTCAAAAGGCATTGATCGCAAAAAGCGACTGGAACTTCTAGGCATTACTCTAGACATCTATACGCCGACGAATCATCAACGCATTGTCGACCACATGGACTACCGCACGTATAAGCACGCTCAGTTTAAATCGCTGATGAAGAAGGTGCCGGAATTTGAAATCGCTGAAACGTACGACTTCAGCTACGACATCGAAAAGCCCCATCAGATCACAGAAACATCAGAAGACGTCGTGTTCATTCTCAGAAAGGTCTGATGTTCTGGCTGCAAATTTGGATTCACTGAAACGCTGCTTCGTTTTGTAGCCAATTTCCGAAGCAGATGGGATTCTCACGAATACCGCTACGAAACGATCCAACAACGGCTTGGTACGCGACGAAAAAAACAGATTTCGCGGTCACACAACCGCGTTCGAGTGCGTGTAAGTTTCACGTCCAAGAAACTTCGCCGTCAGATCGCACAACTTCACACTCGGACAAAGTAACGATTGCGATACATCCAGAAAGCAATCAGCCAGAACACGAAAAACGTCGCCGTCGGGGCCACCATGGCGCCGATACCGTCCGGTGACAGCGCATCGGGGCCAAACAGTGATTTAAGAACGCCTCCGAAATGAGTCGACACGACATTTTCTGTTACCCACGGGCGCAGCATCTGTGCCAGCATGTACATCACAATCGAATTCATGCCCACGACTATCAGTGGAAACGCAAGTTTCCCAAACGGCAGCACGTCGAACAGCAGATAGAACGCCGCCAGCAGCAACACCACATAACCTCCGCTAAACAGCACCCAGCCTGGTGTCCAAATGCGTTTAATAATCGGACACACAGTGTGATGAGCCGCAACTCCGGTCAGCAGACACACAATTCCGATGGCAACAAGACTCAAAAGTTTGTTGCGTGCCGATTGCGAACCCAGCAGCAGTTGCCCGCATAGGATTCCCAGCAGAATTGTGGCAATAGACGGAATGAAGTTGAGTGTCAGATAGCCGCCTCTGTTGTGAGTATACGGCTCCGGACACGAAAACCACCACTGGCGAATCAACGAAGGTTGAGCGACTTCTGGCAACGGTTTTTCAGCCGACGCTGCATCAACGGATGCTGATGCATTCGTCAAGTCAACGTCGCCCGCTCCGTCTTCCGTTCGCACGCTGTCGCTGGCACGATCAACCTTTTCGTCAACGGCATCTGCTGGTACTGGACTTCGAAGTTTGTTCAGAAGCCAGACATCAAAGATGTGGGCTACGTTCGCATTCTTCGACCACGCGGAAAAACGTCCCGGCAGCACCTCACCATTCTCAAACGATGCGTCCACGCTTTTGTAGTCGTAGTTTTCCGGAGGACGGTTCATCACAAACAATCCCCAGTAACCGACAAGGATTGCACAGAAGACGGCCCACTGAACCTGGCGAGATTTACCCAGGCACAGGTAGGCAAAGAAATAGCCCAGTCCAATCTGAGCCAGCACGTTCGTAAATATCCAGTTTGTCTGACCTTTGTTTAACGAATACAGGAACACGCCCATCAACACCAACACTGTGGCTCGGACGGTCGCGTGAATATGTCGCTTCCAGCCGGAACTCCCCATGGCTTCTCGACGTTGATACGAAAACGGCATTGCCACGCCCACCATGAACATGAACGCCGGTTGAATCAGATCCCAGAACGAAACGCCAGCCCATCCAGTGATACTTTCCCATGCCGGATGATCGAAATGAAACTTCAACGATTGAAACCGATCGTAACTCCATGTCTTCCAGACGTCGCTGTCTTTATCGATCCGCGCAAACTGAGCGATCCCGAATCCGCCGGCCGCCAACATTGACATAATGAAGCCTCGATAGGCATCCAGCGATACCAGGCGCTGAGGAGGCGTGACGGTTGGCCTAAGAGGTGTCGCTTCGACACCGGACGGCGTAGGAGTCGATGGCGCGGGGCGTTGCTGAAGACGGTAGATACCTGACATAGATTTCTTCTTTCGTTTGCTTCCGACAAGTCATGTAAGCAACAGAATCGCACTCAACGGTCACCTGATGGTAGCCGTATCGCAAACCCACAAACGCTATCGTAACACACCCCCGTACCGTTTACACCGATCGTCTGGAACACGCTCCAGCAACACGTCAATGGCCCGCGAAAACACGGGCGTGAGTTTCAATCAAACGTATACGTTATCAGCGTTTAATCAGGCCGCAAATTACATTGTAAGACCGATGCGATGATTGCTGAGTCGTTCGAACCCATCCTGTGTAATCAGATAGTTATGTTCGAACCGCATCCCGCCCACTCCCGCGATGTAAAGTCCCGGTTCGATCGTGACAACGTCTCCGTCCAGCAAAGTATCGGTGCTTTCGGGAACCAGAATTGGCGGCTCGGGATGTTCCATCCCCAGCCCATGTCCGCAATGATGTGCCAGCGCAGGATAACTTCGCTCCAGAAACACCGACGAAGCAGCTTCGTAAATTTCTTTCCCCAATGCCCCGGATTTTAGTTTCAGTTCTGCCGCCAACATAGCATCGCGACATGCTTCAAACTGACGCACCTGATCAGCGTTCGGATCGCCAACGGCAATGGTATTTGTAAAGTCACTGCGGTAACCGTGAATCACAACACTGAAGTCGGCGATAAACAGATCTCCGTTATTAAGTTGATAACCAGTCGGAAGCCCGCCCGCTTTGAAGACACTGGCATTGCTCGCTCGAAAATCGCCATAAACGACGCACGCCATACCGGCGGCTGTCTGAGCCGCGTTTTGAATCGCCAGATACACATCCAGTTCTGTAACGCCCGGCCGAATCGCATCAAACGCTGCAAGGTGTCCTGCTTCGCAAGCCAGCATGCAACGTTTCATCAAATCGATTTCGTCGGAAAGCTTTTGCCGCCGTAGCGCACGCACGGTGCTTCCAATTGTCGAACGCTCTCCCGTCAGCAAATCGTCCAGTTGCCATTCACAATATTCAGCAACCGTAGCCGCCACCATTTCGGTCACACCTTCGGGTTCCAGAATTCCTTTGGAAGTCGACCATGTGCTACGACATTCTGCCAGGGCGTGTACCAGTGCATCATCACGATTTGTGACCGAACGCTTGTGCGTGTACCACGGAATGATGATCTCCGTGTCGACGTGGGGATCACCGGAAGCTGATCGACGAGTAAAATTGTCGGCCAGAAGGGTGGCTTTGCCACTTCGTTCCAGCAACAGCAGGGCACGCTGATCTGCTGAAAAACTGATTGGGTTGATTCGGAAGTTACAGAAATACTGAATGTGCCGAGCATCACCGATCAGAACCCAGTCAAACTCAACAGGAATTCTTGCCCACAGATTTTTCCGTCGCTGCAGGCAGCCTTCTTTGGTCAACATGATTTACTCGTATTCTGATTTTGAAATTCGTCATCTGCGGCCCAACGTTGCCGTATCCCCGGCATTTTGCGAAAACCGCGGTCAGTATCAACACAGTCCGAAGAGACAGTTACTTTTGCCCAACAATGGACTTTGCTGCCATTCGCCGCCGCTTGATTTGACATTTCTTATGCAGGGAAGCTCCAGACGCGGCTGGCTCAATAAACGCCGACTGCGAGTTAACGCCTTTTTGGTATTTCGCCGCATTTCGCCACCAAACAGCCGTGGGGGCCGAATTTTCTGCCTGACCGGTCAATTTTTCCTCATTTAGGATGTCTGGGTAATGTTATCCGATAGCATCGACCAGTTTGGATGATTAGCTTGGGAAATGAATTTGCGGCACGTTCACTAGAAACTTCGTCGCGGCAGCATCGTCGGAGGATCCGAATCAGTTTCTTGCGACAAACCGCCGATGGTTCCAATACGGTTTGTGTTGCAAACCCTGCAATCATTCACGATTACTCGGGTGTTTCCTTTTTTGAAATGCGAGCATCCGGAGGAAAACGATGAGCACCCTCGGTAAAGTCTGTTTAGTTTTAACACTACTTCTGCTGCTATTGGCAGTTCTTCCCATCCCCGGCGTTTGGGGAGGCTGGACACCAAAGCTGTTAGTGATGCATAACGCTTGGTCGGAATCGTTTCGCGATGGCAAACAGAAAGCCATCGATGCGGAATTATCCAACAATCAGGCGCGCATCGAACTTGCCAAAGCGACGGCTGACATCGAAAGCTTGGTGGTTGGTTGGGACCGATATTGGATTATTCCAGCTCGCGGTCCGGAAAATCCCACCGATGCTCCGACCATTTCGAAGAACAACGGACGACTTCAACTAACAAATTTGGGTACACAGCAGGGCCTGACAACACGTCAGGTGACTGATGACAATGGTGCTCAGCAACTAATGTCTCCTGTGATCCACGCGTTCTACGGTGGAGCCGAAGGATTCAATTACGCTGGCGAATTTATTGCCTCAGACATTACTCAAACAACGGCCACCCTTCAGCCCGCTCATCCAGTCAGCCCCGCGGATGAAAACGCCTGGCCGGTGAATGGCACGTGGCGATTACGAGCATTGATTCCGCCATCCAGCCGTCTGAGCATCGACGAATTGTTTGCCCACGACCGAAGAACAAGCGAACTGTCCGTTCAGACTGTAACAAACATTGGGCGACAACAGCAGTTGTTGCAGGCAGCTCAGGAAGCCTACGCAGTTCGCCGAGGTGAACTGCTTGGCAATCCAGCGCGTGAAGTTGTTCCGACTCGCCCAGAGGTTACTGAAGGTTTGTTGAGCGTAATCGAACAGGTCGAAGAAGAACGTAATCAGCGACTGCTCGATCTGGACGGTCTGCGAAGATCAATTCAGACGACGCTGGCTCAGCAAATTGAATCAATTGAAACGCTGAACCAGAAAATGAAGCTGTTGCCCGGCGCCGATTCTCTGAGCTTTTCGAACGCTAACGAAACGGCCGCTGCACAGTAGATTTGTCCCCGGCATGAATGACGAATCGCCCGAAATCCGTTTCGGGCGATTGGGACAAAACATAAATGCGTTCACGTCTCCGGGTGATCACTGCCCCAAAACCCGTATGCCTGCAGACTACAGTCTGCCACTACACCCGCATCATCCCAACGGGCGTCGTCGGGAACAACGCGGCAGCTTTTCTTCGGTGAACCGCTATCACTGATGCGGTGGACAACGCGGGTGTTCAGTACATAATCGCGGAATTCAACTGAGACAGGGAACGTTTATTTAGCAATTCCCCAGCACGCTGCATGTGATCAATCTGTCGGTACGACAATTCAGTGATTTGCAAGCGGCGACCTGGATTTGATGGCCTCAAAGCGAGATCAAATTTCATGTCTGTTGCGCCATTGTCAAAATGAGTGCGGCTGCGCGGTTTCCCTTCGCATCGGCATATCCTGCTGATCTGCGTTTATTATCCAGTTCCGATGCGGTCGATTGGATTCAGACACACTTCGATTCTGCAAGAATATGTTTCGCTGAGTTCCAACGCCCGGCGAGTTCTACCTTTCACACAATTTGTTACTTCAGTAGGTAGTATTCCGGATGGGGATTTACAACCGAAATTTCATGGGCCCCAATGCCAACCAGCCAGCTCAACGTCCAATTGAACCGTTGTCGATTGTTGTGAAATTGATTCTGGTGACAGTTGGAGTATTCCTGCTGCAGATTTTAACGCAGCGGCAGGGCAGTGCAGAAGATTCGCTGGCCTTTGAATGGCTGGCCGCAGAACGAGACCTCGTGCTGAAGTACGGTCAGGTCTGGCGTTTGTTGACATATGCGTTCTGCCACAGCGAAACGCACTTCGTGCACATCGTTTGCAATATGGTGGGTCTGTTTTTTCTGGGACGCATGGTCGCCAGAACTCTTGGCGAACGTGAATTTTTATGGGTCTATCTAACGGCCGCTGTGTTTGCCGGAGTCGTTCAGGTTTGTTCGATGGCGATGATTCGTTCTGAGGGACAGGACTGGACACTGGGCGCGTCGGGTGCGGTTAGTGCACTTTTTGTTCTGTTCGCGATGTACTATCCCCGGATGAAGCTCTACCTATTCGGCTTGGTTCCGGTAGAAGCTCGTGTATTGCTGGCATTGGTCGTTGCGTATGACACGCTCGGCTTTCTCGGGCTTGTGCCAAGTGTATTTGTGCCAAGCGGCGCCAGCGTTGGCCATGCCGCACACCTTGGCGGCATGATCTTCGGCTTTCTGTACTTCCGCTGGGATATGCACCTGACTCGCTGGTGGGACGGATTCGCTGGTCGAGCCAAAAAGATCGATCTACCTCGCACCAATCTGCGGGTCTATAATCCCGGTGTGCAGCCGGAAATTGATAACTCGATCAGGATCGACGACATCCTCAAGAAAATCAGTCGAGAAGGCGAAAGCAGCCTGACCAATCGTGAACGGCGAATGCTGGTACAAGCCAGCGAACACCTGAAGAATTCGCGCTAGAGCAAATTGCAGAAACCCATGCTCGTTTCCGGCGACTCAGTTTTTAACACAGGCGAGGCCCGTGGTACGCGCTAGGCGTTTGTGATGAACTTACAGCGATTGAGCGAGCCACTCTTCGCTCATCGCGCGGGTAAATCAGGCAGCTTCAAAACTGCGGCGACAAAAGGCTGGAGCTCGATCTTTCATGAATGATCGATTTAACTCTGGGCAGGTGAGCTGGGATCAATGCCACTTTGGAGAAAACGCGTTGCTCGCATGACCAGATTTTTAGACTGTCTTACGAGATGGCTTAGCTAAGCTCGCGTAGAGTTTCGGCTGCTGAAACTACAGGACAACGCCGAAAGGCCTGACGACTTTCACTACGCGTGCGTGGCCGCACCTTTTCGTAACCTGCTCTCTCACTCAGTCGTCGAGCTGATTCTTCCGACGAACTTGTACGGTGCAAACCCCCGTCTTAGCTTCTATTTGGACATTCAACGGTAAAGGTCGCGATAAACACGATCGTGCTATCACGACGCATTGACGCCATAATAGGTAGCTTCGCAGATCTCCTGCGTGAACCGAGTATCGATTATGCTTGTTCAAAGATGGCCAGGTTGGCAGTTTTGTTATCCGACGATTCAAAGCTTGCCGGTCGAGGTTTGTCCACTTCGCCCTGACAGTTCTGCAGCTTCCCGTCAACAATTCTGACAAGTCCAAGATGCGACTTGCCTAGGTCATCACCCTCGGAAACATGCTGATCCAGATGAGCTGGGTTTTGAGTGGCGTCGACTTTGATCGTGCCCTGCTCGACAGTGCTGTCACCAACAGTAACCACGTACTTATCGCCAATGATCTCAAAGCTGATGTTCGCAGCAGTCATGTCTTCGGGCTCTGCAAAGTTTCCATTCTTTCCGAGTGAAATCATTCGCCATTTGCCCTGAAGCATCTCAGCCGTCAGTGCGTTTTTTCCTGCAGCAGCTTTCGGTTTAGCAGCTGGCTTTGCCTTCAGTACTTCGCTGACGTCTTCTTCCGCGTCTGCACTTTTTTCGTCGTCGCTAGGCGCCTTTGTGATTTTGTAGGCCTTTAACGGGCCAAACTTGTTTGAGCATTTCGGGCATTTGGCCTTAGGAAGCCCCTTGCCTGCTGCTCCGCCAATTTTTTTGCGAGCCCGCGCTTCTTCGGTGATTGACGAACCGCAGGTTCCACAGATAAAGCCGCTGACCTCTAGTTCAAACGCAGGGTCGTTCTGGTAGTACTCAAGTCCCTTCAGCGATTCAATCTTGACTTCACTTAAGAAGCACTTGAGTGAATCCAATGTTTCCGTTGCGGGAACGCCATTGTTTTCAGCGCCGACCGTCAGGCTGAAACGATTGTCCAGCTGAGCTGAGACTTCACGATATGTACTAAGCGGAAACGACAGATACGCCTGTTTTCCTTCTGGAAGTTCTAACGGCAGATACACCGCGATCTGCCCTTCACCGAAAACAGAAACCCCGGCGAACATGCTTTCATGTGCATTTGCCACCGGCTGCACAAGCCGAATCTTATTTACCTGATCTGTTGCTATGGAATGCAGTTCTCCATAAGGCAGATTGGTGATTGCACCCGTTTTCTGCACATGTTCACGGACGGCCGCCTTCTGACCTTCGACGTGCGGAGGGCCATCCGCCGCTTTGCCAAACAGACCTTTCTTCGGCGCGGTGTACTTTACAAGAAAGACGCCGGATGCGTGGAAACAGACATCCACTGGCTCAAACGCTTTTTGCAGACTGCCAGGCTTCAGAGAAATCTGAGTGGGAGTCACAACATGCATGTGCAGATCATTGATCCACGTCACGTCAACCTGCGACACCGCCTCAACCTTTTCGGCCTTTTCTTTCTTCTTCATCATGGGCACGATCAATGGCTTTTTGCACTGAGTACAGCGAACCATGCGACCGCCCTGATCTTCTCGCACACGCACCCAGGCGCCGCAACTGCACGGCAGCAATATTCGTCGTTTGCGAGCTTCTTTGATCTTATCGCGTTTGCGACGTTTGGTTTCTTTCTGATCCTGCATTGCGATGCCAACAAGGTCGTCGACATTGAATTCTTCGAGTGCTTTCTTTGGCTCAGTGGCAGCAGATTTGTCGCTGGCGGCCTTTGACTTTTCGCCATCAGATTCAGCGGTGTTGCCCGCCTTGCTGCTGTCTTCCACTTTCCCGTTAACTGGTGTTGTTGCAGCAGCAGCAACCTTCGCCGACACAACAGGAATTTCCGCGGCAGGTGTTTTTGAAGTAACCGGCTGTCCAGCACGAGCTTCCCGCTGCGCTACCGTCTGCCCGGAATGCGTGGCCGGAGCCATTCCGGAAGTGCCGGTGTTTAGCTCGAAACCGTCTTCTTCGCCGGCTCGAAGGCTAAACTCGCTCTCGTCGGCATCGAAAACCTTTGCGCGATAACCTTCGCGAGCGCGTTCTTCTGCGTTCAGATATTCAGTCCGTTCCTCTTTCGGAATATCGCTGAAAATAATCTGTTGCGGCATCGACTGCATTTCCTTAAACCGCGCTTCAACGTCTTTGCGCATGAAAGTGTTGCAGTTAAAGCAGCGCACCAAGCCAGATCGCACCTGTTCTCCGCAATTGCGGCAGGTGTCGTACATCTGCTGGTTTTTCATCTCCCGATTTTCGCGGTTGACGGTACTAACTTTTGCTCGATTGGCATCGAATACGTAACCGCATTCCGGACATTCAGCAGTGTCGGAAAGAATGAGGGACGTACATCCGGGGCAGCTTTGGAACGTTGTGGCCATGTTTAAAAACGCGCTCCGTCGGCAAATCAACCCAAGGGCCGACCAGGCCCGGAGCGTTGAGAAAGTAAAAACGGTCAATTAATTTAGTATTAGGCTTCTCACTAACAATTTTCGCCACAAAACCGTCGCGATGCAAACTCTCTATCTCTGCTTCTTGACGTGAACACCGAACACTCTGCAACTTGGTGGCATAATCAACATTTGCGTGAAATTGCCGTCAAAAAATAAGGTTTTTTCGGGATCAATTAACCGGATCCTGCACATTATCGCAAAAAGCAGCATTTTGCCGACGTCCGCCCGCGGCTACTAATCCATGCCCATAGGGTAAGAAATGTTTCGCGGCAATGCCTGTGGTTTTCTGTCGAACACAAACGTTTTAGGGATTTTTGCCACGCCAGGCTCAATTAAAAAACTACGGACGACTGCGAATTCTACTGACATGCCGCTGGAGTTCCCCCTCAATTTCCTGCAATGTGCCATTTGTCGCTTCGGCGAAATTCTTCAATCGTATTGCCGTTGAAACCGGCTGAAGCGGCTTCTGGCGACTGATCTCAAGCAGCAGCTGATCCAGGGCTTCTCTGTTATCGTTGACTAAAAAGTGCGTCAGAGCCCATCCCTTTCCGTACGCATTCGCTAGTTGTTGTGACGACAAAAAAGCAGCGTCTGAACCAACCAGGTCGGATAACGGCAATTCCGGCCCGGAATTGCCCTTGAGAATCGCCTTTAGCCTTGGCAGATGCACGCGACTCGGTTCGCCTGGCCGACTCCAGACGGTCGAACTGCGGCCCGAAGCTCCTTCAAAATACACGGCCAGGCCTTCTGATAGCCACATCGGATTGTCGGCATAACGCACCATCAGTCCCGTGTTGAATGCCAATTGATGCACGGCCTCATGCACAATCGTCTCTACCTGTCGCGAGTTCTTTTTAAGCGCGCGAATCAATTCCGAATTCGTCCGAAACGACCGGTCGCCAGACAGACCGGAAATCAGCATCTGGTTGTCGCGAATTGAATAATAGCCGGGCACTTCAGAAAAATCGGTTTCCGGATGCTGCAGCTTTGCAAACGCCTGAAATCTTGACGCGTCTCTGAAAATCATTACCGGAAGCCTGAACGTCGGGGTATGCAGATTTAGCTTCGATTTATCAAAAAACTTAACGTATTCCTCAAGCACCTTCTCCAGCAGCCGACCGCAATAAGCGGTGTAGATGTCTGATGCAGCCGAACACAGCGTGAAGTGCGGAGTCTGCTGAATGGCAAAGTTAGCGCCGGCTCGCTGCAGCATTTCTGCAGCGAGTTCATCGTCTGTTAAATGAATAAACGGTTGATCGGAATCTACGCGATCATTGAAGTCAGCAGGCTTCAATATGTGAATTCGTCCGGCCGCGTCTTCCAGCAGAATTCCTCCATCCTGCGCTTCCACAACAAGCGTTCCCTGAAGCTGCCGGCCGGCGCCTTCGCCATTTGTCAAAACCACGGTCGCCAATTTCGGCGATGTGCTTGGCTCATCCGCCGCAGAATCTCCAACCGCCACAGTCAGACACAGAAAAACCACTGCGAATGCAGTCCGCAGCAATTTTATCAGGCTTTGGAATTGGCCATTCATAACGATCGCAATCTTTCACGTCAGGCACCTGGTTGCGATTGTCCCATGTCCGATTGTTAATAAAAACCGGCCGATGCTCACAAGACATTAACGCATGATTTGCTCATGATAGTGACTCAGCGAAGGTTTGGTAACATTTGCTGAGGATTCATAACTTCGGGCACTTGAAGAATCGTTGACACTATGAAGGCAATTCAGCTGACGGAACCAAAACGGTTCGAATACATCGACATCAAGGACCCCGGTCAGCCTGCCGCCCGCCAGGCACTGGTGCGAACTCACCGCATGGGAATTTGTGGAACAGATATCAGCGGGTATCTCGGAAAAATGCCGTTCTTCAGCTATCCCCGAATTCCGGGCCATGAACTGGGTGTCGAAGTAATTGCCGTCGGCGAAGGCGTTACGAATGTCAAGGTCGGTGACCGTTGCAGCGTTGAGCCATACATGAATTGCGGCACCTGTTTTCCATGCCGCAAGGGCAGCGAAAACTGTTGCGAGAAACTAAACGTGATCGGAGTGATGGTCGATGGCGGCCTGTGCGAACGCTTCATGATCCGCGCAGAAAAACTGCATCCGTCGTCAAGACTTTCCATGGAACAATTGGCTCTGGTGGAAACACTGGCCATTGGCTGCCATGCGAATGATCGAGGCAATCCGCAACCCGGCGAACACGCGCTAATTATTGGAGCCGGACCGATCGGCCTGGCAACTCTTGAGTTTGCTCGCCTAACCGAAACAGCCGTAACCGTGATGGATATGAATCCCGAACGACTGGATTTCTGTCGCACCAATTACGGCATTGAAAATACAATTCAGTTCAAAGGCGATGGCAGCGAACTGGAACAGGCACTGGCTATCACCGGCGGCGATAAGTATGCCGTCGTGACGGACGCAACCGGCAGCAACAAATCGATGTCGACGGCCTTCAGCTATGTTGCTCATACCGGAACGCTGGTTTACGTGGGGATCACAACTCAGGATATCACCTTTCTGCATCCTACGTTGCACAAGCCGGAAATCACTTTGAAGGCGTCTCGCAATGCGCTGCCGGCAGACTTTGGTCGCATTATCGCCTTGATCGAAGACGGCACAATCAACACAGATCCGTGGGTAACTCACCGAACCAGTTTCGACAGCGTCGTCGCCGATTTTGAAGCTCTGACAAAGCCGGAAACCGGCGTGATCAAGGCTGTAATTGAAGTCGCCAACTAAGACTCAGCAATACGTGGATCAAGTTCTATACCGGCAGCCATGGTTAGTCGGACTTTCGGGACGGCGGTTTTGGTTCGTCGGCCTTTCGGGATGCCAGCGTCACATGCGTTGATTGTCCACTTTTTGAAACTCAGTTCCGGCAATGCCTGAACGACAACACAGACTGTTTTCAAAATGACATGTCAAACTCTCGGACTCGCTCCTTCCTTTGGTTTCGGCGACCGCATCGGCCTGGCAACCCCAGGCCACGTGGAATCGATGAATCGAGCTGGCAGCGGCATTGAACCGATCTACCCACAACAGTCCATTCGCGAAATGACGCGAACTAAACGGACGGCTCAGCAGGTGATAGACGACGCTCTTAACGGAGCAAAAGCCGCTGGCTGGACGGGAAAAATCGGAGCTGACGCAGACCACCTGAAGACTCCGACTGATGTTGATGTCACTGCCGCTGTAGGATTCACATTCTTCACCATCGACCCATCTGACGACGTCGATCAAGCCGCCGATGATTACTCAGAAGCTGTAGTGCGTGACAAATTCACTGGCGTGAAAAATGTTGCTGGCTGGTACGACGGCTACGTTGGCAAAAGCATCGGTCTTGCTACCGGCACAAAGATAGAACTGACGGAAGAAGCCTGTATGCGAGCCGCCGTGAAGTACGGCAAAGCGATTGCTCGAGCACTCAGCATGGGCGACTACATCAAGAAGGTCCACGAAGACGCTGGCAAAGATTACGAAATTGAATTGTCGGTCGACGAAACCGATCAACCGACAACTCTGGCCGAACACTACATCATCGCGGACCAGTGCCTGCAAGGCGGCATGAAGCTGGTTAGTCTGGCACCACGTTTTATCGGTGACCTTGAAAAGGGTGTCGACTACAAGGGCGACCTTCAGGCTTTGGAAGTATCGCTGGGGGAACATTCGGCAATCGCTGCACTTCTGGGCGGCTATAAGATGAGCCTGCATTCAGGTTCCGACAAATTATCTATGTATGCCTTGCTTTCAAAACAGACAAAGGGTCAGTTCCATGTAAAAACGGCTGGCACCAGTTACCTGGAAGCTCTGCGAGTTGTCGCTCGTCACGATGAAGCATTGTTTCGTCAAGTCATCGACTTCGGGCGTTCTCGTTATAACGTTGACAAAGCCACTTATCACGTGTCCGCAACGCTAAGTTCAGCTCCAGCGCCAAATGTTGTCAACAATGTGAAAGAACTGGAACGCGAATACCTGGAACTGTGGTCCGAAGTGCCGGAAGGCAAAGGCTTCACAAAACCAGGCCGACAGATACTACATTGCACGTTTGGTTCAACTCTGACGGACCCTAAACTGGGGCCAGCCGTTCGTTCCGTTCTGGAAACTCATCCAGACACTTACACCGAAGTGTTGGCGGATCACTTCGAACGCCACCTGAAAGCTCTGCAGGCAGGCATGTAGCAGAACCTCCGTCTGCTTCGACCAAACCACGCCCCCGTCCGGAGAATCGTTTGCACAAGCGGCAAACGAGTTTCGCACGGGGCCATTGTTAATTCGGTCGAACTTCGAGATTCCTGAGTGAACGTTGACATATGCGAATCATTCCGTCCATCAACCGATCACATCGTGAATAACATTAGCTTCCTGAACTCCAGTCAGCTTATGGTCCAGTCCGCCATGAAAATACGTCAGCTTGCGATGATTAAGCGCCATCAGGTGCAGAATCGTCGCGTGCAGATCTCGAATATGATGGCGATCAATGGCAGCTTCCGCTCCAAGTTTATCCAGTTCTCCGTGTGAATGGCCAGCTTTGATTCCGCCGCCTGCCATCCAATACAGAAAACCTTTCGGATTGTGATCTCGGCCGTCGTTGTTCGGAGACACCGGCTGTCGGCCGAATTCTCCGCCCCAGACCACCAGAGTTTTATCCAGCAGACCTCGCTGTTCCAAATCCGCCAGCAGACCGGCAATCGGCCTGACGATTGCCGCTGCGTGGATGTCCAGGTTTTCTTTGGCGCCATGATGAGCGTCCCCGTTCTGCTGCTGCTGACCGCCACCGGAATAGATCTGAATAAAACGTGAACCGCGTTCCACCAGGCGGCGAGCAATCAGGCATTGGCGTCAGAAATGTGATGGCCCCCGCGAAAGTTTGTGGTCACCTTTCGGGTCAGATATACCGTAAGAATCCAGTGTCTGACGCGTTTCGCTGCCAACATCCATGACTTCCGGAGCCGTCATCTGCAATTGAAAGGCGAGTTCGTAACGAGCGATACGAGCTTCCAGTCCAGACGCTTCGGGACGCAACTGCATGTGCTGTTGATTTAGTTTTCGCAATGTGTCGATGTGCCGTCGCTGCATGCTGCGGTCCATGCCGTTGGTCGGCGACAGATCAATAATTGGCGCGCCTTTGCTGCGCAGCTGAGTTCCCTGATAGGCTGCTGGCATACAGCCACTGCCCCAGTTCGGCCGCCCACTGACCGGTCCGCCTCGAGGATCAAGCATCACAACATAGGACGGAATATTTTCATTCTCCGTTCCCAGCCCGTAACTCATCCAGCTACCAAGCGTTGGAGAACCCTAAATAAACCGACCGCTGTTCATTTGCAGCAACGCTGATCCGTGAGCAAAACTATCGGAATACAGACTCTTCACCAGCCACAACTTATCCATGTGCTTCGCAAGGTGTGGAAACTTATCAGAACACCATAATCCTGCTTCGCCGCGAGGTCGCAGTCGATAATGGGGCGCCAGCAGCTTTTGCTTCTGAATACTGCGTCGACGTGATAGTTTCTGCGGATTTTCCGTCGGACCATCTTTCATCAGTCTGTTCGCAGCGGCCTTCGCCCGTTTTGCAATGAAGCGGCTATTGAGCAACGTCAGGACCTGAGGCGCAACGGTTGTTGATATCCGTGCGGCAACCGGCTGATCGGTTGTGGCGACATCAAACACTTCCAACAGCGGATCCATAATGCCTCGTTTTGCAAACCCATACACGCTGCGACGATTTCTTTGCTGTTCGTCAGAATCATCCCGGCCGAGACTGTCCGGCCAACACTTCCTGAGGCACCAACGAAAAGAAACCGCGACCACCTCGTTCTGAATTCAGCGTTCCGGCAGCGGACAATACCGTGTCGCGAATCGCTTCAGCATCCAGTCGCCGAGCATTCTGTCGCCAAAGCAAACGATTGCCTGGATCAATCTGGCGAGCAAGCGGGTTATCATTCACTGAGGACTGTTGCCAGATCTGCGACGTAAGAATCAATCGATGAATCGGTTTCAATCGCCATTCGTTTGCGATCAGTTCTGAAGCCAGAAAACCCAGCAGTTTCGGATGCGATGGCAGGCTGCCCGTTTTCCCAAAGTCGCTGGGCGTATCGACCAGACCGGTCCCGAAATGATGGTGCCACAACCGATTCACGATCACTCGAACAGTCAGCGGATTACTCGGGCTGGTGATCCACTTCGCAAGTGCCGTACGACGGCCCGTTGATTGAAGTTCCTCGGCCAGTTCCGAAGCCGGAGTATCAGCATCAGCGATGGATGCAAAGAAAACTCGAGGAAACCCGGGTGACACTTCGGCGGCCGGACTGCCACTGTCGCCTCGAACCAGCACGTTTGTTGCGGGAGCCGTTGTTCCGTGTTCTACAACGGCCAACGTGCGACCACTTCGTGACGGTAGGTCTCGCAGAATCGACTAGTTTGTGTCGTTCGAATTTTCGTAGTATTTCACGTTCCGAAAAAAGCCAGCATGCGATAGTAATCTTCGTGCGGCAGAGAATCGAACTAGTACGAATGACAGCGGGTACACCCAATGGAAAGGCCAAGAAAGGCAGTCCCGGTTGTGCTTAAGATATCGTCCAGGCCATCAAATTCGGCCTGACGCTTATCATCCGGTTCGTCGTCCCCTACGCCCAGTCGAAAGAAGCCGTTCGCGTTCAGAATATCATCGGTGATGGGGTTCACTTCGTCGCCGGCAAGCTGTTCCTGCACAAACTGATCGTACGGCTTGTCCTGGTTGAATGGTCGCATAATATAGTCACGGTAACGCTAGGCCTGAGGCTTTTCGTCGTCGCGTTCGTAGCCGTTAGTCTGAGTAAATCGAACAACGTCCAGCCAGTGCCTTGCCCAGCGTTCTCTAAATTCCGGACGAATTAGCAGGTCATCAACCACTGCATCAAACGCGACTTCGTTGTTGGATTTAACAAACGTGCGAACAGCGTCATAGGTCGGAGGCAGGCCAATCAGATCAAAGTGGACTCGACGAATCAATTGCTGCCGTTTTGCGGGCGGTGATGGCTTCAGCCCCTTTGAAGCCAGCGGCGACTGCATCACCGCGTCGATCGGATTTATCCCTGATTCGGACGCTATATTCGGCCGGACAATCGAACGAAACGCCCACCACTGGCGATCTTCTTCTGTCACCGTTTCCGATTCGCGTTTTTGCGCAGCGGTTGCCGTTTGGTTTGGCCACGTCGCCCCGCCTTCACCCAGCATTCCAGAATCTTGATTTCACGTTCAGAAAGGCGGCATTTCCAATGATTCATAACAAACGGCCTGCAACAACAGGCTGCCACTCACATCGCCAGTCACCATCACTGTTCCGCTGTCGCCGCCGTTTACAATGTGCTGCAAAGAATCCAGACGCAGCATCCCGCTTTGTTTGGTGCCGGAATGACATTTTCAACACTTGTCTGCCAGCAGCGGACGAACGCTGGATTCAAAGAATGCGGTCTGTTCCCTGTCCGCTTCCAGTGCCGTCAATCCAGACATTGCGAACCCGGAAAGGCTAACGGCAACTAATAAGACACAGCCGTAGATCATAGGGCGGGACTCCAGCGGAAGATGAGTCATGATTACTGATCACAAACAGCTTTTCAATGTCCGACACCGAAACGGACACGGCGATTCGGTTTGAAACATCATCGTTTACAGGCACTATGCAGCCGCAGGTGTTTCCCGTAATCGCTGCAAATTCAGTCCCGGGTGCTGAGTGCTTGTGAGACAATGGCTGTCTCTGTTCAATAAAGTGTCTCAGTGCTGAAGCGTCAACCACAGTTGTCTCAACATGTTGCGGTCAGGTATTCGATAACTCAAACCTGTCAACCGCACACAAAAACCAATCCGAATTCAGACGGTATTCCAATGGAACGTGCCTTTGCAGTTCCTGACTAATCCCGCGCCGTTTTCAGCAACTCCGCGTAAACGTTTCTGGCCTGGCGATATTCAGCAAGGCATTCGTCGCTAAGTACTCCCGCGTTGCGTGCAATTTCTTCATCCATGCGTTTCACAAAAAACGCGACTCGCGACTTGCGAGGTCGCAATGGCTGATCAGCAACATCCACATAGACCGGGTTTGTGTGAGCGAACGAAATCTTTTCGTCCGGCAGATCCTGAAAGCAGCGCAGAGCAATCCAGTTGCTGCCGGACAGTTCAACACTTTTGTTCAGCTGATAGCTATAGACGCCGTTCGAATTCTTTGAGGGCTGAACATCAATTGTAATCGGCGTTTCGCCGTTAATAACAACCTCTATGGACATTAGCGGCGTCAGCGATTCAATACTTCCCGTGATCCTGACCGTAGTTCTGCTATCCGAATTGTGCCATGTTGTACCGGGAAGTTCGCCATTAAAACGCACATCCAGCAATGGCCCCTGAGTCACAAAACTGTTGCCCGCATTCAAGCGTTCAATCCAGCGTTCATAAGAAAAATCGTCGCCGCAGTGGACGTAGACTCGACTATGCCCCAACGCCACCGGATGGACGCCGGCACCTGTTCCAGCCGAAACTCGCATACGAAAACCGCAGTTCAATAGGGTGTAGTAAGTCTGCAAACCGAATTCTGTCCAACCCCGTTCTGTGAAACCGGCTTCGCTGCGTTCGATTTCTGCCCAGTCCGCTGCGTTCTCAAGCGTCCACTTTGGAAACCCGAACTGCGTTTTCCAATGATGGTTGTTGCTCAGCTCAAACAGATCCACGTTCATCAGCGGCACAATCATTAGCGACCAGTTCCACGAATGCTTTTCAAGATCCAGAATCGCTCCCTGTCTTCGAACTTCTTCGGCAACCGGCAACACCGGCGGGGCTGGAATATTTAGTCGCGTCTTGTGATTAAGAACCAACACGGCTCCCTGTGTATGCGGCTGTTTGTCCACGCTGAATATTTCGTATTCCGTATTGACCGGATAAACCACATGCGTGCCATCCACATACTGCGGAGCAGCTTCCAGTTGGGAGCCTGTGGCCGCAGGAATTTCTGTACTGTCTCGAACCCAGTAACCCAGGGGGAATGCAACGTTAAGATCTTCCGCCAACACAACATTTGGCATTTCTGACAGCGACTTGTGAGCGTGAGTATCTCCCGAATACCAGCCGCGTTGTGCCATGTCGACAAAGCGTTTTAACTTTAGATTTACGCTGACTCGTTCACCGCCTTCGGGCACCACGATCTCGGTTTCGGCAGGAATGTATTCTTTGCCACGTTCGGCACGGACACGGTAGCGACCGCGTTTAAGGTGCAGCTGAAAACTATCAGCCGACACAGTTGTGTGCTTCTCCACGCTGGCCGTGTTGCCGATTTGTTTGCGTAGCTCAACCGCTGAACCGGCTATAGCTGTTGATTTTGCAAAGTGCCACTGCTGGTCATCAAGGCTTTGAACGTACAACCGACACGCGACAATCTTCTTTGAATCGGCATCTTGAACTTCGCCAACAACATTGCCCGTTACATGATGCAGCGGATGCTTTCGCCAGCCGGTCGCTTCGATGCGTTCCAGTTCGGAATCTATCTCCTTGCCTTCATAAAACGAAAACCAACCTCGCAGCCATTTGGTTTCTCCGGGTTGGCAGTCGGAAAACTTCGGGTCCGAATGCAAACACGGACATGGCCCGTTGCCCCATGCTCGATTCACCGGATCCCAGCCACTGATCATCCACCGCGAACGATCGGGCGAATGAGCAATCGCATAACCGTTGGTGAACATCTTATTGTCGTTGTCCTGCTGCTCAAAACCTTCTGCAGCTTTCAACATCACACAATGTTGTACTCGAAGATCCGTCAACGGCTGGTCCGTTCCGTTCGTTAACCACATTTTCATTCGAAGCTGATTCTTCAGCGGGATAACTTTCACTCCGAATTCAATGCCGTTCGGTAGACGCCGTTCCATGACAAAGCTGCCATCGGCAAGGACATCCCATTCCTGCTGAGGCAGCGAGATTCCCTGCTTTGTCCAAACCGTATCAACGTGAGTGTGAGCCAGATATGTCAGGCCAAGATTCGACCAGACCGCTTCCGGGATATCCAGAACTCCGTAGCTGTGGTCGTCCCAGGGACAAAACACGCTCAGCTTTGTTTCGCGTTGAGGATCTACAGCTCCGTCCAGAAAACCGATCCGAGGATGGCGACCGCCGGGATATGGCAGCACAAACATTTTGCCAGCGGGACGTTGCGGACGATTGTCTTCTGAAATGCCAAACTGCTTCAGCTTTGCAGACAGCTGATCGCCGCTGAGTCCCGTGACCTGCTGCATTTCGTCGCTGGAATACCGATGGTGCCAAGCCATGTTCTGCAACCAGGATTGCAACACCCCGTCGTCAGCCGCAGGCCGAGTTTGACCATCCAACGCAAATCCCGACAGGTTTGTTATCAAAACAATAGCGACAAGCGACAATGCGGTTCGAAGCATGGGCAAACGAGTTTCTGGTGAAGCAGCAGACGCGAGGATCGCGTTTGAATTGGCAGGCCTGACCAGCCATCGTAGAACAGACGCCTCGACAGTTTCAATCAACGTTCGCAATTCGACATCGCCATGCCCCATGCAAACGGCTTCCAGTCATAAGTCCGCTTGAAATCAAATTAATAAGTACCGCTCGGCAAACGACGGTCCGGCTGCCCTATTTCCGGCTGACCTATTTAAGATAGACAACCCCAACTTGCGGCTCAGTCAGTCTCAGCAGCCTCTGCAGATGGTGCAGCGTCTGGTCGTGAGTCCTCCGGAATTGGCTCGCCCTCAGCAGTATTAGACAAGGCGGACGTTTCGATTGTAGCCTGCACCGAATCAGTCGCAGCGTCAGAGCCCGTTTCGCCAATGGGAGCCACGGACCGAATGTCGCTGCAGCCAACCAGCAGAAAAGTTGACGTCAGCAGCACAATGGTGTTAAACAAGGCAGAATTCAAAAGATGCATCATGGTTTTGAGCCGTTTGAAGAGTTTGAAATAAAGAACGTTTCAGAAAACAGGCTTAACCGCTGATCCTGCATACCGGCATGAAGCCAACATCAGACATAAAGTATTTGTTTTCAGACACTTACGAATCATGTCCCGCAAAAAACGCCAGGTCACTGCGGCTCAAACCAGATAAAGTCTACTGGTTGTGCCGATTTTTACTAAGAAACTGATTGTACGGAACCGATAAGGATGGTGTCCGCACGGTTTTTGACTGTGCGAACAGGTGTTCTTTGACAACTTAATCTAAATGCATGATCAGGTGCAGACAGTGTTTTTTGCGGGCTTTTGCAAGTCCTCACACGACACATTCACATCAAGGGTCTTGACAGTAAGTCCATTGCGAGCATACAGTTGAGTCGTTCCAGCGAACGCAGGAATGTACTCGGAGCACCTTTCTCGGGAGACTTTGGTCGTGACCAAGAAAGAGATTGTGAAAGCAATTTCAGAAGAGCTGGGTTTGACTCAGCTCAAGACGAAAGAAATCGTGCAAAAGACGTTTGACGCCATCGTGGAAACGCTGGTGACGGACGGTCGTATCGAACTTCGTAACTTCGGGGTATTCGAAGTTAAGAAGCGAGCGGCTCGAAAAGCACGAAACCCCAGAACGGGTGGACAGGTGGAAGTACCGGCAAAGTTTGTCGTTACATTCAAGCCTGGCAAAGAAATGGAAGAACGCGTCCTTCAAATGGAGGCCGAAGAATTCGCCAGAGAACAGGCGGCTAAGGCGGCGGCGGGTTTGCCGGCCAGCAGCGGACTGCCACCTACTTTTGGATCACCTTCCTCTTTCCCAAATCATCTGGGCTCGTCCTCAAATGCTCAGGTGCGACCGGGAATCAATTATTCCGGGCACGGAGGGATTTCCGGCGACCCTGTTTATCGTCCGCCCGCCGGGCCTTCTCCAAGTGGGCACGGTGGATAGTCAGCGAGAAATGACTTCTGCGTCAGATCATGTTTTTAGGTTAAGTACATCGAGCGTGACAGCCGGGCAGGTGCCTTGCTGTCGCCAACACAACCGGAAACTGATTGATTCAGAAGCGGCCGCAGCTTTGACAGGTTGAGTAAAACCTTGTGACTGCGAGTCGGGTCCATGGAAGGACATCATGATGAAACTGCGAAAACGCATGCTTACCTGTCTGCTGCTGGCCTGCACGTCCGTGAATATCGGATGCGCTTTGCCCATCTGGCATCCCTCACCGGACATCCGCGCACGACAGTTGATTTATTCGTCCGAAAGTATGCGTCACATTCCTGAAATCTGGGAACGTGTCTGGGGTCTTGAACTGCCAGACCTGGCTACTCCATATCGAGTACACGGCGGCGTAATTTAACGTCATTCCCGATACTTCGTTCACGCCCTCACGGCTTAACGCCAAGGAAGGCCGCTCGCGTTTTGCGCGACGCGGCCGTTTTGCGTTGGCTTTGATTAAGCCTCTGAGATTTGTTGATGGCATTGCCAAATGAGTCGCGGCGATAGTTAATTGGGTGACAATCTGGAAACCGTTCAGCCACAAAGATCGGAACGATGGGTCACGTAGACGTTCAGCCACTGACGGCTTTTGCAGCATGGCCAGATAGCATTATGCAGCAGTGCGCCGACGAATTTCTGACTCACCCAAGAACCCACCGAACCGTTCGCGAATTTGCAACAACGCCCGTTCCCTATGCCGTTATTGAGGCATGCCTGAAAACGGCACTCACCGCGCCCAGTGTAGCCAACCAGCAACCGTGGTCGTTTGTGTGGGTGCAGTCTCCCGAAGTGCGACGGCAGATTCGAGCAGCAGCGGAAGCTGAATAAACAGAATTTCACGGCGGTCTGGCATCCAACGAATGGCTTGAAGCGCTAACTCCGATCGGCACCGACAGCCACAAGCCGTTTCTGGAAAATGCTGCTGTGATGATCGCCATGTTTGCTGAGGCATGGAAGATTCAGGACGGAAAGAAAGTAAAGAACTACTACGTCAGCGAATCAGTCGGCATCGCCGCTGGTTTTCTGATTGCCGCGTTTCACAATGCTGGGCTGGCAACGCTGACTCATACTCCCAGCCCGATGAAGTTTCTCAGCCAGATTCTCCGCCGTCCCGAAAACGAACGCGCCTATCTGCTGCTAATCGCCGGTCATCCAGCCGCAGACTGCCCGGTTCCGGTGATCACCAAACGAGCGTACTCAGACGTGGCCTTCATCACCTGATACTGCCAGCCAGCATTCTAAAACCAGAAATCTGCGACCGTGCTGAGCGGCCAGATATCTATGCACCCCATCAGCACGGAACGTGCGAATTTCAATTGCTTGTGAATCATTTGTGCCCCGAATAACATGAACAATCGAACCGGCGAGGAATATCGTATTCATTATTAATTCAGGTTGAAACTCTCATGATTCACCGCAGTTTGCTGTTCTTCGGAGCCTTCATTCCGGCCACCATTTCCTTAACCACGATCGTTCACGCCATGCCTCAGCAAATCGCCGCCAAGACCCCGGGTGACGAAAACGCAGACATCAGAAAAGTTTCCGACGTTACAGTTCACGAAGACCCATTTCTGTGGCTTGAAGATGTCACCGGCGAAGATGCTTTAAACTGGGTAAAAGACCGCAACGCCAAAACTCAGACACACTTCGATGCCTCAGACGAATTCAACACGCTCAATAATGATCTACTGCAGATACTCGATTCGGATGAACGCATTCCGTTCGTTTCCAAAGCCGGTGATTATTATTACAACTTTTGGCGGGACAAAGATCACGAACGAGGAATCTGGCGACGCACGACGCTGGACGAATATCGCAAAGCCCAGCCTGACTGGGAAACCGTTCTGGATTTGGACGCTCTGGCAGAAGCTGAAAGTGAAAACTGGGTATGGGGTGGGAGTTCAATTCTGCGGCCGAGTTATAGTCATGCATTGATTTCACTTTCCCGAGGCGGAGCTGACGCATCTGTTTCGCGTGAATTTGATCTCACTACAAAAAACTTTGTCGTAGATGGATTTAATCGACCGGAATCAAAGGGAGGAATGGGCTGGATAGACCTGAACAGTGCGTTTATCTACAGCAATTTTGGCGACGGCACCATGACGCCGTCGGGCTATCCGCGTATCGCCAAACTGTGGCGCCGCGGGACGCCTTTGGAAGACGCTGAAGTTGTCTACGAAGGCACCAGCGAAGATATGTCCATTCGCGCATCGCACGATAATTCGCCGGGCTTTGAACGTGATTTTGTCAGACGCACGATCGCGTTTTACAACAACGAACTTTACCTGCGCAGCGACGATGGCAAGTTAACCCAAATTGATGTTCCCAACAGTGCCAGCAAAAGCGTTTTCAAACAATACCTGATGCTGGAACTTCGCAAGCCGTGGGATGTAGCCGGAAAAACCTATTCTGCTGGCTCACTGCTGATCACTGATTTTGACGACTTTATGACGGGCAACCGAGATTTTTACGTGGCCTTTGAGCCTTCAGAAAACTCGTCGCTCGCCAGCTTTGATCCGACAAAGGATCACATCATTCTGAATGTCCTGGAAGACGTCAAAAATCGCATCTACGTGCTGACGGCTGAAGGCGACGTCTGGAAACGCGAACCCCTGAAGGGAACGCCAGCGATTGGAACTGTCAGCGTTTCTCCCGTCGATCCGGATTATTCCAACGCGTTCTGGATGACTTCGAGCGACTACCTGAACCCCACAACTCTGTACTACGGCGAAGAAATTGGCGGTGAGCCCGAACAGCTGAAACAATTGACTCCGCTTTACAACGCGGAAGGTTTGCAGGTGCAGCAACATTTTGCGACCAGCAAAGACGGCACCAGAGTTCCCTATTTTATGGTTTCGAAAACAGACCTGAAGTTTGACAACAATAACCCCACTTTGCTGTACGGCTACGGCGGTTTCGAAATATCATTAACACCGGGATACAGCGCTAGTGTTGGTCGAGCATGGACAAGTCAGGCAGGTGTGTACGTCGTGGCAAATATTCGCGGCGGCGGCGAATACGGTCCGCGCTGGCATCAGGCCGCTCTTAAAGAAAACCGGTTGCGTGCTTACGAAGATTTCGCAGCCGTAGCCGAAGACTTGATCGTTCGCAAAATCACCAAGAAACAGCGTCTGGGAATTCAGGGTGGATCAAATGGAGGACTGCTGGTTGGCAACATGGTGGCTTTGTACCCCGACCTGTTTGCGGCAGCCGTTTGTCAGGTGCCGTTACTGGACATGAAACGCTATCACCTGCTGCTGGCCGGAGCCAGTTGGATGGCAGAATACGGTAACCCCGACGCGGCAGGCGAATGGGATTTCATCAAGAACTATTCGCCCTATCAAAACATCATTAAGTCGACAAAATATCCGGCTGTGTTGTTTACCACATCCACGCGCGATGACCGTGTCCATCCGGCCCATGCTCGCAAGATGATGGCGATGATGGAAGCTCAGGGACACGATGTTTCCTACTATGAAAACATCGAAGGCGGCCACGGTGGAGCAGCGAACAACAGGCAGCGTGCGTACATGCAGGCGTTGGCGTATTCGTTTCTGAAAGAACGATTGTTTCCGACTGACAGGTAGAACGCTTTGACGGCATATAAAAAAGTCCCGACCTGTTAGCAGGCCGGGACTTCACAGGTTTGGTGTCTATCGGAAGGTGCCTTCCGCTCGTTTACAAGTTTAACGACCGCTGCAAATCGGCTGTACTACATCAACCAATTCAGCGTGTTTAGTAAACGCCGACTGTCGTGGTTTTAGCGAACACGTGGTAAGGACGTACTCCGCTGACTCCGTCCCACGGAAACTTTGCGTGAGGCACTTCGCGTTCGCCTTCGTCGCGTTCAAGGAATCCGGGAACGAAGAATTCCTTCGTCAACGTGTACAGTTTGACTCGGCCCGTTGCGTTGTAATCAACCAGTTTTGTGTGGTCGTCAAATTCAACTACTTCCACGACGGCTCGAGGCTGTGGAGCGTAATACGTCACTTTGTATTCGTCGGCTGGATCAAATGGTTTGCCACAGGCAAGCCCCATCAGAGTATTGCCGTACGTTGGTGTCATGTAGACATTCGGCCCCAGAAGTTCTTCGCAGGCAAACCGATTCCACTGCTGAGTGAATTCGGTACCGCCGCAGAAAATCCCCTTGATGCCCGCTTCTTCAATGCTGCTGCCTTCGTCCATCAAACGCATTGCCAGGGCTTCCAGCAACTTAGGCGTGGTGAACATACATTGAATGTCGTTGTTTGCGCTCAGGATGGTCATGGCCTGATCGATAACGTGAGCACTATATTCCTTCGCTTCTTCAACCTTGCCCTTTTTCAGCAGCTTAACGACCCAGCGTGGATCGAGGTCGACGCAAAAGCTGATTCCGCCTCTGTGCTGAGCGAGGTGCTCGACAGCAAGTCGCAGTCGGCGAGGACCGGACGGGCCCAACATCAACCAGTTGGCTCCGCGAGGAAACGATTCATCTGGAAGCGTATCGCTGAACATTTCGTAATCAATCCAGTGATCTTCCACGACAACTCGCGACTTCGGAATGCCGGTTGTTCCACCGGTTTCGAAAACGTAAATCGGTTTATCCTGATACGGCTGCGGCACCCAGCGACGCATCGGACCGCCTCGCAACCAGTCATCTTCAAATAGTGGAAACTTCTTCAGGTCTTCAAAACTGTTGATGTCTGTCAGAGGATCGAAGTTGAATTCCTTTTTCTTTTCCAGCCAGAACTGACTGCCTGTGTCGTCCCCAAAATGCCACTGCACGATTTCGCGAGTGTGCTGGTCGAGTTCTTCTTTTCGCTTCTGCGCGGCTTCGGCAACACTGCTCACTATATGATTCCTCATTAATTGGGGGAAATTCAGGACTTGGGGATATCCAGACCACTGAAGATTCAGGGGTGACGGAAAAGATTGCACTTGGCAATCCATACTGTTTAATGGCTGGAAATCATCTGTTAAGACGTTCAAGCCACATACTAGAGTCGCACGGCGCTATTTCAAACCACTGTCGGGCATGCCGTCAAACAATTTCTCAACCCTCGGTGCACGTTCTCAACGTAGCCAAATGCAGGGTTCTGGCGGGAAATCCTGTTAATTCGTTCTCGTCCGGCTTCGCCAAAATCTGCATTCTGACACAATGCCGCTCTTGTTCAGGACCTGTCGGTCAATGGCAGCTTCCCTTGCGGGGCGAAACAACTGGATCACAACGATGAAGCGAATTGGAATTCTCACCGCCGGCGGCGACACTCCGGCACTGAATGCCACCATCTATGGGGCCGTTGAACGAGCCAACGCCATGGGCTTTGAAGTGATTGCCATTTTGCGAGGTTACGCCGGACTTCTGTCCGAACAGGTGCCGTATGTGCATCTGAATCCGCTTGGCATCACAATTCCTGAACTGGACCCGTGTCTGGGCGGAACGCTGATTGGATCCTCACGAACATACATTGATCCCAATTCGCATCAGATGGAAATCTGCAAAAGCAACTACGAACGAATGAAGCTGGACGGCCTGATTTGCATCGGCGGCGATGGCACGATTAATGGAATGCAACCGCTAACCGAATTTACGCAGTGCGTACTGGCTCCCAAAACCATCGATAATGACCTCGGCCTGAATTATCTGGACGAAGCCAATACATGGGGGCGAACTGCGGCCAACAACAGCGACGGATTCATCGCGTCGCAGGCCATGACCAACAAACGCATCGATCTGGAAGACATCATTAATTATGCGACTCCCGGTTATGCAACGGCGGTATTTGTCGTCGCTCAATGCGTTCAGCGACTTCGCACAACGGCAGAAAGTCACCGACGCGTTGGCATTGTGGAAGTGATGGGACGCCAGTCCGGCTACATCGCTTTGGGAGCCGCCTATGCTCAGCCGGATTTGATTCTGATTCCGGAAGTTGCAATCGACTTTGACAAGCTGGAAGAACGCGTTCGGCAGATTTACGAACGCCAGCAACACGTTGTGATCGTAATCGGCGAAGGCCTGAAGACGGCTGATGGCAGCGAACTGGGAGCATCTTCTCCGACGTACGATCCGGCTGGCAACGTTCGTTACAGCGGTGCAGCCGACGCTCTGCAGAAAATTCTGATGGAACGCATCGAACCGGAATTCTTCAATAACGTACGCACTCACGAACCTGCCGATTCCGCATTCTTTACTCGAAAAATCGGCCATACTCAGCGAGGCGGAAGACCGATTCAGTTCGATCGTTTTTATGCGTCACAGCTGGGTGGGAAAGCTGTTGATCTGCTGGCCGCCGGAGAAAACAACACGATTGCAACCCTGCAGTACAGCCCGACCAAGGGGTTCGGAGTGGATTCGATTTCGGCAAACAAGTTGCGAGACCAATGGGGCGAAATTCATCCTCGCTGCGTGCATCCGACCATGTACGACGAAGAACGCATGCTGCCATCAGCGTTCGGTGAAGAATACCTGCGCACGATTTTCACCAATGCCATCGGCTGGGACGACATGGAATTTATGCGAGCCGAATTGTTCAGCCCCGGTAACCTTTCGATTCGCTACCAAAGCGTTAACACTGACATTCGAAAACGCACACGGCTTATTTGAAACAGTGTTTCAGAAACTCTCGCCGGGCGAGGCCTGTTCAAATACTATGGCCCGTCGGCCGGGCCTGCGACATTCTGGTGCCGCAATCAGCATCATGCGGCCGCCTGAATGTCTGGTTGTGACGGGCGGGTGTCAGAGATTGGCACCTGGCAATGCTCCCAATTTTCCGGATGAGAGTCTTCTGACGGCCAATCGGAGTGCATTGGGGGCCAGGAACAAAGATTTGGTAAGAGAACCGAGGGCGCCTGTTCACATCACCGTTTGACGGCTCTATACTTCCGGCCAGTGCGGAACCTGTATCGCGGCAATCTGCTGGAGCCTGGCTTCTAAAAAAGCCGGGCTTTCTTAACATTCGACTTCGTAATGGCGGCTTTTTTGCCGGTCGCCAAAATACTCGGGCGGGACGCTCGAAACAAGATTTGACTGGAATTCAAAGTGCTTAGAACTCACACGTGTGGCGAATTACGCCGGGCTCACGAAAGCAAAACGATTACTCTGGCTGGCTGGGTCAACAGTTATCGTGATCACGGCGAAAATCTCGTGTTCGTCGATCTGCGAGACCGGTACGGCAAAACACAGATCGTCTTCAACACCGAAGACAGCAACGAAATTGACGCTGTCGCCCGCAAACTGCGTCGAGAAGACGTTGTGCAGGTCACAGGCGAAGTTCGTTACCGCGGCGATGGTCTGGTCAATCCCAAACTGGATACCGGCGAAATCGAAGTTCGCGCCATGAAACTGGTTATTCTCAGCACCAGCAAGACGCCTCCTTTCGAAATCGACGGCACAGATCTTCCAAACGAAGAACTGCGACTGAAGTACCGCTTTGTCGATCTGCGTCGAACCGCTTTGCAGCAAAACATTATGATGCGGCACAAGCTGACTCAGGCCGTTCGCAGCTATTTCAACGACCGCGAATTTCTGGAGATTGAAACGCCGATTCTGGGTCGCAGCACTCCCGAAGGCGCTCGCGATTATCTTGTGCCCAGCCGCGTTCACCATGGCTCATTTTATGCTCTGCCACAGTCGCCGCAGATTTACAAGCAGATTCTGATGGTGTCCGGCTTCGACCGCTACTACCAGATCGCTCGCTGCTTTCGCGACGAAGACCTGCGAGCCGATCGTCAACCGGAATTTACTCAGATCGATGTCGAAATGTCGTTTGTAGACCGAGACGACATTCTCGAAACCATTGATGGCCTTGTGGCTTATGTCGTGAAAGATGTGCGTGGCACCGAACTGCCAACGCCTCTGCCACGACTAACCTATGCAGACGTCATGGAACGCTACGGCAGCGATAAGCCGGACTTGCGTTTTGGTATGGAACTAATCGACATCGGTGATGTCGGCGCAGCCAGCACATTCGGCGTCTTCAAATCCGTTGTGGAATCAGGCGGGCGAGTTCGCGGCATCAATGTCAAAGGCGGCGGAGACAAATACAGCCGTCGACTACTGGACAAAGATCTGAAAGACTTTGTAGGCGAATACGGTGCCAAGGGTCTGGCCTATATGAAAGTCGCCGGCGGCAAACTGGAATCCACAATTGCGAAGTTTTTCATCGACGAGCAACAGTCGGAAATCATCAAACGCATGGACGGCGAAGACGGCGACCTGCTGTTGTTTGTTGCTGATAAGCCTCGGGTGACATCAGCGGCGTTGTCTGCTTTGCGAAACCGCATTGCAAAGGAACAGGCTCTGTACGATCCCAAAACCTTCAGCGCTTTGTGGGTTGTGGACTTTCCTTTGGTGACATGGAACGAAGACGAAAAACGTTACGACGCAGAACATCATCCGTTCTGCGAACCAAACAAAGCCGACATCGAGTTTCTCGACAGCGATCCCGGTCGTGTTCGAGCAGATTCGTACGACCTTGTCATTAACGGTTGCGAAGCTGCCAGCGGAAGCGTGCGTATTCACGATCCCCAAGTGCAGCAAAAAATCTTCAACATGATGAACATCAACGAAGAAGAGGCCGAAGCTCGATTCGGCTTCCTTCTGGAAGCCCTGCGTTACGGAGCACCACCGCATGCCGGAGTTGCTCTGGGACTGGATCGCTGGGTCATGTTGATGGCCGGCGAAGACAACATTCGCGACGTTGTGGCCTTCCCGAAGACGCAGCGAGCATCCGACCTGCTGACCGGGGCGCCTGCAGCAGTTGACAATCATCAACTCAAAGATTTGCGTATTTCCGTTGTTGAAGTGGAAGAGTAGTGCGACGCCTGAATCACGCAAGTCGTGTGTGATTGCACCGTCGAAGTTGATTAACCTGTCACGGAAGAATCATGTCTGAACAGCTGACACCGTCACAACTGGCCGCCGTCGAACACTTCGAAGGTCCACTGATGGTGTTGGCGGGACCGGGGTCCGGTAAGACTCGGGTGATCACTTATCGGATTGCCAGACTACTGCAGCAGGGCGTTGCGCCTGATGAAATTCTAGCGCTCACGTTTACTAACAAAGCGGCTCGGGAAATGTCCGAGCGAGTTCACCGGCTGCTGGGTGGCCTGCAGGTTCAGGTCAGCACGTTCCATCGATTTTGCGCCAAACTGTTGCGACGTTTTCCTGATCAGGTGGGGCTAAAGAACAACTTCACCATTCTGGATTCTTCTGACCAGGTTCAGCTGGTCAGAAGAATTATGAAAGACATCGGCTTCGATGCCATGTCGCTGGATCCGCGTCGAGTACTGAATCGCATCAGTAAAGCTCGCAACGACCTAATCACTGCCGAACAGTTTCGTCTGAACTACGAAGACCGCGTGGGTGACCCCATTGATGCGGTTGTATACGAAGTCTTTCCCGAATATGAACTGCAGATTCTGCATCAGAATTCGGTCGACTTCGACGCCCTGCTGCTGCACGTTGTTAATATGCTAAGCGACAACGAAGAACTGCGGGAATTCCTGGACCGATCGTTCCGTTTTGTACTGGTGGACGAGTATCAGGATACGAACCTGGCTCAATATCGCATCGTGCTGGCTTTGTCGCAGATCTTTCCCAACCTGTGTGCCACGGGAGACCCGGATCAATCGATTTACGGCTGGCGAGGTGCTCGGCCGGAAAACATAGTTCAGTTCGAACAGGACTTTCCGAACACAAAAATCGTCTCTCTGGATCAGAATTTCCGCAGCACGGCAGCCATAGTCCGTAACGCCGATCAGCTGATTTCAAAGAACCCTCGCCGACACCGAAGTCCGCTGTTTACAGAAAACGAAGAGGGCGAAACCGTCAAACTGCGTATCTTTTCAGACGCAGAAGACGAAGCCAACAGCATCGCTCGCGAAATTGCCGAACAGGTGCAGAGCGGCAAACGAATGTCTTCTGACTTCGCCGTCTTCTATCGTGTCAATGCGTTGTCGCGATCTGTCGAAACCGCTTTATCACGACACGCCGTGCCTTTTCAGGTGGCCGCCGGTTATTCTTTTTTTGAACGAGCGGAAATTCGAGACCTTGTTGGATACCTGCGGCTGATCGAAAACCCGGCGGACGATGTTGCATTCCTGCGAATCATCAACCGGCCCGCGCGAGGACTCGGCGACAGGACGATCGAACGAGTCGCAAAGTTTGCTCAGCAGCACGGCCTGTCGCTACTGGATTCGGCTCGTCGCCACAAAGATGTGCCGTCGCTGACAAAACGCAGCCAGACACCACTCAAGGCGTTCGCCGAACTGATTGAATCGCTGTCTGAGTACGCTCAATCCGGCAACGTCCACAAAGTGATTGAACGGCTGATCAGCGAAATTAATTATATGTCGCTGTGGAAAGACGAAAACGACGAGGTCGATCAGGACCGCCGAGCGAACGTGCACGAACTCATCAACGCCGCTCGATTGTACGAAGATGCGGAACTGGATCCGGACAATTCGCCATCTCTGCAGGGCTTTCTGGAAATGTCCAGCCTGACCAGCGAAGCCGACAGCGTCGACGCATCCAACGGTGCCGTCACACTGATGACGATGCATGCTGCCAAGGGGCTGGAATTTCCTGTCGTCTACATCATCGGCGTCGAAAACGGATTCATCCCGCACGATCGAGCAGTCCAGAACGGCGACCCGGCCAGCTTTCAGGAAGAACGCCGTCTGCTGTTTGTCGGTGTGACTCGCGCCATGCAGGAACTGAACCTGACTCAAACACGACAACGTGACTTCCGCGGATCGCGTCGGTATACAATCTCCAGCCCCTTTCTGCCCGAAATGGATCTGGAAGTCGTTTGCGAAGATAACGAACTTCCGCCGCCGATTCACAAATCGCCGGTCAACGATCATGTTGAAAAAGCCAGGCTGCGCTACGAATCGTCGCAGAAACGCACGGGCGACCCACTGATTATGTCGGCAGCCGATCTGGAAAAGAAACTGGCCGCTGCTATGCCTCAGTCATCGACGGCGATGCCCGTTGCGCCAACTGCCCGATCGGATTCGACGTCACGTTCTGCAGTCCCGGCCGCAGAATCCAGCGTACTGGCAGAAACCCGGTCTGCTCTGCAAACGCTGATGCAACGCAAAGCCGCCGAAACATCGAACGCTGCCGCCAGCGGTTCTTCATCGCCGCAACAGTTTGCCACCGGAACTCAGGTGCGACACCCTCGTTATGGTCGTGGAGTCGTTCTGGACGCATCCGATGGATCAAGCCGAGCTACCGTGACCGTGCTGTTTGAAGTCGACGACCGCCAGGAAACCTTCGTCGCGGCTCACTGCCCTCTGCAACCCATCGGCGGTCCGAGGCCCAAATAGACTTCGACCGTAAGTCTGTGGACCAGCGTGTCGCAAACACCCCAAACAATACTCCCCAATTGCGGAATCGTTCTTCGTCGGGCCGTGCATTGCCGCCTTAGCATTCAGTGCAAGGAACGCGTTGTTATTGTCGATGACTGCGGTTTTGCCCTATTGCAACCATTCAGGACGCGTGCCTGCTTATCATATTTGGTAGCCACGATCCGGAACTGTCCGCAGTTTCCGTAGACGCCTTCAAACGCGATCAAGTTGTGCGAATAGTCCAAACACCGCCGCGCCAAACGCAGGCTCAAGGTTTGAATTCCGTCCAGTAGTTCGACGGTGACGTAGCTCCACTGAGTTGCCACCTCAGATCCTGCAACATCAAGAATACCACGAATCCAAAACCGGTATTTTCCAGCTTTCATGCCGTCCACGCTAAATCCAGAGACCTCCAGGCGAGTGACGTGAATTATCCCATGAGTTGCCAATTTCCCATATTGATCCAGACGATCAACCCATATTTCATATTGAACAGTCGTCTCCGCCGGCGGCCACTTCACCCATTTACCATCTAACAACATCGGTTCCAGAATTAGCAGAGGACCTTCCACTGTCAACGTAATGGCTGCCCCCCAGCGTGTTTGCGCCTCGTTTGCGAACGTACCACGTATCCAGATTTTGTAGTCACCTTGTACAAGCCTGCGTGTCAGCGTGAATGTAGAATTGGTGATCTCGTTTTCTCGAAGCACTAGAGATTCACCAAATACTTACTGCACATAAACTTCTTAAGTTACAACTCCGTCAACTGCCGACCATGACAGTGTTTGACGCGGGCCTTCAGCTATCGTTAGCAAAACGGGCAAAGCCAATGGGGCGGCTAACTTGTTGAACACGGCTTTTCCATACCATCCCTCGACGGCCCGTCGTCCAGGCTTGTTCTTATCCAGCCGAAGTACTTCCCCTCGACACAAGCGAAACAAATACGCGTGTCCCGCGTGCGAAGAAAATGTTGTGATCGCGCCGCAGCCACCGCCGCCTATTGCGAAAAGACTTCCGGGACCGGGCCTGTTAGCTCAGACGATTCTGTCGAAATATGGTGACGACCTGCCGCTGTATCGCCAGGAAGATATCCTGTCTCGCAACGGAATTCTGATTCGTCGCAGCACGTTGTGCGATTGGGTGGCCGCCGCCGATCTCCTGAAGCCCCTGTACCACACGATGTGCGATCGTGTTCGTGCGTCGAAAGTGATTCACACGGACGACACCGGCATCAAGATACTGGAATCGCCCAGTTGCCGCAGTGGCAAATTCTGGACGTATGTCGGCGACGAACACCATCCCTTTGCGGTTTATGAATTCAGTCTCACTCGTGAGGGTGAGAACGCGGTCGACTTTCTGGAATCCTATTCCGGCTACCTGCAGGCCAATGCGTGCAGTGGCTACGACGAAGTCTACGCCAGTGGCGAAATCATCGAAGTGGCGTGCATGGCGCACTGTCGTCGCTACTGGTGGGAAGCCAAAGACACCGACGTTCGCCGCAGCCACGAAGCACTCAGTTACATCACTCGGCTGTATCGTCTGGAAGAAGAATTCAAAAACAGAAGCTCCGCGATGATGCTCTTCGCAACGCAAGGCAACAACACGCGTTGCCAATTCTGAATGACTTCCAAGCTTGGCTGACGAAAGAACAGCACCGCGTTCTTCCGAAAAGTGAAATCGGCAAAGCGTTCACGTACACACTGAACCAGTTCGCCGCGTTGTGTCGCTACACAGAAGACGGAGCCGTGTCGGTCGATAACAATCTGGCGGAACGCCCAATGAAACTTCCAGCGATCGGCCGCAAGAACTGGTTATTCGTCGGCAGCGAACAAGGTGGCGAACAAGGTGGCGAACAAGGCAGCGAACAAGGCAGCGAACAAGGTGGCGAACGAGCCGCCATGCTGCTGAGCATCATCGCCAGTGCAAAGTTGTGCCACGTCGAACCCTGAACCTGGCTAAACGTGGTTCTGCGAGAACTCCCCCTTCGTCGAACCGCATTCAGTGCCCCGGACAAACCTCCGGACCTGACCGATCTGCTCCCCGATGCCTGGCTCAAAGCCAACCCGCAACACCCCTGGAAGATCGCCGACCTCCGCCAGAAAGAACGACAACAAAGCCGACAACAGAAAATCAACAAACGAACAGACCGCTAAAACAATACCTGCGGTTCACCGTGCGCTTACGACCTGTATCCACGTGTCTCGGTAGTTTTTAACCAGAAACAGACCACCGCCTTGAATTAGCGATACTCCGTGGTCAACAAATGTAGGGCGTTCGACGATGCGTAAATCTACGTCGCCCACCCGCTTCCAACAGGCAGACTGATATTATCAACCGGCACCGAATCATCTAAAGATGTGTCAACTTCAAGACGTTTGTCATCGATCCATTTAGGCGGCTGATGTTGGCCTCACATACGGAATCATCCAACTCACCGATTGCCTCCAACCCCGAGTAACCCCATTGTCGATACGCTGTTGGCGGCGACGGTTTTACGATCACCTCATTCAGTGACTTCAAAAACTTGCGACGTGTTTGATACCGATATTCAACAACACCAGCCGTGTCAGATCGCTGAGCAGCGACGCCCGGCGCCGGCACGTACGGAATGTCGTAGTCCACGTTGACAACGACATAAACGTCCTGTTCATCGGCTTGAGCACCCAGGGAATTGCCATTAACGATACTTTCCTGAACCAGCAACGGTTGATCCGGTCTGAATACGTCAAACACATTGACGGCTGTGCGTGTGGTTATGACGCACATCGATTGCCCCATTCATCAATTCGTGTCCACGTGCATAAATCACGACGTTCTCCAATTATTGTGAGTCTGCCGTTGTTCAGAAACATAGCCGTCGGCTGATACGCCAACGGTATGCGAGACACAACTTCCGGTGAACTATTTGTTGCCGTCACTGCTCGTACACCAACCAGCTCAGAACACAATATTGTGAAGCTGTACACGCCATCAGTCTCAATCAGAACGACTTCATTAAACCCGCCAACCTGAAGATTGACGCCGGCCACTGAATAAGCCTCAGCGGCCGATGTTCCGGATCGTCCACTTGGTCGCTCGACACTGTGACCATCAACAATGTATTGCTCTGGCTTTTCAGCGTTCGTGCCAAAAAAATCGTCGTATTGTTCTTCGGCCTCAGCTGTCAGCCTTACCCTCAAGCTATCTTGCGACGCGTATGAAAAATTACGACTCGTCAATATGTCGTATGAGGGAATACTCACCACACTCAACAATCGCCTGTCCTCAAGGTTTTCAACGGACTTTCCTGCTGTGCCAAATTCAACCTCTGTGAAATGGCGAATACGAGATCGCCGACGCAAAACATTGCGCACTTTCAGAAGCTGACCAAAGTAACCTGTTCACACGCAATCGATTTTCACACTCAGCGTTTTGGCCGATGTTTGTGATAACAGTCGGTAGCGATTCTGACAGAACCCAATGTTTCAACCAATGCCTCATCCAGCATTCAACGGTTGTAATCCGCATTCCGTACAGCCAATTTCGCAGAACCGGCATTCGACGAGAACAACTAAACGAGGGCAGGAAAACACAGCGACATTAATGCATGGGCACTATCCCGCACAACCCGCGTAAGGATTTCGAATGTGGCCTCGTAACGGTCGCAGTTGCTATCCACCGATCGAGTACATGGGGCGATCCGGCTGGATGAAATCCGCTGAATTTATTTGGTGGCCGGGGCCTTTCGCTGCGATGCAACTGATCATCGTCGTTGCGATTTCTTCGTCCGAACCGTCGCTGCGAAGCAACTCTCGCACGTCCGTTTCTTCGTGACTAAACAGACAGTTGCGAAGCTTTCCATCCGCCGTCACACGGAAGCGATTACATGTTGAACAAAACGGCTGACTGACTGACGCAATCATACCGATGCGGCCTTTGCCATCAGCGAATGTGAAATCGTTAGCCGGAGCATTCGGGTTTGACGATGTGACAGGCCGCAACGGACCGAATTCGGCTTCAATGCGAGCCACGATTTCCGCAGCAAACAGCACCTTGTCTCGCTGCCACTGACTATCAGCATCCAGCGGCATGAATTCGATGAATCGAACTTCAGTGTCTGTTTCACGAGCCAGCTGAGCAAACGGAATTATCTGATCTTCCGTCATGCCTTTCACCGAAACGGCATTCAGTTTAATTGGGCTGAATCCGGCCGCTCTAGCAGCGGCAATGCCTTCAATCACTTTGTCATAGCTGTCGCGACGCGTCACCCGTTTAAACACTTCCGGGTCGAGCGCATCCAGACTGATATTCAACCGCTGCAGCCCTGCGTCTTTCAGCTGCTGAGCCTGCTCGTCCAGCAACACCGCGTTTGTAGTCAACCCGATGTCTAGAATTCCGGGAATCGCCGCAAGCCTGGAAACCAGCAAATGCAGGTCGCGCCGCACCAAAGGCTCACCACCAGTCAGACGAACACGATCAATGCCGACTTGCGTTCCAATTCGAACAAGCCGTTCGATTTCCTCAAACGAAAGCAGTTCGGCACGCGGCATAAACTCTACATTGTCGGCCGGCATGCAATAGAAACAACGAATATTGCAGCGGTCCGTTACGCTGATTCGCAGATTATTGTGGACTCGACCAAATCGATCGATCAAACGACGAGTTTCGCTATTTGTTTCAGGCGTTGTCATTGATCAGATTCCATCTCGGCCGAAGCTTCGGAAACACAGTCAAACGATTTCGGAGTATTGGTCTCAATCACTGGAGATGACTTCTGAGTTGGGTGGACCCATTCCGTCTTTCCATCTGTGTAAAGTTCTTTTTTCCAGATGGGCACTCGCTGCTTCAACGTATCAATCACCCATTGTCCGGCTTCGAACGCTTCTAAACGATGAGCCGAACTCACTGCAACTGCCACTGCGATTTCTCCCAGGTCCAGATGTCCGGTGCGATGCACGATGGCCACATCCTGCAAAGACCAGCGTTCGCAGGCTTCTGCTTTCAGCTGCTCCATGGCGTGAATCGCCATGGAGGGATAGGCGTCGTATTCCAACGACGAAGTTTGGGCTTGCCCGGTAAATTCACGAACGGTTCCCAGAAACAGCACGACTGCTCCGGCGTTGTGCGAACGCACAGACTCCGTTACGCGCTGATAATTGATTGATTTGTCGGTAAGTTGAATCATAGCTCTGCTGAAAATGAACGATTTATTACAGCAGTCTAGCCAGGCAGAAGACAAAATGCCGCAGAATCGCCTTCGTTTCTGCCGCGGGTTGCCGGATCACCTGCATCCGCCGGAAAATCACTCCGTTCAGCGTGCGATACCGACATCAACAGTGGCAAATGGGGCTGCTAAAACAATTAGTCCAATCACTGTCCCCGCTCTTTGCATCTACTGGCCATTGATTAAAATGGGCGAAGACTGAAATCTGCAAACACCGCATTGATTCTAATTTCTTAATGCCAGATCTAAACAAGCCTGAAATTCTGCCCGTCCAAGGTAAGCAAACTGAAAGGACAGTCGAAAACGGCCGGACACATTTTGCCTGCTGTGGTTCGCTGGCCGTGGAATTTCCAATACCATCTTCAGCCGGAAAATATGAGGATGTCCGCAGCGTAGTTGAAAAGAGTGACGGTTTCTCCAGCAGAAGATCCGCTTCAGTGGAGAATCAAATTCCGTTTCCTCAAAGGAAAAACCGTCATGCAAGCATGAGTATTTGAAGTCCGTCAGCAGGTCGATCGGTGGCGTTCGGAAAATTGGCAGGAAAGGAGCAAGCTGTGTCTCCGGTTGCAGAGTCTCCAAAGAAGCCCGCGTCAAAGAGCCGTCGTTCCCGAACGGCTCCACGAAAACAGAAAGCCTCTTCGACCACCACGCAGCCGATCGCACCGAAACCATCGGAACCCTTGTTTTCGATCGCCGAATTTACCGTGCGAGATCCAAAGCAACTTCGCACGCTGATGCACGAATCGCTTCAGGGGTTTGCCGTTGAACTTGGCATCCAGATGGCGGCAAGTCTGCTCGAGGATGATGTGATTCACTGTGCGGATCGAAGAGCGAACGTGTCCTGAATCGTGCAGCATCGAGGCATGGAAGTCTGGAAGGATTTATCATTCTCGGCGGTCAGAAGCTGGCCATTCGTCGTCCACGAGTGCGGTCGGTCGATGGCGAAGAATGTGAACTTGCGAACGATTCAACGCTGCAGAATCAAGCCGCGATGCCTCAGTCGGCACTGGCGAACATGGTGCGAGGTGTCTCCTGTTGCGACTATGATAGGTGTGTTTGATACCGCTCGTTCGGGCTGCGGCGTCAAGAAGAGTTCCGTCAGTAAACACTTCGTTGCGGCATCGCTGAAGCAACTGGAAGATTTCGACCGGCGACGCTTCGAAACGCTGAATTTTGCAGCGAGTTTTATTGATGGCATAAACTTTCGCGGCGAGCTGATCGTCGTTGCTCTTGGCGTTTCTGATGACGGCACGAAGCATGTTCTGGGTCTTCGCCAGGGGGAAACGGAAAACGCGGAAGTCGTTACGGCACTGCTCACGAATCTGAGAGATCGAGATCTGTGCAGCAATCGCCCGACACTGTTTTGTCTCGATGGCAGCAAGGCATTGGCCGCTGCCGTGAATCGCATCTTCGGCATGAATCCTGTGATTCAGCGATGCCAGATTCACAAGCTTCGAAATGTCGAAGGTCACCTTCCGAAGCAGCATCAGCCCGAAGCTCATCGACGAATGAAAGAGGCGTACGCTCAGAACGATGTGGCTTCCGCAAAGCGATTTCTGAACGACACAATGATATGGCTGCAGACGATCAATCGCGATGCGGCGTCGAGTCTTGCAGAAGGACTCGATGAAACGCTGACGGTGATCCGCCTAGCAGCCTGTCCGGATACCTTCCGAAGCCTGGTTTTTCTTTACGTAATGTAGTATTACGATGTCAGTTGACCGTGCATTTTAATTTTGCTTGACGTTTGGTTGGATTTCAGGGATGGGTCGTAAATTTCGCGAATGGCAGCCAGAGGCGAGTTGGTTATTTCCTCCGTCGCCGGGTGACTGGCTGTCGGACGGTCATCTGGTTTATTTTTTGCTGGACGTCACGTCAACGATCGACATCTCTGCGATGGTTGACGATTACACGATGGTTGACGATTACACGGGGCGGACGGCAACACGAGCGGCCAGCCTCCGTTTCATCCTCGGATGATGCTCGTGCTGTTGTTGTATGCATACAGTCAGGGCGTGTTTTCGTCGCGGAAGATGATGCAGCGGTGCGAAACGGATGCGGCTTTTCGAATAATCGTGGGCGAAGATATTCCGAACTTCCGGCGGATCTCCGACTTTCGACTTCGGCACCTGGCGCACCTACAACCGTTGTTTCTGGAAGTGCTGATTCTGTGTCGCGAAGCCGGGCTACTGAAGGTTGGTC
>Ga0209491_10001031_pt1 | contig 55237 bp, 44 predicted proteins | sample BON02_FD_187213 | JGI IMG/M metagenome (GOLD analysis project Ga0209491, IMG submission 187213) | Freshwater microbial communities from Lake Bonney liftoff mats and glacier meltwater in Antarctica - BON-02 (SPAdes) (version 2) | ecosystem: Environmental > Aquatic > Freshwater > Ice > Glacier...
TTTGTTCTCACAAGCCGTATCGTTTGGAAGCGCGATAACGGGCATAGGAGTATAGACGATGGTCACATTTTCGGTCACCGCACTATCACACCCAAAGAAGGATGTTTGAGTTACTGAGATTGTTCCAGCACCTGGGGCTCCCCAAAGGATATTGACGGTATTGCTAGTTGAATCCCCGATAAATTGCCCACCCGTTTGACTCCAGATATAGGATTCACCCGCTACGGCAGTAACAGAGTATTGAGCAATTTTATTCTGACAGGTAGAATCGTTTGGAAGAGTAATGATTGGTTTAGGCGTTTGAATAATGAGGAGTGAATCGATGATTGTCGAATCACACCCAAAAGAAGAGGTTTGAGTGACTTGAATAATACCCGTTCCAGGACCAGACCACAATACGGTAATAAAGGTATCATTAGTTGCACTGAGGATAGTTCCACCTGTTACTGACCATGCATAGGTTTCGCCCGCAGCACCTGGGTCTACCGAATAGGTGTACATTTTATTTTCACAGGCGGTATCGTCTGGAGGGGTCAGTGATGGGGTAGGGGTATAAACAATTGTCACATCAGCACTCACTGTCGAATCACAACCGGCAAGTGAAGTTTGGTTAACCGTTAATGTTCCCGTACCCGGCCCTCCCCATAAGATATTGACACTATTTTGGGTAGAATCCCCAACAAATTGTCCGCCAGTAACTCCCCAATCATAGCTCATGCCTGCTTGGCTTGTTACAGAATAGTTGGCAATTTTATTCTGACAGGTAGTGTCATTAGGCAAGGTAATCGTTGGATCTGGAGTAGCATAGAGTGTAACGGTATCATACACTGTGCTATCACAGGTATTCGGAGCATATTCAAATACAGATAGATAACCAAAGCTTCCAGCGCCCCATATTACATTTACTACCGCACTATCTAAAGCGCCAACTACGGTTCCCCCAGAAACAGTCCATGTATAATCATGTCCTGGAATATAATCGGTATAATAGGTTTGAAGCTTTCCAATACACCCCGTATCCTGACCCACAATTTCTGGGAAAGGAGTTATAGCAAGTATCACAGAATCAATATAGGTCGAATCACAGCCAAATGCAGTAGTTACTGTCACTTGAATAGAGCCTGTTCCTGCAGCGCCCCATAAAATGTTACAGACTGAATCTATGGCGCTTCCTATGATGCTTCCACCCGTAATTGACCAAGCATAGGTTTCTCCCGTGCCTAAAGGTGTGATGCTATATGAATAGGCGTTTAGGGCACAAAGGGTATCCCTTGGAACATTGATGGGAGATGTAGGCGTGTACATTACCATGATGGGTATCGTTACGGTGCTATCGCAGCCACTTGAGGTAGTTGTTTCGGTCAATGAAACGGAACCAGCACCGGTTGTTCTCCACAACACATTGATATTCGACCCGGTTGAATCACCAATAATTTCCCCACCTGAAACATTCCAGAGGTAAGTATTCCCTCCAGAGGTAGTCGTGGAATAATTGTAAATATTGTTTTGACAAGCAGAATCATTTGGCGCCGTAATAGTTGGGGTGGGCGTGGCAACAATGGCCAATGATCCGCTGACACTCGAATCACACCCAAAGGAGGATGTTTGAGTTACTGAGATTGTTCCGGTTCCTGGCGCACCCCATAGTACATTGACTGAATTGGTCGTTGAGTCACCAATAAACTGTCCGCCAGTCTGAGTCCATACATACGACTCACCCGCAACGGCAGTCACGGAGTATTGTGCAATTTTATTCTGACAGGCTGTATCATTCGGCAAGCTAATTACCGGTTTAGGCGTCTGAACAATTGTTACAGATTCTGTCACCGAGCTATCACAACCAAAGGAAGAAGTTTGCGTAATTGTTACCATCCCTGTTCCTGGTGCAGCCCATAATACATTGATGGATGAACCCGTTGTTGACCCCAGAATAGTTCCGCCACTTACACTCCAACTAAAGGTTTCACCCGCGGCTGGTGTAATGGAGTAGTTTTGAATTTTGTTCTCGCACGCCGTATCATTTGGCAAACTAATAACGGGCATTGGAATATAAACAATGGTCACATTCGCACTCACGGCGCTATCGCACCCAAATGGAGAAGTTTGAGTTACCGTGATTGTTCCGGTACCTGGGGTTCCCCATATGATATTTACGCTATTCAAGGTAGAATCGCCAATAAACTGCCCACCAGTCTGAGTCCATACATAGGTTTCCCCTCCCACAAGCGGAACCGAATATGGATAGATGGTGTTCTGACAAGCCGTATCATTCGGTAATGTAATAACTGGCGTTGGCGTTTGGACAATGGTTACATTAGTTGAAACCGTGCTATCGCAGCCAAAGGTGGATGTTTGCGTCACCTCGATAGTCCCTGTTCCGGGCGCTCCCCATAAAACATTGATGGAGGATCCTGTGGTAGAACCAAGAATACTTCCTCCAGTCACATTCCAGCTAAAGCTTTCCCCAGCAGCTGGCGTGATGGAATAGGTATAGATTTTATTCTCGCAGGCCGAATCATTCGGGGCAGTGATAACCGGCGCTGGGGTATAGACAACAGTGACATTTGCTGAAACGGCGCTATCACAACCAAAAGCAGAAGTTTGCGTGATACCAATGCTTCCGGCACCTAAATTCCTCCACAGAATATTAACACTATTAGTGGTAGAATCACCCACAAATTCACCCCCTGATACCGTCCAAGCATAGGTCTCACCGCCAACAGAAGGCACGGAGTAGGTGGCAATTTTATTCTGACAGGTCGTATCATTTGTAAGGGTAATAACGGGGGTTGGGGTCTGAACAATTTGTATGGTATCCTGTACGGTACTATCACAACCAAAAGGGGAGGTTTGAGTAAGTCGAAGGAGTCCATTCCCCGGGGCTCCCCAGATCACTACCACTGAACTTCCTGAACTAGAACCAAGGATGGTACCGCCTGAAATAGTCCAATGAAAAGTTTCGCCGGCCGCTGGGGTGATAGAATAGGTATAGATTTTATTCTGACAGGCTGTATCATTTGGAAAGGAGATAACAGGTGTTGGTGTATAAACAACCGTGACACTTGCCGATACGGTGGTGTCACAACCTAATGCATTGGTCTGAATCAAGGTAACGGTGCCTGTTCCAATGCTTGTCCATAATATTTCTATGGAGGTGCTGGTAGAATCACCATAAATTGTCCCGCCACTGGCTGACCATTGGTAGGTATTCCCTGCCACAGGAGTGGTCGAATAGGGATAGATTTTATTGAGACACGTGCTATCATCCCCACCAATTGCCGGTTTTGGTTTGATAGAGGAATACACGGAAATTGTTGAAGTGGTATCGCAACCAAGTAAATTGGTTATACGTACCACAGCGCTTACTGAACCGGTATCATCCCAACGAATGGTAACTGAGTTTGAATTCGATGCGCCCATGATGGTTCCGCCAGTGGCTACCCATGCATATTGAAATCCAGCATTGAATGGAACGGAATAATTTTCTGTTTTAACTTGACAAGCGGTATCATTTCCAGTAATGGTTTCTAAGGGGGATAACGAAACGTAGACGGTATCATATAGCGTCGAGTCGCAAGTGGATACGGGATCGAATATTCTTAATTGAACGATTTGGTAACCCGTATCATTCCAAACAACATGAGCTGGATTATCGTTCACGCCCGTTGTTAAGGTTCCTCCCGGGATGGTCCACTGTAATGTATTGGCCCCAGGAGTTGGATGGGTAAATACGGAGGTTTCAAATTGACATGCCGTATCCGAACCCTGGATAATTGGAATGGGATTCTCATAAAGACGAAGCACCATATCATCCGTATCTCCTGGGCATGTTTTGTTGCCTGTGGTTCTTAAATTGAGAGTGGCTTGACCAGCTAATAATTCAGCAGGACTGGGGGTATAGGTGATGCTAAGTGAATCGGCAGAAGGACTATAGGTTCCGGTGCCTTTATGCCATGTGCCCCCCGAGGTACCAGTAACTGCTCCAACTAAATTGATGGATGACTGATTTCCGCACAAAAAGGTATCATTTCCAGCATTGGCAGTAATGGCCACGGAAAAGCTATCTACAAAGACGGTATCGTATACTGCGTTACAGCCTAAAGAATCGGTACCTGAGACATAGTAGGTTCCAAGGTTTGCATTGATGGTGTCAGTCGTTTCTCCCGTATTCCAGACAAAGGAATAGGGCGTAGCTCCGCCACTACCTTGTGCGTAAATCTGGACGGGTGCCCCTCCAAAACAAACGGATGGAGTATCTGGTAGAATGTTAACTGCAAAATTGGAGACAAATGTCACGCGTACGGTATCGCAATAATTTACAGCGCCGCAAGCGCCGACTACTGTTCCACAAACCTCATAATCTACATAGGATGGATAGCTGCCTGAAGGAGTCACTGTAACAGTATCTTGCCTAGCCGTATCACTCAGGTAAGAGTTATAGGTGGCATTATAAGGAACAGAACGCCAAGTAATGCTATCTTCAATTAATCCCGTAGCAAATATAGTATCGATACAGGCTTCCGACACGGTGATTGGATCTGAAATAGTAGGGCCAGGTATGGAAGTGATGGTATAAACGTTAGGGTTATTTCCGGGTTTACAAAGGGTAATGGTATGCGGCCCAATTCCATTCAAGCAGATATCGTTTCCAACTTGGTATGCGGTAGCGCATCCAATCTGATAGTATTGCGCACCACCAGGCCAAGCGCCAGAAAACCTGTCGAAGTTGATACCTACTGCCCCGCTATCCAGTGTTACAACAAATTTAACGCAGGTTTCATTGTTTGCGGAACCACAGCAACTGTCAAGCCTAGAAATATTTGTGCTGTAATAAACAGAATCAGGATTTCCGGTTAGGTTTACATTATAGGTAGGCACCGAGGCTCCGCATTGTGCTTCCACTCGATTAATCGAGAGGACGAGTAGGAGAAATACAAAGGCTAGGTTCAATAGCCATTGGAGGTGTCTACGCTTCATTTGGTTCAAATATTTCCGCGTATTCATAGGATTAGTAAGCCAAAAGTAGACTACGATGTTAACATTTTGATGTTAATAAACCGTGTAAGCTCTTGGAAATTTAAAACATTTTCTTTATCAAGGGCTTGGTCACTAGTGACTATTTTTTAATATTTGCAGAAAAAAGTATGAGTTTATTAGTAATTGGCTCCGTTGCATTCGATGCTATTGAGACCCCTTTCGGTAAAACGGACAAAATTATTGGTGGTGCTGCAACGTATATTTCGCTTTCCTCCTCTTATTTCACAAAACATGTAAACCTTGTTGCAGTGGTGGGAGAAGATTTTCCCCAAAGCAAAATTGATTTTATGCAATCCAAAGGAATCGATACAACAGGTTTGCAAATTAAAAAGGGGGAGAAATCTTTCTTTTGGTCTGGAAAATACCATAACGACATGAACAGTCGCGACACCTTAGTTACGGAATTGAATGTCCTAGAAAATTTCGATCCAATCCTTCCTTCATCCTACCAAAATTGCGAGTTCCTTATGCTCGGAAATTTGGCTCCTTCTACCCAAAAATTGGTGATTGATCGTTTGACGGATCGCCCGCGTTTGGTAGTAATGGATACTATGAACTTCTGGATGGAAATTGCGATGGACGATTTGAAACAGACTGTTTCCATGGTCGACGTATTGACCATTAACGATGAAGAAGCGCGTCAACTTTCTGGCGAACATTCTTTGGTGAAGGCAGCGAAGAAAATCATGAAAATGGGACCGTCCTTCTTGATCATCAAAAAAGGAGAACATGGCGCATTGCTATTCCACCAAAACGATGTATTCTATGCTCCGGCCTTGCCTTTGGAAGACGTATTTGACCCAACAGGTGCAGGTGATACTTTCGCCGGCGGCTTTATCGGCTATTTGGCCAGCACAGAAAGCGTATCGTTTGACAATATGAAGCGCGCAGTGATTTACGGATCGGTGATGGCGTCATTCTGCGTAGAGAAATTCGGAACAGAACGTCTAGAGAACCTCACACAAGCAGAAATTGATGCACGTGCAAAAGAGTTTATGAAACTCTCCCACGTAGATATGCAATTGGTATAATGCTTAGAAAAGAGAACGAATGATGTCCTCTACGCTTATCCCTTCGGCCTCGGCTTTGTAGTTTCTTACAATCCGGTGCCGGAGGATTGGTTCCGCTACGGCCTGCACATCTTCAATGTCTGGAGAGTATTTTCCATGCATCAAGGCATGTCCTTTAGCTCCCATAATTAAATATTGAGAAGCACGGGGCCCAGCTCCATAAGCTAAAAACTCATTGATTCTTTCGCTAGCACCTGGGGTATTGGGGCGTGTTTTACTCACCAACCTTACGGCATATTCTATCACATTATCGCTAACGGGAACCTTGCGAATTAATTCTTGGAATGCAATCAAGGCTTTCTCGTCGAGTGCCTTTTCGACTTTAGCTCCCGCCATACCGGTGGTTGTTTTAACCACTTGAACTTCTTCCTCAAAACTTGGATAATCCAGGATGATATGGAACATAAAACGGTCGAGCTGAGCTTCTGGAAGCGGATAGGTTCCCTCTTGCTCAATAGGGTTTTGCGTGGCAAGTACAAAGAAGGGTTTTGGAAGTACATGGAGATGTCCGGCTGCTGTCACATTTTTTTCCTGCATCGCTTCCAGTAGTGCCGCCTGTGTTTTTGGTGGAGTACGGTTAATCTCATCCGCCAAAATGATATTGCTAAAAAGGGGTCCCTTCACGAATTTGAACTGCCTTGACTCATCTAGAATCTCGGAGCCAATGATATCGCTCGGCATCAAATCTGGAGTGAACTGGATTCGGTTGAATGTCAGGTCTAATGCCTCAGAAATCGTTTTAATCAATAAGGTCTTTGCAAGCCCAGGAACACCAACGAGTAGCGAATGCCCATTGCAATATAAGCTAAGAAGTACTTGGTCAATAACCTCGTCTTGGCCAACAATAACCTTGGCGATTTCTGCTTTTAATTTATGATGTGTTGCGGCTAGCGCCTGTGCTGCACTAACGTCGTTTTGTACCTCCATGTGTATTATTTTTTTATCCAATGAGCCAATTCTGGCTCGCTTGCGAATCGATCACTGATATGAATATAATAAAGCTGCTTGCTCTTTTTTACCCAATCCTCTAATGCATTGGCTTTTTTACGCTCCAATGCAGCAGTCTGAATTTTTAAATAGTCTGTTTCCAAACTTGGAAGGTGAGGAGCAGTTTCTGAAATAAGAATATAGATGATATACGTCTCTGAACCATCTGGTGCGCGCACGGAATAAACGCTGCTAATTTCACCGACTTTCAAATCCTTAATACGTAGAAAAACTTCTTTATCAAGATTTCCTACTGGAATACGTGTTTCTCCGGTATTATTATCCATCAATTTACCTCCTTTGCTCGAAGTATACTCGTCTTCAGAATGCTTCTGGGCGGCTTCTCCAAAGGTCATGTCGCCATTCATGATTGCAGTGCGTAGACTATCGAGGAGCTGTCTTGCTGCATAATTATCATCGGGCAATAATTCTGGAGTAATAAGGATATGACGCACATTTACACTCTCCCCACGGCGGTCGAGAAGCTGAATAATATGGTAGCCATATTGACTACGGATGATTTGTGAAAAACTGTCTTTCTCTAATCGGAAGGCGGAAGCTTCAAACTCTGGAACCATTTTTCCGCGCTTGAAAAAGCCTAATTCCCCACATTTCCCAGAACTCCCTGGGTCATCAGAATAGGAACGAGCAAGGAAACAAAAATCGGTGCCTCCAATTAATCGAGTGCGAATAGTGGTGGCTTCTTCTTTTGCAAATTCCCAGGCAAAGTCAGAAACTTTCGGGCTAATCATAATCTGACCAATTTCCACTTCAGCCGGCACTGGTGGCAAGGAGTCTTTAGAGAGCTCCTGAAAGAATTTCCGAACTTCAGCCGGACTAACCTTTACCTCGCTAATGATTTGTTGCTGCATTTGCTGAATGAGAATTTGCTCTTTCATCTTCGGGCGTGTTTTCGCCTTGAACTCTGGCACCGTCATGGCCAAATATTTTTCCAAGGCTTTTTCGTCGCCGCCAAAATGACTCAAGATATAATTCAATTTCTCGTCGATTTTAGCATCTACTTGCTCATCGCTAACCTCCACTGAATCCAGCTGGGCTTTATAGAGTAAAAGTTTTTTTGAAATCAACTGGTCGAGAATGTCAATGCGCAAACTATCATGCACAAAGTCTTTTCCCATTTGTTCTTTTATTGTTTCATATTCTTTCTCAATGTCTGAGCGAAGAATATAATTATCACCTACGACCGCTACAACCTCATCAATCACTTGAGGTTGCGGCTGAGCGAGCAGTTTGACTGGCGCCAAGCTGAGTGCGAGAGCAAACGCAATTATTAGTCTATAAACCATTGTATTTCATTTTTCGACTCCGCTTCTTTAAACAAAGACCCTTCCACTTCTTCGAGTAAGAGCAATTTTCGCTTATTGATGATGATACTCCGAATACGTTCGGCTTCCATCTCTAAAGGCGATATGCTGTTTTTTATCCGAAAGGCATGAATATAGAGCCAATACACAAAGTCGTTGTCTTTTAGTTCTACAAATTTATTGGTGCGAAGAAAGCGCTCTTCATCATACTGATTCAGAGGAATCTCTTTTAGTAAGTCGTCAAATGATAACCAAGAATCTTGATCCAAATAGGTATTCACCGCATATTGGTTGCAGTAATCCAGCAATTTAAACTGATCGGAAGCATCTTGTGAGACAAACCATTTTTTGGCTTTATTCATATTTTCTGCTTCCAAAGGCAACTTCACATAGCTGAGACGAACAATGTTCCGTTTTAGTTCAAAATTTCTTTGATTATTTTCATAATACTCCTCAATCTCTTTCATGGCAACGGTTGTGTCTAGTAATTGCTCAAATAACGCCCGTTGGTATTCGTAGATTAAAAGGCTATTACGGTAGTCGCGAACCTTGGCTTCGATATCAGGAATCTCTTGGCTAAGGTTTTCATTGGCCTTATGCAAGGATACCTGCTGACGAATCCAGTTATTAACATACACCTTGAGCAAAGAAAGACTATCCGTTCCTTTGGCTTTTGACCGTAGATCTGAAGGAAGGTCGTCGATATGCAGCACGTGATCATAGACACGTGCTAAGGCCCCTTCTTCTTCCTTTGATGCATCCGGTGATGAACAGGCAGCGAGCATGATCAACATCACAAGTGTCGCTCTAGCCTGTATCCGCATTAATCTTGGATAATTCCGTTTAAGGTATCGGTATTAACCTGAATGGGATAAACAATTTTTAATTGCTCAATCCACTCTTTCTCGAGTTGGTCTTGGTATTTGCCAGTCATCAGTCCCTTCACTTCATTAAAGGCTTTAGGCCCAGCAGGAAGTACTTCGGTGATCTTGATCAAATAGTATTTGCCGTCTTCTGTTTTGACTTTATGGATACCTTCTTTCCAATCAACTTTATCTACTTGAGGATGCTCTCCTTTTTCGAATTTAGAATGTTTGATTACCAAGCTCAACGGATTTTGCTCATTCACTTGTTGTGAAATCTCCACATCAGGCAATCCCTTCTTCACCAGTTTCTTAGTGTGTTTATAGGATTTTTTATCACTGCACTCGTAAATGCGCGCATTCACACGGGCATCCCACGTATAATCTTGTTTATGCACCTCATAGAAATCCTTTAATCCCGTGGTGTCTTCTACCGCTTTATTCCATACTTTTTCTTGTGTCAAGTTGAAGAGTAGAATTCCATCATGATATTCTTGCATGAGGTTGCGGAAATCAGGCTCTTTTTCTTCCAAATGGTCTTTTTGATAATCCAAAACTTCTTTGGTAACAAAGCTCTTATATAAGTTTTCTACCGCTGATTGAATGCTAACATCGGTTTGCGGAGTTTGGTATTGCTCTGCATAAGAGTAAAAGTCTGTATTGATGAAGCTATTTGTACCAATAGTAAAAAGGGTATCGCGTCTCTCGGTTTTAGTTGCAGCCTTAAATATTCCATAAAGGATGGAAGAATCCATGCCTGCATAGAGTTTATTCAAGTTTTTTATTCTTTCCGAAAAGCCATTTTCAGCCTTGAAGCGTTTTACTAAAGCCTCTTGACTCATCTTCACTCTTTCTGGCTCACGATTCACTTGCATGCGCAAACGGTCAATTAATTCATCTTTAGCGCCTAATGGACGTCTTTCAAGAAGTTTGATAATATGCCATCCAAATTCGGTTAATACGGGCTCAGAAATAGCTCCTTCATTGTTAATGCTGAAGGATGCTTCTCTAAATGGTTTGGCCACGGGCGAATTGGTGCGAATCCAGTTGAGTTCTCCACCATTGCCACTGCTGCTTGCATCTTCTGAATAGCTGCGTACCATGGATTTCCAATCGGCGCCAGCTTGTAGTTGTACATAGATGGAATCAATCTTTCTCTTCGCGTTGAGTACTTCCTCTTCTTTTGGGTTGGTATTGAGGCGCAACATCAAATGAGCTACTCTTACTTCCCCTCGGTATGGGCGTTTATCGACCACTCTTAAGATATGATAGCCGTATTCGGTGCGGAAGATTTGAGAGATATTTCCTGGCTCCGTTTGAAATGCCTGTGTCTCGAAAGGGTAGATCATGTCAAATGCAGAGAAATAACCTAAATCACCATAATTATTTTTTGCAGAAGGGTCTTCTGAATTATAATAAGCCAACGTATCAAAGTTCATTCCTCCAATGGCTTTTTTGCGCAAGTCGTTGATGCGGTTATAGGCTCGCATAGTATCCTTTGGCAAGGCATTTGGCCCAACGAGAATAAGAATATGCGAGGCATTGACTTCCATTTTCATACGCTCATACGCTTCATCAATCAGCATGGATGTAAGAGAGGTGTCAGTCATGTAAGAACGAGCGAGTTGTTCGCGGTAGCCGGCTAATTCTTGTTGAAAAGCAGGGTTTTCATCCATTCCTAAACTTTCTGCTTCCTTCACTTTCAATTTGAAATTGATGTACAGATTCAGGTAAGCGCGCACACTAGAGTCGGTTTGTTCCTCCTTCTTGTTGTTTTTCAAAAATACCCGCTCAAATTCTTCCTGAAAAACAGAATCCGTTCCGTAGGTGAAGAGCAATGGGTTTTGCTGTGCTTGTGATGTTTGGCTAAATAAGCAAAAGGCAATAAGACTATAAAATGCTAAACGCATCATGGTATATGATTTTAAATTTTGGAAAGCAAAAATAAGGACGAATATGAATTACGCAAGGCTGCTTAGTCGATTGCAATAACGTGTAAAATTTCCGGAATGGCTTTTTTGATGCCTTCTTCGATGCCTGCTCTCATGGTCATATTGCTCATGGAGCAGCTGCTGCAAGCACCTAACAGGCGTAAGCTCACGGTTTGATTTTCAATACAAACCAGCTCCACATCTCCGCCATCGGCTTTTAGAAAGGGGCGAAGTGAATCCAATACTTCTTCTACTTTGTCTTTTATCACGGTAGTCTCCATCATTTATTTGCTTGCAAGCCCAGCGTTTTTAACGGCAATTTGCCGGGCTACATTTCCAGCAAAGTTAGCAAACGCCGAGCTATAATCCTTATTCTTCCCTAGGGCACTGATTCCTGCGTCGCCAGCTTCACGTACAGCCTGAATAAATGGGATTTCACCGAGCAAGGGAAGCTGCATTTCCATCGATAATTTTTCGCCCCCACCTTGCCCGAAGAGGAAATATTTCTTCTCAGGTTGGTCTTCCGGACTGAAATAACTCATATTCTCCACCACACCAATGATAGGAACAGTGGCTCCCTGCATGCGGAACATACCAATGGCTTTTCGGGCATCTGTCAAAGCCATCTCTTGCGGAGTGGTAACGATAACGGCTCCCGTAATTGGAAACTGTTGTGCCAAAGTCAAATGAATATCTCCAGTTCCAGGGGGTAAGTCAATAATTAAATAGTCTAATTCCCCCCAAGCTACATCATTCATAAACTGACGAATAGCTGAAGAAATCATCGGCCCGCGCCAAACTACGGCTTGACCTGGTTGCATCATAAATCCAATGGAGAGCAGCTTAATGCCCGCTCTTTCAATGGGTATCATTAAAGTCTTGCCATTTTCCTCGCGCATTTCGGGGGCTTCCATCACCCCAAAAAGGGTAGGGATGGATGGGCCATAAATATCGGCGTCGAGGAGCCCTACTTTAGCTCCTTCTTGAGCGAGGCTTAAGGCAAGGTTCGAGGCGACGGTCGATTTGCCTACTCCTCCTTTTCCGGAAGCTACGGCAATAATATTCTTTACTCCGCGCAGTACTTCGCTTTCTTGTCGAACGGTATTTACGCGCGAGATGAAATCGACAGTTACTTCGGCCCCCTTATCTACCAATAAAGTGATGGCGTTGACACAGGCATTGGCCATAAAGTCTTTAAGCGGACAAGCCGGGGTAGTTAAGACGATAGTAAATCGAACTTTTCGATCTTGAATCGAAAGGTTTTCTATCATTCCTAAAGAAACGAGGTCTTTTCTTAGGTCAGGCTCAATTACCTGACTTAAGGCCTCCAATACTTTATCCTTTGTAAGCATGGGGCGCAAAGTTACTCCCTTGCGCCTGAATGCAAAAGCTTAGTTAGGATTAGTTCTTGCGAATGGAAAGCAATGGAATTTGTGCGTGATTGGCAATTGCTTTGGTTTTGCTTTTTGAGAAGATCCGCTCCAATATATTTCTGTGATGCACGGCCATTCCAAGAATATCTGTTCCATTGGTTTGTACAAAAGTTTCAATGGCTGCAGTCACTTCATTGCTTTTGATTTCTGCGAATTCCATGCGGTCAAAATTACATCCAGCAGCAATTTTGGTATACATGTCATTCGCTTGCGCTGAAGTGAATACAAGCTCATCACTAACTATATGAAGGATGTCGAGAGAGCAATCCCAAGCTTTGGCTAAGTTCACAAAAATCCGAAACGACAATTCTTCATTTCCTGTAAAATCTGAAGCATAACAAATTTTTGAAGGTGCTTTCTGATTGGTATAGCTTTCAGGAATACTCAAGGTTTTTACATGGGAATGGCTTAAAACCCCAGAAGCATTACTTCCAAAAAACGCTTCTTTCGCACCACTCGCGCCAGTAGTTCCCATCACAATCAGGTCGGCTTCCCATTCTTCGGCAAAGCGATTTATATCATCTATAACGAACCCATGCATCGATTCTCCCGTTATACCTGGAAAGCTTTTTAATAATTCCTCCATTTTGGCATCGTTGCCTGCTTTCACCTCTTGCATTAATAGCTCAAGAGTGTCGCCAGGCATATACGGGTCAACAACGGGAACATTGAAGATATGCAGCACCTTTACCTCTGCTTGGGTCAAACCCGCAAGAATTTGAGCATAACGCAAGGCATTTGTCGCTGGTTCAGAAAAATCGGTTGGGACAAGAATTCGTTTAATAAAGGCCATGAGTGAAATTTTCAGCTAATTTACAACCCACACTTGAATAATTATGGATATTTGCCTCAAGGTGCAGAAATTTAATCGCTTAATCAAAGTTTTCATCTACGGTTTTATCCTTTGGATGACCAACACCGCCTCGGCTCAAACACAGGCTTTGAGCTCAGCATGGTCCTTTACTACGTTTGCCTATGCTAACTTACCAAGCATACCGCAACACCGTGAAATTTATTTTGCCAACGCACATGGCGGTCTTAGTCTATTTGCTTCGTATAGCATGAAACCGAAATATGACTTGCGCTTTGGCCTGAAATTGAATACCCTCGCCTACTCGCGAAATGCCACGGATAGTTTTGAAGTCTTTACCCAACGTATTCGCGAATACTATGTGGAGGCTCCGGTAAGTTTATTCTATTATCCAAGTCGTACGGAAAGGACCTGGGGATTCTATGCAGGCCTCACACCAAGTATCCTGCTAAATAAATCGGTGAGCAAAAAAGAGGAGAACCCAGCGTATTACTCATTTCCTAAAGATCCTTCAAGCCCTGGCCGATTCGATATTGGACTAAACGTAGGTGCGACACTTAAATTAGCCCCTCGCTGGTTAATATCGGCCGATTATACCTATTCCTTTACTAACGGTGCCAAAGAGCCATATAATTCGGGTCGTTTTAGTCAATATTCTATAGGAGTCGGTTTTCAAATCAATCAACCAAATGCAAAAGAATCAGAGATTGAGCAGACAAAAGGGGAAGAAATCCTGCATTTCAAAAAACAGCGCTTGGTGGTCTTGGTGCGCTTAAAAACCGAAGCCAAGAAGATTAAATACTACCAAGATCGGGGATATTACCGAGAAGTGGAAGAGCTGCAAGAAACGGTTAAACTAGAAAATCAAACCACGATGAATGCCTTTGAAACCGGCTTTACCTATTGTGAGGTGCGCTATTTTTATGATACCCTTAGCAAGGCCGTTGCAGAGGAATTATATGATGATATAGTGCTAAATAGCGATGGAACTCCTTCTGATTTGGTGATTGGAGATAGCACCGATGTGCTCATTGCTGAATTCGGAAGCCCCTACAGCGAGGCCTTCGGTTCCTCATCGGGCTTTGGTTTGGTTGTCTTTGATTATCAATTCAATCAGATGAAAGAGCCCTTTCCTTATTATGTGTCTACCTTCTATGGATTGGTTAGCCGCAATGAGGCAGTCATTCGCTTTGATAAAAAGTTGAGAGAATACCAGAAGTTACGTTAACGAATTAGGACCTTACCCCTTGCAAATTATATCTTTGACACTTTCATGAAATATTTCAATGGCTAAAATTAAAGTAGACAACCCAGTTGTAGAATTGGACGGCGACGAAATGACGCGCGTTATTTGGAAATTTATCAAAGACAAATTGATTCTTCCTTACCTCGACCTTGATATCAAATATTATGATTTAGGGATGGAGAAACGCGACGAAACAGGGGATCAAATTACTGTGGATGCTGCGCAAGCAATAAAAAAATACAATGTCGGAATCAAATGTGCCACCATCACCCCTGATGAAGCACGGGTGGAAGAATTCGGACTCAAAGAAATGTGGAGGTCTCCTAATGGAACCATCCGTAATATTCTTGACGGAACCGTTTTTCGCGAGCCTATTGTCATGAAAAATGTTCCACGCCTTGTTCCTAACTGGACAGCACCAATCTGCATCGGTCGTCACGCTTTTGGTGATCAATACCGCGCGAGTGATTTCGTTACCAAGGGAAAAGGAAAATTGACCATCAAATTTGAAGGCGAAGACGGAACCGTGATTGAACGCGAAGTATATAACTTCCAAGGTGACGGAGTGGCTTTGGCTATGTATAATACCGATGAGTCAATTCGTGGGTTTGCTCATGCTTGTTTCAACCAAGCTATCAGTAAAAAATGGCCACTTTACCTTTCCACAAAAAACACCATCCTCAAAAAATACGATGGCCGTTTCAAAGACATTTTTGCAGAAGTATATCTTGAATACATTGCAGAGATGAATGAGATTGGAATCACCTACGAACACCGTTTGATTGATGATATGGTTGCTTCCGCTTTAAAATGGAATGGAAATTTCGTTTGGGCATGTAAGAATTATGATGGAGACGTTCAATCAGATACCGTTGCTCAAGGATTCGGTTCTTTGGGATTGATGACTTCAACCCTGATCACCCCTGATGGCAAGACCATGGAGGCAGAAGCAGCGCACGGAACAGTAACCCGTCACTACCGTCAGCATCAAGATGGAAAACCAACCTCAACCAATCCAATTGCTTCTATTTATGCATGGACACGTGGCTTGGCTTTCCGAGGCAAACTGGATGGCAACCAAGCATTGATTGATTTCTGTGAAAACCTCGAACGCGTTTGTGTTGAAACAGTTGAATCAGGGTATATGACCAAAGACTTGGCAGTTTGTATTCATGGAAACAAGGTTTCCTTTGATCAATATATGAACACCGAAGACTTCTTAGATAAACTCGACGCCAACCTTCAAGCGAAGATGGCTTAACCACTATACGCCCCGGTTAATCGCTGGGGTTTTTTTATGAATTTTCTCGCCCATCATTTCTTTTATGCCAATGATGACCCACATCATAATACAGGCCTGATACTCCCTGATTGGTCGCGCTCGGCCGAAGGGAAACGGAAATTGGAATGGGAAAGAAAAAGGTCGGATTACCTTCCGTTTATGGCTTTATGGGAAGGCTGCCAGAAACATTATGAGGCAGATAGCTGGTTCCATGATTGCGCATATTTTGTAGAAATGACGGCTCAAATTGAAAAGGATTTGGCAAATCTCCAGGAGAAAGGACTTTTACAAGAGCAGCGCAAATGGTTCTTGGCGCATATCCTTTCTGAAGTGCTGCTTGATCGGCTTATCATTGAGCGTCACCCGAAGGCCTTGGATGCTTTTTATCATGATCTCAAACAGGTGCCTTTTATAGATATTGAATTATTCTTGCTGGAATCTGGTAAAGAGAACATGGGACGATTCCCACAAGCGCATGCAGGATTTATGAGTTCAGAGTTTCTTCATCATTATAAAAGCGATGAAGGCCTTACCGAATCACTTAATCGGGTTGTTCAGCGAACCAATCAAAGAGCTTTTAGTGAAGCAGAACACGCAGCCCTAACGGCTTTGATGCCGCAATGGATTGGCCATGCTGAGAAAACAAAAAAGCCCCTCCAGATGGAAAGGCTTTCTCTTTAATTAGTTGAATTGGTTCTTACTGTTTGGTTAATGTTTCAACAACCAAAACACCACCCGCATTTGGATCATTAAACTGCCAAACAATCTGAGAACCAGTCTTTGAAACCACCTCACGCGTACCTTCTTTGGTGAAATCGATGGTTACTGGAGGACCTTTTTTCAAAATATAAGAATCAGCAAGAGGGGGCTGTACAGAGCCGAAAACGGTATACGTCCATTCGGCTGTTGCCGCAACATCGATCTTTACGGTAAAGGTATTATTGGGATCAAAAATGCTGGCACCATCCAATTTTTTATCGGTTTGCTTCCAGAGTCCAATGTATACTGCTGGGTCTCCAGAATTGCCTCCAGTAGTGGTAGTTCCTGTTGAAGAGCCTGGCTCTGGGCTCTCTTGCAATTTTGTGCAAGCACCCGCCATTGTCACAACAAAAGCGAGAATTAGTACTTTATTGAAGCGTTTCATTCTGCTAAATTAAAGAAAAGGAATCTTTTTAACCTCAGCTTTTAACTGTTTATCGCGAATTTCGATGAAGATGGTGCTCCCCGCCTTGCTGAATTCCTTCGCTACATAGCCCAGACCAATGGCTTTTCCCATGCTAGGGCTCTGCGTTCCAGAAGTTACTTCGCCAATGGTATTTCCATTTTCATCGCAAATAGTATAATGCTGACGCGGAATTCCTCTATCAATCATTTCGAAGCCGACGAGTTTCTTGCTTACACCATTTTCCTTTAGGTTTAAATGGTAGTCAGAATGGATAAATTCTTTTGTAAACTTTGTAATCCATCCCAATCCAGCTTCAATCGGAGAAGTTTCATCATTGATATCATTTCCATACAAACAGAAGCCTTTTTCTAGACGCAGGGTATCTCTTGCTCCAAGTCCAACCGGCATGATATCGAATTCTTTCCCCGCTTCAAAAATGGCCTCCCACAATTTTAGGGCATCTTCATTTTTCACATAAAGCTCAAATCCACCGGCACCCGTATAGCCCGTTGCTGAAATAAGAACTCCATTCAAGCCAGCCATGGCACCTTGTTTAAAGGAATAATATTCCATAGCTGCAAGATCCGTATCCGTAATCTTTTGCAAAGCCGCCAAAGCATTTGGTCCTTGCACCGCTAAGAGAGAATACGCGTCGGAGGAATTGGTCATTTTTACACCAAAACTATTCTGAGCGCTAATCCAATTCCAGTCTTTCTCAATGTTTGAAGCATTCACTACCAAAAGGTATTCGGTTTCGCTGAAACGGTATACCAATAGGTCATCTACGATTCCGCCTTTGTCATTTGGCAGGCAGGAGTATTGTACCTTTCCATCAACAAGTTTAGACGCGTCGTTTGAAGTGACATGCTGAATGAGGTCGAGCGCTTTTTCACCCTCCAACCAGAACTCGCCCATATGCGATACGTCAAAAACACCCACCGATTTGCGCACTTGCAAATGTTCTTGGATGAGGTTGCTGTATTGAACAGGCATCAAATAACCGGCAAAAGGAACCATTTTGGCACCTAAAGAAATATGTAAGTCGCTGAGAGCGGTTGTTTTTAATCCTTCGCTATTCATGGTGTTTTTAATTAGGCTCAAAAATACGTGTTACAATGCTTTTTTAAAGATATTTGAAACGATTTACACATGAAATTCCAAAGAAACTACAGCCTGAGCGAGATTGCGGATCTTATTAAGGCAAAATCCATTGGCCCAAATGACTTCCTCATCACTGGATTGAATGAAATCCATAGGGTGGAAGCGGGAGATATCACTTTTGTGAATGTTGAAAAATATTATGCAAAAGCATTAGGCTCGGCAGCAACCACCATCATCATCGATAAGGAAGTAGAATGCCCGGAAGGAAAAACGCTGCTGGTATCTGATGACCCATTTCGCGACTATACCTTTTTGGCCAAATATTTCCGTCCTACGCCCTTACCCCTCAACACACGGTTCGACCAGGGTGAAAAGGTGGAGATTGGCTTAGGAACGCATATCCATCATGGTGTGGTGATTGGCAATAATGTGAAAATTGGAAAGAATTGCCTCATTTATCCGAATGTGGTGATATATGATGAAACAACCATCGGCGACAATGTCATCATCCATGCGAATACCACCGTAGGTTCTGATGCCTTCTATTTTAGCAATTTCAGTAAAATGCACAGCTGCGGCCGCGTGATTCTGCACGACTGGGTTGAGCTCGGAGCAAACTGCAGCATCGACCGCGGTGTGTCTGGCGACACCGTGATTGGCGCGTACACAAAATTCGATAACCAAGTGCATATTGGTCATGATACCATCGTAGGTGAGCGCTGTATTTTTGCGGCTCAAGTGGCTATTGCTGGGGTAAGCAAGATCGAAGACAATGTTATCCTTTGGGGAAAAGTAGGCGTTACCAAAGATATCGTAATTGGAAAAGGGGCAGTGGTTATGGCTACTTCCGGCGTTTCAAAATCTTTGGAAGGCGGAAAAGTTTATTTCGGCTCACCGGCTAAAGAGAATAGAAAGATTTTGAGAGAGATGGCGGCCCTAGCACGACTTCCTGAAATTATTGCCAAACTAGGAAAATCATAAAGCATGCACCCCATTTTATTCCGATTTAAGTCGCCCGAGTTTTTGTCTGGAATTTTCCCAGAATACATCACGCTATACAGCTATGGTTTTTTTATTCTTCTAGGAATCATAGTGGCCTATTTATCTGTTTGGGCAAGAAGAAAAGAATTCAAACTCAATCACGACTTGCTTTCAGACCTCTTTCTTTGGGCCTTCATTGGTATTTTTGTAGGAGGAAAGCTGTTTTATTATTTTGAAGACATTGGCAAGTATTTGCATGAACCCGCACAGATGTTTAAAAATATGGGGTCGGGCTTTGTCTTCTATGGCTCCTTCTTAGTAGGCTTACCCGTTCTTGTTTGGCGCTTTAAAAAAATGAAGCTACCTGTAATGCCTATGCTCGATGTTATTGCTATTGCCGGGGCCCTGGTTCATGGCTTTGGTAAATTGGGTTGTTTGATGTCGGGCTGTTGCCACGGGAAAGTCTGCGAAGCACCCTGGGGAATTGTGTTCAGCGATGCTGCCTCCTCCGCCAATCCTTTGAATACACCCTTGTATCCAACGCAGATTTATGATGCAGTGATGATTTTCTCCATTGCGGGGATTCTGCTTTACCTCTATTCGCGCAAAAAATTCCACGGTGAGCTCCTATTACTCTACGCCATTATTTATGGGGTAGGAAGGAGCATCACGGAAATTTTCCGCGGCGATGAAGCACGTGGATATATCATCGATGGAGTATTGACCCATTCGCAGTTTATTGCCATCCTCATTTTGATTGGCAGCTATTTTCTTTGGAAACGCTGGCGTATCAAATACCCGGTGAACCGATAATATTCAGAGCTCCTTCCTTCATAGAAACCACAAATTCCTTCCATGCGTAAACTTCTCCATCCATATGGCAGGTTAATTCATGTTCTGATTTTAGCGTCAAGGCTTTGGTATCGAACATCTTAACAAACGGAAGTTTTTCATGAGTACCCTTCTCCACTTTGGATAGATGGATGATGCGCTGCCAGAGCGTAATTCGTTTGATCCAGCAACATTGAAATAAACCATCGCGAAAACTGGCTTGAGGGGTGACTTTAAATCCACCGCCAAATTCAGCGCCGTTGCCAACGGTGAGCAAAAGGCTATTATCTGCTTCAAAACCTCCATCATAATGCACCTCCATCCACGTTTCCTTATAGCGGAATATCTGCATAATTACGACCATTAAATAGGCAAGATGTCCTTTGAATCGGCTGTTTTTCTGCAGGGTTTTGGCCACTTTTCCGTCAAAGCCAATGCCCACTCCGGTAGCGAACCAAACGCCATTGCATTGGCCTAAATCGCAGAGGTATATTTTGTTGTCAATAAAATGATTGAGCTGGATTTGGACAGAGGCACTTTGATGAGACAGGCGTGAAAAATCATTGCCACTTCCAGCACTTATTAAACAAACGGGAATAGGCGGAACTCCCCAAAAGTTCAATACCCGATGCAAGGTTCCGTCGCCGCCAAGAAGGAGTATTCGTTTGAATTGTGTCCAATCAGGAATTTTTTCTTCGCGATTTCCTGGAGTGATTTTCGTCGCATAGTCAATTTTGTTCGCCAGCAAAAATGCTTCAACCTTTTTTAAGGTATGATGAGAATTCCCGCCCTTGGCAAAGGGGTTATAGATAAGCAAACAGTCCATCAGAGCGGCAGTTTAATTTGCTGAAGCTCCTTCAAACGAAAGGATTTACGGTGATAGGGACTTGGTCCGTTTTCTATCAAATAAGAACGATGATGTTTGGTTGGGTAGCCTTTATTAATCTTCCAGTCAAAACCAGGGTATTCTTCATGGATGCCTTCCATATATTCATCCCGGTAGGTTTTTGCTAGGATGGATGCCGCGGCAATACTCAAAAAACGTCCGTCGCCCTTTACAAAAGTTTCAAAGGGGATATCGTGATAGGGTTTAAAGCGATTTCCATCCACCAAGATAAATTCAGCCTTGGGCTCGAGTTGGTCTAAGGAGCGGTGCATAGCCAAAATCGAAGCATTGAGAATATTGATTTGATCGATTTCTTCTGGAGAGCATGAAGCGACTGCCCAAGCAATGGCCTTGTCTTCAATTTCCGCACGAAGTTCCTTGCGGAGTGATTCCTTGATCTTTTTGCTGTCGTCGAGCCATTTGTTTTTATAGCGTGGCGGCAGAATCACTGCTGCGGCAAATACCGGCCCCGCTAAACAACCTCGTCCAGCTTCATCACATCCTGCCTCTATGCGGCCTTTTTTTACAAACGACTTAAGCACGGTCAAAAATACTTTTTTCCAAGCATTGCCACATCTTCTCTGCGGTATCATCCCAGGAGAAAGCTTTAGCCCGCAAAAGGGCCTTTGCCTTTAGGTCGGCATAGAGCGCATCATCCATACTTAATTTCAACATAGCATTTGCCATATCAGGCACTGAAAGCGGGTCTATACAGAGGGCAGCATCTCCAGCAACTTCTGGCAAGGAGCTTATATCCGAGGTAATGGCAGGAGTTCCACATTGAAAGGCTTCTAGCAAAGGGAGTCCAAACCCCTCAAAAAGAGGAGCATAGGTCATGGCTCGCGCGCCACATAAATAGGGGAGCATTTCTGCATCGCTAATTCGTCCAGTAAAATGCACGGAATCTTTGTATTTCATGTTGGTATAAACATCCTCGAGCTCTTCGGTTTGCCAAGCTTTTCTGCCCACAATCACCAATTGATAGTCGTTCGAATCATGCAATTTAAACTGATCAAAGGCCTTTAATAAGCGATGGATATTTTTCCTCGGATGCAAAGAACCTACATAAACGAACCAAGGCTTATCCTGCATGCTCTCCTTTCTGAAAGCAGCTAATTGAGCTTCTTCAAGGGGATGGAAGTGGGAAGAGGCGCCATTATAAACGATATCAATCAACTCATTTGCGATACCATAGGTTTGATGGATGTCACTCTTACTAAAGCTTGATACGGTTGCGATGCGCTTGGCCTTCTTCGCAAATTGAGGGAAATACTTTTTATAATAGGTCGCCCCAGTTTTGGAGACGTATTCAGGATAATGTTCGAAAGCCAAGTCGTGAATAACAGGAACTTGGGGAATCTCTGTGGAAAGTGAAAGAAAGCCATCGGGCGAGAAAAACACATCGGGCTTCCATTTCCTAAACTGACGAGGCAAGCTCCATTCAAACCAGATATAATAAAGGTATGGATGGCGGGCTGGAGGAAAAACGCTTACTGGAATAACATTCTCCGCATACACAAACCCTGGCGCATAGGCGCGGTCAAAGAAAAAGACAAACTCATGCTCCGGATGATTGCGCACCATACGTTGCAGTACTTCATGACTAAAGCGACCCAATCCTTCGAGACGGTCTTTGAGTAAAAAACGAGCGTTTACGGCAATCCGCATTATTTATAGGTTTCCCCATCGGCAATGCACCAACGGTTGAGGTATTCCCAAATATACAGTTCCCGACCGTTTTCGAGTGTAATGAGCCATTCTTTGTTATCGACATTCGGCGCGCCATAAAAATCGAGCAGGTATTGATAGAGCTCAAAATGGTCTTTATAGTCGATAATGATTTCATACAAGAAGCCCTTCTTATCAAATATATAATGGGTTTCTGTAAAAAGCGTATCCGCTTGAGGATATTCGGTGAGCTGGGGAGTGCCACTAAAAGAGCGGCTTTTTTCCAAGCCATCTCCCTTGATTGAGATAAATGTATCCATGCTCATCCCTATAAAAACTTGATTATGCGACTCAGGCAGGAACTTTTCTTGTCCATGCCCAAACCCAAAACCAATAATGCCCAGAATCAGAATCCAATAGATTTTTTTCATGAATTGCAAATGTGCAGATTTTTGCGCTGACTCCATAGGCTAACGTTATAATGCCTCCATTTATGATTTGTGATTTGTGATTTTTGAGCTTAGTTTTTTCTGTATTTTCGAACCGTGGCAGGCTCGTTTTTATCGAACTTCTCTTTTTCGGTGGTGCTCAATCTCTTGATCAAGCTCTTTTGGGTTTTTGTGATTGAAATTGCCGTGCAGAATACCTTAGGCGCTGAAGTGTATGGCGTTTATTTCGAGGCCTTCAATTTCAGTTATATCTTCTTTATCCTGCTGGATATTGGACTGAGCAATTATACCAACCGCACCGTAGCGGGCGATCCAGATTCCTTGCGTGAATTGTTTCCTTCGGTTTGGAGCATCAAACTAATTCTAACGGCTGTTTATCTTTTGGCTCTGCTTCTGGCGGCCAAGTTAATGGGCTATGATAGTCTGCATTTTAAGGTTGTAATGTTCATAGGGCTGAATCATGTGCTCATGTCCATGATGCTCTTTTTCCGCAGCACCATTGGCGGCTTGCATCTTTTCAAAACAGACGCGGTGGTCTCCGTCATGGACCGCCTCATCATGGGCATTGTTTGCGCAGCCTTCCTTTGGTTACCTCAGCTGAAAGAGAGCTTTAGCCTCGACCATTATCTAGTGGCCATGTTTATTGGCTATCTCGGAAGTTTCCTATTTGCCCTTTGGGTAGTGAGTCGCAATGGAGGCAAGATTCGCTTCTTCTTTGATAAGGGCTTGTTTAAAGACATGCTGAGAAAGTCCTATCCCTTTGCGGTCCTTTTCTTTTTGATGGGGCTCTATACCCGTATTGATTCAGTAATGCTCGGCCGACTATTACCAGAAGGTGAATTCGAAGTGGGTATCTATGCATCGGCCTTTCGCTTGCTGGACGCCGCGGTAATCTTTGCCGTTCTGCTCTCCAACCTGCTTTTACCCCTTTTCTCCCGACTAATCAGCAAAAAGGAATCGGTGGAGGCGCTGGTAAAAGAGAGCTTTCGTATAGTGATAATCGCTGCCGTATTGCTTCCGCTGACCTGTTATTTCTACGCCGATTTTCTTTATCCAATTTTGTATGATGAGAACCATGTTTATGGAGCGCGGGTCTTCGCCATTCTCTTCATCAACTTTATACCCATGGCCATAGGCTATATTTTTGGCACCCTGCTTACGGCCAAGTCCGAATTACGCTTATTGAACTATATCAGCACACTGGGCCTAGTGGTAAATATTGTATTGAATGCGATTTTCATTCCTCAATGGCATGCCTTAGGGGCGGTATATGCAACCATTATTACTCAGAGCTTGGTTACGCTTTCTACTTTCTATTTTTCTATCAAATATTTTAGGCTCCAAGTATACGAACTCATCAATTGGCGAGTTCTATCTTATGTTTTGGCAAATGTTTTTGGGTTTTATATGATGCAGAAGCTCGGTTTACAAGCTATATGGAGCCTTGCTTTCAGCCTACTTTTGGGTTTAATTTGGGTCCCCGTATTTCGGCTCATTCGGCTCAGCGATATACGCGAGCTGATAAAGTCAAAGGCAGGCACTTCCTGAACCCGCTGAAAAATGTAAATTTGCCGCAATTATCAATACAATGAAGGAATCGAACAGTGCATACGACTTCAGTCTAGTTGAAGTTTTGCGTTTTGCCTTAAAGTGGAAGTGGCATATCCTAATTCTTACCGCTCTAGCAGGAATTGCAGGTGCGGTATTCAGCGGCCCAACGTTTATCACGCCAAAATTTGCGTCGACCGTTGTGTTTTACCCTTCTACCATCAATTCTATTTCAGGTGTAGTATTGTCTGATAACCAGTTTAAAGACAAAGACGCCTTGGAATTTGGAGAAGAAGAGGAGGCAGAGTATGCCTTGCAAATCTTGAACTCTGCGCCTTTGATGACCAAGGTGGTGGAGCGCTTTGACTTGATGAATCATTATGATATTGATCCAAGTGGTTCTTATCCCTATACCAAATTGGAAAGAGAAATTAAGTCGAATATTTCTTTCCGCCGCACAGAACTGCTCTCTATAGAAATTCAGGTTTTGGATAAAGACCCAAAGTTAGCTGCTGAAATTGCCAATTATATTTCCGCGGCTTTGGATACGGCGAAGACAGAAATTCAACGCCAAGTAGGCCAAAAAGCATTTGAGATCATTGAAAAAGAATACAAGTCGAAATTAGCGGAAGTAGAACAATTAAAGGATGGTATCAATGCCTTGAATAGTGAAGGCGTGGTTGAAAATCCGTTTAACCGCAAGAACAAGAGAGCCGCAAGAAATGATGCTTTAGGTAATGTCGACCAACTTCAAGGAGCGGGAAATAATTTGGGAACCTTACTTTCATTGACCGAATCATTGAGCCTTCAGGTGGAGCAATTAAATGAGCTGCAACGCAAGTTTGAACGTGCGAAGGTGGATTTGAACGAATATATTCCGCATCACTTTGTGGTAACCCCAGCCTCCGCTGCTGAAAAGAAAACCAAGCCTGTACGTTGGATTATCGTCCTTATTTCTATGTTCAGCACTTTTTTCCTATCCATGATTATGATTATCGTGATAGAGCGGATTCGTGAATCATACCAAAGTTTAAAACTCGAAGAGGAGGCATAATTGTTGGGCAAATCACCCATAACGTGGTTTTATAGTATTGGCATTGGTTTTATCGCCGCTTCGGTGGTAGCAACCATGTTCGAGATCTATTACCTCTATCTCTTTCCTGCGGCTATAGCAGTAAGCTTATTGGCGCTTTTTCGTGCCGACCGACTCATCATGCTTTCTGCTTTTTTGGTGCCACTATCGGTAAGCTTCCAAGATTTGGGCTTTGGAGCAGGATTGAGCTTACCTACCGAGCCCATCATCATACTTATCATGCTTGTTGCCATTTTAAAACTGGCGCATGAAGGAGTTTGGGACATGGATTTTATTCGTCATCCGGTAACTATCGCCATCCTTATCAATACAGGATGGATTTTGCTAACCACCGTTACCAGCACCATGCCTATCATCTCGATGAAATTTTTCATTTCGAGGGTATGGTTCATCGTAGTTTTCTATTTCTTCGCCTCGCATATGTTTAGCGATATGCGCCGAAGCATGAACTTTATCTGGTTCTTCCTTATCTCATCCATCGCCGTGGTAAGCTATATCATGATTCTACATAGCACCTACGGATTTGAACGGGATGCCATTTTTGATATCATCCAACCATTTTTCTGGATACATGGGGTATATGCAGCAATGGTGGCCATGTTGGTCCCTGTATTTTTTATCCTAGCCTATAAAGGAAAGGAATTTGCCTATTCTCCGCTACGCCGTTCATTCCTCATGTTTTTTGCAGTGGTATTTGCAGCAGCAGTGCTATTCTCCTATACACGAGCGGCCTGGTTAAGCGTTTTTGCGGCAGGAGTGGCAGGAGCTGTTTTTCTGTTACGCGTGAACTTGAAACTTATCTATACTTTGGTGATTTTGGTAGTGGGCGTCACCCTCTTCTATCAAAGTGATATCATGATGGAATTGTCGCGAAATAAAACAGGCTCAAACTCCAAGAATATGGAGAAACACCTTGAAAGCGCCACCAATATTCGAAATGACCCCTCTAACCTTGAACGCATCAATCGCTGGAGTTCTGCCTGGCGCATGTTCCAGGATAAGCCGCTCTTTGGCTTCGGACCAGGTACCTACATGTTTCAATATGCACCGTATCAGCTGAGTTATCAAATGACGGTAATCAGCACCAATTTTGCGACGCTCGGTCATGCTCATAGTGAATGGCTAAACCCGCTTGCAGAGATGGGATTGATAGGTATGCTAAGCTGGTTTGCGGTCTTTGTGCTGACCTTTATGCGCGCGCTTTCCTTGATTTACTACGCTCAAGACAAACGCGTACGCTACTTAACCTTAGCCTTAACCTTAGCCTTATTCACCTATTTCGTTCATGGGTTTCTGAATAGCTATTTCGACTACGATAAAATTGCCGTGCCTTTTTGGGCCTTTATTTCTATGATAGTCTGTATGGATGTCAAGAATAAAAAAGACCAAAAGGCCACTGTTCCCGTTTAAAATCCCATTAAATTGCGTCCCATTATGATAAAGAGAGACACACTCATTTTTGACCTGATTAAGCAGGAGTTAGCTCGCCAAGAAGAAGGAATAGAACTGATTGCTTCTGAGAACTTTGTAAGTCCGCAAGTGATGGAAGCTATGGGCTCAGTTTTAACCAATAAGTACGCAGAAGGCCTACCCGGAAAGCGGTATTATGGAGGCTGTGAAATTGTGGATCAGGTGGAGCAATTAGCGATTGATCGTATCTGTGAATTATTTGGTACCAAATGGGCCAATGTGCAGCCTCATTCAGGTGCGCAAGCAAATGCAGCCGTGATGCTCGGCGTATTGAAGCCAGGCGATAAAATTTTAGGTTTCGACCTTTCTCATGGTGGACATTTAACACATGGTTCTCCAGTAAACTTTTCAGGAAAACTCTATATGCCTTCCTTCTACGGCGTAGAGCGTGAAACCGGATTGATAGATTTCAATAAAATTGCCGAAACAGCAAAAAGAGAACAGCCAAAACTCATCATCTGTGGTGCCTCATCCTATAGCAGAGACTGGGATTATAAAACACTCCGCGAGATTGCAGATTCGGTAGGAGCCTTATTGATGGCCGATATTTCTCATCCAAGCGGTTTGATTGCCAAAGGGTATTTGAATAACCCCGTTCCGCATTGTCATATCATTACTTCAACCACCCACAAAACCTTGCGAGGACCACGTGGTGGTGTGATTATGATGGGCGAAGATTTCGAAAACCCATGGGGACTAAAAACGCCAAAAGGAGAAACACGCTTGATGTCTTCTATTTTAGATTCAGCCGTATTCCCAGGCACACAAGGAGGACCGCTCGAGCATGTTATTGCGGCAAAAGCAGTGGCGTTTGGCGAGGCATTGACGGAGGAGTTTAAGGCGTATTGCGCACAAGTCATTAAAAACGCACAAGCCATGTCCAATGCTTTCATGAGCAAAGGCTACGAAGTAATCAGTGGCGGAACCGATAACCATATGATGTTGATCGACTTACGTTCGAAAGACCTGAATGGAAAGATTGCTGAGAACAGTTTGGTAAAGGCCCATATCACCATCAATAAAAACATGGTGCCATTTGATGATAAGTCGCCCTTTGTGACTTCAGGAATGCGCATTGGTTCACCCGCCATCACGAGCAGAGGAATGAAGGAGCAAGACGTCGTTCAAATTGTTGATTTAATTGATGCGGTATTGATGAATCATGCCGACGATTCAAAAGTTGCTGGTCTTTCAAAGGAGGTAAACACCTTAATGGCTGGCTTCCCCTTGTATAAATAGATATGAATCAATTAGCTGAGAGTAAGGTTATAGAGATTAAACAGCTTTCGCCTACTGTAAGGCAGTTTAAGATGACCTATGCTTTCAGTGATTCTTTTGTTCCGGGCCAATTTGTAATGCTGAATCTGCCTATTCAAGCAGAATTTACAAATCGCAGCTATTCTATCGCCTCCGCTCCTAATTCAGAGGGTTGGATTGAACTATGCATAGTCCAGAAGCCAGATGGACCTGGAACTCAGTATCTCTTTGATCATGTGAAAGTGGGTAGTTTGTTGGAGGTCAGTGAGCCTCAAGGCAAGTTTCTCTTGGTAGATGACGAGGCAAGCCTGTGTTTTATCTGTACCGGAACGGGTGTGGCTCCTTTTCGCTCTATGGTTCAAGGATTGATTCAAACCTATGGACAGTTGCCACAACCCTTGACCTTGATTTTTGGCAATCGTTTTGAAAATGACATTTTATACCGAGAAGAGTGGGAAGCGCTTGAATTGCTAGACGAAAAATTTTCTTTTATTCCCGTTTTATCCCGCGATGAAAATTGGCATGGTGCCAAGGGCTATGTGCATGCGCAATACCTCCCTTTGGCTGAGTCGAATAGTGATGTACATTTTTATTTATGTGGATGGACAAGCATGGTCCGCGAGGCAAAGAACAAGCTGAAAACGCTCGGTTTCTCAAGGAAACAGCTTAAGTTTGAACTTTACGACTAATGAATAAGAACCTCCGCGACGGCATTCATCTATTTTCAAAACTTACCCTTCGAAAGGGATGGAATGGGTTTTTGGTATGGAGCTCTTACCAGCTAGCAAAGCGTTTCAAGCTGCCTGTGCATTGGGGTCAGCCAATATCCCTTAGCATAGAACCTACTACTTCCTGCAATTTACGCTGTCCGCAATGCCCAAGTGGCCTTCGCTCGTTCAGCCGTCCTACAGGCATGCTTCAAGGTGACTTATTTGCCAAATTGGTCGACGAGCAGAAGTTGAGCCTCTTGTATATGACCCTCTATTTTCAGGGAGAACCCTACTTGAATCCTGAGTTTTTGGATATGGTGGAGTATGCCTCCAAGCGAGGTATTTATACCGCAACAAGCACAAATGCCCATTATTTAAACCCAGAAAATGCGCGCAGAACCATTGAATCGGGCCTCAACCGACTGATTATTTCCATTGACGGGGTTGATCAAGATGCATATGGTAAATACCGCATTGGCGGGAGTCTTCAAAAAGTTTTGGACGGAACCAAAAATCTGATAGAGGCAAGAAAGCAAGCAAAAGGGGATAAGCTTCACCTCATTTGGCAATTCATTGTTTTTGCCCATAATGAAGGGCAATTGGATGAAATTAAGCGACTTGCCAAGGAATATGAGGTGGATGAGTTGGCAATAAAAACTGCCCAGATTTATGATTATGCGGAAGGTAGCGATTTGCTTCCAGAAAACGAAAAGTACCGCCGTTATACGGAAATGAGTGCTGGCTTCGTTATTAAGAATAGCCTGCTCAATCATTGTTGGCGAATGTGGCAATCATGCGTGATTACCTGGGATGGGAAAGTAGTTCCTTGCTGCTTCGACAAGGATGCAACGCATCGCTTGGGAGATTTAAAAACACAAAGTTTCCATTCAATTTGGAAATCAGAAGAATACCAAAGCTTTAGAAAAGCCGTTTTAGGCGGCAGGTCGAATATTGATATCTGCAAAAATTGCAGTGAAGGCACCCGAATTTGGGAATCTTAATGCTTCTAGGCAACATTCGCTTAACATGCGGGGTCTTATAACTAGAAGTGTGGAAAAGCCTCGCGAGTCAACACAAGGTAAATTATTTTAGGTATTGCGTATAAGATACCGTAAATGCTAGTATTTATCGAAATGTTTTTTGTCTCAAGGGTGTTAATTTCTTAACTTCGGGAAATAGTTTTGTTAATAACATATTGTTAGCGCCGCGTATGAAAAAAGTACTACTGTTCGTAATGTTTCTAATGGCCGCTCTGGTTACGCAAAAGGCTGAAGCCTCTCACGTAATGGGATCGGACATCGTTTACCGTTGTCTTGGTAACGGAAAATATGAAATTGTTGTTCGCGTTTACCGTGATTGTAACGGTATTCAAGTGAGCCAAGCCAATGTTGTTGGCCGTTGTAGTTCAAGCACCGTAACCATCTCAAATCAAACAAAAGTATCTACCCGAGATATTACGGGTATTGATGCAAACTGTCCTACCCAAAGCCGCTGTGCGGGATCTTCTTTCCAGTATGGAGTAGAGGAACATATCTGGAAAATGACGGTTGATTTGAGCAATTATTCTTGCTGTGAATGGACATTTAGTTGGGAACAATGTTGCCGTAACGGTAATATTACCACTGGTCAATCTGGTCAAAACTTCTTTTCCACTGCGACCCTGAATAAATGTGTTACTCCGTGTAACTCATCTCCTGACTTTACCAACCCTCCTGTTGCGATTATTTGTCATAATCAGGATTTCGTTTTTAATAACGGAGCCATAGATACTGTGGATTCAGGTGACTCATTGAGTTATGAGTTAGTGAATGGCTTAACGGGTTTGAACTCGTCTGTAAGCTATTCTGGTAACTTCTCCCCTGTACGTCCAATGACTTTCTTTGGTTTTCCTAACCAAAATTTATCATGGCCAGCTGGTTTCCGTTTGGATCCTTTGACTGGTGACCTTTTGTTTCGTCCTACTCAAGTAAACCAAGTTGCCATCGTGGTAATCGAGGTGAAAGAATGGAGGAAAGTAAATGGAACGATGCAAGTCGTCGGGAGAACACGACGTGACATGCAGATTATTGTCGTTTCCTGTCCGAATAATAAGGTGCCGAAAATCAAGCCGCCTTATAGTAAACAGGCTTGTGCCGGTCAAACGACGTGTATAACGGTTACAACGGAAGACGATGATTCGGGAGATACCGTCCGAATAACATGGAATAAGGGTATTCGAGGAGCCACCTTCACGAATAATAATAATTCAGTAAAACATGCAGAAGGTGAAGTATGTTGGACCCCGAAAGAAAGTGATATTAGTAATATACCCTATACTTTTACCATAACGGCGAGGGATGATGCCTGCCCATTGGCGGGTCAATCGGTCCGGGCCTTCTCGATATTTGTTCGAGAGACGCCCAAGGCAGAACTTGAAACCAAGGTGCTCAATTGCGGTAAAGTCGCACTGAATCATACACCGGAGAAGAGTTATGCTGGATATCAATTTAACTATGTCATTCGAGATAGTTTGAATAAAGCGAGATGGTCTGGAAGTACTCAGGTGGATACAGCCTTCCTCCAGCCAGGTGTATATCGTGTGTTCTTGAACATGCAGACTTCAACACCTTGTTTCAGTATTGTTATAGACTCTATTGTCGTTCCTGAATTCGTTCAGGTGACAATACCAAGCGATACCTTTATCTGCTCGGGTTATCCAATGACCGTTGTATCCAAAACTAAAAATGGAAATTCTCCCTATGAATATAAGTGGACGAAGTTTAACGATAGCCTATATGGGGATTCGGTGCTGACCACTTCAACGGATATTACCGTTAACCCAGATACCAATGCGACCTATGTTATTCAAGTTAAAGATGCCAATGGCTGTTATAACTGGGATACGGTAAACATTACATGGAGACCATTGCCTTTGGTGAATGCAGGCCCTGATTCACGCGTGTGTTTTGGAACACTAGTAACTATTGATGGCGGAAATGATTCGACCCTATTGACCTATGAATGGAATACGGGGGATACAAGTCGAAAAATATTTGTAACAGATAGTTTAGACTATCGCGTGAAAGTAACCGATACCATTGGCTGTTATAATTTTGATACGGTCAAGGTTCGCGTAAATAACCCGCGACCTCAGCTAGGCACGAATATAGATCGATGTAGAAATGATACAACACGTCTCAGCGCCACGGGTGCGGATAGTTACCAGTGGTTCTTCGCTGATTTATATAAACCAGTAGGTACTAATACACCTATTGGCACCAATAGCTATTATGATTATGTCGTGACTCAAACGAGGAACTTTATAGTCAAAGGAACGCAGACTTATATGGGTGTAACCTGTTCAAATATTGACTCGATAAACGTTAATATGAATGAGTTACCGGTGATCAAGTTTAACCCCCAAGGTCCACATTGTGTGGATGCAGGGCCGATTTCCTTGCTTACCTATTTGGATTTCCCTACCCTCTATACAGGTACTTGGAGAAGTGATGTAAATTCAAACTTTGTTAAGAGTGGTATCTTCTTCCCGAATTTGAGTGGACCGAGCACCAATGGTATTCAACACCAAGTGATTTATAAGGTAAGCGACAATAATGGCTGTACCAATGAAAAAGCGGTACGGGTGCATGTATTGCCACTGCCAGAGATTGATCTAGTACAAAATTATGATATATGTGGAGATGCACCTGATTTAAGCCTAAACACCTTAATTATAACGCATAATCCTGCCATGGCCTTAGGTGTACCTACTTGGGCAAGTTTGGATAATAATGCCATAGTGAATGCGAATATTGTGAAAAACCCACCGAACAATCAATCTTTGATTGTGAAGAATTTGCCACAGGGAGCTACGTATCCAATTGTCTATAACTACAAGAACAATACGTCGAAATGTTCGAATCAAGATACGGTTTGGGTAAGAGTAAAAGCTGTTCCTAAAACCGATGCGGGTACTCTTCCAGAATATTGCTGGAATGATCCTCCTGTAAATTTATATTCCGCAGCTAAACCATTCCCAACTACAGGTGGAGTGGGTACTTGGACTGCCTCAGGAATAATTTTGAATGGCACGAACGATGGCTTTACTCCACAAGACGTGGGTGCAGCATTCAAATTTACTTTACCTGGAACGCCTGTAACCTTTACATATACATATACCGTAGAAGGTTGCTCGAAATCAGATGATGTAAGCTCATTGATTAAAGGAATTCCTGACGTGAACATAAGTCCGCTAATGGGAGTTTGTGAGGATACGTCCATAATCAACCTTGAAACAAGAGGTACGCCGTATTCTTTTGGGGCTGGAATATGGACTGGTGACGGGGTTTCAAATAATAAATTTGACCCAGCAATTGCTGGTATCGGTTTCCATAGATTGGTATATACCTATACGAGCCCAAGTACGAAATGTACAAACGTGACGAGCTATCAAACGGAAGTACAAGCGAAGCCAAGCTTGGATTTCCAAAGTCCAGATGCAGCTTGTGCCGGACTATCCTTTAAGTTGGATATAGCGATACAAAATGCTCCAGGATTTATGTGGTCTCGATTAGGAGATGGTAGTTTTGAAATTGAAAATGGCGGTAGAACGACCTCTACGCTCTTGAACACCGAATATTTCCCGGGTCTTACAGATATCGATAATGAAGGATTTGTGATTCTTGGTGAAACAACAAATCCACGTTATTGCCAACCAGCTCGTTTGGTGCAAAATGTAAAAATCTTCCCAATACCAACACTCTCTATTGTGGAGCCATTGGATGGATGTGATACACTAAGCCAAACCTTCGAGGCAGTAACAGATGCGGCTCCAGGCTATAGGTTGGATTGGAGCTTCTCAGATGGATTTGATACCACAGAGATGAGTGATCCATACTTGTTCCACAGCTTAATGGGACCAGGCACCTATACGGTTAACTTAATGATTCACTCTGACTCTGCATTTGGTTATTGCGAGAATATTGCTCCGGAAGTAAATGCGGTAGTATTCCCAAAACCAGTAGCAAAAATTGGAGCAAACAGATTTAATACCACTGTTGCGCTACCTGGAATTCAATTCTACGATAAATCTACGATCAATAGTGGAGGATCAATCAATGAATGGTTCTGGACCTTTGGGGATAGAAATAATTCAAGTTCGGATGAAAAAGATCCATTCTTTGAATACCCAATAAATCTATCAACCGATACCGGTACATTCCCAGTGGTATTGCGTGTAAGTACTGAAAATGGGTGTATTGCTTATGCTTCTGATTTCATTAGAATTGGACCAGACATTACGGTATTTATCCCAAATGCCTTTACTCCAAATGGATTTGGAGAAGCGAGAAATGATCGTTTCTATGTTGTGGCTGATGGATATCAGTCATTCGAAATCACGATCTTCAACCGTTGGGGAGAGAAAATGTACAATTCTACCAATGTAGAAGAGGGCTGGGATGGAATGTATAAAGGAATAGAAGTGCAACAAGACGTGTATGTTTATTTAGTGCGCGTTACTTCTTTAGCAGGAAAAGAATTCGAATATTATGGTACCATTACCTTATTAAGGTAGCTGCCATCGATAACCAAAACTCAAAACCACTGTGAATCTCACAGTGGTTTTTTTTGTTTGGTGTGCTACTTATTTCTTTCCTATGAGGGCATAAAAAAAGCGGAGACGAACTCCGCTTTTAAAAAATAGGTCAAGGAATTAAAGGCCAAAGGCACTTTTTACTTGATCAACATAATCGAGTTTTTCCCAAGTGAACAATTCAACCTCCACCGTTTTTTCGTTGTCTTTTCCTTTGTTAAAAGTTTTATTAACGATTCGTGGATCGCGGCCCATATGTCCGTATGCGGCAGTTTCTGAATAAATTGGGTTTCTGAGTTTCAAGCGTTGTTCAATAGCATAAGGACGAAGATCGAAGAGCTGCTCCACCTTGCGAGCGATAGTTCCATCATCCATGCCTACTTTATTTGTGCCATAAGTATTGATGTATACGCCACATGGCTTAGCTACACCAATGGCATATGAAACTTGAACAAGCACTTCATCGCATACGCCAGCAGCTACCAAGTTCTTGGCAATATGACGGGTTGCATAAGCACCAGAACGGTCTACTTTGGATGGATCTTTTCCTGAGAATGCACCTCCACCGTGGGCCCCTTTACCACCGTAAGTGTCTACGATAATTTTACGTCCGGTTAAGCCAGTATCTCCGTGTGGGCCACCAATCACAAATTTCCCTGTTGGGTTAATATGATAGATGATCTGATCATTGAATAATTTCTGTAGTTCCGGTTTCAGTTGTGCCTTTACGCGAGGAATTAATATTTTTTTGACGTCGTTATTGATCACCTTTAACATAAACTCTTCCGAGTCGAAATCATCATGCTGTGTTGAAACAACAATCGCATCGATACGCACTGGTTGATTTGCATCGTCGTATTCAATGGTTACCTGACTTTTTGCATCCGGACGGAGGTAGGTCATTTGTTTGCCTTCTCTACGGATAGCAGCGAGTTCTTGGAGTAGCTTATGGGCGATATCTAAGGCAAGCGGCATATAGTTGTCGGTTTCGCGCGTTGCGTATCCGAACATCATTCCTTGATCACCTGCACCTTGGTCTTCTGGATTTACACGTTCAACACCTTGATTGATATCGGCAGATTGTTCGTGAATGGCAGAAAGTATCCCGCAAGAATTGGCTTCGAACATGTATTCGCTTTTGGTATATCCAATTTTGCGGATAACACTGCGAGCAATTTCTTGAACGTCGAGGTATGCGTTAGATTTCACTTCACCTGCTAAGATTACTTGTCCGGTAGTTACAAGCGTTTCGCAGGCAACCTTAGAGTTGGAGTCATAAGCGAGAAAATGATCTATAAGGGCATCGCTAATCTGATCGGCAACCTTGTCTGGATGGCCTTCAGAAACTGATTCTGATGTAAATAAATATGGCATGTATCTTTCGTTAAAAGGAATGCGAAAATAGGTAATGCCAAGTGTATTTGCAATTGGCTCTCGGCTATTAGCTATTGACTGTTAGCTAAATTTTGTAATTGATGCTTACTAGCCAAATAGGTGTTGGAATAATTCTTCTACTTTTTTGATTTCAACGACCTCTATTCCGCCTTTTTTCGACTTGATGGGTTTATTTCCAGCTGCGATAAATATTTTTTCGAAGCCGAGTTTTTCAGCTTCAACCACACGTTGTTCGAGTTTGCTTACCGCACGAACTTCACCCGATAACCCCACCTCGCCGGCAAAGGCATATTCATAGGGCACGTAGATATCTTCATAAGAAGAAAGAATGGCCGTAACAATCGATAAATCCATCGCGGGATCTTCTAGTTTCAAACCACCCGTTATATTTATAAAAACATCTTGCTGAGCAAGTCGGAATCCGCAACGCTTTTCAAGAACGGCGAGTAACATATTTAAACGGCGTAAGTCGTAGCCGTTTACGTTTCTTTGAGGGGTCCCATAAACCGCCGAACTAACCAAGGCCTGGGTCTCAACCATCATCGGACGATTGCCTTCGATAGTGGCACCGATGCAGATGCCGCTGAGCTCTTCATGCTTTTGGGAAATGAGTATTTCCGAAGGGTTGGCCACTTCACGGAGCCCATCCTGCAACATTTCGTAGATCCCAATTTCAGCGGTTGAGCCAAAACGGTTCTTCGACGAACGTAATAATCTATAATTATGGTGACGGTCGCCTTCAAACTGAAGGACGGTATCTACCATATGTTCCAATACTTTTGGCCCAGCGATAAATCCTTCTTTGGTAATATGACCTATCAGGAAGATGGGAATATGCCGGCTTTTGGCGATTCTTATCAGTTCATTGGTGCACTCCCGAATTTGGGTCACCGTGCCTGGTGCAGACTCAATATTTTCGCTTTGTAAGGTTTGAACGGAGTCGATTACAATCACATCTGGTTCGTTTTCATCAATATAATTAAGGATTACATGCAAAGAGGTGGCAGAAACCACATAGCATTCTTCATTCTTAATACCGATGCGGTCGGCGCGCATTTTTATTTGACTTTCACTTTCCTCTCCAGACACATAAAGAAATTTCCCCGGCATCTGAATGGCGAGTTGCAACATGAGTGTAGATTTTCCAATCCCTGGTTCTCCGCCGATTAAAACGACCGCTCCGGGAACAATTCCGCCGCCTAATACGCGGTTTAGTTCGTGGTCGGGAGTGCGAATCCGGATTAATTCGGGATGTTCGAGGTGCTGAATGCTCTTTGCAGGGGCATGATTTGTTTTGCGTTGCGATTTGGAAGTTGGACTAACCACTTCCTCCACAATTGTGTTCCATTCCCCGCAGGACGGGCATTTACCGGCCCATTTTGAAGCGCGGTAGGCACAAGATTGACAGATATATGCTAAATTTTTTTTGGCCATTCGAACCTATTAATAGGAGATTGCGTTAAATCTTGATGAAATGCTAAACACGCAGTTGCAATAAACATATTTTTTCTATTTTTGCCACAACCTTAATAAGACCTTAACATTATTGTGATTATTATGAAAAAGCTCTTTGCTCTGTTCCTCGCCCTCGGATTGACTCTGGGATCTGCTGTGAACACTTTATCTGCTGAAACAACAGATTCGACATCTACTGAACAAACCGACACGGTAATTGCTCCTAATGAGGCTGGTGCCCCAGTTGAAGAAATGCCCGTTGCGGAGGAAGCTCCTGAAAAAGGGATCCACCAAGTAATTAAAGAAAAATTTATCGAAGGTGATCCTGTGTGGATGACTCCGGTATTGATTTGTTTGATCCTTGGATTGGCTGTAGCCATCGAAAGAATTATTACCCTTAGCCTTTTCTCTATCAACAAAGACAAATTTGTTCTTGAAGTTGAAGAAGCGGTTAAAACCGGTGGTGTTGAAGCTGCCAAAGAAGTTTGTCGCAATACACGCGGACCGATTGCCTCCATTTTCTATCAAGGCCTTGATCGATCGGACGAAGGAATCGATGTGGTAGAAAAAACCATCGTTTCTTATGGTTCTGTACAAATGGGACAAATGGAAAAAGGAATGGTTTGGTTGTCGCTTTTTATCGCACTTGCCCCGATGCTCGGGTTTATGGGTACGGTAATCGGTATGATTCAAGCCTTCGACCAAATTCAATTGCAAGGGGATATTTCTCCAGCTGTAGTTGCGGGTGGTATCAAAGTGGCCCTTTTGACTACTGTTGCTGGATTGATCGTTGCGATCTTCCTACAATTATTCTATAACTATATCGTAAACAAAGTGGATACTATGGTAAACAACATGGAAGAAGCGTCTATCGATTTAGTTGACATCTTGGTGAAAAACAAAATTTCATCTACAAAATAATCAGCTATGAAAGTCTTAAAACCTGTATTCTACGCGCTTGTTGCACTCATTTGCCTGTATTTGGTATTTGCGGTGTACATGAGCTCAGATAGCGCGGAAACTGGTGCGGGATTCGGGTTGGCGATTACCTATATATTGGGCATAATTGCTGCCGGGGCTGCTATCATTTTCCCGATTGTCTATATGATCTCACACCCAAAAAGCGGAGTTCAAGCTTTAATTGGAGTCGGCTTACTCTTGGTAATGTTCGGATTGGGTTATGCCCTCTCTGGCGACGAGATCTTAATCTCCTACGAGAAAGTAGGATTTACTTCTCCATCTGCTTCTAAACTGGTAGGTGGCGCTTTAAAAATGATGTATATCACGATTGCAGCCGTATTGGGTGCTACCGTTTATTCGGAAGTGAGAAAACTATTTAAATAAGAAAACATGGCTAGAAAGAGTAGAGCTTTACCGGAAATCAATGCGGGCTCGATGGCGGATATCGCCTTCTTGCTGCTCATCTTCTTCCTCGTAACCACAACCATGGACTCGGATTCAGGTATCACTATTAAACTTCCACCTTGGGAAGAAACGTTGCCTGAAAAACCACCGCCCATCAAGGCACGTAATGTCTTGGAAGTATTGGTGAACTCAAACAATCAACTTTTGGTTGAGGGAGATGTGCTTCGTGTTAACCAATTACGGGATAAAACCAAAAAGTTCATCACAAATGAAGGTCTTGACCCGAATATGAGTGTGAGCCCTGAGAAGGCAGTAATTTCTTTGAAAAATGATAGAGGAACCAGTTATGTGACTTATATCTCTGTTCAAAATGAATTGAAAGCGGCCTACCGTGAGGTACGAGAAGAATATTCAATGACTAAGTTCGGACGAAAGTTGAACGATCTGAATTCTGTTCAACAGGAAGAGGTGAAAGAAAAGTATCCGCAGAAAATTTCGGAAGCAGAACCTGAAAATGTAGGAGGCGAATAAGATGGCGAAATTTAAAAAGAAGAATGGCGGGGCTAGTCCTGCTATCAATACGGCATCCTTACCGGATATTGTATTTATGCTCTTGTTCTTTTTCATGGTGGCTACCACCATGCGAGAGGTTACCTTGAAAGTAAAGAACAATACGCCCTCTGCCAGTGAGATTGAAAAGTTGACGAAAAAGTCGCTCGTAAGTTTTATCTATATCGGTTCGCCAATTGAATCGCTGAAAGATGAGTTTGGTACAGCACCGCGCATTCAATTGAATGATGCATTCAAATCGAAAGAAGATGTACGCATGTTTGTTGAGACAGAAAGAGAAAAACTACCAGAATACGAGAAAGGTAAAATGATTATGTCTATCAAAGCCGATCAAGAGGTGAAGATGGGTATCATCACCGATGTGAAGCAAGAGCTTCGTAAGGCAAATGCGCTTAAACTTACTTATTCAACCAAGAAAAAAGGAGCCGACGATAAAGGCGATCTTTAATTAGGGTTTTAATACATACTGAAGTCCCGGTTCCATTTGGAATCGGGACTTTTTTTGTTTCCGCCGTTGCCCAGCGTCCTTCGCCCTTCGGCTCGCGTAACTGTTGCGTAATTCTTTCGTGTGCGACTGCTCGCTCAGGATGACGGTTGTTTGGGGTGACGGCGGGGTGTTTAAGTGAGACATAGTGCCTTCACACTGAGCGTAGTCGAAGTGCTTGTGGTGGGCGAACGGAGTTAAGGCTGAACGAAAGGCGTAGAAGAAACGCTCGGGATTTGGAGGTTTTCAAACGGGTATTTTGGGGTTTCGCTAACTTCGGCTACGCTCAGTTTTACTTCGATTTTCAAGAGGAAGAGTCCTTCGGCTCCGCTCAGGATGACGGTTGTTTGGGGTGACGGCGGGGTGTTTAAGTGAGACATAGTGCCGTCACACTGAGCGTAGTCGAAGTGCTTGTGGTGGGCGAACGGAGTTAAGGCTGAACGAAAGGCGTAGAAGAAACGCTCGGGATTTGGAGGTTTTCAAACGGGTATTTTGGGGTTTCGCTAACTTCGGCTACGCTCAGTTTTACTTCGATTTTCAAGAGGAAGAGTCCTTCGGCTCCGCTCAGGATGACGGTTGTTTGGGGTGACGGCGGGGTGCTTGGGGTGACGGCGGGGTGCTTGGGGTGACGGCGGGGTGCTTGGGGTGACGGCGGGGTGTTTGGGGTGACGGCGGGGTGCTTGGGGTGACGGCGGGGTGCTTGGGGTAACGGCGGGGTGTTTAAGGTAACGGACTATTTTTAGGTTGGCTCACTGAAGGGTGATAACGTTTACAGTGCAGGCATGGCCGACCGCAGTGCGCGAGTTAAAAGCAGTCCTCCTAGCATTTTTAATTTTACTGAAAGTCAGTTCGACCCTGTCGAGAACATAGCTAGACAGCGAGCTTGGTTAAGTTCTATTCTCCAAGGCCTTGCTCAAAGTCTTCTCCGGAGCAAAGCAGCTTTCATTCAAGCAGAGATAATAGTTGGTTTCCTCACCAATGCGGTTTTGCATAATTGGGAGCGTCGAGTCTTTATCAGCCGCTGCAAGAATCATATTTGGAATTTGTGCCAGGCTTGGGTTTGCGATAGCTTCCTGCGCATTCGAACCGCCTACGCAGAGTTGATACAGACCAAATTCTTTGAGCAGGTAGGATTGTCCCCAATTGGAATACCAAGGACTATGCTTAAGAAAAGCTTCTGACATTTCCTCTAACATGGAATCAGCAATTTTCTTGTATGAAGGAATGGCAAAATAATGATGGAGCTTAATCAAACAATTTGCAAAAACGGAATTGGCTCCTGGAAGCACATTATCGCTTAAATCTTTTTTGCGGGCAATCAGTGGCTCGGCATCGTGGGAGATAAAATAGAAGAGCCCGGTTTTTTCATCCATAAATGAAGCAAGGATAAACTCGGCAATGGATTTTGCCTGGAGCAACCATCTTTCTTGGAAATTTTGCTGATAAAGGGAGATATAGGCTGAACAGAGCGCACTTAGGTCTTCCAAAAATGCTGGAATACTTGCCTTTCCATTTTTGACTATCCGATGATACTGGCCATCTACCTTAAAGTGTTTTTCGATGGATTCGGCAAGGGATTGTGCTTTTATACCCATTTCAGGGTCCATGAGATAGCGTGCGGCATCACTGAGGCCTTCTAGCGCCAATGCATTCCAGGCAAGGATACATTTATCGTCTAAGGCGGACTTGATGCGCTGAGCACGCTTAGCTAGCAGAATTTCTTGACCTTTTGTAATCTGAGCTTTACAATCGGCAGGAGCTATTCCTTTAAGCTGAGCGAAGTCGGAAATGGACATGGTAGCGTGAAGGATATTCTTTCCATGCTCCCAATTTCCTTTTTCAGTGCAGGTATAGTACTGGGTAAAGGTTTCGAAAAGCACTTCGGGAAGCTGCTTCAGTTCCTCCCAAGTCCATACATAATAAGTCCCCTCTTCTCCTTCGCTATCTGCATCATAGGAAGAAAAATAGAGGCCTTCAGCACTTTTCCATTCGTCATTCATAAATTGAATACACCGCCTAGCAATAGCGGCATAATCTTCTCGTCCGTAAATTCCGGCAGCTTTTGCATAGAGAGAAATAAGCTGTCCATTATCATACAACATCTTTTCAAAATGTGGCACCTTCCAATACGCATCTACTGAATAACGGGCAAAGCCACCTTGCAATTGGTCGAAGATTCCGCCATAGGCCATTTTATCGAGCGTTAGGCAAACCATCTTCTTGGCTTCTGATTCTGGGAATAGTAAGGAGGCATTCAAGAGGAAATGAAAATTTACCGGCAATGGAAACTTAGGCGTTCGGGCATTACCACCATGGGTCCAGTCGAACTGCTTGCTCCAATCATCCAAGACTTTTTGAAGTTGGTCCTTATTTGGTAAAGGAGACTTATTGCTCTTCAGCACATCCATACTTATTATGCCTTCGGTGAGCTTTTGTCCGTAGTTGAGCGCCTCTTGTCGGCGGTTGAGATAGAGATCATGCAGCTGAAACAGTACCTGATTCCAATCGCGGTTGGGAAAATAAGTTCCTCCATGAATAGGTTTCCCGTCCGGCAAACAGAACATGTTCAAGGGCCAACCTCCATGTCCGGAAATGAGTTGAACAGCATCCATATAAATTTGATCCACATCGGGTCGTTCTTCGCGGTCAACTTTGACGCAGACAAAATATTCATTCATGATGGCAGCGGTGTCTTCGTTTTCAAAGCTTTCATGCTCCATTACATGGCACCAATGACACGACGCATAGCCAATACTCACCAGTACCAGTTTATCTTCCGCTTTGGCTTTATCCCAGGCTGCTGGTCCCCACTCCATCCAATGCACCGGATTATGGGCATGCTGAAGCAGGTATGGACTTTGCGCATCAATTAAGGAATTCGTGAACTTGGGAGCATCCGACATAAGTGTTAATTTTACCGTGAACAATGAATAAAGGCAAATTTCTTCTCTTTTCTTTCTTTTTGGGTTTTTTCTCTGGGCAAGTAAAAGCGCAGGAACTGGATTATCTCTGCGATTCGGTTCTGAAAGCAGTGAATGAGGAGAGTGAAAAAATGCTGAAAGACCTGAGTCCCAAGTACAGTGATCTCAAAGCGCTCTTCGACACGAATGATGTGGATATGATGAATTATCAAATCGGGCTACGTCAAAAAGATTTGGAATACCATGCGCGCAAAGACATGAAGAGTTTGCGGAAGTTCGCCAAGCGGGAGAATATATCCTTGGCTAAATTGGAGAAGACCGAATACATATATAAGATCGATTCCAATGCAGAAGGGTTTAGATATACCTATGCCCAGGCGAAATGCGTGAATGGAACACGCCAATACATTCTTTATTTTACCTTGATAGAATTGAATGAAGACTGGTTTTATGGAGAAGGCCTGCGCGTTGAAAAAGTGGTGGTAGTGAAGCAGGAAGTGCCAGATTATGATAAAATAGATCGGGAATTGGAGCGCAAGCAAGAAGCAAGGGAAAAGGCCCGAGTGAAAGCTGAAGAGGACAAGAAAAAGCAAGAAGCACTCATACTCAAGCAAAAGGAGAAAGTAGAGAAGGAGCTATTGAAGGCTGAGGAGGAAGCGAAAAAAGGCAAGGAGAAAGAAGAAAAGGAACGGCTAAAAGCGGAGCAAGCCAAACAAAGAGAGATTGATAAGGAGAAAAAATTAAAAGAGCGGGAAGAAGCGAGAAAGCAGCGCGAACAAGAAAAGGAAGATGCCCGTATAAAACGTGAAGAGGCGAAAAAGCAAAAAGAAGAAGCCCGCAAAAAATTAGAAGAAGAGAAAAAAAAGAAGGCCGAAGAGAAGAAAAAGGAAGAGGAGAAAAAGAAAAAGGAAGAGGAGAAAAAGAAGAAGGAAGAAGAGAAAAAGGCGAATTAAGCCTTATGCCCTGCCATCCATCTTTTACTAAGACGAATATGGTAGTCGGTAAAGTCAATAAGTCCTTTATCGAATTCCGGACTTCCCATTGAATGACCGTCTTGATCGAGAACTGCTCCTGCAAATTGAACCTCAAATCCCTTGGGGTTAGTCACAGAATCGAAGCTAAAGACATTGATAATCTTGCCGACCACATAGCCCAGCTGAACCGCGGGCATTCGTCCGCCGCGGCCAGTTGATACGCCAACGAAGGAAAATACTTTATTGTCCCAAAGGTCCTTAAACGCCGGCCCAGACATTCGGTGAACCAAATGAATTACCTCAGCAGAAGGAAACCAATTGTATTCTGGCGTGATAAAGATGATTGAATCGGCAGAGCGCATGGCATTGACCAAACGGCTTTGGAAGGCACTTAAGTTATTTGTGTCTAGGTCTTCATTGAAGAAAGGAATATCATAGTCTTCGAAGTCTACAACTTCCACATCTCTTTCACCTAATTCAATTAAAACACGCTCGATGGCGCGTGAAACTTGGAGAGAGGTGCTGTTTTTTCTGGAGGAACCTGAAAGGATGGTATGTTTCATGTGTTAGGTGCAAAGTAAGGCTATTCGAAAATTATTTTAAAATCGGTGTAACTTACTCTTAGTATAAGCGTCATAAGGCTATAAAAGTTTGAACCACTTTGAACGTAACTGAGTATAACCTCTGTGTAGAACAATTAAGCGACCGGGTTTATCGCTTCGCGCTGAAGAGCCTGAAGGATAAAGACCATTCGCATGATATTGTGCAGGATAGCTTTGAGAAGTTATGGTTGAAGAAAGAGGGGATAGAATATTCGAAGGCGAAATCGTATTTGTTCACTACCGCTTATAATAAGATGGTGGATTTTTGGCGTCGGGAGAAATTTAGAGGGGAGGCAGAGAATTTGGAAGAGACATTTAGCTACGAGCCACAACAGTACAGTGGACTAAAACCTATCATAAATAAAGCATTGGACAAACTGCCGGAGGTTCAGCGCACGGTTTTGATGCTTCGCGACTACGAAGGGTATGACTATGCTGAGATAGGAAATATTTGTGATTTGACTGATTCGCAGGTGAAGGTGTATATTTACAGGGCGCGATTGGCCATGAAAAATTATTTGGGGTCCCTTCAAGCAGTATTAGGATGATTAACGAGAGCAACTACCATATCTTTTTAGACGATTTCGTCGCTGGCCTTCTTGATGAAGCGTTGGAGATGGAATTTGTTGCGTTTCTAGATCAGCATCCTGGTATTCTGGAAGAAGAAACCCTAGAAGAATCTAACGAGCATCTAGCTCCTGCTTTTCAAGCCTCTCTCAAAAAAGAAATTCCTCTTAACGCGTCACATATTGATGAATATTTAGTGGCTTCGATGGAAGGAGACCTTTCTTCCAAACAGGAAAGCGACTTAAAAGGCTTCTTAGAAAAAAACCCTCAGTTTTTTCGGAATAAGGAGCTGATTGCCTTGACAAAAATCGAAGCGGATTTATCCATTAGCTATGATGGGAAATCAGCGCTTAAAAAACGCCCTGTTTTCTATTTGTATACACGGTGGGCGGCCAGTGCTGCAGCGGTATTCATTTTAGGTATGATGCTTTTCCGTTTTCTAGGAAACAATGGTTTGCCAACGGAGGAAATTGCCGGAAACTTTTTTCCTGACATAAGTCCGATTGAATTACCAGCAGTAACGATTAGCGCAATACCAAAACACGTCACTCAAGAGGATGCGTTTGTTGCAGCAACAGTGAATTCTCGGATACCGAATCCGAAACCTTCAGATATCCAACGCAAGCATGAAACGATTCCACAGCAGGTACAAAACCAAGAATTGCCTGACTATACAATGGAAGCGCATCAATTGGCTAAGTTAGAACTTTTGCCAGTGGCTATTTCAGCGCCTTCGATACCTCTTGATGATCAAGCTTCAAATAATACGGAGTTGACCGTTTTTCAATGGGCCTATAAAAAGCTGCGTGGAAAAATGGGTGTTCCAGAAAGGGTGGTTCCTGAAAAGGAAATCCCTCAGGATATGGCCAATATTGTATTGGCTAAAGTGGCTCCAATTTTTCAGGTTCAGCCGAATGACGGAGGAAGTCTTATTCGCATTGGCGGCATTGAAATCAGCCGTCGCAGCGCACACTAGAATTTTTTAGTGCTGGCTGTAACTCTTTTATGGCCTTGTCGTCTTACTCTCAAATACCCTTATTATGAATGCACTAAAATTCAAAAAAGCTGGTCTCATATTGGCCATAAGCATTATCACCACACTCGGTGCAAATGCGCAAGAAGAAGAAGAAAAACAGAATGGACCAGATTCAATCAAGCATGAATCAGAAACCATTGTTTTACCTATGAATGGAGGTAATTTGGAAATTAGGTTCACAGCATCTGCAGATACAACAGCAAAGGCTCCTGCCCAAATTCACAAACCGGAACCGCGTAATTTCTGGAGTGGTTTTGACCTTGGATTTAATGGTTATTTAACGCCTAATCAATCTGCCACCATGCCTGCAGGACAAGAGAACTTTGAAATCAATCAAGGAAAGTCCTTGTACATGGGATTCAATTTCGTAGAGAAAAGTATTCCTATCTATAAGACACATGTAGTGATTCTCACAGGTCTTGGATTAGACTATACTAATTATAAGTTCAGAAATAATGTATCGCCGTTTGGACCAGTGGACAGCACAGGTCAGGGGGTTGAGCGTGATTATATCCAAAACAGACTTAAGACCTTTTATGCTACGGTTCCATTAATGCTAGGAATCGATTTTAGCAAGCCAGACAAAAACGGCCTCCACATGGCGGTAGGCGTAATAGGTGGGGTTCGAATTGGCTCTTATACCAAAGAAAAATACAGTGAAGGAAGTTCAGTTATTAAAACAAATACCCGCGCTGAACATGACTTGAATCCTTTCCGTGTTAATGCACAAGCAAGGGTTGGTTATGGCGACTTCACATTATTTGCCAGCTATGCTCTAACAGAAATGTTTAGAGATAATACTGGCAAGCCTGAAGTTTACCCCTTTAATTTTGGGCTAAGCTTCGGCGGATAATCTGCATTCTTTTCATCCTTTATACTTGCGAGCGAGGCGTATTTCCGAAAGGAGATGCGCCTTTTTGTATGTGTGATTTATGTCCCGATAGAATCTATCGGGATGTGATTTGCTTGACCGCTGGAGTTCATTGAAACGGAGTGGAAATTAACTTTAACGGGTGATTGATTCACAGCATAAATTGGATCTAGAATAATAATATGCCTATTCAGCTAAAAGAATTTTCCAGGCGGATTGCACGTTGCCTGAGGATAGGAAACCTTGAGCCAGCAGGTGGCGTTCGTATTCCATTGATTCAGCATGAAGGGCAAAACGTGTTTTGAGGTTCTGGTATTCTTGAGAGTTTTCGGCAAACTCGGCAATTTCCGCGTTGTTGGGGAGTGCCTCAACATTTCCTAGTTGGCCCAAATTATTACCAGTAAGTACGGTGCTCAAGCGAATATTCTCTGGTATGACATCCACTCCGATGCCTTTGTTTCGAACAGGTTTTTCAATTTCAAAGAGCGCGTCGCCGAAGGCTTTGCCATACCAATTGCCACCCAAACGAGAAACCAGCTGGATTTTATTTTGATCAATATGGTGTTCCGCATCCAATACGGCCTCGTTGATATGCATCTTTACGATTTCACAAATGATGAGATTTCCTGCGCCGCCTTCGCTGCCAGTCTCAATCACTTTGCGCACCTTGCATTCGAATTGCACAGGTGATTCTTTCACCCGAGGAGCACGGATAATATCGGAGGGAACTTCCGTAAAACCGGCCTTTTCAAACTCATTGATGCCCTTTTCGTATTCGGTGCTGGCTAATGACATTTGCCAAACCATATCGTAGTTCACCACATTGATGCATACCTCCATAGTATCGAGCACATTCTCCAAAGTATGCTTGATGGTATTATCGCGTACCCGGCGGGCTGGAGAAAAGATCAAGGTTGTTGGATTGCTGCCAAAAGCGTTAAAAAAGCTATACGGACTAAGATTCACATTTCCCTCCTTATCGACCGTACTTGCAAAACAAATAGGACGTGGGGCAATGGAGGCTAGCATATATGCATGCAGCTTAGCGGTGGATATTTCTCCTGGAACAATACTTAGCATAGAGCAAAGGTAAGAGGAATCAGCAAAATCAGGGCAAGACATGGCTTGGCCAAAAATACTTACTATTAAGTAGTTTGGTGGTACTGCGGAAAATCTATATTTGGTAAAAGAAGAGTATGAAAAATAATTCAGGAAAATCACCAGCAATCATCCCACTTCGCATTCACAGGTTACAAGCCGTATATAGTAGCCTTTATAAGTATCACATTACATTAACTGCTGGGCAAGGAGTCACACAGAATACAAATGTTGGAGCAATTATTCATAATCCGGACCCTGGCGAAATAAAATGGGATTTAAGTGGACTAAATCCGGCCAGTGAATATGCCGAAGATGGGGTAATAGCAGATTTTACAGAATATGCAAATCAGCAAGTTTCTAGTATTTACCTAAATGTGGGTGCTGGAACCTATGCACTTAAGGGTGGTATTGTAATCAATTCAACTCGACATCCAATCATTGTAGTAAATCCAGAATCTGAAGAAGTTCAATTGCAAAATCTTCTCATTGAAAATGACGGCACCACGGAAATTGTGACCATGACCTTTAAAAACCTTGGTTCCAACAAATATAAGATCAAGAATAATTTGTCCGGAAATCCGGAGATATCCATCCAAGCACCCTTTGGCGTGGGCAGTCCAGATATTTTAGAGGTACGTCTCCTTTTAGATAATTCTGCACCAATATATTTTACAGCGGTTTTTTCGGCGAATCTGAGTGCATTTAATCTGCCGTTACCCATCATCCTGAGCAAAAACGCCATCACCCAACAAGGAACCTATTTGACCAAGGTGACTTGTCATCTATTATGATGCGCCAAATTATATTACTTTTTCTTGCACTTATATGCGGGTCTGGTCATGCACAGAATGGACAATTAAAGTCTCTTCTGGTGGATTATGATGCCCATTATTCTGAAAAAACACACCAAGAGAATCGGCATATTTTACGTGAAGTAATCCGTCAATGCGAAAAGGCCAAGGATCAAATTTGCATTGGCAATGCCTTGCGACGGATGGGAATCCATTTCAGTGAAGAAGGGCGCTTGGATTCGGCCATGGCCTGCTTTGTGGAAGCCTTGGAAATTTATGAAGGTCTCGAGTATCAGGAAGGCATAACAAGCACCTTGAATAGTTTGAGCGCCTTGTATTATCAAATGGGACAATATACAAAAGCCCTGCATTCCTATTTGGAGACGGGTGAATTGGCGGAGGAATTGAGCAATACTGATTCGAGTTATTCCATCTTGACCAAAGCGGCGTATACCAATGCCGCACAGATGTATTATTTGCTGGATAGTCTAGAGGCAGCCGTCCAGTTATTAGATAAAGTGGTACAAATTCAGAATGAGTATGACAACCCTCAAGATGGATATGTGCTCAACCTAAAAGCACTGTTTTTATTGGATCAAGGGGCCTATCGGGAGGCCCTGCGATTGTTTTCTGAGGCCAAAGATCAATTCTTGCTATTTGGCAATCGCATTGGAGCGAGCCAATGTATGCATAACGAGGCTTTATGTTACAATGGACTCAAGCAGTCGGAGATGGCCGAGAGTTATTTTTTAATGTCTCTTGATTCTGCCATTGCCTTGAACAATGCAAATCTTATCCAAGATATTGCCACAGATTTTGAAGCTTTTTACCTCGAACAAGGCGATAGTCTGCGTGCTTACCATTATAGCGGTTTGGCCAGTCGTTTTCGGGATACCTTATTGAATGAGGCAGGCATCAATGCGCTGATTGAAACGGAGCAGAAATATGCCAATGAATCCAAGACCCGAGCAATTAAAATCCAGAAAGAAAGACTTCAACAGCGTTTTTATTTCATCGTTGCTCTTGGTATTGCCTTGGTATTGGTCTTAGGCTTATTACTGCTTTTCCGCACTGCCACACGCCAGAAACAAAAATTGGTGGAAGCCCAGCTCCGGGAACAGTCGCTAAAGATTGACGAACTTTTCCGCAAGCAAGAACTGAACAGCTTGAATGCGCAGATGACGGGCCAGAATGAAGAACGGCAGCGTATATCCCGCGAATTACATGATCGTTTAGGAAGTTTGCTCTCAACCATCAAGTTGCAATTCAGTCATTATGAAGGGAAACTCAGCGCCCTAGAATCGGAGTTTAAATCGTCGTATTCGGGAATGCTCGGAATGCTCGATAATGCCTATGATGAAGTGCGGCGGATCTCCCATGATTTGAGCTCAGGAGTATTGGAAAAATTCGGACTAAAAAGCGCTATCGATGAGCTGCATCGGGCTATTATGGAGGTGAGTACCTTGCAAGTCCGTTTTATTGATAATAAGACCAAGCCCGAATTATACCACCACCTAGATGAGCCCTTATACCGCATCATACAAGAACTATTAAGCAATACCCTCAAACACGCACAAGCCACGGAAGTATCCATACAATTTCAAATAAATGATGGTATCTTTTACTTTACGTATGAGGACGATGGGCTAGGCATGGATAGGAGCGAAGGTGGGAAATTGGCGGGCATAGGTTTGCAGAATATTGAAAACAGGGTGACCTTGATGCAAGGAACCTTGAGCATAGATTCTAGTCCAGGACATGGCATGACAGCAATGATAGAAATTCCGCTATGAGCAAAATCAGACTGGCCATAACTGATGATCATAGCCTACTTTTAGAGGGGATGGCTACCGTATTTGCTGGAGATGAGCTGATTGAAGTGGTGCTCCAAGCGCAAAACGGAGAGGAGTTATTGGAGCAGATTCCTACAAAAAAACCGGATATTATTTTATTGGACATTACCATGCCTGGCCGCGACGGACAATCTATCGCTGCCGAACTCTTACGCCGCTATCCTGACTTAAAAATCATTATGCTCACCATGCATCAAACACCCGACTATATTATTCCTTTAGTGGATATGGGCGTTCATGGTTTTATTTTGAAAAACACCAAACACAGCGAATTACATTCTGCCATTCGGCTGGTTATGGAAGGACAAAAATATTATGCAGAGGCGGTAAAGGACGTCCTAAGTAAACGAAATGTGGAACAGGCGAATAACGCAATTCAGGTCACACGTCGTGAGCGTGAGATTCTACAATTATTGTATGAAGGCTTGTCTACCCACGATATTGCAGAAAAACTGTTTATCAGTCAGTTTACCGTTTTTAAACATCGTCAAAACCTATTGCAGAAATGCGAATGCAAGAATGCAACCCAGTTAATCAACTTGGCAATTCGTCAGAGCTGGGTATTTATTAAGCAATAAAAATTCTGCCTATTAAGCCATGGCCTTCTCAATTAAGGTATCGTAGTCTTCTTGGAAAGAGGCAATTTCTCCGAAATTCTCTCCATCAACTAGGGCTGTGGATCCACCTACTGCGCCGACTTCCATGATATCGATTCCTTTTTCTTCGAATTGTTGTTTCAAAGCTTCGGCATAGGTCGCTTTGCAGGTTAATACCACGCGGCTTTGTCCTTCACCAAATAAGAAAGCGTCCTTGCGAATTCCAGAAGGCGTGCTGATTTCAAATCCAAGGTCGGAAGCAAAACCAGATTCGAGCAAGTTTACGAATAAACCTCCTTCAGAAAGGTCGTGTGCCGATTCTACCAGTCCACTGCGAATGGATTTGAGAATAGCATTTTGCACTTTTTTCTCCATATCCATATCGAAATAAGGGGCAGGAGATTTGTCCACTTTATGCCAGTTTACCAAGTATTGTGAAGAAGCAATATCCTCATTGATAGGACCGACCAATAGAATCACATCGCCTTCATTTTTGAAGTTGAGGGTCATTCTATCTTTTGGTTTTTCTAGGATACCGATCATTCCAATGGTTGGCGTTGGGTATACGGCATTGCCATCAATGGTTGATTGATTATAGAAACTTACGTTCCCTCCAGTTACGGGAGTTCCAAGAGCTTCGCAGGCAATCTTCATTCCTTTGATAGCCCCTACAAACTGATAGTATACTTCTGGATTATATGGGTTTCCGAAATTCAAGCAATTGGTGATTGCTATTGGTTCGGCACCGGTACATACAATATTTCTAGCCGCTTCGCTCACGGCGATGGCTGTTCCTACTTCCGGGTTTGAATATACGTAGCGGGAGTTGCAGTCAACTGTCATGGCAACCGAACGTTCAGTATCTCTGATTTTCACCACTGCTGCATCCGAAGGGGCATTGGTTACTTGATTGATGGTTCCTACCATGCTATCATATTGACGGTAAATCCATCTTTTGGAAGCAATATTTGGAAGATTCACCATTTTTTGAGCGACTGCCTTTAAGTCGCTAGGCACTTCAATTGCCGAAGCGTTGAACTTGGCGATTTCTTGGAAATATTTAGGTTCCGTATATTCTCTATGATACACTGGAGCACCTCCACCCAATACCAACGAATGGGAAGGGATATCGGCACAAAGCTCTCCATGCATATAGTAGCGTACATTTCCAGAGTCTGTTACGACTCCAATTTGCGCATAGGTCAAATCCCATTTTTCGAGGATTTTTTCTACTGCAGCTTCTTCTCCTTTTTTGAGGATGACCAGCATACGCTCTTGCGACTCGGAAAGCAGAATTTCCCAATCTTTCATGTCGGGCTGGCGCATCGGTACTTTATCGAGGTGGATTTCCATCCCCGTTCCACTTTTTGCAGACATTTCAGCGGTTGAACAGGTAATACCTGCAGCACCCATGTCCTGCATTCCTACAACGGCTCCAGTTTCAAGGATTTCCATGCTGGCTTCCAAGATGAGTTTCTCCCAGAAAGGATCTCCTACTTGAACAGAGGGAAGATCTTCATGCGAATCTTCGCTGATATCTTTCGAAGCGAATGCCGCACCATGGATACCGTCTTTTCCGGTAGCAGCACCAAAGATGTATACAGGGTTACCTGGACCATCCGCCGCCGCAGAAACCGTTTTACCCACTTCAACAACGCCTACCGACATGGCATTTACGAGGTTATTGGTATGATAGCAGTCTTCGAAATACACTTCGCCACCCACGGTTGGGATGCCGAACGCATTTCCATAATTGCCAATACCACTTACCACCCCGCGCATCAACCATTTTGTTCTATCGGTTTCGAGTTTTCCGAAACGCAAAGAGTTAAGCTGAGCAATAGGGCGTGCACCCATGGAGAAAATATCTCTATTGATACCCCCTACTCCTGTAGCCGCACCTTGGTAGGGCTCAATCGCAGAAGGGTGATTATGTGATTCGATTTTAAAGCAGCAAGCGAGCCCGTCGCCAATATCTACTAATCCGGCATTCTCTTCCCCAGCTTCAGCGAGCATACGGTCGCTTTCTTTGGGCAGGGTTTTTAGCCATACGATGGAGTTTTTGTAGGAGCAATGCTCACTCCACATAACGGAATAGATACTGAGTTCAGTGAAGTTAGGCGTGCGGCCAAGGACTTCTTTGATTTTATCAAACTCTTCTGGGAGGATGCCAAGTTCTTTGGCGGTTTCAAGGGTGACCTGCATGTGTTTTGAATTCGCTGCAAATTTAGCTTTTGCGCGGGGTAAAAAAAATAAGACCGAATCTTTCGAAACGGCCTTATTTAAAACCTATGAACTATGAAATAAAAGCCGTTTACCAAGCGGCTCAGTTGATATAACATACGGAGGGAAGAGAAGTTTGGTTTTTACTCTTCAATGATTTCCATCACCCAACGAAAACCTCGGGTGGGGGAAGAAGAGTTTTGCTCGTCGAAAGTTTCTCGTGAATTGGGCAATAGGTAGAATGCGGTCGTGTTCCAATGACCTCCCTTTGCAATTCCATCCATGGCTACAAATTCGGCTACGTTTCCAGCCATAGTGTAAATACCCCATTTATTTGGCCAATAGCTTTTGATGGGAGTGGTATAATCAAAGGAGCTTTGAAAATCATCTGCCCATGGATTTGCAGCACTAAAAATGAATAGGTTTGGCGGAACCGTATAGGCTGTGTCTAAAGTATCCGTATTTGAAGTCGAATAGCTGCGGTAGGTAAAAGTCGTTTTCATGGAAGTATCACTGATTTGTACATTTTTACCTCCTTGGAGTTTGATGATATTGGCTTGAGGAACGGTAATAAAGTTGGCTGTTAATTGTCCATTTGGTCTTCTAAAACTTTGATAATAGGTGGCCTGATGACTGCTTTGCCCTCCTAAATAGGCATACATCCATTCAGCCTCTGTTGGTAGGCGAAATAGCACTTTCTTATATTTTCGTTTCGGGCTTTTATTGTATTCATTCGTGAGCCAACTTAGGTATCGCTCGGCATTTTCATGACTGATATTCACCAAAGGATAATTATCATAAGCTGGATGAGTGTGGTAGTAAGTCATCATCTGGCTATTGAAAGAATTGGCAATTTTCCAGCCTTGTGAATCAACGAAAACCTCCTGCAGTTGATCGGGATTATTGATGCGCGTCCATTCTACAAAAGCTTTGTATTGCCCATGACTCACTTCGAAACTATTAATATAGAGGCCTCCAACTTTTACTTGAATAGTGGCAGGAAACTCATGTGTGAATCCTGTTCCATCTGTTATATTTCTTGGAGCATTTCCCCCTTCAAGGTTCACATAATATTCTGGCCAACCATGGGTCCCTAAAGTCAGGTTTCCAAAGAGTGAATCGGAATTTGCTCCGACAAAAAGGTCAACCTGACTGATTGTTAGGGTATCAGAAGGAAGGAAGACGGCACTTTTTTCAATCGCTTTGAGTATTTTTTTCTCAAATTGAGCCGTGGCAGTTAATGAGAATGAAATCATAAAGACAAGTAGAATTCGGTTCATGTTTCAAATAACGGGATATTCTTAGCCGATAGTATGCAATTGGAAAGTTTTGCTAATGTCAAATGCTTGTCAAATTTAAGAAAGTGCATTGTTAATTATTTGGACGGTAAGTAACTTAGTGTTGCCGTTCGCTGAGTTTATCGAAGCGTCGTTTGGGTTAACGTGCCCTTCGACTGGGCGTGACGCTGGTGTTAGGCTGAAATGTAATTGGCCCGCTCAGGGACCGGACAGCTTCGGCAGACGGAGTTGGGGACCGGAGATGCCGTTCGCTGAGTTTATCGAAGCGTCGTTTGGGTTACCGTGCCCTTCGACTGGGCGTGACGCTGGTGTTAGGCTGAAATGTAATTGGCCCGCTCAGGGACCGGACAGCTTCGGCAGACGGAGTTGGGGACCGGAGATGCCGTTCGCTGAGTTTATCGAAGCGTCGTTTGGGTTAC
>Ga0209491_10001034_pt1 | contig 55028 bp, 48 predicted proteins | sample BON02_FD_187213 | JGI IMG/M metagenome (GOLD analysis project Ga0209491, IMG submission 187213) | Freshwater microbial communities from Lake Bonney liftoff mats and glacier meltwater in Antarctica - BON-02 (SPAdes) (version 2) | ecosystem: Environmental > Aquatic > Freshwater > Ice > Glacier...
GTCTGCAACATTCTGAACCGCCGTAATCTCAAAATGCTCTAGCAGTTTTAAAGGCAATATTTGCCCGATTAATACATCACTTATCACACTACAAAACTAACTACTCCCCGTAAATTTCATGTGAGCCCTAATTTCCCATCAGATGAAAGCATTCGCTTGCTCGCGTCATTCTGAGTAAAACTAACATAGCATATCCCAAAGTGAATACCTGTATTGTTTAATTCTATTCTCATAGATTGCCAGAATGCGGTTAATGACATTTTCCCTGCACAATAGGCCGAACCGCCTGGCAGACCATGTAAGCCCGCTAAGCTTGAAATAAATAGGACACTTCCTTTAGTCAACTTTACATAGGGCAAAACTGCTTTTGTTGGCATTATTGTTCCTAAAGTATTGCTTAGAAAAACTTTACTAAAAATATCAGGGTGAAGGTTTTCAAAAGAATCATTCATAGTAAGGCTCGCATTGTTTACCAGAATATCAATTTTTCCGAAGTGGTTTACGGTTTCCTGCATTAAGCGTTGGCACTCTTCATAAGAGGTTATGTCAGCTGCTACTGCCAAAACAGTAAAGCCCATTTGTTCTAGTTCGATTTTAACAAGTTGAAGTTTTGCTTTGTTTCTTCCGTTGATGACAATAGACGCACCTTGTTCTGCTAAGCCTATCGCTGTAGCTTTCCCTATTCCCCCTGACGAACCAGTAATGATGGCAACTTTATTTGAAAACATACTAATCTATGTATTCATTATTTTTAAACCACTCAAAACATTCTTTAATTGCCGTTTCTATAGGTGTTTGAGGTAGTCCTAGTTCTCTCCTTGCTTTTTCTCCACTGTAGTAGTGTTCCTCGTTTGCTAGTATTGCCAACTCGGTCGTAACCTGCGGGTAATAACAAAATATTTTAGCAAAAAATGAGTTTATCCTACCAAAACTTACTATCGTGAATGAGGAAAATTTTCTGCTTACCATTTTACCCCCAATCGTGCTTGATATTTTGTCAAATGCTTCTTTGTAGGTCAGATTTTCGTTACTTACAATATAGCATTCTCCCTTTCTGCCTTGAGTCAAAGCATTGGCTACTGTAAAAGCTACGTCTTTCGCAGCTACAAAATTTTTGCCTCCAAGACTATATCCGGGCACCTTCCCGTTATGAATGCTTAGTATAATTTGACCCGAACTTGGTTTAGAATCATACGGCCCAATCATAAAAGTGGGGTTAATGACTACAGCATCTAATCCTTCATCTCTTACTGCTTTTTGAACCAGAACCTGTGCCTTATATTTCGAATCCATATAGTCAAGTCCGTATTTTTCTCCCTCATATGCATTCTTTTCTGTGCCCGGGTTAAGTTTAGTCCCAGATCCAAATGAGTTTGCAGTTCCTATATAAATTAGCCTTTTTACTTTGTATCTTAAACATGCATCAATAACTGATTTAGTTCCAGCTATGTTTACTCTATTTACTATTTCAGATCGGGATGGCCACATCGCCGTGCTTGCAGCACAATGGATAACATAATCAACTCCGTCGACTGCTGCTTCTACATCTTCAGAGTTCAATAAATTGCCTCCAATTTTTGTTATGTTAAGATTGTCGATTGTTGGAGATATTTTTCCGTTTTCAGACATTGCAATTACCTCATACTCTCTTCTGAGTAATTCTCTAACCAAGTTAGATCCAAGGACGCCATCTGGTCCGGTTACTAGTACTTTCATATTATCTATTAGTTATATGTTATAAAGATAGCGTTAGTGCCGTTTTTGTTAGGGGTCACTTTGTGATGGTTCATTAATTATTACTTTCTCACATTGAATCCAAATGAAAATCCGTATCTCAAACTTTCCTTGCTTGGTATTACGAATATATTGATAGGAATATTAAGTTTACCGCTTTTGAGCGAGTATCCTGCTGCAAGTACTACGTAGGTTTTCATTTTTAGGGCACCTCGGCTATCCATTACTTGTTTAGAATCTAGTTCTGATGGTGCAGGATCATTAGTAAAATCGTAATCTGGTCTTTTTATCCACTCGTTGTTTAGGTCATATGCTGTCACCTCTTTAGATACGTTTACTGATGGTCCTATAGCAAATTCTAAACCGTTTTTATTGTTTCGTATTCCATTCAATATAGTGAAACTCGGTATGAAAAGCCCCTGATCTAGCCCACTAATCATTGGGATAAATTCGAATAGTGCTTGCCATTTTCCTTCGTTTAGATATTGCTTTTCAAATTGATATCCCATTTGGAAAAATGCGGGATATCCATCGTATCCACCTTCAGATTTTGGGGCACGAATGGTATTGGCCATCTCGCCAGTAAAAAGTGTGTAACCCATACGTGGTCCAGCTAGACTAAGTGTCTGGTAGTATGGATTATTTACAGCACTCTCGTAGCTATCTCTATTGCTCAGGCTTTTTACTATGAGCTCATCATTTGGTAGGTCTAGTAGTTCGTTCACACAGATGCTTATCATCGTATTCGCTTTTTCTGGAATATTCAGAAACTCACGGACTACTTCTTTTTTCATGGTATTGCCGGCTAGGTCTATTATACGTAAGCGAATAAAAAGGGCATCTCCTAGTACATCTGCACTACCACTCATCACATAGTCTGCATTCAGTGTTTTTCCTGCCTCTTTTAGGCACGTTTTACTAAAACAAGAGGTATTGTCTATTTTGGCTTTTTGGAGCATTTCTGCTATCTCGTAGCGGTCTATCATCTCGTACTTGTCGTGCTTGCTTATTTCTATGCGAAGCAATTCGGTGAGTTGAGCTTTGTCTAGTTGTGCTCCCAGTGCGTCAAAACTGATAACTGCTAGTTTAGGATTAGTCTGTGCCATTAGTATGCTACATACTAAAGTAAAGGCGAATGTTAAGATTGTTTTGTTCATGTTTTTTCTCATTTTGATAGTTCAAAGGTGTAGAGAGAACGTAGGGATTTATAATCGAATGACGAAGTCATATTTGAGTGTCACCGTAATTTAGTGAAACGACAGTAATTTATAAATTTAATTTTGCATAATATGATTTTAAGTAAATGTATATTCATTTTAATAGTAACAAATAATATTAAAACAGGCATTTGAGTATATTAATTGTAAAATACGATAAAATAAAGATGTGACTTGTAAATACGCCAGTGTAGAAAGGGTTTGAGAGTATCTTACGCTGCCTCAGCTACTAATACAAAAAAGGAATACCGAAGTGAATTTGGTCAATGCTATAGCAAATAGCAGTGTCGAAGTTGGATAGTTTGTTCCTCCATATTATATTCAATTATAAATCTTTCTAAAACTCATTGTGTTTGTACTAGAACATAGTAGGGTGTTGCTAAAGTAGATTAGTTTAGCATGACAATAGAAGATAAAAGAATAGGTGTTGCGGCTATTTATTGGCTAGGAATAAACAGCTCTACTGTAAATATTAGGTTTTTCTTAACACGATTTTTACAGTAAAGAAGCATTTTGCAGCACCCTCCCTAAACAAATTTCACTTCTCAACCGTTAATTTGTCAAACACAAAAAGAACATGAAAAGAGTAGCAACAGCTCAATGGAAAGGTACCGGACTAGACGGTACAGGAAGTCTCACAACCCAAAGTGGAGCATTCCAAGATCAACCGTATTCATTCAAGACCCGTTTTCAAAATGATGACGGTAAGCTAGGTACTAATCCCGAAGAGCTAATAGCGGCTGCTCACGCTGGTTGTTTTAATATGGCCCTTAGCTTTCAGTTAGCAGGTGCAGGTTTTCCTGCTACTAGCTTAGATACAGAGGCTATCGTAGCTATGCGAAACGAAGATGTGCATTGGCATTTTGATACTATCACGCTTAACCTTGTAGGAGATGTGCCAGGTATAGATGAGGCTAAGTTTTTAGAACTAGCCACTGCTGCCAAAGACCATTGCCCTATCTCTGAGGCTCTGTCTGCCGTAAAAATAATACTGAACGCTAGCTTGAAGTAAGCAGAACGTTTTTCACACTATCTTATTAGAATAGAGATTCGTGGATTTTTAAAAATCTTGGGTTAAGTCTCTTAATCTGCAAAAAGCTGCTGTCGAGTGGCTTTTTGTATTTTACTCTTAGTACCCACTTGCATCACGAGCAAACTGTACCTTCAAGTAATGTACCTGTAGCTCGTTTATTTTAAGAGCAATGAAATAATGTCCGTTGGGCAGATCTGCATCTGGAGTCCACTGTGCATTATATTTCTCAGGAGTAAGCTTTCGTTGTTCTAAGATAGCCACCTTTCTTCCTTGCATATCAAATACGAGTAAGCTCACTTCCGCAGCTTTAAACACGCCGTAGTTTATCTGAATACTCGCAGTAAATGGATTAGGAGTGACGGTGTATATGATTCCCTTGTCTAGGTGCAAGTCGCCTGTACCCATTAGTCCTTTTCCGTCTACGGCTATATCCCAGGTGCCTTCCAGTACGCCATTGCCATCATCTGTGAGTGCTATGATGCGGTGCGTAGCATCGTATTGACCACTAGTAATGCTGGCCGCCGCATCTTCTGATATACTCGTATCTCCTGCGAAGTACAGCTGCGTAGTGATAGTAGAAAATCCCGGAGGTGTTATTTTGAAATGAATATGCGATGGGCGGTATTTGCTTCCATTCAGGTATTTGCCGGGTTGTATAGATTCGAACATGTAAAATCCTTGAGCATTGCTCACTACTTGTCCTCGTAGGTTAAAGCCACTATTATCGTACGCTCCAGCAGCATCAGCTTGCCACATGTCTACTATAGTATTAGGGATAAATTCGGAGCAGTCTAGGTTTTGTACTCTGCCCGTTATTCGGATCTTAGTTCCTGTCTCTGAGTCTTTTGCTAGTTTTCCATTGGCGAGAGTCGGAGGGTTATCCGTGTAGAATGGTCCTTCACCGTAGTAGTCTAGTGTCGTTTTTTCGCACTCCTCTTTTTTAGTGCTTCTTAGTGTTTTGGCCCTTGCAGTAAATGGCATAAAAGTAAATGCTGCTGCAGAAAGAGATAGGTTTCTTAAAAATTGACGACGAGAGTCCATGTGCTTGCTCATTTGGTAAAGGTATAAATAAGAAGTGTAGTGTGCTAATTTTCTAATTGTAGATTAGATAGTGGATGCAAAGATGGAACCGCTGAAATGGTAGCATACCAATGTGATTCCTTAATAATTCTAAACGGAAAGGCTCGCCATTATAGTTTTTGTTATTAGGTAGAAGGTTTTGGTGTGATAAAGTAAAGAGTAAATCGAAGTGGCTGTCCATTATTAGCTGCGACTCAGCAGATATTACGTAATCTATCCTGATGGAGATAGTATACCGATTACCTTTGCACCAAATTATAAAGAGGAGTGAGGTCGAGAGAAGATTGTCATTTCAAACAGAATATATGACATTTAAAGAACTAGGCCTTTCCGATGCCTTACTAAAAGCGGTAGAAGAGCTAGGATACGTAACACCTAGCCCAATTCAAGAAAAAGCAATTCCAAGAGTATTAGAAGGCAAAGATGTACTAGCATCTGCCCAAACAGGTACAGGTAAAACCGCATGTTTTGCTATGCCGATGATACAATTACTTACTAAAGAGCCACCTAGAAGCAAACGAGTAATTAGAGCATTAGTGCTCACGCCTACTCGTGAACTTGCTGCTCAGGTACTTGCAGATATCGAGACCTACAGTAAACACATAGATTTACGCAGTATGGTGATCTTTGGCGGTGTAAAACAAAGCTCGCAAGTAAATAAATTAAGAAACGGCGTAGACATATTAGTGGCTACCCCTGGTAGATTAATGGATCTTCAAAATCAAGGTTTTGTGTCTTTGAGAGATGTAGAATTTTTGGTGCTGGATGAGGCAGATAGAATGCTCGACATGGGTTTCTTAAGAGACATCAAAAAAATAATGGGTATGATGCCTGCAAAGCGTCAGAATCTATTATTTAGTGCTACGTTTTCTCGTGAGATTCGTACACTTGCCAATGGTATATTGACTAATCCTGTAACGGTAGAAGCTACACCAGAGAATACTACAGCAGAGTTAGTGGATCAGTTTGTATACAGAGTAGATGCTAGCCGAAAAACCGAACTAATCACCAAATTGATTTGGGATGGAAACTGGCATCAGGTGCTTGTTTTTACCAGAACTAAGCACGGAGCTAATAGACTGACAGAGAAGCTGAATAAGGCGAAGATAACTGCCGCAGCTATTCACGGAAATAAGTCTCAAAACGCTCGTACGAAAGCACTAGCTGAGTTCAAAGACAAGACGATAAGCGTACTTGTAGCTACAGATATCGCAGCTAGAGGTCTTGATATTCCGTTGCTTCCTTATGTTATCAATTTTGAATTGCCTAACGTGCCAGAAGACTATGTACACCGTATAGGTAGAACAGGTAGAGCAGGAGCCAGTGGCCAAGCTATCTCGCTAGTAAGTGCAGATGAAGAAGAATATGTGCGGGGCATAGAAAAGCTTCTTGGTATGCGACTAGAAGGTACTGAGATAGAAGGTTTTGAGCCTACTAAAGGTCCTGTGGAAGGGGGCAATAAGCGTGTGCAAGGCCGAGGTGAAAGTAACAATAGAGGCGGCGGAGGCCAAAACAGAAATAGCGGCAACCGTAATGGCGGCGGCAGTGGCAATAGCCGAAACTTCAGACGAAAGACAAATGGTAACGCTGGCGGCGGAAGTTCTGACAGAGGTTAATTAGTCTTTACAATCGCATTTTTCGCATTCTTCTGGGGTGTTAAAACCGTATTAATAGGTTACAGGTAACCCCGTTCTGTATCCTATTTATCTAATTAGGATTACAAAAAAAAGGTCAAAACCTGAATGGCTCTGACCTTTTTCCTATGCGTATAGTGGTTGCTAGTCTATGAGCAATGGAGCTTTTCCATCGGTTACTATTATCTTACTGTTAGGAGATTTAGATAATTCTCTGAATGCTTCTATACTTTTCAGCTTGATGATCTCTGGGGTAAGACCTTCTGCCAAAATCTTTTGAGCATCTCGTGTACCCGTGGCTTCTATTATCTTACGATCGGCTTCTAGTTTCTCCTGTTGCAAGATGAATATCATACGCAGTGCATCTTGCTCCGCTTGTAGTTTTTGCTCTATAGAGGTAGCTAGACCAGGAGGCAGTTGGATACTCTTCATTAATACAGATTCTATTATGATGCCGCTTCCTTCTAGTAGTTCGTCCATTTTATTTTTTATAGATAATTCTATATCAGCTCGCTTGCCGGAGTGCATGTCCTTGGCAAAGTACTTGGCACATACATCTGATGATGCGGAGCGAAATACGCTCGCTATGATAGACTCATATCTGGCCCCGTAGGTACGAAGGATATTGGCTATGCTGTCTTTCTGTATGCGGTGGAGTATGCTTATTTCTGAGGTTACACTTAACCCTTCTTTACTCGGTAGATTGAGTACTAATTTCAGGTTATTGGTCTGTGTAGAGGTCTTTATCACCTTAGTGACGAAAGGATTATAGATTACGGTACCTTCTGAGTATACGTTTTTATTGAGTTTGCCTAGACGCTGCTTTACGGCTACTTGACCAGGTCTCACTACAGAGCAGCTTGCAAAAAACAAAATACTGAGTGACAATAGAATGATGGTTGGTTTTTTCATATGGATGTTTATTAAGTTATACTTGTTTATATACACAACAAAAAATAGTCCAAAAGGTACGATTACCTAATGGCTTATGACTGCGAAATGGCAGTGTATACTGGGTTGTACACCAGGCTCTAGTGGGCTGGACAGTTTTGGTGTTTTGTCAGCTAATGTGGCTATGCTTCTGCATAGTTGTATCGAAAGATGAATAAAAGCAAAGTGTCATATGAATCCTTATTTTTTTACCCTTAAGGAATTAAGAAGTTTAAGGTTTTTTTCATCGAAGATGAAAAACTTTATGTTGTCCATTCTGCGGTACGCCTGCCAAAAGGCAGCCACTCAGAATGACAACGAGCACTGAGCCTATAGTTTGTTGTATAGCTCTGTTTGGTTTCCTGCTTGCGGCAGTCAGAATTTCAAATCTACTCTGAACCTATAGTAAAATCTACTGCATACAGGTCGTCCTGCTAAGTAGACAGTTTGCTCAAGTCTACTTTACCCTAAAGCATTGAAAACAAGTTATTTAGAATTAATAATAGAAAAGGTACAGTATATGAAATAGGTAGACTGAACCAGTAAAAAAATCAATACCATGAAAAGAAATTACATTTTAATCGCAATCAGCTGTTTACTCCTAGCAGCATGTAGTTCTGGTAAAAAACGACTAGAGCAGGGAGATTATGATACTGCTGTGTACAAGGCAGTAAATCGTCTGCAGCAAAAGCCGCAATTAGGTAAAGCAGAGAAAGTGCTTCGCCAAGCATATACGCTAGCTGTAAATGAGCATATGGAAGTCATTCGTTTTCATGATAATATGGACGATATGTTCAAGTACGACAAAATGGTGCGTGAGTATGAAATGATAGCTCATTTAAACTCGGCTATTAGACGCTACCCTTTGTATGCTGGCTTAGTGACGCTCACAAACGTACAAAACGAACTAGCTACGGTAAGACAAGAGGCTGCTATGGCTCATAAGCTAGAAGGCGAGCGACTGCTAACTTTGGATAATAAGCAGCGTGCTCGAGAAGCGTATCATCACTTTGTGCAAGCCAATAGTTTTAAAACAGGAGTAGTAAGTACCAAAGTGCTAGACAATGCTCAAGATGCGGGTACTGTAAACGTGGTGCTAGAGTTTGTCAATAGTGCACGCTTTTTTAGAAGCTATAACACAGATGAGGTTTTCAATGCAGTACGAAATAATTTTAAAGGAACTCGCTATAGATTTATGCGAGTATTAGAGCCAGGTGAGCTAGATGGAGCACCAGATGATATTATACAAATAGAAATGGACGATGCTCACATAGGCGGTGTAGATTTTTCTAAGCATGTATATGAGCTCAAAAAAGAGGATGTGTATATGGGCGAGGCTACCACAGATAGTGGTGAAGTAGTAAAGGTATACGGCACGGTAACTGCCGACTATATAGAATACTGCAAAACCATCAATAGTAGAGCACAGCTTATGATACAGCACCTAGATGGCAATACATCTGCTGTACACCACAGACAGGTTTTTCCGAGCACGTACAGCTGGACCGAGAAATGGGCTACGTACAGAGGCGATAAACGAGCACTTACAGACTCTCACCTAGATTTTGTAAAAAGAAGCGAGCCTAGTCTGCCTAATCCAGAGTGGTTATTTAGCCAAACTACGGCACCACTTGTTACTAGAAGTGTCGATTTTCTAAGAGGAAGGTTTAGTCACCTGCGGTAGATTGATAAGTAACTAGTGGAAGAGGTGGAAGAGTGAAAGGGTTAAAGTGTGGAAGAGTGAAAGAGAGTTGAAGGGTTGAAGAGTGAAAAACAAAAAAAGCATCCCGTTCTGCGGAATGCTTTTTTTTATTTAAAATTAAGAATTTTTTTTATTCTGGCCATTCTACAGTCTCCTCATCTATATGATTTGGAAACATAGTGATAGAATCTACAAAACCGTCTTGTATCCACATACTCAATCCTTTAGAATCTACTGTGTAGTCCTTGGCATTAAGATCTGGAAGATCTTCTTCTAGCAATAGGTCATCGAATGCAGCTGCTTTTATAAAGTCTTCTTCGCTCATTCCATTAAATGCTAGTCCATCTAGTGTATACGTGGCGGCATAGCAAGAGATAAGCCCTAATCTGAAATCATCCTCTGACATAAAACTAAGCTCTACGCCTAACTCGCTGTACAGCATAGAAATATCTTCTGACCCGTCGTCGTGTTTTTCTTTTACGTTTTCGGTAGGTTCACCCAGTAGGCCTTTTATTTGCTCTAAGCTCATCCCAAATTTTATCTGTCCAAAGCCTACAAATGGTATTATTTCGATGTTCATTGTGTGTTTGTTTAGTACGAAGGTCGGTGAAAATTTGGTCAAATCTAAAATGTCTGGATTTGTTGTTGTTCAGTTTGCATCGTATTTAGAGTTTTCATCTAGGGTGGCTATATTGATTGCTCACAAAGGTCTGTGCAAACCTATATAAACCTAGCGTAAATCCCATAATAGCTGTGTTTTCTTTGGTCTTGAGCTTGTAATGTAATTATTTTAAGCTATCCCTTCATTTTGTTTACATCCCTTTTGATTAGCTTAAATTGGTTCCCATAATTCAATCTTGTTGCCTTGCCTTATTTATCCAAAACACGAACGAACTTACCCTCATCGAAATTAGCATTTTCATAAGAAGTGGGAAGGCTTGTTTGCTATTTGAGGGTGTTAAAGTCACTTTACCTCATCGTACGAATTAGCAATATCACTTCCAATTTCATCAGAGAAATCTTCTTCAAAATAATGTAATCTCTCAGGCTGATTCCAGCTTTTTCATCGCCTTAATTTTTCTAGGGTGAGGGGTTCCATTCTCTACATAAAATTTTAACTCCCCCATTATATCTCCAATGAACTTTCCAAATCCTAATCTAAGAAGAGGCCATAGCAGATAACCGAAAGACTTAATGTCTGATCGGAATTCCCACGTCATTTCAGATTTACCTCCATCTATATCTTTCAATGAGAAATAGAGTGTGTTGAATTTGACAGGAAAGAAGGAAGGAGCATCAAGAAAATCAATCCTAACGGTTGCAGTTTTATTCTCTTCATTATATGCCAAGAACTGCTCCGAAGCCTTTAAACCTTTTCCGTCTGAACTTAGTTCGCACACTCTACCCTCCGATTGACTTCCTTCAAATGATTCGCCATTGCTTTTAGCGAAAGAATGATTTACAGATGCCATCCATTTATAAGCATCATTAAATCCATGTGCAAATACTTCCCATACCTTATCGGCATCGGCATTAACAATTGTTTTTTTTGTAAAATTGATCATACTATTTTGAATTTTGATTCTTTAATTTGGTACTACTTACAACACTAATTTTAATTACGCATTTTGTTTTTGAGGATGTAAAGTGCCAGTTTCTACGTAATGTTTTAAATCTTCCAGCATGTCACTCGAAGATTTGTTTAGCCAGCTTTTAACTTCTGATACTTTCTCTTCAGGAATGCCATCTTTTAAATCCATGTTTACAGTAATAGTAGCTTTGCTTGTATTCTCGTCAATGATTTCGAGTGCCCACTCTGCTCCAGCTTTATTAGCAAAAGGAGGAGCTCCTTCAGTTACGGTATAGGATAAAATGAAGTTTTCAGAGTCAAACAAGTCAAGTGAATGTGTATTTGTTCCTCCCTCAACTACAGTATCTCTAGCTGAAAAATCAATTCCATCAAACTTGTTTTCTCCGGATGGTTTTGAATCTTTAAAAAAGCTTGCCCAAATATGAATTTTATCAAATTGGATGCCCATGACTTGCCAAATATCATTGGCATTTTTTTCGATAATAAGTTCTGTTCTAATATTCATTTTCTACTATTTAATTAGCAATAATTTGTATTGCTTTCTACTGTTTAGATGCTTGAGATATGCAGGTGTTACAGAAAAAACAAAAAAAAGAGATCGCAAATTGTAATCTCTAGTGGTGATGGGAGTTAAGGCAGTAATTAAATTAAATGTTGAACAGGTTTTTCATTGTCTGGTCATTAATTATTTTGGTAATAACGGTTTCAGCATCGAATTCTGATTTACTAGGGTGGTCTCTAAAAATTTCCACGTACTTCTGGTCAAGCACCTCTCGCATTTCATCTTGATTTTCTGAAACAAAATCGCCAATTTTTTTAGTATATGAAGGTTTTAGTATAAGGTTGTGTTCATTTAAAACTCCCATTTTAAGGGCACTGTTAGCCTTTTTTGTACATCTGCAAGGATTAGATTTATTAATCAGACCGCATCTATATTCCATGTAATTGTGTAGCTCCTTTCTTGCTCTGCTTAATTTGACTCTAAAGTTCTGAGGAGTTATGTTAAATATCTCAGCACCTAAGTTGTGGTCAATACCAAAAGACTCTGCCAACAAGTAGATTAATCTTTGCTCTCTGTCTAAGCAGATAAGCATAGCCGAAGTACATCTAAATTTAACTTCTCTTGCGTAGTCCGTAAGTTCCAGTTCCTCAGCGGGTGTTAGCTCTGGATCAGGTACCATGTTGAGTTGTCGGTCGTGTTCTTCGAAATTTGAAAATACATCCTCTTTGGCTTTTCTCTTAGTTTGCAAAAACTCGTTGAATACAATCCGATATAACCATGTTCTAAACACACTTTTCCTTTTAAAAGTAGAAAGCTTTGTTATTACTTTAATAAGAACCTCTTGAGTTAAGTCTAGAGCATCTTCATTGCTGTGTGTCATTTTCCAAGCTACATTGTAAATGAAAGCTTGGTGAATACGTACAAGCTCGTCTAGAGCTTTCGTATCTCCGTCAAGCACCTTGTCTACAAGTAGTAAATTATCCTTTTCCGAGTATTTATCTGATAATGGATTTTTCATTGTTCCTGTCTTTTATTTTTAGGTTAGATGTCTGAAAAAGTAAAGTGTTACAAAAAGGGAGGATATTCTTTGGTTAATCTTGTATTAAATGCAACGAATTGTGTATGCGTAAGTGCCGCCCTTATAGCGTGTACAAAGGCGGCATTACGTATACATAGTGTTGGTGATTAGCCTGTTTTATTCAAAGACGTAAACTCCATTACTATCGAACGTTGTTTTTTCAATATAAGAACTATTATTTAATGTTAATTTTACAAGAGGTTCGGAACAATTACAATCATTAGGACCCTTTGTATCTCTTTTGTAATTGGCAAAAAGCGTATCAGTTTGTCCATTTGGCCAATCTATATACCATGTCTGACCACCTAGTGAATTAACTGCTACGTTTCCAATATTTACAAGATAAAATGGATAACTTGGAGTCTCTCCTAAACTTTTAATTACAGGACTTAATATTGTATATTTATCATATATTCTAGTTTTATTATCATCCAAGTAATAGACCATATTATATAGGTAAGGTCTCTCTGAGGTGTTAACCGAATCTTTTGGGATTCTATCAAACATTTTAGATGTATCATTAAAGCCAATTGTTAGAGAGGTGTTTGGTGGCAAAACCCAATTGCCTTTTTCATCATCGCTACAGCCAAGGATAAGTATCATCAAAACCAATATTGCGGATAATTTTTTCATCGTGATATATCATGTATCATTTTGTTAGCAAACTGAAAATTAAAGTTAGAGTTAGAAGATGCATCTCTAGGATTCCAATCTCCAAAGGAATACCATCCGTTGTAGTCAGAATCTCTAGGAGATAATGTGGTAGGCCAAACCTCGTGCCAGCCCCAGTTCATATGTAATTGTTTGCCCCAAGTTTTCGCTGGTTTATTTGGACATTTTCTGTATTTGTAAGTATATCCATCACAAACCCATGCGTGACAATCCTCCTCTACTTTCCACTTGAATATCCACCAACCTCTGGTAGTCTGAGTATGGCATCCACGTAGGTAAACTGGTTTGTCAGCAAGAATGTCACTGATTACAATTCCTAAATCATAGGGATCATATTTTGGATTACTATACCCATAAACATTTTCCAAACATTGCCTAGCATCAGAACTGGATGAACTTGATCCTGTACAAGAATAGTTCATATTTACCTCATCACCAATGTCTTCCATTAATTTTGATACCTCCGCATCACCATTATTTAATGACATTATAGAGAAGTCAAATGAGGATTGAGGTTCTCCCCAATATTGCATAATTTGTCCTGTCGCTGTGGCAACGCACCCCGTCCACATTTTATCACATGCTCCACCAGTTGAACAAGAATCAATATTTGAGTCAGTATTATATGTACAGCCTTGTCCCCAAGTGGTATTTAGTAGCTCTCCTTTGGTAAAAGTAGAAGATATAACCCCAAGTAAACAGGGGTCTAAGTCCCCTGGTCCTAGTCCACCATTTATTCCTATGTCAGGACGTGAAGGTATATCGTCATCAAGGCCATAATCATTTAAGGAAACAGTCCAAGCAATATCTGCGGATGGGTGCTTAACATTATGCTCTCTGATCTCCTCGACCAGTTGAACGCTTCCCTCAATCCAAATTGCTAAACCAGCTGGGATTACCCCATAGCCAAAACTACCCTCGTCATTGTATGCCATAATTGGCTCCATTCTATAATCTGCACTTAGGATTACCCAACCACTATCATTACAAAAATTAATGACATACATGGCGGTCAAATCATTCTTATCAACAAACGAGTCAATCTCACAAATGGTGTAATTTGTGTTTTCTCCACTTTTGTATTTGACTTCGGAATTTTGACTAGCTCGATAAGCTAAAGCGTATTCTCCAACAAGATTGGACGGAATTTTCCATTTTGCTGCTTCATTTGGATTAGCTTGTTCAATGTCGTTACAGGACATAAAGGCAATAACTAGACATGCTAGCATTACCATTTTCATTAAAATTCTTTTTTTCATCTTGACTTTTTATTAATTGTTAAACCGTTCCGTTTTCTTCGGAACATTAAAAATTGCTGCGAGAGTTGATTAAGTTCTTGCAGTTTTTAATGCTGGTTCTAACTTTTCAAAAGAGCCTCATTCGTTTACAAGCGAATGGTTCGGGTTGCTAATTTACCATTTTTTGGCAGATTTAGCTAGCCTACTTTTCTTTCTTTAGGTTATCACCAACACTTGTGTATGTGACCGGCACATATCTCCTATATATATATATATATATATATTGCCAGTCGGTAGACAGGTTCTATCTCTCAAATTTATCTTTTTTCATAAGAATATCAAGAGGACTTTCTATGGTTTTAGTATTTACTCTTAGTACGTGTGTAGAGATCTTCCGTTGTTTTGAGCTTTCGCACCTTATTGCATAAGGTGGGTAGCGAAGCTATGCACCTACGTGGTAGTAGAATGTATCTTCTGATGTACTGCTCTGCTTATTGTCAGGGGAATGGCACTTTTCTATTTCTTTAAAACAAGTGTACATCCTTTATCTAAAATATGTAGCCAAGTGCTACCTTTGCACCTATGAAAGTAACAGTAGTAGGAGCGGGTGCCGTAGGTGCTAGTTGTGCCGAGTATATCGCCATCAAAGATTTTGCCGCAGAGGTAGTTTTAGTTGATATCAAAGAAGGTTTTGCAGAAGGCAAGGCTATGGACCTGATGCAGTGTGCATCGCTTAATGGTTTTGATACCAAGATAACGGGTGCTACCAATAACTATGCAGCTACTGCTGGTAGTGATGTAGCCGTAATTACAAGTGGAATACCGCGTAAGCCAGGTATGACTCGTGAGGAGCTTATAGGTATCAATGCAGGGATAGTGAAAACTGTTTCTTCTAGCATATTGGAGCATTCTCCTAATGCTATCATCATAGTGGTTTCTAATCCTATGGATACTATGACTTACTTAGTACATAAATCTACGAACATCCCAAAGAACCGTATTATAGGTATGGGTGGAGCTCTAGATAGTGCACGTTTTAAATATAGACTATCAGAAGCTCTGGGTTGTCCAGCTAGCGATGTAGATGGTATGGTAATAGGTGGTCATAGCGATACAGGTATGGTGCCATTGATAGAAAAAGCAACTAGAAACAGTGTGAACGTTTCTGAATTTTTAGACGCTGCTCGTATGGATGAGATAGTACAGGCTACCAAAGTAGGGGGTGCTACACTTACTGGCTTGCTAGGCACTAGTGCTTGGTATGCTCCAGGAGCTGCTGTATCTGAGATAGTGAAAGCTATAGCTCTTGATTCTCAAAAAATGATTCCTTGCTCTGCATTGTTGGACGGAGAATATAACCTAAGCGGATTATGCATAGGCGTACCTTGTATCATAGGAAAGAATGGTATAGAGCGTATAGTAGAGGTGTCTCTGTCAGACGCTGAAAAAGCTCATATGCAGTCTAGTGCAGAAGGTGTAAGTAAGACGAATGCTCTGCTTGACTAATCATTTTTTTTAACAATATAATAAGGAAGGACTGCTAGAGATAGCGGTCCTTTTTTTGGGGATTAAGTTTTGGAATTCTATTAGGTTGGTTTTAACCGCAAATAGAAATACAACAGCAAACTCAAATACAAAAAAACAATCTGCTAGCCGCAGGCATGACATTAAGCCTGCCTGCTGGGAAATATAAAGTGCTAACTCGATTTCTCGTCAAGAGGGAGAAGTTGACTTGTCGTTCCTGAGTTTTTAAAAATAGCATTAAGATTTCGTCTTCGACAAAAGCAACTTGCCTTTTCTTACGTGCTTAGTGGTGTAAAACTGCGTCTCTGCGTAGCAGCGAGATATTGCTATTAATAATACAAAAAAACAATCTATCTGCCGCCGGCATCACATTAAGAAGTTCAATCTCGTTTTTATAGCATAGGGTTTAACCATTTGAAACCTATACTTGATATACAAAAGTGCCAAGGGCAATGCTAAGAAGAAACTTAGAATAACGTGCAAATAGGGGAACAAGGCTTACTGTTATAAGAAAGGCTAATAAGCTCAAATCTCCATTTACTGAGCAAGTAATCTCCCTTTGTTCTCTAAAGAATTTTCTTGTTCTTTGCCTCATCATTTTTGTTGCTAGTTTCAATAGTAATGCCTGTTCACAAAATCGAAAGAAGTATAAATATACTTTGTAACCCAATGCATGATACTCTAGAAATGCGACTATGGCCAGCCAATGACTGAAAATAAAAAAGCAGTAGTCTACATGATGCTAGCATCGCTCATCTTTTCTTCGATGAATCTTATAGTGAAGCAATTAGATGATATACCTGTAGCTCAGATTGTTTTTATGAGAAGCATTGTAATGCTCATAATGGTAGCCGCTATTATCAAGAAACAAAAAATAAACCCATTGGGATCTCACAAAAAACTGCTGATTTTTAGAGGGTTATTTGGCTCCTTAGGTATCGCTTTTTTCTTTTATACACTGCATACTATGCCGCTAGCTAGTGCCGTAGTAGTGCATTATCTTACTCCGCTTTTTACTGTATTAATCTCCGTACTCATTACCAAAGTACCTATAGCACCATTGCGTTGGCTGTTTTTCTTACTGTGTCTAGTTGGCATTTATATTATTAAAGATTTTGACGATAGGGTAGAGGTAGTGCCTCTGATAGTGGGCGTACTAGGTACTATAGCAGCTTCGGCAGCTTATAATGTGATAAGTGTACTCAAAAAGTCTGAACATCATTTTGTGATTATGCTGTACTTCCCAATGGTGACAGTGCCGCTGGTTTTAGTTTATATTTTCATTACGGGAGATTGGGTTTGGACTACTACGCTTAATTGGTTTTTGCTTGGGATTATTGGTTTGTGCACTTATTTTGCTCAGTATTTTCTTACTAGAGCATATCAAATAGGTGAGGTAAGCCAAGTGTCAATCGTTTCTTATCTTGGGATTGTCTATGCTCTGTTCTTTGGCTATTATATTTGGGATGAGTGGTATTCTTCTTTAGTAATACTAGGTCTAGCTCTGGTGCTTCTAGGAGTAGTCGGAAATTTATTTTATAAGGGAAATAGAGGGTAAGTCTTGATATAATAGAATGGAGGAATAATGAAGTCAATGGATAATGATTCTCAAAATATGGGATAAAATCATTCCTGCGTAGCACAAGTAGGTTGAGGTGGCGAGATCTCTATTGGCTCTTGGTATGTTTCTTCTGCACTATCTTCTTTTTGATAAGTCTCTGCAGTACATTGGCAGAGGGAAAGAACAAGGGATAATACTAAAGCCTTATTCATTATTTTCTAAGGGCAACTACAGGATCCATACGTGCAGCAAGTAAGGCTGGAGCTATGCCAGATACAAGACCGATTACAGTAGAAACTACTATGCCCCAAACAAATACTGATGTGCTGAAATAGATTTGAAAGCTTGTGAAATGACTAGCAAGTAGTCCTAGAACTACTACTATTGCTATACCTATGGCAGCTCCAAGTATGCAAAGCATTACGGATTCGAATAAGAACTGAGACATAATAAAATTGCGTTTCGCCCCGAGTGCTTTTTGTAATCCTATGATAGAGGTTCTTTCTTTTACAGAGACGAACATGATGTTGGCTATACCAAAACCGCCGACAAGTAAGGAAAACCCACCTATAATTACTCCGACTATATCTATCACTCCAAAGGTCTGATTAAGGTTATCAGATACCATTGTAAGTTTATTAATTGCAAAATTATCTTTGTCTTTAGGCTTCAATTTACGCATAGACCTCATTATCCTTTTTGTTTCAAAGTCTATCATTTGTAACTCTACCATTTCTTGCCCTTTTACTATAATGGCAGAGCTCACACCTCTGGTATTAGGTTTTGCAAACTTGGAAGCATAAGTGCCTGGCAATAGTACTATGTCATCATATTGTGGTCCACCAATACTGTTGCCTTGCTTTGCCAATACTCCTATGATATGGACTTTATAGCCGTTTACTTTTATATTTTTCCCTAATGGGTTTTGCCCTCCAAAGAGATTTATAGCTAGATTATATCCTACTATGCACGCATTTTTACCCTTGTTGAGTTCAAAATCACTGAAAGTTCTGCCCCCATAAAGCTCCCATTGGTTGATGTCGAAGAAATCTCCCATCACTCCGCTAATTTTTACATTTGATACTTCTTCTAGTTTAGACTTCACCTGATTGCCACCAAAATCGAAGAAAAAAGCAACTTGACTAATAATATTTCTATTAGACTCTTTTGCCATTCTTTTGTATTCGGTGATCTTAGTATCAGGTCTATTGAGGAAGTCCCACCACTGATAGTTGCTGCCAAAACCCCAAGGCCACTTTTGTACATAGACTACCTTATCTCCCATTTTATCTACGTTACTTCTTATGTTTTTCTCCAAAGAATAGGTGGCAGTGAAAATAGCAACAATGCAAAAAATACCGATAGTTATACCAAGTATAGATAGGAAACTACGTAGCTTGTTAGCCAGCAAAAAGCTAAAGCTAAGAGAAATAGACTCATAAAGACGTGAGGTACGATTCATAAACTCATCAAACATAGGGCTAGTAAGTGCAGAATAGTGTAGACTTATCGATTAACTGAGGTTAAAAAAAGTTGTGACTCGTAGGATTGGAGATGGTTAAAAGGACAACAAATGACACATCTCTATTTATTCTTGACTTAGCCTCTATAAAAGGTTACTTTTGCACCCGATTTTGCACATATTATATCTCAATATAAATTAATGAAATTATCAGAATTCCACTTCGAATTAGATCCGAGTAAAATAGCCAACACATCGCCCTATAACCGGGATGAGTGTAAGCTTATGGTAGTAGATAAAGCTACTAAAACAATCGAGCACAAAATGTTTAAAGACATTTTAGAAGAGTTCGATGAAGGAGATGTCATGGTACTAAACAATGCTAAGGTATTTCCAGCAAGGCTCTACGGTAACAAAGAAAAGACAGGTGCTAAGATTGAAGTGTTCTTGCTAAGAGAGCTAAATCAAGAATTGAGACTTTGGGATGTACTAGTAGATCCAGCTCGTAAGATTAGAGTAGGAAACAAGCTTTTCTTCGGAGAAGATGAATTAGTAGCAGAGGTGATAGATAACACTACTTCTAGAGGTAGAACTATCCGTTTCTTGTACGATGGTACAGATAGAGAGTTTAAGGATGTAGTTAATAAGCTTGGTCATACGCCTATTCCTAAATATCTAGATCGTGAAGCTACAACTGAAGATGCAGAAATGTATCAAACGATATTTGCAGAGATAGAAGGTGCTATAGCACCTCCTGCAGCAGGTCTACACTTTACAAAAGCACTTATGATGCGTCTTGAGATAAAAGGTGTAAAATTTGCTAAAGTAAACTTAAACATAGGTCTAGGAGCTTTTAGACCTGTAGAGGTAGAAGACCTTACTAAGCATAAGATGGATAGCGAGCACTTTATTATAAAGCAAGATTCTGCGGATATTGTAAATGCTGCTAAAAAAGATAAAAAGAAAGTGTTAGCTGTTGGTTCTAGTGTGATGAGAGCATTAGAAAGTTCTGTATCTGCATTTGGACAGTTAAATGCTGATGATAGCTGGACAGATAAATTCATCTTTCCTCCGTATGAGCCACGCATTGCAAATGCATACTTAACTAATTTTCATCAGCCACAGTCTACCCTTATGATGCTTACATCTGCTTATTTAGATGATCATAAGTTAGCTATGGAGGTGTATAACACGGCAGTAAAAGAAGGGTATAATTTCCTATGTTATGGCGATGCTCTTTTAATCAAATAGAAATAGTATCATGATTTTGTGTAACTATTTCAAGTTAATCTGTTAATTTGGAACTTTATATGGAAATATTTTGGATAATAACATTAGCTATTTTAGCCTATGTACTGGGAAGTATTCCGAGTAGCGTATGGTTAGGTAAGGCTTATTTTGGTTTAGATATAAGAGACTTCGGGAGCGGGAATGCTGGAGCAACCAATACTTTTAGGGTATTAGGAACTCAAGTGGGTATACTAGTTCTTTTTTTAGATATAGTAAAAGGAGTTACCGCCGCTAGCTTGGTGCATTACCTCGGTTTTGTAGAGCATGGTACAGATCAGTTTATTAATTTACAGTTGCTCTTTGGCTTATTAGCTGTTGTGGGGCACATATTCCCCGTATTTGAAGGATTTAAAGGAGGTAAAGGCATCGCTACACTTTTTGGTATGCTCATAGGAATTCACTATGTATTGGCTTTAGCCATAATGGGATTGTTTATCATTGTTTTACTACTCACCAAGTATGTATCACTCAGTTCTATTTTAGCTGCTATTGCATTTCCTCTTTTTACTATTTTTGTTTTCAAAAGAGATGAGCCCTTATTTATAGCTTTTGGTATAGCCGCAGCTGTAATGGTAATCTTGACTCACAAAAAGAACATAACTCGCTTGCTAAATGGAGAAGAGAGTAAAGCCAATTTATTTAAAAATAAAGGATGATTTGGAATAGCAAGACACAAGAAGTTGAAGAAACAGAAGTATTAGTAGAAACGGATACCGGTTCGGCTATAGTGCTGTATAATGATGATGTAAATACTTTTGACCACGTCATCTATTGTCTTATAAAATACTGTAAGCACACAGAAGAGCAGGCAGAGCAATGTGCTATGTTAGTACATTATAAAGGTAAATGTACGGTAAAAAGTGGCTCAGAAATAGAACTAATACCCATTTGCGAAACTCTTACAGATAAAGGTTTGAGTGCTGTTTTAGAAGAACTTTAATACTGTTCTTTTTCATTCGGGAAATCTTTAGATTTCACATCCTTTATATACTGACCTACAGCTCCTTTCATTTCCTCATATAAATTCAAATACCTTCTTAAAAACCTAGGGGAAAACTCCTTGGTCACGCCTAGTAGGTCGTGCAATACAAGTACCTGCCCGTCTACACCGCTTCCAGCCCCTATACCTATTACAGGTATTGTAAGGTTTTTAGCAACTTCAGTAGCCAGTATCGCAGGTATTTTTTCTAGTACGATACCGAAACATCCTGCTTCTTCTAGTAATAAAGAGTCTTCTTTTAGTTTGTTTGCCTCTTCGTCTTCTTTGGCACGTACAGTGTAGGTCCCAAATTTATATATACTCTGTGGGGTAAGACCTAAATGTCCCATTACAGGTATTCCAGCTGATAATATTCTTTTTACAGATTCTATGACTTCTGAGCCTCCCTCTAATTTAACGGCGTGAGCACCGCTTTCTTTCATGATGCGAATGGCACTTCTTAAAGCCTCTGAGCTGTTACCCTGATAGCTGCCAAATGGCATATCTACTACTACCAGTGCTCTATCTACGGCACGTATAACAGATTGTGCGTGATAAATCATTTGATCAAGTGTAATAGGTAATGTACTATCGTGTCCTGCCATTACATTACTAGCAGAATCGCCTACTAGAATCACATCTATACCAGCATCGTCAACTATTTTAGCGTACGAATAGTCGTAGGCTGTTAGCATAGATATTTTTTCACCACGAGACTTCATTTCCTGAAGCTGATGAGTGGTCATTTTTTTTATTTCGTTCTTAGCAGTACTCATTGTAGTTATTCTTTAAGGTCTAGCATATACTTCAGTCGTTCTATCTCACGAAGTAATATGGTATTGTCTTTTTTAATTTGGTCTTTTTGTTTTGTAGCTTCTGCGTTTTGAGCTTTAAGCTGCTGATTTTCATTTTTTATATCTGCCAAAATAGAGGTAAGGTTAAGTACCAAATCTCCATTACTTCCTTTTTCTACATCTTCTTTAAGTGACTCCAGATATTCAAGTCTCTTTTTATTTCGAGTAACGACTCTACTGGTTGAGTCTAGCTTCTCAGATAGTATCTTATTATTATATTCGAGTATAGTAGATCTACTTACTAAAGAAGTGTCGTAGTTTAGCATACTCTTACATCTATCGAGTTCCTTCTGTAAGGTGCTTATTTCTAATTGCTGCTGATCTATCTTAGTTTTAAAAATTAGAATTACCTCTTTAAATGCCGGGTCATTACCCATCCCCTGTATATCATCTTTTGGCTGGTCTGTATCTAGGTTTAGAGTCATAGAATTCAATGGACCTATCTTTTTCACCAAGAAATCTTGCACTAATACTTCTGTGCTTGCACTTGTGAATAATCCTACTTTACCACTTTCGAACTGGTCATCCATCACACTATATTCAAACTTACCGTTAAAATACATATCGTAATAACCCTTTTGTACCTTTACTGTAATTAAATTGCAGGATTTCTTGTTCAAGTTTTTAGACTTTACCCAACCGTTGCCGCCAGGAGATCCACTTAAAAGTAGTTCTTGCATCCCATCTATTTTAGTAACTTTAAACTGTCGTTTATTATCTACTTCTAACAGTATTCCGCCATTTTCTGTAGTTTGTCCGTTTAAGACTAATCCAGCACTCTGCCCACCTTTACTTATGGTTAAATTGGTCTGCACCTCATACGAGTAGAGAGGATTTTCTAATTTTAAATAGGCATAAGATGATCCGTTGTCACTTATTCGCTTGATACGGTAGTTACCTTGATCAATAATGGAAATCTCTAATGCAGTATACTTCTGAGGGAAGTTATATTTATTGCTGCTGAAATCGTCATACACTGCTGTGTCATTAAATTTCGTAAAGATATTCTGTCCATTGGTCAAATGTGACAAAGTTATTATTAGTACAAATGATAGAAATCTCATTTTATTTATGAAAGTTTGCAAAGCTAAACTAAAATAATGCAAAACCCGATTCAGAATTACATACTATTGACTGTCATTTTTTTTACTTTTTGTGGCTGCGAAAATGAGCTAAAGGTGGCAGCAGATTGGGAAGAAGTAGCCGTAGTATATGCTGCACTAAACCCTACCCAAAGTAAAAATTATGTAAGAGTACAGCGTGCATATCTGGATGAGAAACGAGGAGCTCTCAACTATAGCAATGTGCAGGATTCTCTCTATTTCCAAGAGCTAGATGTGACTATATCTGAGTACAGCAATGGAACCTTCATCAATACTTTCGTATTGACTAAAGTAGACGGAGATACATTAGGAATGCAAAAGGATTCAGGAGTTTTCTATAGTGGTCAAAATATATTATATGAATTAAATGACCCTATAAAGCCTTCTACATACTTGATTAACTATACCTACGAAATTACAGTGCGAAATCCCATTACAGGATATACCACAACCGCTAGGACACCGAGTGTAGGCAGTCCTGAGGTTACAGAGCCAATTAATGAAAGTTTTAGTCTTATCAATTTTAATGGTACGGACGATCAAACTACTGTCACTCGCTTTCAAGAAGGGAAGTGGGCACGAGCCTATACTGTAGAAATGGTGATTTATGTAGAGGAAACACAAAAAAACAATTCTGCCAATAAAGAAATAAAGGAAATAGTTTGGCGAATGGTGAACCTAGGGAGGACCAAAGATATTCAAAGTCAGAGTAAAGCTACGTATCTAGTGCCTTCAATTGGGTTTTTCACATCCTTGCAAGGTGTATTATTGGAAGACAATACGTTGGAGAGACGACTTTTAAATTACGACATCAATTTCTATGGTATATCAGATGACTTTAACACTTATCTAAATGTGAATGAGCCCTCAATTGGTATAATTCAAAAAAAGCCAGAGTACACCAATTTTGATAATGGACTAGGAATATTCGCCTCCAGACACATCAAATCTTTTGAGGGATATACTTTCCCAGGAAACACATTAAGGCACATACAGCAATCAAGATTTACAGAAAAGCTTGGTTTCGTATTGTGATAAATGTCGTTTTGTCATAAATAATTTTCTAGAACTGCCAATTATTACCTAATGCTTAAATGGCATTGTAGTTGTTTATAGATAGTCAAGAAATAATTGAATTTTATATAAATGAGTAAAGTAATTGGAATTGACTTAGGAACTACAAATAGTTGCGTATCTGTAATGGAGGGTAACGAACCTGTAGTAATACCTAACAGTGAAGGAAGAAGAACTACACCATCTATTGTCGCTTTTATGGACAATGGAAATGGTGAGAGAAAAGTAGGTGATCCTGCTAAAAGACAAGCGATAACTAATCCGCAAAACACTATAAGCTCTATCAAGCGTTTTATGGGGTCTACCTTTGATGAGATAGCTGCAGAAGTTGAGCACATGGCTTATAAAGTGGTAAAAGGTGATAACAATACGCCTAGAGTTTTGATAGGTGATAGAAAGTATTCACCACAAGAAATCTCTGCTATTATTCTTCAGAAAATGAAGAAAACTGCAGAAGATTATCTTGGTACAGAGGTGACCAGAGCAGTAATTACTGTTCCTGCATACTTTAATGATAGCCAAAGACAAGCTACTAAAGAGGCTGGAGAAATAGCTGGATTAAAAGTAGAACGTGTGGTAAATGAGCCAACTGCCGCGGCATTAGCTTACGGACTAGACAAAAAAGACATAGATCAAAAAATAGCTGTATATGATTTAGGTGGAGGTACATTTGATATCTCTATACTAGAATTAGGTGATGGCGTGTTTGAGGTAAAATCTACCAATGGTGACACACACTTAGGTGGTGACGATTTTGATAGAGTTATAATAGATTGGTTAGCAGAAGAGTTTAAAGCAGATGAAAACATGGACCTTAGAAAAGATCCAATGGCTCTGCAAAGACTAAAAGAGGCAGCTGAAAAAGCAAAAATAGAGTTAAGTAGCTCTACTCAGACTGAGATAAATCTACCGTATGTTACAGCTACTGATAGTGGCCCTAAGCACCTGGTACGTTCGCTTACTAGAGCTAAATTTGAGCAACTAGCAGACAGTCTTATCAAGCGTAGTATGGATCCAGTGAAGAAAGCAATGAAAGATGCTGGATACACTCCTGCAGACATTGACGAAGTAATCTTAGTAGGAGGTAGTACTCGTATACCTAGAATACAAGAAGAAGTAGAAAAGTTTTTTGGTAGAGCACCAAGTAAAGGAGTAAATCCAGATGAGGTAGTAGCTATAGGTGCTGCTATACAAGGTGGAGTACTTACTGGTGAGGTAAAAGATGTATTACTATTAGACGTGACACCACTTTCTCTAGGTATAGAGACTATGGGCGGCGTATCTACGGTACTTATAGAAAGCAACACTACTATTCCTTCTAAAAAATCTCAAGTATTTTCTACAGCTTCTGATAACCAACCAAGTGTAGAGATACATGTATTGCAAGGCGAAAGAGCTATGGCTAGAGATAATAGAACTATAGGTAAGTTTCACTTAGATTCTATACCTCCATCTCAAAGAGGAGTACCACAGATAGAAGTAACTTTTGATATAGATGCCAATGGTATACTAAACGTAAGTGCTAAAGATAAGGGTACTGGTAAAGAGCAAAACATTAGAATAGAAGCAAGTTCTGGTCTTAGTGAAGCTGAGATAGATAGAATGCGTAAAGAAGCTGAAGCTAATGCAGATTCTGACAAAGCAGAGAAGGAGAAAATAGATAAGCTAAACGAAGCTGACCAATTAGTATTTTCTACTGAGAAGCAACTGACAGAGTATGGAGCTAAAATACCGGAGGACAAAAAAGGAGCTATAGAAGCAGCTAAAGAAGAGTTGAAAAAAGCTCACGCTGCAGGTGATATAGCAGGTATAAATACGCATATGGAAACGCTTAACAAAGCGTGGGAAGCTGCTAGTCAAGATATATACGCTGCACAGCAAGAAGGTGGAGCCGAAGGTGCTGGGCCAGAAGCTAATGCAGGTAGCGACGATAAGGAAGTAGAAGACGTAGAATTCGAAGAAGTAAAATAGTCTTTCTTAGCGATGAGAAGCTAGTTATTAAGAGACTAGTTAACTTATTCAAATAGTATTAAGAGCTCTCGCCACGGTGAGAGCTCTTTTTTTGTCTATTTTTTACATGACCATTTCATGACTTCATATATCGCAGCCATTTGTCATCTCTAGGTCTACATAAGTATAAGAAACTAAATGTTGCCTATTTAATTTTCCAATCGAAGCCAACCAGGTTTAGTGAGTTTAAATACTCAGGAATCCATTGAATACGTTCAATGGATTTTTTTATAAGAAAAGGTAACTGGAGATTACACCCTATAGATATTCTATTTTTAGTGTATGAGCTCGTTATGTATATCTTAGTTTTGATAAATAATTGAAGTATTACGTGCCACAAGAAAATACGAATTAAATCAGAGCAGCTTTAAAATTGTTATAACTTTACCACGAACTAAAAGCAGAACAGAATTGAAACTTTCCGTACTAAAAGAAACTGAAAATGGTGAAACTAGAGTTGCCATTGTACCTAAATCTATAGCAAAACTAAAGGCCTTAGGTTTTGATGTTACAGTCGAAACCAATGCAGGGGAATCTGCCTCATTTACCGATGCCGATTATACTAATGCTGGAGCCTCTATAGCCAATACTTCCAAAGAAGCCATAGATAAAAGTGAGGTTATAGTAAAAATAAACCCACCGTCTAAAGAGGATATTGGTTCTTTAAAGGCTGGTCAAATTTGGATTTCGCAATTATTCCACAGACTGAATGAGCCACTGATTAAAGCATTAGAGGCTAAAGGAATAAAGGGACTCAGTCTAGACGCCATGCCAAGGATTAGTAGAGCTCAGAGTATGGATATACTTTCATCTCAGTCTAATCTCTCTGGCTATAAAGCAGTGATTTGTGGAGCAGACAATTTAGGTAAAATTTTTCCTATGCTTACTACGGCAGCAGGTACTATAACACCTGCTAAGGTTCTAATCTTCGGAGTAGGAGTAGCTGGTCTGCAAGCTATAGCCACTGCTAAAAGACTAGGTGCTAGAGTAGAGGCCACAGATGTACGACCAGAGTGTAAAGAGCAGACTGAGTCTCTCGGAGCCAAATTTATCACAGTAGAAGGTGAAGGTGTGAAGGTAGAAGGTGGCTATGCCAAAGAAGTGTCAGCCGAATATTTAGAAAAACAAAAAGAAGCAGTCAATAAATCACTAGCTCAAGCAGATTTAGTGATTACCACAGCACTTGTACAAGGAGCTAAATCACCGATACTTATCAGCGAAGAGCAAATAGGATTGATGAAAAATGGCTCAGTGATAGTAGATATGGCAGTGTCTAAAGGGGGTAATACAGCATTGAGTAAAGCAGATGAAACGGTAGTGCACAATGGAGTAAAAATAGTGGGGGTGTCTAACTTTCCCGCACAGATACCAACAAACGCAAGTGAATTACTGAGTAGAAATATAGATACGTTCCTCGCTCATATGGTAGCAGAAGGAAAGTTTAAATGGGATATGGAGGATGAGATTACCACTGAAACTCTCGTGACCAAGGTTTAAGGAGACAAGGGTTAGGGTTTAAGGAGAGAAGGTTTAAGGAAGAAGGTTTAGGGTTTGAGGAGAGAAGGTTTAAGGAATAATTAAAACAAAAGAAAAATGGCAAAACAAGAAAATGAGTTTGTAAAAGCATTTAAGACTAGAACAAAAAGATTTGCAATAGACACCCTAAAATTGTGCGACGAATTGCCTTATAATCAAAATTCGACACGAATAATAAGTAATCAACTAGGAAGGTCGGCTAGCAGTGTAGCAGCTAATTATAGAGCAGCTTGTGTTTCCCGGTCAGATAAAGAGTTTGTTTCTAAAATCAGCATTGCAATAGAAGAGGGTGATGAGAGCTGTTTTTGGTTAGAAGTATTAGAAGAAGGAAACTTTTATCATGACAAACCACAAATAATACAACTTCAAAATGAAGCGAATGAAATAACGCGTGTTATCTCAAAATCACGCCAAACAATGTGGCAGAAATTAAACCTTAAACCTTAAACCTTAAAAAAAGTAAACCTTAAAAATATGAACGATTTAATAGAATTTTTAGCAACAAACAAAGACATGGTCTTCATCGTCATCTTGATGATATTCGTAGGAGTAGAAGTAATCGGCAAAGTGCCTGCAGTACTGCACACACCACTTATGTCTGGTGCTAACGCCATACACGGTGTGGTAGTAGTAGGAGCCATTTTACTTATGCTCAATACGGAAGTAGATAATTACTTAGCACTCGGATTAGGGACTGTAGCAGTCTTCTTAGGCACGCTCAATGTAGTAGGAGGTTTTGTAGTGACAGATAGAATGTTAGAAATGTTTAAGAAGAAGAAATAATGCATTTAGATATACAACACATTATATATTTACTGTCTTCAGTTACCTTTATATTAGGACTGAAAATGCTCAGTAATGCGAAAACAGCTAAGAACGGAAATTCATTAGCGGCAGTGGGTATGATAGCGGCCATGATTACGGCTATCGTATTTCATGAGGGAGCAGTTAGTCCTCTAGTCTATGGACTAATTTTTGGTGCTATAGCTATAGGTACTGTAGTAGGTTGGCTCACTGCCAAGCGAGTACAAATGACTAAAATGCCTGAGCTGGTTTCTCTTTTTAACGGTATGGGTGGAGCTTGTGCTGCACTTATAGGCTTAGTAGAATTTCACCATTATGTAGGCGATAGCATGAGCATGAGTGTTATTCTGGCAGGAATGGTCATTGGTTCTGTTTCCTTTAGTGGAAGTATGATTGCTTGGGCTAAACTGAATGGGAAAATAAAAAATGCCATACGATTTCCGAAGTATAATATTCTGAATACCATCATTCTAATAGGCCTTTTCGTGTATGCAGCTTGGATGGTGTGGACAGGTACAGGAAGCGAAATGCACTTGTATGTATTGTTTGCCGCTGCCTTGGGATATGGTATACTCTTCGTATTGCCTATCGGTGGTGCAGATATGCCAGTGGTTATCTCACTGCTAAATTCATTTACCGGACTTGCAGCAGCTTTTGGAGGATTCTTATATGGCAATCAGGTGATGCTTACGGGTGGTATACTCGTAGGTAGTGCAGGCACACTACTAACTCTAGTAATGTGTAAGGCTATGAATAGACCTTTATTCAATGTGATATTTGGAGCATTTGGAGCAGGCACCACAGCAGCCAGCGAAGCAGGACCTCAAGGCAATGTGAAAGAAGTAGGTCCGAGTGACCTAGCCGTGCAATTGAACTATAGTAAAAAAGTAATCATAGTTCCTGGGTATGGATTAGCTGTAGCACAAGCTCAGCATGTCATCAAAGAACTAGAGACTATCTTAGAAGAAAGAGGAGTAGAGGTGAGTTATGCCATTCATCCAGTAGCAGGTCGTATGCCAGGTCATATGAATGTGCTCCTAGCAGAAAGTAACGTAGAGTACGATAAGCTCAAAGAGATGGACGATATTAATCCAGAGTTTGCTCAGACAGATGTGGTCCTCGTAGTAGGAGCTAATGATGTGGTAAATCCGGCAGCTAAGACAGATCCAAGCAGTCCTATTTTTGGTATGCCAATACTCGATGTAGAAAATGCAAAATCTTGTATAGTGAATAAGCGGAGTATGAAACCCGGATATGCAGGTATAGAAAACGAACTTTTCTTCAGAGATAAAACTCAGATGCTATTTGGTGATGCTAAGAAAGTACTAAGCGAGTTAGTGGCAGAGTTGAAGGCGTTGGATTAGACAAAATTAAAAAATTATTATTTTGACGTGATAATCAAACTTTGAATAATCTATTCTATACCAACTCCATAAATGGAGACACCTTAACACTCCGAGAGCAAGAAGCGGTGCACTGTGCTCTTGTGCTTCGCAAAAAAGTGGGCGATATCATCTATGTGATAGATGGCAAAGGCAATAGGTATAAGTGTGGAATAGATAAGCTGAGCAAGCGAGATGTAGAATGTGCGATACTAAGCACAGAGTCTCAACCTAAATCTGAGCACATCACCATAGCCATAGCACCTACTAAAAATAGAGATAGACTAGAGTGGATGATAGAGAAACTGGTAGAAATAGGAGTGGAGCGAATCATTCTGATGCATACTTCTAATACGGAGCGTACCCGCACTAACTTAGAACGCCTAGAGAAGAAAGCAGTATCCGCAGTGAAGCAAAGCCTTCGTTTTTATATTCCTGAAGTAGTAGAGTTAGATTACACACAAGTACTTCAGTTAGAAGCGGATGATAAATATATTGCTCATTGTTATGATGAAATGGAGAAAGGTGATCCTGAGCGAGATCGTCTAGATTTCGACTCCGCTCAATCTGACTCGGACTCCGCTCAATCTGACTCGGACTCCGCTCAATCTGACTCGGACTCCGCTCAATCTGACTCAGGCTCCTTTCAATCTGACTCGGGCTCCGCTCAATTTGACAGTCAAACCAAGCAACTTATCCTCATAGGCCCGGAAGGTGATTTTACTACTAGTGAAGTACAACAGGCTTTTGATGCAGGTTTTCAAGGGTTAGATCTTGGCAAGTTTAGACTACGTACAGAAACAGCGGCTATAGTGGCGGTGACTAGGTTTCAATAATTCATTATTGTATGATAAACACAAGGTTTCTTTCTTGAGTATACTCTTCTGTACCTTCAGTGCTAATAGTCAGTTTTAGATTAAAAGTTTTATTACTCATAAAATCATCATAGATTTTACAATCAATATTATGCGTACCTATCACATTTGTAGTAAAAGTATTACTCTGGTTAGTTCCGTTATTATCATTAGTCATATAAAACGGTGGGACAGTCATGGAATAAACAGCCATCCCTACATTACGACCTACGGTGCCTTCCATTATGATTTTAGTTTCTTTTTGTTCACCTAAGATAGTGATTTTCATGTCAAAAGGTGGATAGGTGCTCGACTTGTCAATGTAGATAGTATCTCCATCTGGGATGTACAATAAGTTTCTGCCTGTCCTGCCGCTGCTATCGGTTACCTCATAGGATGGGCCATCGTATACCGGAGAAGTTGTTGTGGCGTCATCGCAAGCAATAACCAAAAGTGTTGCAAAAATAAGAATTGAATAAATTTTCATTCTCCTAAGATATTGTATTTATTCTAGTACCTTGATGTGTTATATGGAATGAAGACCCGTTTTTTCTTATTATAGCTGCCTTCAAGGCTAATTATTCCAGCAAAATAGCCAAGCTTAAGTATGCTGGTGTAGGAGACTTTGGACCGAGACGGCAGCTATAGTAGCTTTGGCCTGGTTTCAGTAGATTAGTGTCACTTTTTATTCAAAACTAACTTGTTTCGCAACTGGTCCGTGTTAAATTATTATTATTGCGTTAGCAGTGTTAAAAAATCTACTTGGCATCTTATTAGTCCTACAATGTACCTTGGCTTTAGGTCAATCGCACGAATGGGCATTTGACATAAAAAATGCAAGTGGCTACTCCACAATAAATGCCCAAGCCGTAGACGATAGCTCAAACGTTTACATAGCTGGCGTTTTTCGAGGGATAATGTATTTAGGTTCAGATACATTTTCTTTTGCTACCGGCACTACAAACGATGCTATTTTTATAGCTAAATACGATAAGGACGGCAATTATATATGGGGCAAAGCCGTGACTTCTGCTCAAAGTGCTAGCGTAGCAGACATGGTTATAAATTCTAAAAACCAAATACTTCTTTTTGGAAAGTACAGAATTATTGGCTCGGGATCCGTGAGCTTCGACAGTATTTCACTGAGTAGAAGTGATGCAGTTTTTCTCGCTTTTATGAATACATCAGGTACTTTTACAAATGCTTTAGATTTGGGTTATACCATTTTTACAACTGCACTTGCCATCTCACTAGGTACAAACGACGAAATACACGTAGCGATGAACCTCCGCGGTTTTAGCGGTAGTTGGAATATTGTAAATGGCTCCAGCACTACCAGCGGTACCGGATCTGTGCAGGCGGTGGCCAAGTTTAATGCAGACGCTACCAGCCTAAGCTGGAGCAGGGTTTATTCCAGTAGTGGTATTAATAATATTTACGACATTGACGTAGATAGGCATAATCAAGTGTATTTTACGTGCCTCGCAGGCAAGAATAGAACTGTTTTTGGCTATAGTACTCCTGCCATAAATACCACTAATTTCATCATTTGGTTAAGACCAAATGGAGATTTTAAAGAGAAGGTTGTTTCCATTTCTGCCATTTCTGCAACCGGAGCGAGATTGGGTAATGAAATAAATATAAATCAAATTAAGGCAATTGATAGTACTAAAATTTATATCTCTGGCAATTCCTATTATGATTCATTGGCAATCAATAATTCTAAAATATACCGTCCGGCAATGTTAGGTAATGATAGATTCTTTAAATGGATAGCGGAGTTGTCCAATTTTGATACTTTATCTTGGTACAGAGCTACCTCAGATGCAACTAGTAACATTCCAGGGAATCTGACAATTCGAGGGGACTTTTTGTATTTTTCTATTTTGCAGAATTTTTCGGGGTTTTCTTTTGGAGGATTTACTACCACTTCGAATGTGGGTTCTGTTGTCAGTAAATTGGATAGATTGGGCAATGTTCTTTGGTACATTCCTATTAGAAGCAGTGTTCCTCCCATAGTTTCTGGAATTGGAAGTCAAGATATGGTCTATAGTGGCGGTTTTACGAGTACATTAACGCTTTCGCCATTTACCCTGACTAACGCATCATCTACATTACCTAAGCCTTTTTTAGCCAAAACATTTGATTTAAGCATCACCAGAGGCAAGGTATCAGAAGGGCCCTATTGTGCAGGAGATACTTTCTTAATTCCCTATACCAAAAGTGGAGAATTCGATACTTCCAATTTTTTTATAGCAGAAATAAGTGATGATAATGGTGTTTTTTTTGGCGGTCAACGGGAGTTGGGTCGTATAAAAACTATCAGAGATTCTACGGTAGCTGGTATCTTGCCCTTATTTCAAGTAGCCTCTTCCAACAAGTATAGAATTCGTATTCGATCTACCTCGCCCACGGTTCAAAGTTACTACCAGCTAGATACGCTCAATTTACTCATCTATAGCCGAGACAAAGCCGATCCGGGTCCAGATACCTCCGTATGCTTTGGAGATACCCTACAACTCAATACCTTTGGTGGTACAGCATGGTCTTGGTCTCCGGCGTATGCCATGAACGATAGTACACTTAGAAATCCGCTTATTGCTCCTACCATAGATACCATTTATCAGATTATAATAAGTGATAGTAGTGGCTGCGGTGCTCCAGATACAGCAGTAGTAAGTGTAAAAATAAGGCCTTCACCTACTTTCGTATCTTCTTCACAGTCAGACACTTTGGTCTGTAGAAAAAATGATGTAACGCTTAGGAATAGTTTTGAAGGTGGTACGGGTACATATTACGTAACTTGGTACCAAATTTGGAACCAAAATCAGGCTAAACTTTTAACAATACTAACAACAGAAACAGCAGATAGCCTACTTGTGGCCCCTAGAGTAAGCACAAATTATATGGCCATACTTACGGATAGTTGCTCCATACTTTTAGATACAGTTTTTTATAGAGTAGAGGTGTACGAGCGAATGAAAATTGTAGAAAAATCCTCTGACTCACTACTATGTATCGGGGCTTCTATAGACTTAGGTGTCAGTGTAATGCACCCACTTATGGACAGCATATTTTTTGTTTGGAAGACTAGTTCTTCACCAGATACCATTAGTAGAGACAGTACGTTCGAATATAGATCTAGTCAGAGCGAGACGGTACGTGTGACCGTGAACAATACTTGTAACGATGAAAACCGAACATTCTCTTACCGTTTGACCACTAGAACTGAATTAGTGAATGAGATAACTATTCTGAATGCTAAAAATGTTTGGTGTCAAGGTGAAATACTAGAAGCAAGAGCTGTAGGTCAAGGAGGTGTGGATACAAGCTATATTTTTACGTGGCAAATAAATGATATGCGAGATAGCGGTTCTGCATTTAGTATCAGAATAGACTCCTTATATTTAAGATTTCCATCCCAAGATAGTTTCACCCTCAGAGCATTTTTGGCAGACGGATGTACTTCTTTAGGAGATACTGCGATTTTTGGTTTCAGGGTTTTGAAGCCTATTCAGATAGATTCTATAAGTAATCTTGAGAGCACGGTGTGCTTGGGAGCTTCCAAGATACTTCGCGTACATGCTCAAGGTGGTGATACAAATGAGTATTCTTACTCGTGGCGTGTGAATGGGTCAGAAGTAGGTACTAATAGAGCCTATACTTTTGATGCTGCTGATTATATGTCTGGCTCGTCAGTATCACTTTTGGTCATAGTATCAGATGGGTGCAGCGTATCGGATACACTAGAAGCTGAGATTGTATTGCCAGAGGTTTTGAATACTATTATCTCTATGTCGGACACTATAGTCTGTCAAGGCAGTTCGTTACTCTTCACTTCTATAAGTAGCGGAGGGTACTCCGACGATTATATACATATATGGAGTATAGACGATGTGGAGTCATCTGCGAGTGATTCGTTCTCCTATACATTTACCAATAGCTCAGCTACTCGTGATTCTACTTATTTAGTAATTCGTTCACTATCAGATGGATGTAATAGCCCTTTTGCTGCAGATTCGGTAGTTATTACTGTGAGACCTAACCCTACTGTGAGTTTTACGCTGGATAGTACGACTACTCAGCAGAGAGGAGATACTCTACTCTGTCGAGGCGAAAATTTAAAGATAGACTTTACTTCATTTTATGCATTAGGATTTTCTCCTAGACTCTATGAGGGTACGACCTTACTTAGTTCTGTTTCGCCGTATACGTTCATAGGAAATCAAGATACTGAGCTGCTTCTCATAAGTCCAGACGGTTGTGGTACATCAATGGATTCAGCGACTTTCACTATCAGATTTAGAGATTCGCTGGTTTTAGAACCTATGGCAGATGCGACTTTATGTATGAATGAAAGTCTTAATTTCACGGCAATAGCTCGTGGAGGAAAGAGCATTGATTACAAATATACATGGACTAACACTACAGATGGAAGCACACTCAGTAATTCTGCTGAGCTCAATTTGCCAGAAGTAAACACCACACTATCTATCTCCGTAAAAGTAACAGATGGCTGTACCACACCAGCAGATAGTCAACGAATAGAAATAGCGGTCCTTGAGCCATTGAGTATTAGCTTAGAGTCGGATGAGCTTTGTGCAGCAGAAATAACTGCTGTAGCGAGACCTGAAGGTGGTATTGCATCAGATTACTCGCTTAGTTGGAAGCTAGATGGTGTACTTATTTTTGGCAATGCAGATAATTCCATACAAGTGAATCCTACCACACTTAGTTACCTCATAGTAACGCTGACAGATGGTTGCTCATCGCCTGCAGATGCTGATAGTATTCAGATATTACCAGACTTACAGTTTGGTCTAGTAGATCATCAAGACTCGGTATGCGAAGAGTTCGAGACCCGCTGGCAGGTTGAAAGTTCTCAGAATCTAGATTACGAATACCAGTGGAGAGAGCAGAGCCAAACAGCATATAGTCCACTAGCATCTACTCAGTTGCTACCGCAAGGAGTCTACCAATACTACATAAAAGCAACCAATGAACTAGGCTGTGAAGACTCTATAACAGCAGATCTAGTAGTGAAAGAGAGACCACTCGCAGGGTTCTCATGGACACCAGGTGAAGCGGATTTTGATAACCAGATAGTTACTTTTACTGCAGATAATGAGCAAGCGGACGTTTATAGATGGAGTTCATCTATGACACCTTTTTTTGGAACCAATAGTGTGTTTACCTATGAGTATGATGCCGTAGGTGAATATCCCATTACACTTAGGATAGATCGAGACGGATGTATAGATAGCCTTACTCAGATACTTACCTTCAAAGATGCTTTTAGATATTTTGACGTTAGTGCATTTAGCCCAAATGGAGATGGGCTCAATGATACGTACAAACCATATACAAAAGGGGTAAAAGAATTAGACTATACCATCTACAATAGGTGGGGAGAAAAGATATATGAAGGAGATTTGCTTTCAAAGCCTTGGGATGGAACCTACCAAGGATCTGCTGTACCCAATGGAACTTATTTGGTCTCTATAGCTATGCGTCAATCTGATAATAAAAGGGTTTTTGACAATACGGTTATTCACGTCATTCGTTAGTGTAGATACTCAAGTAATAACTCAATAGAATTGGGTTAATTTTGCTCAACATTATGAAGAATATTATTCTCCTTATTTTTTTAGGATTTTTAAGCAGTTTTAGCTCAGACTACTCACTTCGCATAGCCAAGCTAAAATACGATGGTGGTGGTGATTGGTATGGTAACAGAACGGCATTGCCTAATCTAGCTAAGTACTGCAATGAAAACCTGAAGACAAGTATAAATCCTCAAGATGAAGTAGTGGAGGCTGGGAGTGCTGAGATCTTTAACTACCCCTACGTGTATATGACTGGGCATGGTAATGTATTGTTCAACGCTAAAGATGCTGCTAACTTGAGAAAGTATCTATTGGCGGGTGGGTTTTTGCATATAGATGATAATTATGGACTAGATAAATACATCCGTCCAGAGATGAAGAAAATTTTCCCGGAACTTGATTTTGTGGAGTTGCCATTCAATCACCCTATCTATAATCAGAGATATACTTTCCCAAAAGGATTGCCAAAAATTCACGAGCATGATGGAAAACCTGCACAAGGTTTTGGTTTAATATATAAAGGTAGACTCGTATGTTTCTATGACTATGAATGTGACTTAGGAAATGGCTGGGAAGATGCTGGAATATATGACGACAGCCAAGAAAAACGTACCCAAGCTCTTCAGATGGGAGCCAATATTTTGCAGTATTGCTTTAGCAACTAAAGAAGTTTAATTTCAAACTTGACTTTAGTCGGTTGTTTTCTTTAGCCTTAAACTTAGACTTAAAATTAGCGGGACTTGCTAGCCTCGTTCTTCATCTTATCAGCTAAGTCTTTTCCAAGATACCGGTCTATGAGACTATGAGCGAGATATATTACAGGGGTGAGCACCACGGCTACAAAAAATTTATAAAAATAATTATTGAATCCTACGGCAAGCACTAATGCCCAGCTCCAGTCTGCACCTAGCTTAAATGCGATGATGAGAACTACAAAGCTATCCACGAACTGACTTACAAGTGTGCTGCCTGTAGCTCTTAGCCAGATTTTACTTTCTCCAGTGATGCTTTTTAGTTTATGAAATACAGCAACATCCAGTATTTGACCAATTAAAAATGCAACTAATGAGCCAAGTATTATCCATAGTCCTTGTCCGAAAATTTGAGCAAATGCCAATTGTAAATTAGGGACACCTGCATCTGCGGCACTGCTCACCCACCAAGCTGCTGGGGTGAGATGTATAGCTGCATATACCATAGCGAAAGCAAAAATGATAAGACCTACAGTAAGATAGGAGAGGAACTTCACGCCACGTGTGCCATAGTATTCATTGATAATATCTGTCATAATAAATACGACAGGCCAGAGCACCACACCAGCAGTGAGATTAAAACTCATCTCTTCGCCAAAGAGCACGTACTTCAGTGGCTCTATGCCTAAAGTACCTTCTAAAGAGAATATTTTAACGCCAATGAACTCTGCTATGAGTGCATTGGCTATGAAAAACCCTCCTAGTATTAAGAAGAGTTTGTTTTCTTTTTTAGCTAAGATGTTCATTTATGTATCTATTTTGACTGAGCTGTGGAAACAAAGGCACCAAACTTGCGTATAGTAACTATAACATTGCAAGAATATATAATGAAGTTCGTTTTTAGCATATTATTTGTCATTGGTTCTGTTACGGCTATGGCACAAGACGCTTTGAGTTACTATAATTCAGGCATAGATAAATTTGAAGAGGGTAATTCTCTAGGTGCAATCAAAGATTTTGATTCTGCCATAGTCCATAATTCAGAATTGGCAGAAGCATACTGGGGCAGAGGTAGTGTATTTGCTGAGCTAGAGCAGTTTTCGCGTGCTCTCAAAGATTTGAATACGTGTATTAAATTAGATCCAGGAATAGGAGACGCATTTTATAATAGAGCGTATGTTTGGATAGCTATGGGCGAGCCTCAAAAAGCGTTGAACGACCTCAACATGTATATTCTGCTAAATCCTAAAGATATCAATGGATATCTGTCTAGACTAGACATCCTTGTGAAATATTCTGATCAAGAAAAGGCCTATGCAGATATGGAGAAGATAGCTACTCTAGAAGCTATAAACCCTGGCCAGCTGGTACAGCGTGCTCGTATAAAATACTTGATGAAAGATACACTAGGAAGCATTACTGATTTGGATGCAGGTATAGCTATGCTCCCTACTTTTATGGATGCTTACTATCTTAGAGGAAAATACTATTACGAGTACGGACAGTACAATAAGGCCATTCAAGATTTGAATATTTACATCTTATCCAAGGACAATGATGCAGAAGCCTTTGTGATACGTGGCGAATGCTACGCACGTCAAGCGGAGTATAGTCTAGGGATTAATGATTATTCTTCTGCAATAGCTCTAGAAAGCGATAACCCGACTTACTTTTTCGATAGAGGTTTTTTCTATTTGCAAATGGAAGAGTATGCAGACGCTAGAGTAGATTTTAGAAAGGCCATATTCTATAGCCACCAAGATATAAAATTGGCGTATTTTAATTTAGGAATTGCAGAGTTTAAATTAAAGAACACAGAAGAAGCCTGCAATAACTGGAGAAAATCGGAAGATGTAGGTCTGGAATACTTGTTAAAGTATTGTAATTAGCTTTTCATTTCGAAAATACCAAACTTGCTAACTCCCCACTTGGCTAGTCTATATTGAATAGAGACTAGTACTACCCCAAGTCCGTATATGGAGCTGCGTTTTAGGTTTATAGAGCTGGCATCATCAAAGTATTTGGTAGGGCAGGTTACTTCACCTATTTCGAACCCAGCAAAAAATACTTGAGCCGTCATCTGATTATCAAAAATGAAATCATCAGAATTTTTCTCGATGTCTATTTTGTCAAATATCCTAGTATCAAAGGCTCTGTAGCCGGTATGATATTCGCTCAGCTTTTGATTGATCAGTATGTTTTGGAATAAGGTTAGTATTCTATTGGCAATGTACTTATACCAAGGCATTCCACCCTTTAGTGCTCCTTTACCCAATATACGACTAGCATATACAGCAGGGAATACACCGTTAGCTATGATGCTGCACATACTTTTTACTAGTAATGGAGTGTATTGGTAATCGGGATGTACCATGATTACTATGTCTGCACCTATAGCTATCGCTTTATTGTAGCAGCTTTTTTGATTTCCTCCATAGCCTCTATTATTATCGTGTATTATAACGTGATTCACACCAATACGTTTAGCCAAATCAGCAGTATCATCCTTACTCGCATCATCTACCAGAATAGTTTCATCCACTATATCAAATGGAAGCTCTTTGTATGTCTTCTCAAGTGTTTTGGCAGCGTTATACGCCGGGAAAACAACAACTACTTTTTTCCCATCTATCATAAGTGCATTAGGTAGAATGTTACTGCACCTGAGAAGTAACCTATTACAGCTAACCAGCTTATTTTTTTAAGATACCATATAAAGTCTATTTTCTCTAATCCCATTGCTGCTACACCCGCAGCAGAACCTATAATAAGGGCACTTCCTCCTGTACCTGCACAGTAGGCTAGTAGTTCCCAAAAGTGACCATTAGCAGCGAAATGGTTGCCAGCTATGGGTGATACATCATACATGCCTTGTGCTGCTGCTACTAAAGGTACATTATCTACTATAGAAGAGAGTAGTCCTATCACTATATTAATAGAGAATATATCTCCATCAAATGTATTATCTAATGCTAGAGCCGCTGTACGTAGATGACCAAATTCTTGTAATGCTGCTACTGCCATAAGTATTCCTAAAAAAAACAGAACACTAGCTACATCTATTTTTTGTAAAACTCCAATGACAGAAAGTGGTTGTTTCTCAGATTTGCTTTTGCCCTTATGCATTAGCTCTGTTATGGTCCATATAATACCTAAACTTAGCATCATTCCCATAAATGGTGGAAGGTGTGTTATCGTTTTAAAGAATGGAACAAAAATTAGTCCACCAAGTCCAAGGATAAAAACCGCTACTCTCTCACCAGAAGTGGTAGGATTTAGATAATGATCTGCGTCTTCTTTTTCTTTTGCTGGTCGTTCTACTTCCCCTTTAAAAGTGAAGCTAAGTATGGTTAATGGTACTAAAAGTGCCACCATACTTGGTATTATTAAATCTACTATGATGTTTGGCACACTAGGTAATTGCCCTTTTATCCAAAGCATAGTGGTAGTGACGTCACCTATAGGTGACCACGCACCACCGGCGTTTGCAGCTATTACTACCATTCCTACAAACATCCATCGTGTTTTTTGGTCTTTTATTAGCTTACGAAGTAGAGACACCATTACTATGGTTGTAGTAAGATTGTCTAATACTGAAGAGAAGAAGAATGTGAGAATGCATATAATCCAAAGTAGTTTGGTGATGTTCGTAGTCTTTATTCTATCGGTGATTACCGCAAAGCCTTCGTGAGCATCTACTAGCTCTACTATAGTCATAGCTCCCATAAGGAAGAAGAGGATATTGGCAATGTCGAACATATGGTGGTATAAACCGCCCTCGCCATTTGCACCGTGCTCTATTACGTGCACTATTTCATGTCCCCCGCTGCCAAGAGAAAACACATAAATAGCCCAGCATACCATACCGGTAACTAGAGCACTTGCTGCCTTGTCTATCTTAAGCGGATGTTCTAGAGCTATAGCCGCATAGCCCAATACAAAAACTACTATAATAAGTATTCCCATTTTTATAAATATTGCGGCAAAAAAACGATTTTTTAATCGCTTATTTTTGAAATCGTAGGAAATTCTTGCACAATTTTTATTTCATTATTTATACGGGAAACATAAAAGTGCTGCAAGCCATTGGTGAGTAGGGCATAGCTTACATTTAATAGACTTAAGTAATAAGCTACCTGATTGAGTGTTTTTTCGTTTATGGGTAGATATGGGGCCTTGCACTCTACTAGTAGTTTTGGAGTGCCTAAAGTGCTCAAGTACACTATATCATACCTTTTTTTGGATTTTGGTAAGCTTCGCTCTACACTTAGTAATCCTATTCCAAATCCATTGGCCACTAATTGGTGCAAGCAGTGCTGACGAACCCATTCTTCTGGAGTGAGCATCACGTACTTTTTTCGCACTATATCCCAGATATAATTTTTATTATTTTCAGTTTTTATTTGAAAGTTAAATTTATCGAAGTTTAATTGCACAACTTAAATCAAAATCTTGGCCAAAGGTAGTAGTTCATATAGTGAATACAATGCATTGCTTAAGCAAATAGAAGGCAATGAAATAGCTCCAGTGTACTTACTACATGGGGAGGAGTATTATCTGCTAGAGCAAATATTGCAAAAAATAGAAACTGCTGTCTTAGATGAAGCCACAAAGAGCTTCAATCATCAGCTTTTCTATGGAAAAGAGACAGATGTCTCAGATATTTTAAATGCTGCAAAACGTTTTCCTATGATGGCAGAGAAGCAACTCATAGTGTACAAAGAAGCTCAATACTGTCGAACTCCAGATCAAATTATACCGTATTTGGAAAACCCTACTCCTAGCACCGTGCTAGTCTGGTATCATCCAGGTAAAAATTTACCTATGAATACTAGGGTGGGCAAAAGGTTTAAAGAGTTAGCCATGGTATTTACGGGGAGTCCTGTGCCAGAGCGAGATATTAATCCTGTTATAACACAGTATATCAAAGAACAAGGGTATGATATAGAGCCAAAGCCACTTCATTTGCTCATAGAAAATAGTGGAGCTAAGTTTTCGGTAATAATAAAAGAGCTTGACAAGGTTTTCAGTAATTTAGAAAAAGGAAATAAGATACGAGAGGAGCATATAGAAAAATTTGTAGGCATAAATAAGGAATATAATATCTTCTCCTTACAAAAGGCTTTGGCTCAAAAGCAAAAATCACGCTCTATAGAAATATTAAATTATTTCTTAAATAATTTAAATACTAACCCTGTGGCCTTACTTAATGGTGCCTTGTTTAGCTATTTTAAAAAGGTGGCCATCACTCAAAGCATGATGCGTAGTACAGATAAAGAAATAATGTTAGCTATAGGCATTCCTCAGTTCTTTATAAACGAGTATAGGCAAGCCGCGACTAATTTTAGTGGGAAAAAGATACTAAAAGTGATAGAAGCACTGAATGATTGCGACCTGAAATTTAAAGGGATAAAGGAAAGTACAGGAGATCAAAAAGGAATATTTGAGGAGACAATTCTCAAGATTCTTAGCCTTTAGTTAACTTTTATATCCACGTTAAATAATAATTATTTAATTTTACGAACTAATAAAACAAACATCAAATGAAAAAAAAGTTACTTACGGTATTACTTTCAGCTCCTATTATACTCTTGGCACAGAGTGGAGTAAAGGTATTAAATGTGTCGAACACTAATAGCACACCAGTAGAAAAGGTGAGAGCTATAGACCCTGCAGGTTCAAAGCCAGACCAAGTGCAGATAAAAACTACAGCAGATTATAAAGCTAAAAAAGAGCAAAATTTTACAGGAGTAGAGTTAGGTAAGACGTATTACGATTTACAGACTAACTCAAGCCCGGGTCGTAGAATAGTATTACACGCAGATGGAACAATTTCTGCTGTGTGGACTGCTAGTCCTACAGATGCAGATGGTTTTCCAAATCGTGGAACTGGGTACAACTATTTTGATGGAAGTGACTGGCTCATAGATAGAGACAATAGAATAGAGTCTACTCTTAGAACGGGGTGGCCTTCTATTATGACATTAGAGGATGGTTCTGATGCTGTAATGGCTCACGTTTCTTCAACGGGTGGTTTTGCATTATCAAAGAATGGTTCTGCAGGTTCTACCACTTTTACTTCGGGTAGCACTGCTATTTTAGATGACGTTTCGCAAGTAGGAATCGATAGAGTGCCCATCTGGAATAGAAGTGTAGCAAGCAATGGTAAAATTCATACTATTTCTAACTACTGGGCTAGCGAAGAGTCTAACGTTCCGGTGGTCACTAGAAATGGTGTAACTAGTCCTACCACATACAGTAGATGGAATATAGCGGGAGATGCTGCAGAAGTGGAGCATATACTACTTCCAGGGTACGACAGTACTTTATATAATTCTGGGGGTGGAGATACCTATGCTATAGATGCTCGAGATAGTATTATCGCTATTCTAATTGGAGGATTGGGTGATCCACTTTCTCTTTGGAAAAGCGAAAATAATGGTGAGACTTGGACTTATACTGATGTAGATCAATTGCAGTACAAAGGAAAGAGGGGACCTGGACAAATGTTTTTGAGTGGAGATACAGTCAATACAAATGACGGTTCAATAGATGTGATGATAGATGCTAGTGGAAGTGTACACGCATTCTGGGGACTTGGCAGAGTACTAGCAGTTTTAAATCCAGATGATGCTTCAGATACTGCAGTGAATTTCTTTCCTGGACAGTCTTCTTTAATACATTGGAAAGAAGGTAGCACTGAGTTGCAACTTGCAGGAACATCTGTAGACAGAAACGGAGATTCAATTTATAATGTCACTCGTGAAACATATTCTGGATTATTGACAGGTAGTGCTGTTCCATCTGATCTCAGTTCAGCTGCACGAGTTGGTAGTACTTCTTTAGTTACTATGCCTAGTGCTAGTATGGATACAGAGGGTAATCTTTTTGTTGTGTTTAGTGCCGCGACTGAGGGTGTGACTCACTTCTATAATGCTAACTTTAGAGATATCTATGTATCATACTCTACAGATGGAGGTGCTACTTGGAATGGGCCACAGAATATCACTCAAAATGGTCTTATGGAAGATAATTTTCCTTGTGCTGCTAAAATGGCTGATGACTTTTTACACCTGATTTACCAAGAGGATGAAACTCCAGGTACTTTCTTGCAAAATCATGATCCAGTTAAGGGAACGCACTTTAATGAGATAAACATCATTAAATATGCGGCGGTACCTACTAGTGATATTCTAGGTAATTTACTAGGTAACTATGTGCTGACTTCTGTAAAAGAGGCAAATCAAGCTAAAGTATTTGTAGTAAGTCAAAATCAACCTAATCCATTCACAGGTACTTCTGATGTTATAATCTACTTAAGAGAAGGTTCTGACCTTACTATTACGGTATCAGATATACTAGGAAACATAGTAAATGAAGGAAATGTGGGTAGACTAGGTGCAGGTAATCATACTGTGACTTTAGATGCCAATGGCTTAACTGCCGGTATGTATTTCTACACGTTGAGCACTAGAGATCATAGTGTGACTAAAAAAATGCAAGTAAAATAATTGCACTAAAAATACAAGAGAATCCTACGACTGAAAAGGCGTAGGATTTTTTTTAAAATAATATTGATGCAAGTATGAATTTTTTTTACATTTGCAGCCCTTTAAGAAAAGGAATGCGGGCGTGGTGAAATTGGTAGACACGCTAGACTTAGGATCTAGTGCCTCGCGGTGTGAAGGTTCGAGTCCTTTCGCCCGCACTGTAAAAACGAAATAAAGCCCTGATAAAACAGGGTTTTATTTTTTTACAGTCCTTTTGACTTAACAATATATTTATACTAATTTCATATCTTAAAATAATTACAGCTCAATGAACGTAAGCTTCGAAAAAAAGGATGATCTAAACGCAATTATTAGCGTCGTAGTTACAAACAGCGATTATCTAGAAAACTTAACTAAGCAATTTAAAGACTATCGTAAAAAAGCCAAGATTCCGGGTTTTAGACCAGGTACAGTGCCCATGGGTATGATAAAGCAGATGATAGGTAGGAGTGCTCTTTTTGAAGAAGTAAATAGACTTACCTCCGAGGCTTTGTACACATATCTACGAGAAAATACTATTGATATACTTGGTCAGCCTATGACAAGCATTGAAAAGATGGGTGAAACAGATTTTGATAATTACGGCGACTTTACTTTTCACTTTGACCTAGGTCTTGCACCCATTTTCGATCTTAACATAAACAGTAAGGATAAGCTGACTAGATATGAAATAGAGCTAGATAAAAAAGAAGTAGGAACGGAAGTAAAAAATCTTCGTCGTCAGAATGGTAAGCTAGAGACTAAAGATAGATCTGAGACGGAAAATGATTCAGTAGTGATACTAGTTACAGAAGTTGATAAAAAAGGAGAGCATAGAGATGGAGGTGTTTTTGAGCAGGAAGTGACTGTACTGCCAGAAGTGGTAAAACATAGCAAAACTAAGAAGCAGCTTGTAGGTGTAAAAACCGGTGATGAGCTCAACCTAAACATCTTTGATCTGTTCAATGATAACGATATGGTTATCAAACAATCCCTAGGTATAGAGCAAGAAGCTGTAGCTACTCTTAATAAGACTTTTAAGGCAGTAGTGAAAGAAATAAGACAAGTAGTGCCAGCAGAACTCAATCAAGAGTTTTTTGACATGGTAATGGGTCCAGGGGCAGTGAAAGACGAAGAGGAGTTTGAAGCTAAGATAGAAGAAAACTTAGGGTTGTACTACCAAGCAGAGGCAGAAAAGCAATTAGACGCCGAAATAAATAAGGTACTTGAAAAAAACCACTCTTTTGTATTGCCAGATGCATTCTTAAAAAGATGGTTGCAAGAGACTAAGCCTAAGACGTACAGACCGGATAATGTAGATGAGCAATATGCTAAGGAATCTGTGGTGCTGCACAAGCAGCTCATAAGAGAAAAAATAGCTGAGCAAGAGAATGTAGAAGTCACGGATGAAGATGTAAATCAAACTTCGTTTGCTTATACAGCACAGATGCTGAGACAATATGGTCTGAACAATCCTGATCCTTCTATGGTTCAAAACTTTGAGGCAAAAAATAGAGAAGACAAAAACTATTTAATGCGGATAAGAGATGTAGTAGTAGAGAAGAAAGTTTTGGATAAGGTAAAAGATTTAATCACTATAAAGTCTAAAAAGCTATCAGTAGATAAGTTTTATGACGAGGTGAAAAAATTCAACGAAAAAGGCTAGCCAAAATAGCCTTCTTCTCAGACTAAACTGCCAGTATGTGAACTAACTGTTCTAGTTATTTGTTTACATTTGAACCTATATAACTCATAATGGATTACGGAAAAGAATTTAGAAAATACGCAACAATGCACCACGGCATAAGTAGTGCCAAGGTAGATCACTACATATCAAGCTCTATACAGTCGCCTCAGGATATGACCAGAACTGTCATAGAAGAAAGACAAATGCCTTTCAGAGAAGTAGATGTATTCTCTAGACTGATGGCAGATAGAATTATCTTCTTAGGCACAGGCATAGATGATTACATAGCTAATGTAGTTCAAGCTCAATTATTGTTTTTAGAAAGCTCTGACGCTAAAAGAGACATTCAGATATACATAAACAGCCCAGGAGGTGGAGTACATGCAGGACTAGGTATATACGATACTATGCAGTACATAGCTCCAGATGTAGCGACTATATGTACTGGGATAGCTGCTAGTATGGGTGCTGTACTAATGTGTGCAGGTACCAAAGGGAAACGTACCGCTCTAAAGCATAGCCGTGTGATGATACACCAGCCTCTAGGTGGGGCCCAAGGTCAGGCTACAGATATGGAAATTACGGTAAAAGAGATTATGAAGCTAAAGAAAGAACTTTATGATATCATAGCTCATCACAGTGGTCAGAAGTATGCTAAAGTAGAAAAGGACAGTGAACGAGATTACTGGATGACTGCTCAGGAAGCCAAGGATTATGGTATGATCGACGAAGTATTAGAAAGAAAAGTTAAATAGTTTTGGCTAAAAATGTACAACTTTCTTGTTCTTTTTGTGGTAGAAGCAAAGGGGACGTCGGTTTACTTATCTCAGGTATAGATGCTCACATTTGTGAGGACTGTATACAGCAAGGAAATGAAATAATCGTATCTGAGGGAACTAGTAAAAAGAAAAAGACAGTAAAAGGTATTGATCTTAAAAAGCCTAAAGAGATAAAGGCTCTACTAGATGAGTACGTAATAGGCCAAGATAATGCTAAAAAAACCTTAAGCGTAGCAGTCTATAATCACTACAAGAGACTAAACTACGAAAGAGGAGATGACGGAGTAGAGTTAGAAAAGTCGAATGTGTTGCTCATTGGAGAAACAGGTACAGGCAAAACGTTGCTAGCTAAAACACTTGCTCGCTCATTAGCTGTTCCCTTTTGTATAGCAGATGCTACTGTGCTTACAGAGGCGGGCTATGTAGGAGAGGACGTAGAGAGTATAATCTCTAGATTATATCAAGCTGCGGATTATGATATAGAAGCTACAGAAAGAGGTATAATCTACATAGATGAGATAGACAAGATAGCTCGTAAGTCTGATAATCCAAGTATTACAAGGGACGTAAGTGGCGAAGGTGTACAGCAAGGACTTCTTAAGATACTAGAAGGTACTGTGGCTAATGTAGCTCCGCAAGGAGGTAGAAAACACCCAGACCAGAAGATGGTACAGATAGATACATCTAATATCTTATTTATATGTGGAGGTGCTTTCGATGGTATAGATAAAATTATATCTCGCAGAATGCAAGCAAATTCTCTAGGATTCAAAGCAGTAGATACTAAAGAAATTACTACAGAGGAATATCTAGAATATGCTATTCCTTCAGACGTAAAACAGTTTGGGTTAATACCAGAGATTATTGGTCGTATACCTATTCTAACGGCCTTAAAACCACTGGACGCAGATACACTGAAAGCGATACTCCTAAAGCCAAAGAATGCATTGATACGTCAATACATACAACTCTTTGAAATGGAAGGGATAAAGCTGACTATCTCTGATAGTGTAATAGACTATATAGTAGAAAAAGCGATTGAGTTTAAGCTAGGAGCACGTGGACTGCGGTCTGTATGTGAGGCTATACTTAGCGATTACATGTACGAAGCCCCTTCTGATGACACTACTAAAGAAGTGAATATAGGATTAGATGAGGCGGAAAAAGTAATAGAGCGTCTACGCCTAAAAGCTGCCTAGTTTATAATTATTTTCTGTTCTTGGTTTTTTTTGACTTGATTTGAAGAAACGTTGTGTCACGAATATTCAAAAAAAACGATCCTAAGGTAATAAAAGCTTGGACCTTCTATGATTGGGCCAATTCGGTTTATAATCTAATTATTTCTACGGCGATATTTCCTATTTTTTATGAGGGAGTCACGAGTATCAAAGATAAAGATGGCAATATGATTTCGGATACTGTATCGTTTTTTGGAAGAGATTTTGTCAATACTGAATTATACACTTACGTTTATTCAGCATCCTTTTTAGTAGTAGTAATGTTGGTCCCTATTCTTTCAGGTATAGCGGACTATTCTGGTACCAAAAAATTATTTATGAAAATATTTTGCTACATAGGTGCAGCAGGATGTGCTTCACTTTACTTTTTTGATATAGATAATTTCGAGCTTAGTATGCTCTCTATTTTTATGGCAAGCATTGGTTTTTGGGGTAGTATTGTTTTCTACAATTCATTCTTGCTTGAAATAGCTGATAAAGATCAACATGATAAAATAAGTGCAAAGGGTTTTTCCCTTGGATATATCGGTAGTGTTTTATTATTAGTAACAATACTTATTCTTAATGCTACAGGTGTAATGCTAGTGAAAGATGGTGTTCCATTCATTCTTGTAGCGATATGGTGGGTCGGGTTTGCTCAATACACTTATTATTATTTACCCGATAAAAGCTATTACCCTAAGCGAGAAAAACAATACAATATTATATGGTACGGATATAGAGAGATTCGTAAGGTATGGAAGGAGCTCAAAGAACATGCTCGTGTGAAGTGGTTTTTGGCGAGTTACTTTACGTACAATATGGGTGTTCAGACCGTAATGCTGGTAGCAGTGCTATTTGCAAGTAAAGAGATAAAGTGGGTAGCAGATGGAGAGTGGTGGCAAACCAAACAAACTGGTCTTATTGTGAGTATAATACTAATACAACTAATAGCAGTAGGAGGTGCATATGTAATGTCTAAGTGGTCTAAGAAGTATGGTAACATCAAGACATTAATGGGAGCAGCTGTGATTTGGATTATATGCACCATTATAGCATATATGATTACACTTCCTCAAGAGTTTTATCTTACAGCGGTATTGGTAGGTTTTGTAATGGGCGGTACACAATCACTGAGTAGGTCTACCTACAGTAAGATGCTACCACCTACAGAAGATAGTGCCTCTTACTTTAGCTTTTTCGATGTTATGGAAAAAGTAGGATTGATTTTTGGTCCTTTGATGTTTGGAGTATTGGAGGGAGTTTTTGGTAACATGAGAATGTCTGTACTTATGCTTATGGTTTTCTTTATCTTTGGTTTCTTACTACTAATGAAAACAAGAAGTGTAGAAAAAAAATCTGAAGTACAGATAGCCTAAATGCTAAAAAAGTACTTATCGGATATCGCCTTTATGCAAGTGCTCAACTTGCTCATAAAACCGATATGGATTCTGCTTATAGATGCTGCGGTGCAGGAGGCACTTCCACAGGCGGTTTATGGTAACTACTTCGCTCTTTTCAATTTTAGCTTACTCTTTTTTATAGTTCTAGACTTAGGTCTTAATAGTTTCAATATCACGGAGGTAGTACAAGACAATAGTAAGATAGGCGTACTTACAAGTAGTATTATTGGCCTTAAAATTATTTTGGCTGTAGCCTACGTGCTCATAATACTAGGAGTGGGAATAGTCTTGGGCTATACTAGTCAGGAGTTTGGCTTATTATTAATACTTGGGGCTATCCAGATCCTCACATCACTCACCCAGTTCTTTAGAAGCATAGTGGCCAGTCTACAGCGATTTAGAGTAGATGGAATATTTATGGTACTCGATAGAATTCTTGTTATCCTATTTGTAGCTATCTTATTGTGGTCCGGAATCCCAAACTTTGAACTTACTATACATCGATTTGCCTATGCACAAGTATTGAGCTTATCGCTGGTTCTGGTGAGCTTGCTATTCTTCTTAAGAGAGTACTTGTCTCAAGTACGTATTTCCTTTAGTCTAGACAGTATTCTTCCTATTCTCAAAAAATCTTGGCCTTTTGCTCTGCTCGTATCGCTAATGGGATTATATACGTATATAGATGGAGTCATGATCAAATCATTGGTAGGGGATGCAGAGGCAGGAGTGTATGCTTTGGGGTATCGATTTTACTTTGCCTTGCTTATGTTTGCTCAGGTTTTTAGCGGTGTTCTACTTCCCTTATTTACCAAAAACTTGGCTGACTCTGCACTTATAAGAAGCATCAGTGGATACACAGCACGTTTACTGTTATTTGGAGGTCTAGTGGCCTCGTTTATTACCACGGTATATGCCCTAGATATTCTGACTATCATTAATCCCGAAAAGGCCAATAGCGACTCTGCAGAAGTACTAGTTCTTTTGATTTTTGGTTTTGTAGGTGCCTCACTTACACTCGTTTATGGTGCTTTACTCACCGCAGGTAAGGAGTTGAAATGGCTCAATAGATTTGCTGCTATTACTTTGTTACTTAACTTAATTATGAATCTGGTTCTGATACCAAAATACAATGCACAAGGTGCGGCAATGGCTACTATGATAAGCCAAATTTTCTTTGGACTAGTCTGCTTCTTTGTGAGTGCCAAAAAATACAATTTGCACTTAACCTTTACTTCTTTTATACGTCCGTTTTCAGGTGTAGTATTATTAGTCTTAATAATTTTTGGCGGCAAGCAATATGCTCAAAATAGTAGCGTTCATTTTGTGATGATAGCTATTACAGTTTTGCTTGCAGCTTATTTATTTAAACTATATAAGTTAAAAGACTTTAAGTCTGTGCTCAAGAAATGATGTAATCATTTACATTTGTCCACTTTATCAAAATTTACCGAATGAACCAAAACAAAGAGTTTGACTTCAATTTTATAGATATTGTTTCTCTAGTATGGGAGTATCGTAAGCCATTGCTTATCATTATGCTTAGTGCAGCAATTCTTTCTGCTATTTTTTCATCTCCATTTTTTATTAAACCAAAGTACCAATCTGAAGTAGTTTTTTATCCTACTACTATCAACTCCATTGGTAATGCCATGTTTACTGATCTGACTCAGCGTCAGGCAGACCCATTGGCTTTTGGTGAAGAAGAGGAGGCGGAGAATGCACTGCAATTACTTAATTCATCTGCTTTGCAAGGAAGAATAGTAAAGAACTTTGATTTGCTAAATCATTATGACGTAGATAAAGAAGGTGGTAGCCCTCAGACAGATTTGAGCCGCATTATGCAAAATAATATCAAGTTTAATAGAACGCGGCATTTGGCAGTTTCTATAACTGTACTTGACGAGAGTCCTGAAAAGGCTGCAGAAATTGCCAATGGTATTGGTGCTCTGTATGACAGTGTGAAAACAGAAATACAACGTCAAGTATCGCTAGAGGCACTTACTATTATAGCGGATGAGTATAAGGGGAAACAAGTGGAAGTGATGGATTTGCGTACTGGGCTAAAAGAGCTGGGCGAAAAAGGGATTACGAACTACGAGGAGCAATCTAGAGCTATAGCTGAAGAGCTGTATAAAGTAGATGCAAACTCTTCAACTGGCAGAAGATTGCAAGAAGTTCAAGATAAGCTGGCTAAATATGCGGGTGATTATACCTACCTCAGAGAGACACTTATTCTAGAATTAGAAAGTCTAAGTAAGCTGAAAAAAAGATACGAAAAAGCAAAGGTAGATGTGGAGAAAACATTACCACAAAAATTTGTACTTACAAGTGCCTTTGCTGCAGAGAAAAAAACATATCCAGTACGGTCTCTTATTGTACTACTAGTTACTGCTTCAGTTGTCTTTTTTAGCGTAGTAACTCTTTTGATTCTGAATCAACTGAATATGTTAAAGAAAAAGTGAATCGAACCCTAAGCATACAAGGATTATACAGCATAGTAGCTCTATTTTTTCTGTATTGCTTAGCATGTGTGTACTTTCAGGTATACGCAGCCCTAGCCGCTCCTGTAGTCCTTATGCTAGTATGGGTAGCTATCACCAAGCCCAAGTATATACTATACTTCGTTGCCTTTGCTACTCCGCTTTCTGTACATCTCATAGATGAACGCTATAGTAATGCAAACCTTAGTTTACCTACAGAACCTCTCATTATACTGCTATTCATAGGCGTATTACTAAAGCTCCTTACATCCAAAAATATTCAGCTAGCTGAGCTCAAAACAGTACTTTCCATCCTTATACTTACAGATTTTGCTTGGTTATCTATCACTGCCATTTCTAGTACTATGCCTCTTATCAGTGCTAAGTATGTGCTTATGAAAAGTTGGTACATTGTTGTATTTTACTTTTTGGCAGCTAAGTTCTTTCGCTCAGAAAGGGTAATTAAAAAATTTCTGTGGATCTTTATAGCTTCCGTAGTGATACTAAGTGCATATACACTAATTATGCACTCTACAGGAGGTTTTTCTAGAGCCTTTGCCTATACGGCTATGCGGCCTTTTTTGCCAGATCATGGCATGTATGCTGCTTGCATATCTTTCATAGTGCCTGTACTTTTTGTATTTGCCATACATGGCAAAATGTTAGGATATTCCTCGTTTCTAAGAGTTGTGTGCACGGTTCTTTTTCTATTTATGGTAGTGGCGGTGGCACTCTCTTTTACACGTGCATCTTGGATTAGTCTAGTAGTCTCATTAGGCCTCTATTTTATTTTTACCTTAAGCATTAGATTTAAGTATTTGGTGCTCATAGGTGTATTAGCTGTAGGTGCTTTGCTGAGCAACATGGACAATCTACTTACAGACTTGTCTCGGAATAAAAATGAGTCGGATGATAATATAGAGAATCACTTACAATCTGTATCTAACGTTACTTCTGACCCGTCTAATCTAGAGCGACTAAATAGATGGAGCAGTGCTATTAGAATGTGGGAGGATAAACCCTTGATGGGGTGGGGACCTGGCACCTATACTTTTCAGTATGGACCCTATCAGCTACCTCATGAGATGACTATTATAAGTACTAATGCTGGCACGCTTGGCGGTATTCACTCAGAGTATTTGCGGCCTCTGGCAGAAAGTGGCATACTAGGAGCTCTGTTGTTTATAGGGATTATACTGGGTGTTTTCTTGCTGGCTTTTAAGCATCAACGATTGCTTACAGGAGCAGACAAGTATCTTAGTATGGCTGTGTTTTTGGGTCTTGTCACATATTTTGCCCATGCTGTGCTTAACAACTATTCCGAATTTGATAAAATTGCAGTACCCTTGTATAGCTTCATGGCAGTGCTTACCGCCATCGAAATAAGATATCAAAATGCTCAAAAAAATAGCCAAGAATAAACTAGGATTAGCAGGATTGCTGCTCATTTCTATTTTGGTGATTGTTTCATTTTTAGGGTATTTTATCACTCCAGATTCTACTCCCGATGCCAATGACATACATCTAGAAATAGCCTTACAAAGACCAGGCTTTAGCGTGCAGATGATGCGAGCAGAAGAGCGAGTAACAGAACCAACCTCTTGGGTAAGCAAGCTACTGCACGGTGAGGAATTAGACGCTAGTTATATCCCGATTTCAGCTATTGCTTTCCCAGATAGTTTTGCCAAGTTTACTAAAAATGGAGTATTAGTTTGGCAGAAATTAGAGATCTCTGGACTACACGAAAAAGCGGAATGGTTGGATAATACGATAGATACAAGGAACTACTACTTAGGAACGGATAGATACGGCAGAGATGTACTCAGTAGAGTGGTTATAGGAGCACGTATTTCGTTGCTTGTAGGTTTTATGTCTGTACTTATCACCCTACTCATAGGCACTACTCTGGGCTTACTAGCAGGATACTTTGGCGGCAGGGTAGATAGTTTTATACTATGGCTTATTAATGTGGTGTGGAGCTTGCCCAGTTTGCTCATAGCTATTGCTATTAGTTTTGCTTTTCAGGAGAAGGGATTGTATCAAGTATTTCTAGCCATAGGACTCAGTATGTGGGTAGAGCTGGCACGTATAGTCCGTGGTCAGGTATTACAAATCAAAGAGATGGAGTACATTCAAGCAGCTCAGGTATTGGGTTTTGGTCATGTTCGTATCTTATTCAAGCATATTCTGCCCAATATTATGGCACCCATTATCGTAGTATGTGCAGCTAACTTTGCAAGTGCTATATTACTAGAGGCTGGCCTTAGTTTCTTAGGACTCGGCGTACAACCACCTACACCTAGTTGGGGGAGTATGATTAAGGAACATTATAGCTACATCGTTTTCGATGCGGCGTATCTCGCCATCATACCAGGCGTATGTATTATGCTTTTGGTGATGTCATTTAACTTCCTAGGCAATGCTCTTAGAGATGCTTTGGATGTGAATATGAAGTAGGAGGCGAATATTTGCCTCCTGACCTGCAAAATCACCTTTATCGCAAAAAAAGCTTAATTTAAGCCCGTTTAGGGGAATGTGCCCTAAGGAATCCCATAGTAACTTGTTACCCTAAACAATTTCAGTAAAAAAAGACAAAAAAAAAGCGACCCGTGAAGGCCGCTTTGAATGTTTTCACACAGCGACCGTTCAAACGGTCTGTGATTTTTTCATGCTGCTAAAACACCATTTGATTATAATTCGACTTTGCCCTCAAAAACCAAAGTAGCAGGTCCACATAAATATATGTTTTCAAATGTGGTGCTCTTTTTCTCAAAAGTAACGGTAAGCATAC